>ERZ1026890.328-NODE-328-length-33583-cov-49.204277_pt1 | contig 33583 bp, 28 predicted proteins | sample MGYA00380175_ERZ1026890 | MGnify/ENA primary metagenome ERZ1026890 (study PRJEB33269, sample SAMEA4719811) | human gut metagenome | biome: human-associated habitat; feature: organic feature; material: feces | place: Cameroon | collected 2013-10 ...
TAACACTACAGATTCTGGTCCTGTCATTCCTGGTTCGAGTCCGGGTATCCCAACTCATACGGTAAGGCATCTTTCAGTAATGAAAGGTGTTTTTTTGTTTATAGGAATTCTGTTTTACTGAATATTCATAACAATAAACCCCAGAGCTTTCGCCCTGGGGTTTATTGTATTTATTTCTTCTCGGCATCAATAGCCTTGATTTTCTGTTTTACCATTTCGAGGTCAGCCTTGAGTTTCTCAATCTTACGGTTCATTTCTTCTACCAGGCTGTTTCCCTTTTTGCTGGCTGTATTGAAGAAACCGAGGTTGTTCTCGTAAGTTGTAATCTCATTGCGCAACTGGTCGTAGCGGCGCAAGAGTTTGCCACGCTCATTGCCAAGTGCATTGCCGCCTTCCTTGGCTACATTCTTCAAGTTGTTCTTGAAGTTGTCGAAGTGGCGCTTTGCATTGGTGGCGTGAAGTTTCTCGTAGGCTGCATCGATAGCCTCATGATACTCTTTATAGACCTTGTCTTTCTCCTTGAAAGGAACGTGTCCGATTGCGTTGTATTGCTTGGTAAGATCTTTGAGCATCTTCTGGAAATCGTTGTCTGTAATCTCTGCAACTACAAGTTCCTTTAGCTGGGCAATAATGTTGCGTTTCTTGTCCAGGTTGGCATGTTCCTCGCTGCGTGAACCGGCGTTCTGCTTGTTGCGGGCTTCGAAGAACTTGTTGCAGGTATCCAGGAATTCCTTCCAGAGCAATTCGCCTTGCTTGTGAGGTACGGTACCCACCTTCTTCCATTCTTTCTGAAGAGCGATGAGCTTATCGCCGGTCTTCTTCCAGTCTGTACTGTCAGCCAGTTCCTTAGCCTTGTTTACGAGTTGCTGTTTCTTCTCGAGATTGGTAGAGTAGGTATCCTTCAGGCCTTTGAAGAATTCAGCTTTCTTGTTGAAGAATTCATCGTTGGCGATGCGGAAACGCTCGAAAATCTTGACGTTCATCTTTTGAGGGGCAAAACCGATGGTGCGCCACTCTTTCTGAATCTCTATGATTTCCTGAGTAACCTTCTCCCAGTCCTTGGCAGTCTTGTATTCTCCTTGGTTGGCAGCCTCTACCTTTTCGCAGAGAGCTGTCTTCTTGGCGAGGTTTTCCTCTTCCTTAGCACGCAGGTCTTCGAAGTGCTGCTGGTGCTTCTTGTTGATAACTGTGCTGGCAGCCTTGAAACGCTCCCAAATCTGCTCTCTCAATTCCTTGGCAACAGGACCGATTTCGCGATATTGCTGGTGGAGGTCCTGAAGCTGGTGGAAGGCAGAAATGACATCCTCTTCCTCGTTGAGCTTCTCTGCAGCTTCGCAGAGTTTGGTCTTGGCTTCAAGATTCTTCTTGAAGTCATATTCGCGGGCTTCGCTGTTCAGTTTGAGCATGTCGTAGAACTGCTCTACATAGAGCTGATAGTTCTTCCAAACCTCGTTTGCCTTGTCTGCTGGGATGTTCTTGATTTCTTTCCATTCCTGCTGCAAAGCCTTGAAGTCCTGATATGATTTGTTGGCCTCCTCCGGTGAGGTGGTCATGGCCTTTATCTTCTCGATAATTTCCTCTTTTTTGCGGAGATTATCTTGTTTTTCTTCTTCTTGTGCCAGGAAGATCTTGGCTCTTTTCTCCTTGATGAGTTGCATCTCAGCCTTGAAGGCTTCTTCTGTGTCATCCGGTAGAAGGATATACTTCTCTGGGTCACCGCCTTTTGCGAGATACTCTTTCATCTGTGCGTCTCTTTCTGCGAGATGAATCTTGTAGAAAGTAGTCTTGAGTAGGTCGAGTTCCTCCTTGTTTGGATTTTCGCTGCTATGAGCGATTTCCTTTACTCTTTCGAGCACTTCCTGCTTGGTGGCATAAGCCTTCTTGGCAGGGTCTTCCAGGGTGCTCTGCTGCAACAGAGCTTTTTCTTGAGAGTCCATCATGTCACTTTGTTTAGTTTATGATTCGAGTTTCTTGGGCCGGTAGTTGCTTATCCGCAATTCGGCCCCATACAAAATTATATTATTAATAAGTTGCAAACTTAAAAAAAAAAATCGAATATCACAGCATGATATTCGATTTTTTAATTTTTTTTGTATTTATATTTGCCTTTTTCTTGCTAATCATCGTTTTATGTGCTCTTTTTGAGAACATAACGCTTATCAGAGTGGTGCTTGCTTAGAGCAGGCGCTTGTATCTGAGGAAGCCCCATGAAAGTGCGGAAACGAGTACGGAGATAACCAGGGCAATGGCAAATCCGTAATGGCTGTCTTCCATACCGTTGATTAAGTTCATACCGAACAATGAGGAAATCAGCGTAGGCAACATCATGACGATACTGATACTGGTCAAGGTACGCATCGTGGTATTCATGTTGTTGTTGATGATACTCGAATAGGTATCCATTGTCGACTCCAGAATGTCCGAGTAGATGCTTGTTGTTTCGCGTGCCTGTGTCATCTCGATGTTTACGTCTTCAATGAGGTCGGCATCAAGTTCATCCACCTGCAGTTTGAACTTCAGCTTAGATAGGAGATTCTCGTTGCCTCGGATGGAGGTGATGAAGTAAGTAAGGGAGTCCTGCAGGCGGCTCAGACCAATCAGACTCTCATTGTTTACACCATGATCGAGATTTCGTTTTGCCTTTTCTATGAGCGAATTGATCTGTTTCAGTCGCTTCAGATACCATACCGCTGATGAAAGGAAGAGGCGGAAGGTCATGTCTACATAGTCGGTGAACCCCTCGCTGCGTTTCTGCTGGTAGCTTACGAAATCAATCATCATGTTGGTTTCATAATAGCATACGGTAATGGTGACATCGCGCTTATGGATGATACCCAGAGGCACGGTGGTATATGGGGTACGGCTGCGTATTTCCTTGACATAAGGGATACGGAGGATGATGAGCATCCAGCCATCGTCATATTCGTAGCGGGCACGCTCATCGGTATCGCTGATATCCGAGAGGAAATAATCAGGGATCTTGAATTCTTCTTCCAGCAAGCGCTGGTCTTCATCAGTTGGACATGTTACTTGTATCCAGCAGTTTGGCTGCCACTCATTGAGTACAGTCAGATTCTTGTCTATATTCCAATAAGTCTTCATAGTTTGCTAATCTCCACATAATAAAAGTTTGGGGTATGGAGACTAGCGCTTGGGTGCAGCCTACAGAAAGGCTTTGTCGTTGCTGAATCTCCACGCCTTACAATTCATTATTGTTCTCCGCGTGATAATCGTCCATTTTGGTGTTATTTTAATGAAACTTATGCAAGTGAATTTGTATGATCTACTACAGAGATTTTACAAGACTTGCGAAATCGTCTGCAAAGGTAATGATTTCTTTTGAAAATTGGAACAAAAAAGCCGAGAATTTTCACTCTCGGCTTTCTTTTTTAATCTTTTTGTAATTTCTTACCCCTCTTTTTACTTTGCTGGAATCTCTGTCAGGAGCTGCTTGACGAGGTTCCAGAAAGGAGCTACGCAACTGATCTGGCAACGCTCATTGGCTGTGTGAGGGCTAAGCAGGGTAGGACCGAATGATACGACATCGAGGTTAGGATACTTGCTCAGGATGATAGAGCACTCCAAACCTGCGTGAACAGCCTGTACCTTACCGTCTGTGCCGTTCTGCTCTTTGTAAACCTTCAATACGTGTTCCAGGATGTCGCTCTTAGGGTTAGGGTTCCATCCCATATAGCTGCCGCTGAATTCAACCTTCATGCCTGCCATGTTGAAACAGCTTTCTATCATAGTGGCAAGATACATCTTGTAGTATTCGTGGCTAGAACGGGCCAGAATCTTGATAGCAGCCTTGCCTTCACCAATCTCAACGATTGCGAGGTTTGAAGATGTCTCTACGATTTCAGGCATAGATGGAGCCATACGCAATACTCCGTCGTGGCAAGCGTAAATTGCATCTACAAGGTTATCCTGGATTTCGGCAGGAACCTGCATCTTAGGAGTCTCTACATTCTCGGCGAAGAACTCGATGTTCTCTGTAGCCTCGATACCTTCGAACTCATCACAGATTTCGTCCTTCCAGTCGGCTACCAGGTCATTCAAAGCTTCAATATTCTCCTTTGGCAAGGTCAGAACAACCTCTGCTTGGAATGGGATAGCGTTGCGCATATTGCCGCCCTGCCATGAAGCCAGACGGGCATCGAGTTCTGAAATAGCTTCGCGCACGAAACGAACCATGCACTTGTTGGCATTAGCTCTGCCCTCGTTGATCTCGATACCGGAGTGACCGCCCTTCAATCCCTTGAGGGTTACCTTGACGGCAGCATCTTCCTTGTCGGTTTCTACCTCTTTATAATCGAGAGTTGCTGTGATGTCGATACCACCAGCGCTACCGATAACGAACTCGCCCCAAACCTCGGTATCGAAGTTTAAGAGAATGTCGCCATTCAATTCGCCTGCTGGGAGATCGTTGGCACCATACATGCCTGTCTCTTCATCGGCGGTAATCAATCCCTCGATAGGACCATGCTGCAAATCTTTAGACTCCATTACAGCCATGATTGTAGCTACGCCAAGTCCGTCGTCGCTACCGAGTGTAGTATGATTGGCACGTACCCAATCGCCATCGATGATGGTTTCGATAGGGTCAGTTTCGAAATTATGCTTGCTGTCTGGTGCTTTCTGAGGAACCATGTCCATGTGCGCCTGCATAATAACGCCTTTGCGGTTCTCCATACCTGGAGTAGCAGGTTTGCGCATCACGATGTTGCCTGCTGGGTCTTGGAAAGCCTCTACACCAGCTTCCTTTGCCCAATCGAGCAAATAAGCCTGAATCTTTTCCAAATGTCCTGATGGACGTGGAACTTGTGTTAACTTGTCGAAGTTACGCCAGATTTCAACTGGGTTCAAATTCTTAATGTCAGCCATATTTATTTAATTTAAAATTTATAGTTAATAGTTTATAGGGCATTCTCGCTATACGGCGTAGCCGCTATCAACTATTAACTTTCAACTCTTAACTTTTATCTTTTAACTTTCCCTGTAAACGCCAGTGCTATCCAGGCATAGATTCCCAGAAGGACTACAAGCAGGGTTTGCACGGAGTGTACGATGAGAACGAAGAAGAGGGCATCATTTGCCTGAATGCCATAGAGAATGAGCATAGTCTTAACAGCAAAATGCCAAGGTCCGGCTCCGTTGGGAGTTGGTACGATGACCGCAATGCTGCCCACGATGAATGTTACCAGACCGCACATCAGATTGAGATGGGAGGTTGCTTCGAAGCATTGGAAGGTGAGATAGTAGTGGAAGAAATAGCTCAACCAGATGCCCAGTGTAAGGGCGATGTAGAGCGGTACATTTCTGACACCTTTCAGCGAGATGATACCTTGCCAGAGTCCTCCCAGTGTTGCTTTCACCTTATTATATATAGCGAGTCGCTTGAGCAGATAGTGAGCCAGGATGAGTACTGCTATGCCACAGATAGCTGTCACTATGTAACCTGTGGCTGTAAACTGGCAGAGTAAACTGTCCATGCTCGTACCTGTTTTCTCAAAGAAATTGAGGAATACCGGAATCTGCATTACGAAGACCAGCGCTGTAATCAGCAGCACGAGGAGTGAATCGATGGCTCTTTCTGTAACGACGGTACCTAGGGCTTTCGGAAACGAAACATCATCCCATTTCTTCAATACGCCGCATCTGGCAAACTCGCCCGCACGAGGAATCACAAGACTCAGAGCATAGGAGAGGAAGATGGAGTAGGTGCTGATACTGGAGCGTGCCTTCTCGCCTAATGGTTCCAGCGACTGTTTCCATCTCCATCCTCTGAACACCTGGGCAGAGATGCCAAAAGGGAACGACAGCAGCATCCAGGTCCAACTCATCTTGTGAAGCAGAACATCTTCTACTTGCTTGAAGTCGAATCCGCGATACATCCAATAAAGGATGGCGCCACCCAGAATGAGCGACAAAGCCACCTTCCATATGTTGTTTGCTATCTTCTTTATATCCATAATTAGATGCAAAGATAATACTTTTATTGACAATATCGTTCGAATCTGCATATTTTTAGCATAAATAAACGCTTGGGCGCCATTTATGGCTAAAAGTATAGCCTTTTTTTAAAGAAACAAGTGGCACTTTCCCTTTTTTACCCAAAAAGATAAAAAAAATCGCATACTTCGTGTGGATTCTCAAAAAATAATCGTATTTTTGCAAAATATATAATATAAAGATAAGATATGAAAGCTGTAAAGCCTAAGAAGAATCTCGGTCAGCACTTCTTGACCGACCTCAATATAGCAAAGCGCATCGCCGATACGGTGGATGCCTGCCCGGATATACCTGTTCTCGAAATCGGACCAGGTATGGGCGTTCTTACCCAATATCTCGTAGAGAAACCAAGACCCGTCAAGGCAGTGGAAATCGACTCGGAGTCGGTGGTGTATCTTCATGAGAATTTCCCGACACTCAAGGATAATATCATCGGTGAAGACTTCCTGAGAATGGATTTGAACCAGATATTCGATGGGAAGCAGTTTGTACTGACAGGTAATTATCCATACGATATCTCATCGCAGATATTCTTCAAGATGCTCGATTACAAGGATCTCATTCCTTGCTGTACCGGAATGATCCAGCGCGAGGTGGCATTGCGTATGGCATCAGAACCAGGCAATAAAGCCTATGGTATCCTCAGTGTGCTCATCCAGGCATGGTATGATGTGGAATATCTCTTTACGGTAGATGAGAATGTGTTCAACCCACCACCAAAGGTAAAGAGTGCGGTAATCCGTATGACTCGCAACAAGGTGACTGACCTTGGCTGTGATGAAAAACTGTTTAAGCGTCTGGTTAAGACAGTCTTCAACCAGCGTCGCAAGATGCTCCGTGTGAGTTTGAAGCAGATGTTCCCGGGTGTAACACCACGCGAGGATTTCTACACCACCGACATCATGACCAAGCGTCCTGAACAGCTCACTATCCAGCAGTTTGTAGAACTCACCAACTATGTGGGCGAAGAATTGAAAAGATTAGAATTAATAAAATAAAAACATATAATTATGATAGACGTTAAAGAAACTTTGAATTCTGCAGCAGAGCGTATGGAGATGGCAGCAATGTATCTCTCAGAGGAACTCTCTCATGTTCGTGCTGGTCGTGCTAATGTAGCCATCCTCGATGGTGTGCGCGTAAATAGTTATGGCAGTATGGTTCCTCTGAACCAGGTAGCTACAGTTACAACCCCTGATGCCCGTACTATCGCTATCCGCCCTTGGGACAAAAAGGCTATCAAGGATATCGAAAAGGCTATTATGGATAGTGGTGTAGGTATCACTCCTGAGAACAATGGCGAAATCGTACGTCTGGGTATTCCTCAGCCAACAGGTGAGCGCCGTAAGGAACTCGTAAAGCAGTGTAACAAGATTGCGGAGCGTGCTAAGATTGAGGTGCGCAACGTGCGCCAGGAAATCAAGGAAAAGTTGAAGAAAGCTATCAAGGATGGACTTTCTGAAGACTTGGAGAAGGATGCTGAGAACGATTTGCAGAAACTTCACGACAAGTACATCAAGCAGCTCGAAAACCTGATGGACGAGAAGGAGAAGGAAATCATGACAGTCTAAATTCATTCTGGACTTACATTATTTAATAAGTGATAATGAGAGGACTCGTTATTAAAAATACAGGCAGCTGGTACACCGTCAAGACAGACGATGGCCAGCTGATTGAAAGTAAAATCAAGGGCAATTTCAGATTGAAGGGCATCCGCAGCACCAATCCTGTGGCTGTAGGCGATTATGTGCAGCTTATTACCAATCAGGAGGGTACGGCATTTATCTCTTCTATCGAAGACCGCCAAAACTATATCATTCGTAAATCACCTAACCTCAGTAAGCAGAGTCATATTCTGGCTGCTAATGTAGACCAGGCGCTGCTTGTGGTAACGGTGAATTATCCGCAGACTTCTACTACCTTCATCGACCGATTCCTGGCTGGCGCTGAGGCCTATAGAGTGCCTGTTATCATCATCTTCAATAAAAGTGACATACTTTCAGAAGAAGAATTGCATTACGAGAAGATGATGTGTACGCTCTATGAGACCATCGGATATAAATGTATCGAATTGTCGGCAGCTACAGGCGAAGGTGTTGAACTGTTGCGACCTCTTATCAAGGATAAGAAATCTTTGTTGAGTGGCAACAGCGGGGTAGGAAAGTCAACCCTCATCAACCAGCTCATTCCTGATGCAGAGCAGCGTACCGCAGAAATCAGCGAGGCGCATAATAGCGGAATGCATACCACAACCTTCAGTGAGATGCTGGAACTGCCGGAAGGTGGTTATCTCATTGATACTCCGGGCATCAAGGGCTTTGGTACCTTTGATATCGAAAAGGAAGAGCTGACCAGCTATTTTAAGGAAATCTTCAAGTTCTCTCAGGATTGTAAGTTCTCTGACTGTACCCATACCCACGAACCGGGGTGCGCGGTAATAAAGGCGGTTGAGGAACATTATATTGCAGCTAGCCGCTATCAGAGTTATCTCTCAATGTTGGAGGATAAGGACGAAAACAAATACAGAGAGGCTTTTTGATAGGGAAGAGTGAAGAACGAAGAGTGAAGAAATTTTAAAAATCATATTAATGAAAGAACAGAAGGACGTTAGGCAGCGTATCGAAGAAGGTGAGTTCGCACAGAGTGCAGAAATCAGTGCGAGCTATCTGGATGAGGACATCTTGATTATAGATAATGTCAAGGTGTTGCAGAACCCCGACCCTGTGAGATTCCAGATGAACATGATTGCATCCTGTCAGAGAGGCAGCCTGAGAGCTGAACTCAACGGGCGGGAACTCACCGTGGAGAAGGGCGATATATTTATCAGTCCGCCTAACTCTATTCTCGACATCAAAGAGGTGTCGGAAGATTTTGCATGCACAGCCATGTGTGTCAGCAATCACGGCTTGCTTGGTATTCTTCGTTCTCATATCTCGGTATGGAACCGTGCCATGTATGTGAGCAAGGTTTCGGTGTTGAAGATGAACGAGGTGGATATGGTATTCTATTCTAAGTTTACCGACTTGGTGCGCCTCTGTCTGGATCCGAAGTTCAACGATCGCAGTTCGTGGAAACCTTATCGCCGTGAGATAGTGGAGACGCTCTTGAAGAGTGCTCTTCTTGCCGTGAGCAATCTTTTGCTGACAGATCTCCCGAAAGAAACTTTGGGAACCAGTGCCAGCGATTTCTTTGATAAGTTTCTGGAGATGTTGCAGCAGAGCGAAATCAAGCATCAGCCTGTAGAATATTTTGCGCAGCAGCTTTGCATCACGCCAAAATATCTCTCCATCATCTGCAAGCGCCATTCTGGCAAGACAGCCATCGAGTGGATTACGGAGTATACGCTCGCTGATATCACCTATTATCTCCGTTCCACGACGAAAACAATCAAGGAGATTTCAGGTATACTGGGCTTCTCCAATACCTCTTTCTTCGGTAAATATGTAAGAGAGCATCTGCACATGTCACCTCTGAAGTATCGTGAAAGTTTGAGAAAACAATAAGTATAAAATAAAAACTCGCAAATTCCAAAGAAGAATCTGCGAGTTTTTTGTTTCTATCAAATAGGGTGGAGCTGGAGGGAATCGAACCCTCGTCCGCACAAGGAAACCATACGCTTTCTACATGCTTATTCCAGCCTTCAATTTTCGAGGTATGACAAGACCTGGACCACCAATCATACCCTTATCCTCTAAAATTTCATCCATGCAACGAGGCGTACATGAACTATTTCCGATTTACCTGCACCGCTTGATCAACAAGATTCGGAACTACATCCGTTGAGCGATGTCCCGTTCCAGCACCTTGTGCCGGAATAAAGCTAATCTACTGTACTTCGATTAAGCAGCGAGAGCGTAGTTATTTTCGCCAATTAATTTTTTGTTCACTAGGATTTAGGAGGTAGCCAACGAGCCTCCGCATGCTTACGTACCATTTCATCTCGCCGTCAAATCCAGTCAACCCCGAGAATTTTCTGATATTGGGTGCAAAGATAAGGCGAAAAAATGTAATCTCCAAATTTTTTGCCGAAAATTTTAGTTTTTTATTGAGAATTCTGTTATAAGAATTCTGCTCCAATATGGATACAGCCCGGCTTGCATGGTGGAGGGTGCAAACTGGGCTTTTTTATGATATAGGCTTCGATGGTCATCGAAGCTTACTTCGTTGGCTTATGAAGTAAGCTTCGTTGGTCATTGAAGTTTACTTCGTTTTTGTAAGCTATCAGCTAACCTAAATTTTAGTTCTTTGCAAGGTTTGCAGAAAACGTTGCAAACTTTGCAGAAACTAAGACTTGGTACGGAGAGGGTACGGAGCAGGTCCTGCTTTAAACGGAAAGAGAGAATCTTTTTCAAACCTGTTTTTCTATCCAAGCCATCAGTACTGCTACCGCATATTGCTGTTCTTCTCTTGTCAGCTGTCTTCCGGCAGGTATATGATGCCATTTGAAGAAACATCCGCGACAGCAGCAGCCTGTAGCATGCTGGGCTATAAATACAGGATGCCCTCTCATCGGCGTCTGCTTGCCGTCATTGGGAATCACGGCAGGAGCAAGGCGTTTGGCAACGAAATCCTCTGCATGCTTACGTATGGTTGCCAAGCCCTTTGCTGCAATATATTCCTTATCCCTTTCCGAGAGGTGAAAACGGCTGCGGAATGCTGATTTGGAAAGTCTTTCAAACAGCTCTGTCAAGTCGTACTCTTTGTCTGGAGAAGTATGGTCTTCCTTGCTTCCAGAAGAGATAGAATCTTTCTGATGAATCTCTTCTTCCGCAGAAAACAAATCCAGTTCAACATATTTTGGTTGGCTTACTGCTGAATCTTTTCTCATAATTATTCTCTATTTTCATCCGTTCTTTTTTCAACGCTTCTCTTCTGTGTATTCGGCAAGAATCCTGCGATGATGCCGAGCAATGGCAGGAAGGCACTCACCTGGAAGATGAACTCGATGCTTGTCTTGTCGGCTAACCAGCCGAAGAAGGCAGAACCCAAACCTCCCAAACCGAACATCAGCCCGAAGAAGATGCCAGCTATCAATCCCACTTTGTCGGGCATCAGGTCGGTGGCATATACCACGATGGAAGAGAAAGCCGAAGCAATGATCAGTCCAGACAGAAAGGTGCAGATGATAGTCCATGTGAAGTTTACAAAAGGCATGGCAATGGCGAAAGGTGCTGCACCCAGAATGGAGAACCAGATGACATACTTTCTGCCAAACTTATCGCCCAACATGCCTCCAGCCACTGTTCCTATGGCAAAAGCGGCAAGGAATACGAAGAGGCACAGCTGCGAAGTCTGCACCGAAACCCCGAACTTATCCATCAGGAAGAAGGTGAAGTAACTCGTAATGCAAGCTGTATAGAAATACTTGGAGAACACGAGCATGATGAGGATGAACAGTGCCCAATACTTCACCCTTTTAGAGATATGGGTGTTGAGAAGAGGTTGTTTCTGCGGATGGTTCACCACGTAAGCCAATCGTGCCTTATACCAGACTCCCAATCTTACCATGATGATGGCAGCCAGTAGTGCTGCAAGGGCAAACCAGGAGATGGCATGCTGACCGAAAGGCAGGATGATGATGGCTGCAAGCAATGGTCCTATTGCAGAACCTCCATTGCCACCCACCTGGAAGATGGATTGTGCCAGACTCTTCTTGCCTCCCGATGCCATCTGTGCCACTCTCGATGCTGTGGGATGAAACACGGACGAACCCAGACCTACAACGCTCACTGCCAGGAGAATCAGAAAGTAATTCTCGGCGAAAGCCAGCAGGAGCAGACCCACCAATGTGAAACACATGCCGATGGATAGGGCATAGGGACGGGGATGCTTATCGGCATAAAGTCCTGTGAAAGGTTGCAGAATAGATGATGTCATCTGGAAAACCAGCGTGATGATGCCTATCTGTGCAAACGAGAAATCGAACTTATCCTTCACAATCGGATAGATGGAAGGGATAATCGACTGAATCATATCGTTCAGGAAATGGGAAATGCTACAGATGATGAGCATGGAATACACCGTACCCTCTACCATCGTAGGATTTCCCTTGATTTTACTGCCTATTGACTTGATATTCATTTCTTTTATTTTTTGTCTTTTTTATTTTCTTATTTGAAAATCAACATTATGTTGTTTTTGTTCTGCTTCAATCTCTAATAACCTTCTCTTTGCATCCAATCCTCCGGCAAAACCTGTAAGGAGATGATTGCTTCCGATAACACGATGGCAGGGAATGAAAATGCTGATGCCATTAGCTCCGATGGCACCTGCCACGGCTCTTGTGCCATTGGGATTACCCAAACTTATGGCTATTTCCTTATAGCTTCTTGTTTCTCCGTATGGTATGTTGAGCAATGCATGCCATACTTTTTTCTGAAAATCGGTTCCTATAGGGTGCAACGGAATATCGAATGTCCTGCGGCTGCCGGTAAAATATTCATTCAGCTGCTTCTTGACCAGTTCCAGGATAGGGGATGTTTCTATCTTGAACTCAGCCTTGATATACCGCGAAAGCCGAAGCTTATTGCGCTCTGAACATGGCATTTCATTCCAATCACAAAGGCACAATTCATCGTCCACCGATGCCAGGATGATTTCTCCACAAGGCGAACTGTAATATTGAATGTTTACTTGTTGCATTGTATTAAATACTATTTCATTACTTCTTGAATTTTCATACTTACGAATGAGTCATATTGTACTTTGCTGCAAAAGTAACAAAAAATATTGGATTTAGAAAAAAAGTGGGATGGAATATTCTTTTTTAACTCAACAGTTTGAAAACTCTAAGGGTCATTAAACCTCCCCAACTCTGTCCCTGTATTGCCATCTTGGTACTATCAACAAACTGGAACTGCTGGCACATCGACTTGACACCTGATACGATACAGTACAAGTATGCTTCCAACAAATTCTGTACTTATGTCAAGTCGTGCTCCAATCGGTCTGGTTTCTATTGCAAAGCATGAGGTCTGTACAAATCAAGGGTTCAAGAGTTTTATTCCTAAGAGTATAAGTGATTCTATCTATTTGTACTACTACATAAAACACCATATCAAACAAATAGAACAATTAGGAACAGGTACGACTTTCAAAGAAGTTTCAAGGGATGACCTCTGTAAGTTTCCTATTCTTACTATTGGTGCAAAAGACATCTATGTGCAGGGGGTTCGGACTGACAAGCATAAAGAACATGCGCTCTTTTTACCTGATGTTCAGTAAATTACAAATTGGTCAAGCAATGCTTGACCAATTCAAGCTCACAGACGAACCAATTCGTCAAGCACCGCTTGACGAATCTACGATACCATTTTATCCTAATCTATCATGGCTTCACTATGAACGCTTACTGCGTGTAAAAGATGCGGATGCAAGGTTGTGGTATTTGAAGGAGGCGGCTCGTGAGCAATGGGATTACCGTACCTTGCAGCGTAATATCTCCTCACAATACTATTATCGTTTGTTGCAAACCCCTGAACATCTGCGTAAAGAGTTTTTTGAATTACAAAAGGGAAAAGAGGCAGAAGATGAAGATTAGAAATAGCATATAATTCGCCAACAACTTGTTGGCGAATTGATGCTTTACGATAAAACTTATGTTATGAACGGAAAACAATTAAAGAACAGCATATTACAATGGGCGATACAGGGAAAACTTGTACCGCAAGACCCTAATGACGAACCAGCAAGCGTTTTGCTTGATAAGATTCGTCAAGAGAAAGAACGCTTGATTAAGGAGAAAAAATCAAGCGTGACATGAACGCATCTATTATCTATCGTGGTGAGGACAATTCTCGTTTCTCCTTTTAATACGTACATATCCGAAGCGTAAGATGTGTTGTCTTAATACCCTATAACTCATTACTTAAACAGTCATACTTCTACGTTTATTTGGCTTGAACATCTTGATTTGTGTGGTTGCTGCCATATGCCGGCAACATTGCTGCCATATGCAAGCAACATTGCTGGCAATTGCCGACAACCTTGCTGGCATATGGCAGCAATCGCATACATCTAATTCTTTAAGGCGATCGATTGGTCTTCTCACATCATATCAGCTATGTGTTTTAGCCTTTAAGAATACTCAAGAAAGCATTCTTTCATCATAATGATAAAGGAATACAACATTGAGGTTTCGTATTAAAAAGAAAACCATCCGATAGAACTAATGCTATCAGATGGTTTCCTTGTTTTATTATTGTTTAAACAAGTCTCTCTATTTCTTCTATTGAAAGGCCTGTACCTTTGGCAACTTGTTCTTGTGTGTGCCCCATGCCGAGAAGACGCTTTGCGGTGGCCAACTTTTCTTTGGCAACACCTTCTTCTCTGCCTTCTTTCCTGCCTTCTTCCTTCGCAGTATCGATCGAATTTTTTATATCTCGATAGGCAGGATTGTCATATCGTTCTTCTGATAATCTCATAATCTGTTCTTTTTATAGAATTCTTTTGGCAAAGATACGACTTTTTATAATATCTTCCAAGTATTTTTGCGTAAATCTATTATTTTAATGGTATTTGGGACGATTTTTTACACTTAGTCTCATGAAAAAGTAGTTATTTTGCAAGCGGAACTTAACATGATTTACTGAACTTGCGAAACTTGAATATGTATTATTATCTGACTATTATTTTCTTGTCTCTTACCACGTAGATTCCGCTCTTCAACAGACTCTGCAGTTGGGAATATGGTACTTGATGGAGGAGTCGCACTCCGTGGAGAGAATATACGTCCACCATCTCGTTTCTATCTGCTGTTATTGTTGTAACACCAGTATAGCCTTCCTCACCATAGTAGCCTTTGATAATGGCTTCTACCAAGTCGGGTTGGTTGAATTCTGGCACGCTACGATGCTCTCCGTCCGTAAGTCCCATCCAGTGGAAAGTCCCTATATTATAGCTTTTGGTCATTGCTATGAAGTGCTTGGCAAATTCCAGGTAGTTGTCGCGATGGTTTTCATAGGCATTATCTGTACTGGTTCCCCATTCACCGACGATAAGAGGAGCCCCTTTGCTGATGAGGTGCGAATTCCAGCTCTTGATGAGATTCCTTACCTCGTTTTTGGCAGTTGTCAGATTGTCAATTTTCGGATACGAATGGACCTCAAATATCAGGTGCTCGCTCACCACGTCCTCGGGCAGCTTCATCTCCTTCAGCGGGTCTTTCAGATGGCTGTTCCATGTTCCGCTGCCATCGCATGCACCATAGGTACAGACCACGAGGTTGCGTTGCAGGTTGTTGCCGCCTGTAGCACGTATGGTATTGACGAAGCTTTGTGCATAGCTGTTGATGGCGTTGTAAGCCGATTTGGCGATGGACGCATCATAGCCGCCATTGGCTCCAAATGAGGCGAAACACCATGAGCGTTTCGAGTCTAGCATTTCATTGTAGCCCTCAAAAAGCAGATGCTCGTCATAGTCGCGAAATTCCTCCGCAATCTGTTGCCAGACGGCTTCGAACCGCTGATGCTGCTGGTTATAGACATTTTCGTCGGCAATGAGCCATGCCGTATTGGATGCCCCAGTATCGTGGTGAACATTGAGAATACAATACATACCTTGGCTGATGACATAGTCCACCACTTGATGCACACGTTTTATCCATGTCTGCTGTATCTGCGTCCCCAATGGGTCCTTCCACGGATACCAGATACTATTGTCAGAGCCTTTAAACTGGAATGTGGCTTCCATGTGGGGATACCATGTGACGGGCACGCGCACGGCGTTGAATCCTGCCTGTTTCAGCATCTGGAAAAGCGCTGGATTAACAACAGGCTGTCCCCACGCTGTCTCATACTTTGATGGGCTTCGGTCAGTCCAATGTTCAATCCACATGTTCAATGTATCTCCAGAATTACTTTCCAGCGTATTGCCCAGGTTCCACCCTATGCGCATGTTCTTAACGGCCTCTGTAGCTGTCTCGAAACTTTGGGCTACTGTCTGCATGCTTATACTACCCATTAAGGTGAGTACAATAAAGAATATATTTCTCATATAGCGTTGTTTTAAAAATTATTATTTTCCGTTTTTGGTAATTGGGAAATAGATAGTGTAGGACTCATCTGCAATCTCATAGAGAGAGGCTTCAGGCGTATCATCGGATTTTGTCCGCCGTAAGAATCGTCAATTTAGACAATCTGGGCACCCATAGTATGGAATAGCAAACCCAGAAGAATAGTCATAGATACCTTTTTATAGATTTCTTTTGGCAAAGATACGACTTTTTATAATATCTCCCAAGTTTTTTTGCACAAATCTATCATTTTGATGTAATTTTTGACAAATCTCTAAGATGTTCTTTGGTAAAATACGATATTTGTATCATTTTAGACGATATTGTGAGCGTTTTTGCAAGATTATCAGTACTTTTGTGGGCTGAAATTAATCAGAAACTCATCTTCGTACCGGACTCTCTGAAACCCTATGATTTCAATAAGGATGATGAGAGATGGTACTAAAATAAAAAATATCATAGCTTATGAAGAATAAGACTTTATTATCGGCATCTCTTGCTCTGATGATGGCGATGAATGCCGAAACCGGCAAGCTTCGTACCGTGGTAGAGGAGCGTGCCAATACTTTCGTGAACTATGGTCGTCTGTGGCGTCAGTATATTAAGGATGGCAAGCAACTGCTCTGGATGAGCGAGCGCGACAACTGGAATCATCTCTATCTCTACGCTGAAGAAGCACGGATGGGTAGCTCCTGAGGTATTTGTGGCTAAGGGGCGTGATGGCAAGACCGATATGTGGGGCATCATCCAGCGCCCTACCAATTTCGATCCGAACAAGAAATATCCGGTTATCGAGTATATCTATTCGGGTCCGGGCGATGCCTATACTCCGAAGAGTTTCATGCCATATAACTGGTACACCACTTCGCTTGCCGAACTCGGTTTCATCGTTGTCCAGCTCGATGCGATGGGAACTTCCTATCGCGGCAAGAAGTTTGAGGAGGTTTGCTACAAGAATCTGAAGGATGCCGGATTCCCAGACCGTGAACTCTGGATCAAGGCTGCAGCCAAGAAGTATCCTTATATGGATGCTGATAATGTGGCAATCTATGGCTGTTCGGCAGGCGGACAGGAGAGTACCACAGCCGTATTGCTGCATGGCGATTTTTACAAGGCAGCCTATAGTGCATGCGGCTGTCAAAAAGTAGCTATTTGCTTGTTTCGGGGCTTTTTTTGTTCTTTTTGTTGTATTTCTCGTTATATTTTTGTAATTTTGCGGCATTAAATTATCTAACAACAGAAAATAAAGACTCATATAATGAGAAAGATATCTACTCTAGTGGTTTCTGTGCTCTGCATGATGATGCCTGTAGGGGCTGAGGCGCAGGTACCGACAGCCTTCGTCTCGAAAGGGGCTACGGATATTCAGGCGCAGCCACATTCGATAACGCAAACAAACTCGGGTGCACAATTGGCTGCTATCGACCCTATGGTGCGCTCTATCACGATGGATAATGGTTTGCCGAGTAATGCTGTGCGTAGCGTGGTTCAGGGTTCCAAGGGATACATGTGGTTTGGTACAGACAACGGATTGTGCCGTTTTGACGGATATGATGTCAAAACCTATTATAATCCCTTTACGGCAATAGACCAGTATGTAGGTGCTCTGACCGCTTGCGAAGAAGGACTGCTCGTAGGCTGCAATAATGGAGCCTATCTGTTCAGTTATGAAACCGACCGGTTCCAGAAACTGAGCGATAAGATTACGGCTCCTGTTCTTAATTTCTCTCTTGACGGTGATCAGAATGTGTGGATTTCTACCAACGGGCAGGGGGTGTTCAGATACAATCGTACTACTCACGAACTGCACCAGTATCCGATGAAGAATATTCAGGGTAAAGTGCAATGTACGCTGGTTGATGCCAATAACCAGGTATGGCTGCTCTCTAATCATAGTAAAGCCAGCATCTATCATCTCAATAAGTCGACCGACCAGTTTGAGGCTTTCCCGGTAAAAGGCGATGCAGACAAGTTTTATGGTCTGGCGATGCTTGCCTCACCAGATGGCAATATTTATATCGGAACCTGGGACAACGGACTTTACAAGCTCAACGCCGACGGTAGTGCCGAACAGCTTATTAGCGGAACTCTGAGTAATGCAGTTCATCATATCCACCAGCTTTATAACAACGGCAACAAGTATATTCTCATAGCCAGCGATGATGGTCTGGTGCAGTATGACATCCAGAACCGCTCCTGGAGTATGCTGTCGGAAGTAAACGATCCAAGCCGGAGTACCAACGAGCGTTTTGTTTATGGTATTGCGGGCGATAAGGAAGGCGGCATCTGGGTAACTACCTTCTATGGAGGTGTGAGTTATCTTCCCTCTACGAGTGTAGAAGAACGTTTCCGTGCTTACTCAGCCAGCCAGGGTGGATTGCGCGGTAATGTGGTAGGAAGATTCTTCGAAGACCAGCAGCATCGCATCTGGATAGCTACGGATGATGCAGGTCTTGATTGCTTTGACCCGAAATCAAACAGTTTTGTTCCTTATCCGGGCAAGGCGGCTATGGGCAAGTATAATGTTCATGCGCTCTTAGCCGATGGTAATGATCTGTGGGTGGGAACCTATGGTAATGGTGTCATCAGAATGAACATGGCTACCGGAGCGCAGCAGATTTTCCAAACCGATGGAGTTTCTTCGGGCAGTAGTGCCTATTGTATTTATCGCGACCGTAAGAACCGGCTGTGGGCGGCTTCGATGGATGGAGCCAGTCTTTTCGACGAAGGTCAGCAGAAGTTCAGAAAAATCAAATCGTTCAAGTCGCTTACCATCGATATCAAGGAAGATTCTCAGGGCAACCTGTGGTTTGCTACCCAAGGAGGCGGCTTGTGGCGCTTGGGCAAGAATAATGCCTGGAAACAATATAAACATGTAGAGAATGATTCTACTTCGCTGGTGAGTGATCAGGTGAACTGTCTGACTATCGGCGAAAAGGGGCAACTCTATGCTGCAACCGGCGATGGACTCTGCGAATTCCTGCCTTCTAAAGGTATCTTCCGCCGTATCTCCATCGATGCGCCTAGCCAGGATTTCACGAGTCTTGTCATTTCGCAGGGAGTAATGTGGATTTCTACAAGCAAGGGAATTGTGAAATATACGCCGGGTGAACCTGTCCTTCGGTTCAATAAATATGACGGACTCACCTGCGACCAGTTTATGCCAAATGCCGGACTTCTGGCTTCTGACGGCAGAATCTATTTCGGTTCGACAAGAGGTTTCAACTGGTTCTATCCTTATCTCGTCAAGATTAACCAGGTAGCTCCTCCTGTGGCAATTACCTCGGTAGAACTCTTCGGAAAGCCGATAGAGTCGGGAAGCTACCAGCTGGATAAATCTCTGAGTCATGCTACAGAACTCAATCTGTCTCATAATGAGAATACCATCAATATCTCGTTTGCAGCCTTGAGCTATGTATCGCCTGAAAAGAACCAGTATGCTTACAAGCTCGAAGGTATCGACAAGGATTGGGTTTATACCTATGAGCATCGTGCCAACTATACCAATCTTCCTGCCGGAACCTATACCTTCCTGGTTAAGGCAACCAATAATGATGGCGTATGGTCGAAGAATGAGGCAAAACTGCAGATTGTGGTTCATCCGCCGTTCTGGTGGTCTTTGCCAGCCAAGATTCTGTATCTTCTGCTCATCGGTTACGCAATCTACTGGTTCATGCAGAGCCGGTTGAAACGTGAGAAACGCCGCCATCAGGAAGAACTCGACCAGTTGGAGCGCAAGCAGGATCAGGAGATGAGAGACGCCCGCCTGCAGTTCTTCACGATGATAGCCCATGAAATCCGTACGCCGGTAACGCTTATCATCGGACCTTTGGAGAGCCTGAAAGAGCATTGGAAACAGGTTTCCGGAAAACTTACCGATGGTGAGACTATCACGCAGACGCTTTCTGTTATCGACCGTAATGCCCAGCGGTTGCTCCTGCTCGTCAATCAGCTGCTCGATTTCAACAAAGTGCAGCAGAAGGGCATGCAGGTTCATTTCCGTTTGAACAACATTTCGAAGCTGATGCATGCTGTGGCAGAGCGCTTTGCTCCTACCTTCGAACAGAAAAGCATCCGTCTTGATGTAGATTATCCAGCCGATGAGCTCGTGGCGATGATTGACCAGGAGGCCATTACCAAGGTTATCAGCAATCTGATGAGTAACGCCTTGAAATATACCGAGGATTATGTACGCTTGTCCTGCCGCCTGCTGGAGAATGGAACCCATTTCTGCATCGAGGTAGAAGACAACGGATTGGGAATCAGTCCTGACGAGAAGGAGAAAATCTTCGGAGCCTTTTATCAGGCACGGGATAATAAACCGGGAACCGGAATCGGTCTCAATATCGTGAAGAATCTTGTTGAGGCTCATCATGGTATGGTAGAAGTTGAATCTGAAGTAGGCAAGGGGGCTACCTTTATCGTAATCCTGCCGCTCAACCAGGTGGATGCTGTGGTAGAAAAGGCAGACGAAATGGTGAAGGAAGAAGAGGCTGCTGGGGAAAGTCTGCTGATAGATGAATCTCTGTCTGAGCAGGGTTCTGAAAAGCTAGGCGAGGCTGTTGCCAGTCCACTTCGTGAACCGGTAAAACCGGCGATGCTGATTGTGGATGATGACGAAGACATGCGCCAGTTTGTGAAGGCTCATTTCGAGAAAATGTATACGGTTTATACAGCCGACAACGGAAAGGATGCACTCCGCAAACTGGAGAAACATCCGGTTTCGCTCATCATAAGTGACTGGATGATGCCAGAAATGGACGGTCCGGAGTTCTGCCGTAGGGTGCGTGAGAATTCAGAATACTCTCATCTCCCATTCGTGATGCTCACGGCAAAGACCGATGATGCGGCAAAGACGGAGAGTATGAACTGTGGAGCAGATGTCTACATAGAAAAGCCGTTCTCGATGAAGTATCTTGAGGCGAGAGTAAGACAACTTCTCGAGATGCGCCGTCTGTTGAGGAGTAAGTTCTCGCATACTCCGCTTGAGCCGATAGCAGAGATTGCTTCAACTCAGGTTGATAATGCATTCCTGGAGAAGATGTCGAATATCATCGAAGAGAATGTGGCGAATCCGGAACTCAACGTGGCGTTCCTTGCCGAGAAGATGGGCATGAGCCGCTCGTCGCTCTTTAATAAGATTCGCGGTCTTGCCGATGTTACGCCAAACGAGATGATACAGCTCGTGAAACTGAAGAAGGGCGCACAGCTCCTGAAAGAAGGAAACTACCGCATCAGCGAAATCAGCTATATGGTAGGTTTCAGCAGTCCTAGCTATTTTGCCAAGTGTTTCCAGAAGCAGTTTGGCGTCAAGCCGATGGATTTCGTGGCTGCGGAATCGTAGGATAGAAAAACTATTCGGATAGAATAAAAAATCGCCTGGGTGCTCAGATGCATCCAGGCGATTGTCTTATTTGTAAAAAGCCTATTCTTTATTTCTTTGTGGCTCTGATGAAGAAACCGATGAGGCAGATGTAAGCCAGGAGCGAACAAACCTCAGACATCGGATTAACCCACCAGCTGTCGGCGATACTTACCTCTATGCCGCCAAACTTCAGAAGGGCGCTAACCACACCCATCAGGGCTCCACCGGCGATGAAACCGCTGGCGATGAGCGTTCCCTTCTCACCACGTTCGCTGTTCACCTTGGCATCCTTGCTGCGCGAAGTAACATACCAGTTGATGGCTCCACCCACGAGCAGAGGAACGTTCAGTTCCAGCGGAATAAACATACCCAGGGCGAAAGCCAGGGCAGGAATCTTGAAATAAGTCAGCACGATGGCTATTACGGCTCCGATGCCATAGAGTACCCAAGGAGCTCCCACGCCATTCATCAAAGGGTCGATAACCGCAGCCATCGCATTAGCCTGAGGAGCTGCAAGCGAACCCGATGCGAAACCGTAAGTCTCATTGAGCAGCATCATCACGCCGCCCACGGTAGCCGCACTCACCAGGGTACCGAGGAATTTCCATCCCTCCTGTTTCTTAGGAGTTGTTCCAAGCCAGTAACCAATCTTCAGGTCGGTAATAAACGAACCTGCTACCGAGAGGGCTGTACAAACCACACCACCCATAATCAGGGCAGCCAGCATGCCGCCAGGACCTTTCAGGCCGACAGCCACCATCACCACAGAGGCGAAGATGAGCGTCATCAGGGTCATTCCCGAAACAGGGTTTGAACCCACGATAGCGATGGCATTAGCCGCTACGGTAGTAAAGAGGAAGGCGATGACAGCCACGAGCAGGATTGCGATAATAGCGAAGAGAAGGTTGCCCTCCATCACGCCAAACCAGAAGAAGAGGAAGGTTACGAGGATGGTAACAAGCGAACCGATAGCGATAATCTTGAAAGAGATGTCGCGCTGGGTACGCTTCACGTTCTCATCCACATCGCTCTTGCCCTTCAGCTCCTTGGCAGCCAGACCTACGGCACTCTTGATGATGCCCCAGCTCTTGATGATGCCGATGATACCCGCCATGGCGATACCGCCGATACCGATGCTGCGGGCGTATGCACGGAAGATTTCCTCTGGACTCATCGCACCCACGGTCTTCACGATGCTAGGATCCCAGGCGCTCAGCACGCTATCATGGAAGATAACGCTCATGCCCGGAACAATCAGCCACCATACTACGAGCGAACCCAGACAGGTGAAGAAGGCATACTTCAGACCGATGATGTAACCCAGACCTAATACGGCAGCACCTGTGTTTACCTTGAATACGAGCTTAGCCTTGTCAGCCAGGTCGCATCCCAGACTTACCACACGCGATGTGAAATTCTCGTTCCACCATCCCAGACTGGCTACGATAAAGTCGTAAAGACCACCCACCAGTCCGGCTATGAGCAGCGGCTTAGCCTGGTCGCCTCCCTTGGCTCCGCTCACCAGTACCTGCGTGGTAGCCGTAGCCTCAGGGAACGGATACTTGCCGTGCATATCGCTTACGAAGTACTTGCGGAAAGGAATAAGGAAAAGGATTCCCAAGACTCCTCCCAAGGCCGAAGCCATGAAAATCTTCATAAACGAAGTAGTCATCTCCGGATATTTAGCCTGTAGGATGTAGATGGCTGGCAGGGTAAAGATGGCTCCTGCCACCACAGCACCCGAACAGGCTCCGATGCTCTGGATGATGACATTCTCGCCCAGTGCCTTGTTACGCTTGGTAGCGGTACTTACGCCCACGGCGATGATGGCGATAGGGATGGCTGCTTCGAACACCTGACCCACCTTCAAGCCCAGATAAGCTGCGGCGGCAGAGAAGATGACTGCCATCAAAATTCCCCATGTAACCGACCATCCGTTCACCTCAGGATAAACCTTGTCAGGCGACATCAGCGGCTTATATTCCTCCCCGTCTTTCAGTTCGCGGAATGCGTTCTCGGGGAGTTGCAAATTGTCTTTTTCTTCCATTATTTCTCAATTCTGATGATATACTCACTCATGAAACTTGCACCTGGCTGTAGACGGTTCATCAGATACTTGTCCTTAAACTCGCCATCATATTCAGCCCAGTCGCTCAAACCATACCATGGCTCGATGCAGATGAATGGAGCGTGCTTGCCTGTTGGGTTCCAGATACCTACGGCTGGAGTCTTGAACTCGAGGGTTACATGAGGTTCGCCCTGCTCGTTGAGAATGCTCACCTGCTTAACCTGACTCTTGTCGAAGATAACAGCATCTTCTGCGAAAGTCTCCTCGTTTACTTCCCAGATACCCTTGTCGGTTTCTACGGTTTCCTTAGCCTGACGGTCGATGCATCCGCCTACGTTACCATAGAGACGAACAGGAGCCTCGTTGTCGAGTTTCAGGGTCGCCTTCATTTCTTCGCCCTTCTTGCAGCCAGGAACCATGAATGCTGGGTGACCGCCAATCTGGAAGAAGATTTCCTTGTCGTCTGTATTCTCTACGTGCCAGATGACATGAATCTCGTTGCCCTGCAGGCGGTAAGAGATGGCAAGGTTGAAGTGGTAAGGATAGTTCTTCTGAGTCTCTTCGTTGTCGATGAGCGCGAAGGTGAGGCGGTCGGCAGTCTTGCCAACGAGTTTGAACTCTGTATCGCGTGCGAAACCATGGCGAGGAAGGTGATACTCCTTGCCCTCTGTGCGATAAGTGTCTTTCCACAATCCGCATACGATAGGGAAGAGGATAGGAGAGTGGCGGTTCCAGTATTTCTCGTCGCCATCCCAGAGATATTCATTACCATTAGCATCCTTGATGCTCTGAAGTTCTGCTCCGAGAGATGAAATCTCAAGTGTGAGCTGATCATTCTTAATCTGTTCCATTGTTATTAATTCTTTTGTTTAGTTTTTAATGTTTCATCTGATTATCTTTTTTCAAAGATATTGCAAAGGTACAATTTATTTTCGTAAAGCACAAGAAAAGAGCGGTTTTTCTCAGATATTACAATATATTTATACGATTTTGTTAGCTTATATCGAATATTTGCTGTAACTTTGCAGCTCGAAATAGATAGATAACAAGAAGTATAAGAAAAAAATAGTATTTTAATCTAATGACAAGCAGTAATAAAGTTAAAGGCTTTGCGGCGGGCGTTGTTGCCGCTGTATGTTATGGTACCAATCCTTTGGGCACACTCGAACTCTATGGCGACGGATTCAATTCCAGTTCCGTACTCATCTATCGTTATCTCTTGGCGGTACTGATGTTTGCCGTGGTGATGCTCTTCCGCAAGGAGAGTTTCAAGGTGAAGTGGGGACATCTGATTCGTCTTGGCGTGCTGGGCTGCATGTTTTCGCTCTCATCAGCCACGCTTTATGTCAGTTTCCATTACATGGCTGCGGGTATTGCCAGTACCATCCTTTTCGTATATCCTATTATGACTGCCATCCTGATGACGGTCTTCTTCCACGAGAAGGTAACGTGGTCTACCTCGCTTGCCATTCTTCTGGCGGTATCGGGAGTAGGATTGCTCTATCAGGGCGATGGAAACGATAAGTTGAGCACGGCGGGTTTTGCCCTCGTCATGTGTTCATCCCTGCTCTATGCCCTTTACATCATCTCCATCAACCAATGGAAGAATCCGGGCATGTCGAACATCAAGTTCACCTTTTATATATTAGTCTTCGGACTGGTAACGATGTTCATCTATTCGTTTATTGCAGGCGAGCCGATACAGATGCTTCAAACGCCTAAACAATGGCTCTTTGCTGCTCAGCTGGCTTTGTTGCCAACGGTATTGTCGCTCTTCTTCATGATGGTTTCCATCAATCTCATCGGCAGCACGCCAGCCGCCATCATGGGAGCCCTGGAGCCTGTAACGGCGGTAATCATCGGCGTATGCGTCTTCGGCGAGAGTTTCTCTCTGCAGCTGGCGATAGGCATCCTCGCTATCCTAGCTGGCGTAACGATTATCATCGCAAGAAAGAAAGGGTAAAAAGGCTGTTTAAAGGTAAAAAAGTAAAAGGGTAAAAAGGTAAAAAAGCCTAGCGGGGGTGCGTGTCATCCCTCTGGTTCCCATTCCCAGCGATTCCATCGCTGGTCCCCATAAAGGTAAAAAGAAGAAAAAATCCTCGTTCGAAAAAGAACTCGAACGAGGATTTTTTTCTGTTCTAGCCGCAAGCAAATAGGCTCGCAAACCGCCAGGCGTTAAGATGATTATCTCAGAATATCCTTCAGGGCAAAATTGGCGAGGATGCTGGTGCTCTGGCTCAGCATGCGGATGAACTCCTGGGCTGAGTTTTTCATGTAAGCATCTTTCAGAATGTGGATGCAGCCATCCATTTCGTTGTCGGCAGCATCGATAGGAATCGCCTTCAGGCCGTTCTGCAGAATGGTGGTCGATTCGGAGAGAATGGTCACCAGATTGCTGCGGCTTAGAAGGTCGAAGATGATGTTCACATTATTCACCTCTACCATAATCTTGTAGTTCAGATCCTTGCCCTCTACCATGTGCTCAAAGGCGTTGCGTGCCTGCAGACCCTTGCAAGGAAGGATGAGGTCGTAACGTTCCAAATCGGAAAGCTTGACCGATGAGAGGCGCGCCAGCGGATGATTCTCGTTCACGATGGCGGCAAGACGGTTGCTGAAGATAGCTCGGCTGTCTACCGTCTTTTCGTTCTTCAGAGGCTTGAAAGCCAGAACGAGGTCGAGTTCGCGCTTCTTCAGTCCGTCCATCAACTCCTGCATGGTGCGGTATTGGATGTTGAGCTTGACATGAGGATAGGCATGGAGAAAGGCGATGAGCGTCTCTGCCATGATGTTGCTGAAGGAGAACGTAACGCCGATGTTCAGTTCACCCGTTAGCATTTCCTTCAAATCGTTCATGTGGTCTACACAGGCTTCGGCAGAATTAACTGCGTTTTGGGCGTAAGGTCTCAATTCCTTGCCTGCCTCTGTAAGGTAAACCTCATGGGAGTTGCGCTCGAAGAGCGGCAGACCGATTTCCTGTTCCAGATGCGAAATCTGCTGTGAGAGGGTGCTCTGGGTGATGTATAACTTGCGCGAAGCTTCTGAGAAGTTGAGCGTCTCGGCTACCTTCAAGAAATATTTCAGTTGTCGTATTTCCATATTGTTTCTTGTATTGAATCTATCGGCTATAGAAATAACCGATAGCTAAATTTGGGTGCAAAGATAAAACAATTATTTTAATATCCTCCTTTTTTGAAGAATAAAATGATGTTTTATCGCATCTCTACTTCTTTTTATCCGATTATCATCCGATGAAAATCAGATTTCCAACCAGCTGGTTATTTGATTTCTACTTCGTGCAAATCTACGAATTCGCCATTCTTCTTCTTTCTTTCTACCAGCATGGCAAGCAGCTTGCGCTTGCGGTTGTCGGCGATGAAGCGGCGGAAGAATACGTTAGGAATAGCCACACCCAGGGCGATACAGATAATGGCGAGCGAAGCCTTGATGAGGTTGTTCATACCCACGGTTACTTCGCCTACCACGCCATGCATATCGATGAAAGCAAACAGGGCGCGATACATCAGAACTCCCGGTACCATTGGGATGACGCTAGGAATGGTGATGCATTGGTGAGGGGTATGGAACCAATGGCGCGCCTTAATCACGATGATGCTGATGAGCGCAGAACCGGCAAGCGAACCGATGCTCAGACCCATGTCGAGACCGATGTTGCCGTTAGATGGACCCAGATTGACGAAATTGCGGAAGCATACGGCGATGATACCGCCCACAGCTACAGCCGGCAACAGGCGGCGAGGTATGCTGAAGATGGTAGAGAAACCCATGGCCGATACGGCTGCTGCGATGGCAAACTCCCAGTATTCGTGATGTGGGGTCATCGTAAGATCCTTCACGAAGTTGTCGATGTGGCAAACCTGGATGGCGAAGGCGATACCGAATGCCATCGCGAAGAGCATCAGCAGGGTGTTCAGGGCACGAACCATTCCCACCTCAATATATCCGTCGAGCATGTCGCATACGAAGTTGATGAGCGGAACTCCCGGCACGATGAAGAGGGCGCACGCCATCAGCGGATGCCATGGGGTATCTGAATGCATGAAGGCTGGAAGCGCTTCGGCAATGGCTGGGTTGAGCGAAAGGAATGAGGTCAACCAGGCTATCAGAGTGGCTACGAAAGCCGAAATGCCGATGGCTACATAGTTGTTGCAGCCCTTGGTAGGCAAGTACATTCTCAGGCGGAAACCCAGAATGGCTGCAAGCGAACAGAAGAAGAAGGCTGGCCAGTCGCAACCGAACTGGATGCAGAATCCGCCGCAGGCAAAACCGCCGCCGATGGCTACCTGCCAAGGGGTAAAGCTGCGTGGGGTGGTCTTGATGTCGTTCAGAGCCTGCTCATACTGTTCGAGCGAATAGTTTTCCTTGATGGCCTTCCAGGTGAGCTTGCTTACCTGCGAAATAGAAGTAAGGTTGATGCCGTGCTTCTCGCAACGCTGGAACTTGGTAAAGGAATGCACCTCATCGCTATAGTTCACCATCAGCACATTCCAGTTAACGTAGAGGTGCATGTAGCGTTCGTCGAGTCCGAGGAAAGCCGCTGCACGCTTCATGGTTCGCAAGATGCGCGATGTGTCGGCAGCACTCTCCATGAGAATGCTACCGGTACGTAATAATAAGTCGAGTTTTCTTCTGAGTTCTGATTCTGCTATTTCCTTGCAGTTGCAGTTATCCTCTCCGCAAGCGCAGGTTTTCAATTCTTTTTCTGTCATATATGTTTATCCGAATACAAAAATAATAATCTGAATGGTTACGATTCTGAGGAACATGGCGAACGGATATACATTCGCATAGCCTACTGTTGGCGCATCTGCCGAAGTCTGCTCACGCACGTAAGCCAGGGCAGAAGGGTTGGTGTTGGCACCTGCCAATACGCCGAGTAATGTATAATAATTGATGTGGAATACGAGCTTGCCGATGATGCCGCCCAGGATGATTGGTATCATGGTGATGGCGATGCCGTAGAGTATCCAGGTCAGTCCGCTTTCTGATGCTACGGTCTGGATAAACTGTTCGCCTGTGCCGAGACCCACGCAAGCCAGGAAGATGCAGATGCCTATTTCGCGCAGCATCAGGTTGGCTGAAATGGTATTGTAGGTAACGAGGTTGTATTTCGGTCCGAAATAACCTATCAGGATGGCTACTACCAGCGGTCCGCCGGTCAGACCGAGACGCAGGTTCTCGTTGATGCCTGGGATGAAGAACGGAATGTTGGCTACGATACAACCCAGCATGATGCCCAGGAAGATTGGGATGAGGTTAGGGTAGTTCAGACGCTTCATCTGGTTACCCAGCACCTTCTCGGTATGAGCGATGGCGAGTTCCTTGCCCACTACGGTTACGCGGTCGCCCAACTGGAGTTTCAGGTCTGGGGTTGCGATGAGGTCTACACCATTTCTGTTTACGCGGGTAATGTTGGCACCAAGGTTGCTTCTAATCTGCAACTGGCTGATGCTCTTTCCGTTGATACCCGGTTTGGTAATCAGAATTCGGCGGTTGATGAGCTCGCTGCTGAATTCCTCGTCCTTTACGTCAACCTTCTCGCCGAGTAGGGCGATGATAGGTTCTTCTACTGTAGGATGAGCTACAATCTGCAGGATGTCGCCCTCTTCAATTACGGTCTGTCCGTTAACTACCTCATTCTGGCGTTCTCCGTTGTTACGGATAATCTTAGAAACCATGAAGTCGCGCTTCAGCAGATAACGTATCTGCTTGACGGTATCGTTGAAAACCATCTGGTTAGAAACCTTTACGGCAAAGGTATTCAAGGTCATCGCCTCAAGATGTCCCTTGCCTCGCTTAGCTTCATCCTCTTCCTTCTGCTTGTCTACGCGTAGCGCGAACCTTAATATAATGAAGCTGAGGATGACGCCGAGTACACCCATAGGATAGGCGATGGCATAGCCGGCTGCGATGGATGGGGCGTCGATGTGGCGCAGGTCGCTGAATGCCTGCTGGGCAGCACCCAGTCCAGGAGTGTTGGTTACGGCACCCGAAAGGATACCTGCCATAGAGGTGATGGATGTTCCCGAAAATGAGAAGATGACTAAGGTAGTAATGATACTCAGGGCTACCACAATCATGCTGAGCAGGTTGAGACTCTTGCCGCCGTTCTTGAACGAAGCGAAGAAGCCCGGACCTACCTCCAGACCGATAGAGTAGACAAAGAGAATCAAGCCAAATTCCTTGAGGAAGTGGAGCAGATGCTCGTCAAGATTGAGAGAGAAATGTCCAAAGATAAGACCGATGAACAGAATCCACGCCAAGCCCAGGGAAACACCTTTTACTCTGAGCTTACCTAAACACAAACCCAAGGCGATGACCAGCGAAAGAATCATCACAGAGTGGGCTACTCCGCCTCCCCAAAGGTCTGGGAAGCCATAAAATAGATTTTTTAAAATCTCCATTTTTCTTTATCTATTAATGTAAATACTGAATTTCCAAAAACATTCATTCTTATCGATTTCCAAAATCGATTGCAAAGGTATAGATAAAAACGAAAGCAAAAGTCGTTTTGTATTTAAAAGCTATGAATGTGGCTATAAGTATTTTCTATAGTAAAAAGGGGCTCTGCGGGCTTTTCTTTTCTCTTTCTCATGCATTTCTAGCCCTTTCTTTGCTCATTATATCAGTTTTTTTTCGTAATTTTGCAACCGGATTATTATAAATAGGTAAGAATATGCTGAATATTGATGAAATAAAGGATAAGAGAATTGCCGTGCTCCTATCGGGTGGCGTCGACAGTTCGGTTGTGGTTTGGGAGTTTGCCCAGCTGGGTCTGCATCCTGATTGCTTCTACATCAAGATTGGTCCTGAGGAGAAAGAGGAGTGGGACTGCTCTTCGGAGGAGGATCTGGAGATGGCTACGGCTGTGGCTAGGAAGTATGGATGCAAGCTGCAAGTGGTTGACTGCCATCATGAATATTGGAACGAGGTAACCCGTTATACGATGGAGAAGGTGAAGGCTGGTTTTACGCCTAATCCGGACGTGATGTGCAACCGCCTGATTAAGTTTGGCGCCTTCGATGAGAAGATGGGTCACAACTACGACCTCATCGCCACGGGGCATTATGCGCAGACCGAAACGGATGAAAATGGCGACAAATGGCTCGTTACGAGTCCAGATCCTGTAAAAGACCAGACCGATTTCCTGGCTCAGATAGAGAGCTGGCAATTGAAGAAAGCGATTTTCCCTATCGGTCATCATGTCAAGAATGAGGTTCGCGAGATAGCCGAAGAGGAGCATCTGGTTAATGCCAAACGCAAGGATAGCCAGGGTATCTGCTTCCTGGGACAGATTAATTATAATGATTATATCCGCCGTTATCTGGGCGAGAAGCCGGGCGATGTCATAGAGATGGAGACGGGCAAGCGCATAGGCGAGCACAAGGGTTTGTGGTTTCATACCATCGGCCAGCGCAAGGGCTTGGGCTTTGGTGGCGGTCCCTGGTTCGTGATAAAGAAGGATGTAGAGAACAATATCCTGTATGTGAGTCATGGTTATGATCCGCAGTCGGCATACAAGAAGGATTTTCCTCTTCACGATTTCCATTTCCTCACACGCGAGGTAGCGATGCAGAAGGTAACCTTCAAGATTCGTCATACGCCGGAGTATCATCCTGCTACGATAGAAAATCTGGAAGACGGCCGCTGGATGATTCATTCAGAAGAGGCGATTCATGGTGTGGCTCCCGGCCAGTTCTGCGTAGTTTATGATGAACATCATCATCGTTGCTATGGTTCGGGCGAGATTACGGTATAAAATGGTATAAAAAGAAAAAGGGAGTATATCAGCATTTTTGTATTTGCTGAATACTCCCAATATTTATAATTCTGTTTCAGGCATTTTGCTCGTGGGCATAATTAGCATAGTTGCCCAAAATCTGTTCAATATGGATTACTTCTGGACAAGAATCCCAAGTAAAGCCACCCCCCATGAGATACCAGTTGTTTCTTTCTTTTACTGGCACTTTTTTCATGCTTGGGAATGCAGAGATAGGCATCGTTATGGAACGGCCATCTTGCAGGGTAACTTCAAACTTACCTCTTTTGGGAAAAGATAAAGCCTTTATCTTTGGCTTCACATCCCAATAACCTTCTTTCTGATACATATTCTTACTCTTTTATTGATTTATTTCTCTAAAAAAAACAAACTGCATAGAAATTATACTCTTTACCCTTCCGTAATGATGCTGTCAAGCAACTCCTGGCAGGCATCTTCGAGGAGCGTGATGACGAGCTCGAAGTCGCTATAGTCGCCATAGTAGGGATCGGGAACCGTGGTGTATTCGCGATGATGAGTCAGGAAATCGGCCATGCGGACCACCTTCTTTCTGTCTGCCTCAGAAGAAGCCATGGAGGTAATGGCACGGTAGTTTTCGTTGTCCATTACCACGATGGTTTCGAAACGAGCGAAGTCTGACTTCTGGAACTGGCGGGCATGGCTGTTGAAATTGTAGCCATGCTCGGCGCCACATTTGCGCATGCGGCTGTCGGGCAACTGTCCCACGTGCCAGCTGCCGATGCCCGCAGAATCGATTTCAAACTCATCCTGGAGTCCTGCTTTTTCTACAAGACTCTTCATTATTCCCTCGGCTGCCGGAGAGCGGCAGATGTTGCCCAGGCAGATAAATAATACGGTATGTTTACCTTTCTTTGTCATGTTGCTAACTTTTTTGTTTGCAAAGTTAGCATAAATCTCTGTATTATGCAAGATTTTTCTTCATTTTTCTTCCCACAAAGTTCCAAGCAGGCATCTTCTTCAGGGTGCTGCGGATAGGCTGGATGTCCCAGAGCAGGAAGATGATGAGCACGCCGATGCCGATGAGACAGGTAAGTCCGTAGAGCTCGCGTATGCTGATCATCAGCAGGTTGCCGGCATCATAAGGCAGTCCGCGCGACATGTTTGCTGCCATCTGGTGGCGAAGCCCGTAGCTGTAAAGTCCGGAGCACATCGCCGACATAGGGCCGTTGCGGATGATGCCTGCCATCGTCAGTCCCATGAAGAAATGCTCAAACGGCATCAGCTCTTCCAGATATACGGTAAGCATGCAGAAGAAGATGGCGTTGCCGATGCTTCTGAGAAAGAGTGGCAGATAAAGCGCCTCGATGTTGAGCCCCGGGTCGATGAGGAAATACATCATCACGGGATAACATACCATCGTTGCCACGCCTATCGTGAGCAGTCGGGTGTATTTCTGATGGAGCACCTTGCACCAGAACAGGCAGAAGAGGCAACCGGCGATAGAACCCACCCATTCTACGAAGTTGAGCACATTGGTGGTAAACGTGCCGAAATGAAGCACGCCGCCCGTAAAGGCTGTCTGCAGCACCTTGGGCGTACTGCCCATAAACTCTACGAAGGCGAAGAGGATGAGCAGCGGGATGAGCCGCTTATACTTCCATGCTGCGGGAGCGATGAAAGGATGACGGATGTGGAGCATGCGCTGGATGCAGAAATAGCCGGTCATGATAAAGAGCACGACATCTATCTGCATGATCTTCGAATCGAGCCAGTTGTAATGCTCGCCGTAGGTGAAGAAGAAGATGAACTCCAGCATCCATGCCGACCAGAGGAAGCATCCCAGATAATCGAGGCTGATGAAGGGCAGGGGCTTCATGAAGCGGAAGTCGTGGGTGGTGACATACACGATGAGTGCCACCAGGAGCAGGGCTCCCGTCATCGCCCAGTTGATGATGCGCCAATCCTGATAGATATAAATCAGGTGTTCGGTGACCCAGGGCGAGAGGAACATGTTTCCCAAAACGATGCAGTAGAGCAGGGGGAAGAAGATGGTGAAATCGCGCTTGGAGGTCATCCACAACTGGATGGTGCTCATACATTCGAAGGTTCCGCAGAGCTTGAAGAAGCCCGCGATGTAAGCGAGAATACACATCAAGGGTACCGAGTCGGTCCACATGATGAGGAAATTACAGGTTGCCACTACCAGTGCCGCATTCAGCAGGAGCTGGCGGTTGGTAAAGTGAAACTTCATCTTGAAGAGGAAGGGGAATGGCATCGCCACGCCCACCACGTTGAACATGATGATCATGAGCACGTCTTCTCTCATCAAACTGTACTCGCCCATCACCTGGCTCATGGCTCCTCCAT
>ERZ1026890.335-NODE-335-length-32833-cov-115.978736_pt1 | contig 32833 bp, 18 predicted proteins | sample MGYA00380175_ERZ1026890 | MGnify/ENA primary metagenome ERZ1026890 (study PRJEB33269, sample SAMEA4719811) | human gut metagenome | biome: human-associated habitat; feature: organic feature; material: feces | place: Cameroon | collected 2013-10 ...
TTCTCCATAAAAATATACTAATTTTCAGGCGGTTTTTTAATTCCGCCAACAGGTTTTAATAAGATATAAAAAGAGGGTGCGCTATCAACTGACGGCGCACCCTCTTTTTATATCTTATGGATTTTTTTAAAAGTCTCTTCTCTTATATGATCCAGAGATGGAAGCCCTTCTGCTCCAGGGCACCCTTGATCTCCTTGACGTGTGCGGAGTCGCGGGTCTCCATCGTGAGTCGGAGCACGCAGGCATTCACCTTGTTGCGGTTGGCAGAACGGTCGTGATGAACTCCCGTGATGTTGCCGCCCAGGCTTGCGATGACGGAGGCTACCTCTACCAGCTCGCCCGGCTTGTCGTCCAGCTCCATCTCGATGGTGCAGAGACGTCCGCTCTTTACCAATCCACGGTTGATGACGCGGTTCAGGATGGTAACATCGATGTTACCGCCGCTTACCACGCAGATGGTCTTCTTGCCCTTCACCGGCACCTTGTTGTACATCACGGCAGCTACGCTTGCAGCTCCGGCTCCTTCAGCCACCATCTTCTCGCTCTCGAGGAGCTTCAGGATGGCTGCGCAGATCTCATCCTCGCTTACGGTGACGATTTCATCCACATAGTTGGAGCAGGTTTCGAAGGTAATCTTTCCCGGTTCCTTCACGGCGATGCCGTCGGCTACGGTTGCCACAGATGGCAGCTTCTCCTGCTTGTGGTCGTGGAGGCTCTGAACCATGCTGGCTGCTCCCTCTGCCTGGACTCCATAGACCTTGACGTTAGGATTGAGCGACTTGATGGCGAAAGCGACTCCCGAAATCAGTCCGCCGCCACCTACCGGTACTACCACAGCTTCCACATCAGGCAGTTGGTCGAGGATTTCCAGTCCGATGGTTCCCTGTCCGGCAATCACCTTTTCGTCATCGAAAGGATGCACGAAGGTATAGCCGTGCTCATCCCTCAGCTGCAGCGCTTTCTGGTAAGCGTCATCATAGACTCCTGGAACCAGGCAGACCTCTGCACCCAGACGCTTGGTAGCCTCTACCTTGGAGATAGGGGCACCTTCGGGCAGACAGATGAGGCTCTTCACTCCCATGGCGGTAGCGCCGAGAGCCACACCCTGTGCGTGGTTGCCTGCCGAACAGGCAATCACACCCTTCTCCTTCTCTTCCTGAGAGAGTTGGGAAATCTTATAGTATGCACCTCGAATCTTGAACGACCCCGTCTTCTGGAGGCATTCCGGTTTCAGATAAACATCACTATCTGGGTTGATTCTCGGTGTGTGAACCAGCTCAGTTTTTCTAATCACGTGGCTCAGCACGAAGCGGGCCTTGTAGAAATCGTCAAGTTGTAACATAATCGTTGATATGCTTTAATTCTGTTATCTGTCAGGATGATAGTTCCTGAGTGATTTTTGACTGCAAAGATACTCTAAAAGGAAGAAAATACAAAATATTTCAATTTAATTTTTGTTATTCCCCTCAAGTTTCCTTAGTGGTTGGAGTAAGTATGTGGGGACGATGGCCTGCTACATGCCGAAGTGCTCCAGCGCCGCAGCTACGCCATCTTCCTCATTCGAGAGGGTGATGTAGTCGGCATCGGCTCTTACTTCCGGGGCGGCATTCGCCATGGCTACTCCCATGCCGGCAAGTTTCAGCATGCTCAGGTCGTTGTAGCCGTCGCCGAAGGCTATCATATCGGCAGGGGTGAGATTGATCTTCGCCAGGAGTCTTCTCAGCGACTGCGCCTTGTCGATTCCCTTAGGCACCAGTTCGAGGAAGAATGGGGCTGAGCGGAAGACGTCCATCTTATCGCCCACCATATCCAGCAGTTCCTGTTCAGCCTTGAGCATATCCGAAGGGTCGCCCGTCATGAGGAGCTTGGTAGGATGAGGCTCCAGGGCATCGAGCAGATTCTCTACCTTGCGGATGTTCATCTTGTTGATGCGCGATTCTTCCTTCACATACTGATCGTCTGGCATTTCGGTGATGATTTCATTGCCGGCGTATCCCAGCAGGGCATGTTTTTTTTCTCTCGCATACCTATATAATATAGGGATTACCTCATCTGGCAGAAACTGGGTGAAGAGTTTCTCGCCGGTCTGGGCATTCACGATGTTGCCACCATTATAGGAAAGGATGTAGCCCCCTCGCTTCTGCAGTTCCAGGCATTTTGCCACCGGCTCGATGCCGTAGGTAGGGCGACCGGATGCAAGGATGATGACGGCTCCCTCGCTTGCAGCCTTGAGGAGAGCTTCACGAGTTTTTGGGGTGACCACCTTCTCGTGGTTGGTCAGGGTGCCATCCAAATCCAGGGCGATGGCACGGTAAGGAATCTGTTTTGCTTTTTCCATTGTTCTATGTGATTCTTTGTTTTTTATGCGTGCAAAGATACAATAATATTCTGAAAAATGGGAAGTAAAGTGTATTTTTGCTAATTTTGTTCCCAAAAAGGTGGTCATTTGAACGAAATGACTCTGTTTTTATCAGTGCTAAATGGTTTTTGAACGATTAGTGCCTATCTTTTATTGTTTGATATACACTATATTCGAAAATTATTGTTATCTTTGCACCGCAAATCATATAACAATAATAAATTTTAAACCTATCAATATGAAGAGATTTATTTCTGCAGTATTGCTTTCTGCAGCCGTAGCTATGCCTACGATGGCGCAGAAGCAGAAGACATTGGGCAATGGCTATCCATTCACTCAAGTACCATTCACCAGTGTGAAGATTTCACAGAACACCTTCTGGGGTGCCCGACTGAAGGCTGCCCGAGAGGTAACCGTGCCATTGGCTTTCAGCAAGTGTGAGAGCGAGCACCGTTACAAGAATTTCGAGATGGCTGCCTATACTTTGCAGCATCCTAACCACCCGGGCTTGAACACCAAGGAGTGGGATGTGAGCAAGTTTATGGGCTTCTCTTTCGATGATACCGATGTTTATAAGACCATCGAGGGTGCCAGCTACATCCTCCAGACTTATCCGGACAAGAAGTTGAAGGCTTATATCGACAGCGTGCTCGATGTGGTAGGTGCGGCACAGGAGCCAGATGGCTATCTCTATACAGCCCGTACCATCAACCCAAAGCATCCACACGGATGGTCGGGAAATAAGCGTTGGGTCAAGGACGAGGATTTGAGCCACGAGCTTTACAACCTCGGTCACATGGTAGATGCAGCCTGTGCTCACTATCAGGCTACAGGTAGCACCAAGTTCCTGAACATTGCCAAGCGCTATGCCGATTGTGTGGTAAGGGAAGTAGGACCTAATCCAGGACAGGCTACCATCGTTCCTGGTCATCAGATTGCAGAGATGGCTTTGGCTCGTCTCTATACCTTGACCGGTGAGAAGAAATATCTGGATGAGGCTAAGTATCTGCTCGATTATCGTGGCAAGACTCATATCCGCAACCCATATTCTCAGAGTCAGGCTCCTATCCTGGAGCAGAAAGAGGCGGTAGGTCATGCTGTTCGTGCCGGCTATATGTATGCCGGTATTGCCGATGTGGCTGCCTTGACCAAGGATTCTGCCTATATGAAGGTGATTGACCGCATTTTTGAAAACATCGTTGGCAAGAAATACTATCTTACAGGTGGTGTAGGTGCCCGCCATGCCGGTGAGGCATTTGGTGATAACTATGAGTTGCCAAACATGACTGCCTACAATGAGACCTGTGCAGCCATCTCTATGGTTTATCTCTTTGAGCGCATGTTCCTGCTTCACGGCGAGAGCAAGTATATCGACTGCATGGAGCGTACCTTATATAATGGTGTAATATCAGGTATGAGCATGGACGGAGGTAGATTCTTCTATCCAAACCCATTGTCTAGCGATGGCAAGTATAAGTTTAATGCCGATGGCAACACCACCCGCCAGCCTTGGTTCGGATGTGCCTGCTGCCCGAGTAACTTGTGCCGCTTCATCCCTTCTGTTCCGGGTTATCTCTATGGCGTGAAGGATAACAATATCTATGTGAATCTCTTTGCCGGCAATACATCTACCATCAAGGTGAATGGCAAGGATGTAGTTCTGGAGGAGACTACCGAGTATCCTTGGAATGGCGATATCAAGATTGCTGTGAAGAAGAGCGGTGTAAAGAATGCCAACCTCCTGGTCCGTATTCCTGGATGGGTTCGCAATCAGGTGGTGCCTAGCGATCTTTATAAGTATAGCGATGCAGAGAAGCCAGCTTATAGCGTAACCGTAAACGGCAAGGCTGTAGAGGCTGACCTCGATGCCAACAAGGGTTATCTCCCAGTCAAGAACATCAAGAAGGGCGATGTCATCCGTATCCACTTCGATATGCCGGTTCGTACAGTAGTTGCTAATGGCAAGGTAGCAGATGATAAGGGTAAGGTTGCCGTAGAGCGTGGACCATTGGTATATTGCGCTGAGGCTGTGGATAATCAGAATGAGCCAGTACTCCGTGCCGTAATGGCCAAGAAGCCTGCATTCTCGCTGATAGATAACTACAGCATCGAGAACACAGAGACCAAGGGTGCTCCAGCCTTCTCAGTAAAGGCTATCCAGACCTCTTCTCAGGTGCTCGACCAGGCTACTGACGGCACCGTTTCTGTCAAGAATCAGAAACTCACCCTGATTCCTTACTATGCCTGGAATCATCGTGGTGCCAACCAGATGAATGTCTGGTTCTATCAGAACTTGAATGTATTGGATAAGTAATAAGCAGTTTTATAAAATAAGAAAGCCTGGCAACCGTCATAGCCAGGCTTTCTTGTTAATATAGGTTAATCCCATTAAGAAAAACACTTCTTTTCCGTTTATGTTGTAGTTTTGAACAAATAAAACAATAGAGAGCAAATGACAGAGAATGAATTCATCCATATCGTTCCGCAGTTGCGGCAGATAACCTTGCAGATCAGTCAAGGTTATGGTGTTGGCTGCGATGAGGCTGAGGATATCGCACAGGATGCGATGCTCAAGCTCTGGGCCATCAAGGAAGACATTCAGTCTGCTGCTCATGCCAAAGGTTTGATGGGCTGCATAGCCAAGCATCTTTGCATCGACTTCTTTCGCAAGCGGAAGATGATTTCGATAGATGCCCAGCCTTTTGATAAGTCGCCTAGCCACTATGCGCCGCCCGATGTGGAAGTGGAAAACTCGGAGAACGAACAGTGGCTCCAAAAACGCCTCAAGGCTCTGCCTTCCAACCAATATCAGGTGCTTTATCTGCGACAGGTAGAGAAGAAAAGCTCTGAGGAAATAGCGCAAATCGTGGGCATCACCCCTGAATCTGTATCTGTCTTGCTTTCGAGGGCAAGAAAGCAGATGCTGCAGGAAATCAGAAAAAGATGTCGATAGCCCTTATATATAAATAGGTATAATCAATAAAGGAGGAAAAAATGATATGAACGAAAAAGATATACGTTTGTTGCTCAATCGGTTTATGGCTGGTGAGACTACTCTTGAAGAGGAGGCTCTGCTAGGGGAGTGGTTTCGTCAGCATCCCGATGTGAGCGATGACCTGAAGGAATACCAGCTGATGTTTGGATATTTCGATGAGGGGATGCCCCTCGACTATGAGGCAGAGAATCATGTAGAAGATGCTCATCCGAAGACTAAGGCACGAATGCGTCGCCTATGGTTGCCGATAGGTATGGCTGCATCCATCGCCCTGCTCTTTGTGATTGCCATTCCTCGGATAGGTCAACAGATAGGGCATCAGGCTGATTCGAAGATGGCTCAACTCGATGGAAGAACGACTCATGAGGATGTTGATTCTGCTGTTGTCCACGAGGAGAAATCGACAGATGCCAATCTTTCCATGCCTGAAAAGGTAAAAAAGTCGGGTGATTTCGTATCTCCCCAAACAAGGAAGCACAAGCAGAGGAAATATCGTCAGCATCTATTTGCTCCTGCTCCTCCAAAGCTTTGGATAGCTCAGAATATTGCTACCGATTCTTTGTTGGCAGAGCCGGAAAAGCTTGCCGATGAGCATCTCTGTGAGATGGAGGCACAGCAGAATGAAATGTTCTTCAAACTCTATCTCATCAATGCTCTTCAGACCCAGGCGCTCAATGCCGAAGTAGCCAGTGCCTCGTTCGAAAGCGAGGAGAATGTGCATGATGAGGACCATGTGAGTGATGACCAGGAGGTTTATTAACAAGAAACAATTAAAAAGAAGAAGAATATGAAAACAACTTTTAAATTAGCATTTGTGGCTTGCCTGATGGTGCTCTCTTCGGCTTGCCATGCCCAGAAGCCTATACCGGCTATCGACCAGGCTTTTGATAAATTCGTACAGGATTTGTTGCAAGACGACCTCGTTACTTCTTCCACGATGAATACCTACAATATAGGTATGATGAAGGGATTTGAGTTTGCCGTTCCTAGGAAGAAGCAGAAAATGGTGGATACCTTTCATAAGGCTTTGTTGAGCAATAGTCGTCTCGCTTATATCAGTTTTACCAAGAAAGCGGGTTCTGCCAGCATTGAGACGAATCGGGTGGGATATGGTAATAACAATTCCACGACCTACTTGTTTGGTGCTCACAAGGACCGCAACTATAACCTGCAGTATTTCCGTGACCGCAAGGATTCTACCATGCGATATGTTTATGCCTTGGTATGGTATCCGGGAAAGGATGATATGGTATTGGGCAGTGTCTATAAGTTCTACTCCAAGGATCCGCAAGCTTATAAGGTGTCATTATCTTATAAGATGAATGCTGTTCAAGGTTTGGATTCTCTTGTTTCCCTAGGCAGCATCAAGTATAACAGGAATCTGGCTCGCAGTTATGACTTGGAGATGACTCCGCCAAAGGATGCAGCAGAGTTTATGGTGCAACTCAACACGCTCCGTGCTGCCTTTAAGAATGCCAATGACCAATACCCTTATTTGGGAGATCAGGTAACTCGACGTACCCTCCAGACGGGTGTAGCCAACAAGATTGTCAAGCTCTGTAAGGGCTATGGCAAGTTGCTGAATGCTGACGAGAAGAAATTCTGCGCCACTTCGCTGAATAAGATGAAGAAGGATACAGACGATGAATATCTGCAGAGCCTTCTGGAACTGACAGCCAATTCTTTGAGGAAGTAGCAAGTTCTGGAGATATACACTGAGGAAAATGTGAAACTCTCTCTCGTAAAATACCGCTTTAAAGCGATATTTTCTCTAAGATTATCTTTTTCTAGACTTCGGTCTTGTTATAATTTCGTAACTTTGTACGCAAAAAGTAAACGATATGACTAAGAAATTGATAATGATATTAGGCTTGGTGCTTTCATCCATGTTGATGAAAGCCCAGGCTTTTTTTGTGCCTTTCCCGAAGGCTGGCGACAAGTATTGGCAGAAGCAGGTGCCTGTGGCGATGCGCAACGACTATATCCGATTGGGCAATCTCTATCAGAAGAAACCTTGGAATGCCATTCCTGCTGAAACTTTTGCCGAGTTCCGAACCAATGGTAACCGCACCCGATACGAGGAGGCTAGCTTTGGTATCAGAAAACAGTTTGTCTGTCTGGTGATGGCTGAGATTATGCAGGGTAGAGGACGGTTTCTGCCTTCCATCCGCAAGGGCTTACATTATTTTATAGAGAAGGAATCCTGGTGGGGAATCCCGGCGCATTATCCGAAAGACCATCCTGAAAAGGATATCCAGCCGGTGGATCTCTTCAATGCAGAGACGGCAGGCATGCTTGCCTGGACTCTCTATATGCTGGAAGATGAAATCAACAGGAAGGAAAAGGGACTCTGCGATCAGGTGAGAAGCGAGATAGATCGCCGATTCCTAAAGCCGGTATTGAATCAGCCGCAGGGGTGGAAGAACAATGCCAACAACTGGAATACCTGGATTACGAGCAACTGGTTACAGACTGTGCTCATCTGCGAGCAGGATGCCAAGCAGCGAGATGCGGCCTTCAAGGGAGTGCAGCAATGTCTGCGAACCTTTCTGAAGGGTTATCCCGATGATGGCGGTTGCGAGGAAGGCGTCAGCTATTGGGACTGTGCCGGAGCTTCGTTCTTCGAATCGCTCTATTTCATGCAGTTTGCCCCTAAGCAGGCGGTTCTGACATTGACTGATGCTCAGAAGAAAAAGGTGGAGAATATGGGTAGGTTCATCACTACGATGTATATCGACGATCTTACCTTCGTGAATTTCTCGGATGCCCAGGCTCAGAATGTTCCGAACATCAACATCCTCTTTCCTTATGGAGCCTATCTCCAGAACCTGCAGATGATGCAGTTGGCAGCTTATGTGGGCAAGAAATACCAATATACCCTCAAGCCTTCTACGCTCTTCCTGAAATCGGGTAACTATCCGAAGCTGGGCAGGGAACTGATGCTCCTCTCCATGCTGCCGAAGTATCAGGCAACAGCAGCTGTAGAGCCAAAGACGGAAGATGCTTATCTGGTAAATTCCCAGATTATGGTGGCGAGCAACAAGAACTGGTTTGTGGCGGCGAAAGGCGGTAACAATGCCGAGAGCCATAACCATAACGACATCGGTAACTTTATTGTCTATCACAACAATCAGCCGGTGGTCATCGACCTGGGGCGTGATACCTATACCTCCAAATCGTTCAGCAACCAGCGTTTTGAACTGATGAACTGCCGTTCGGCTTATCACAACGTTCCCATCATCAATGGTCTGGAGCAGAAGGATGGCAGGAAGTATCGTGCCGACAAGGTGAGCCATGTATTCAGCGAGGGCATCTCTTCTCTTACCCTGAATCTCGAAAAGGCTTACACCGAGGCGGCGCATGTGGAGAAATGGCAGCGTACCATCGCCCTGGACAGAGAATATAACTGGGTAGAAGTAACCGAACAGTACAAGCTCGATTCCCTGCAGATAGAGAAGGACCGACTGAACGGTCAGGTATTCGATAACCGGATTGTCCTGATGGCGTATGGCAAGCCGGTGGTGCAGAAGGCAGGCAGAATCCTCCTGCAAGGTGGTATGGTTTGTCTGGAATATGATGCGCAGTATCTTTCGGCATCCGTAGAAAAGGTGCAGATGACGGATGGCATCATGAAGACACTGTGGAAGGATAACATCTATCGCATCATTCTGCGACTGAACGATAACTATCCGATGGCAAAAGTGAAATACCGGTTCGTAGGAACGAGATAAGAATAAAGCCTTCTATCGTCAGATTGCCGTTGCAATCGATGATAGAAGGCTTCTTATTTAATAACTAAAAATTAATCCCATTCAGGATTCTGCTTCAAGACACCCTGTGACAAGTCGATTTCCTTCAGAGGAATAGCCCACAGGTAATCGCGGTTAGGATTGAACTTGCGAGTCTCTATCAGAATCTTCTTTCCGTCAGGATCGATGCCATAAACAGGCTTGGTAACATCTTTCTCTGTTGTCCTGTAGCTGCGGGTGTCGAAGAGATGGATACCCTCGAATGCCAATTCCAGACGGCGCTCCAGGCGGATGGCATCGCGCATCTGATCCTTGCTGAGACCCTCTTCCAAACCAGGAAGGTTCACACGCTTGCGAATCTGATTCACTGCATCATAAACCTTGGCATCTGGAGCTGAAAGGTTCTCATTGCGAGCCTCGGCATAAGTGAGAAGCACCTCGGCATAGCGGATATAGATGAAGTTGGTCCAGTCGTAATTCGGGATTCCATAGTTATCTGGATTGATGTACTTGCGCATGCAGTATCCCGTACGGGTATGGTTACCATCACCCATCGAATTATTATTAAATGTCATCGGACCGCAGGTGGTTCCTGGCCAGAAGATAGAATAAGCCAATCGTGGATCGCGGTTCTCGAATGGCTTGGCTGGGTTGTAGAGTGGAGACTCTGCGATAGACTTGCCATCGGTACATGGATAGGCATCTACCATATCCTGTGTAGGAGACAAAGCCTCCCAACCACCAAAGTCAACTGGTGAGAAGAACAGGCCGATTACGCTACCCTCGTTGCCATTCTTAGGATTCTCGACATACTCGCGGTCGAAGAGAATCTCGTTGCAGGTTTCTGCTACAGGCAGGAACAGGTCGCCGTAGTTAGGGTACAGACCAAACTTACCGGTCTGCATCACCTGCTCGGCAGCAGCTTCAGCCACATCGTACTTGTGGTTGTAGAAAGCCATACGCGCCTTCAGGGCGTAGCAAGCACCGGCACTAGCCTTACCATGGTCGGCTGCAGTACGGATTTCTGGCAGATTAGGAGCCGCCTTATCCAGCAGCTTCACCACGTAATCGTAGGTCTCATCTGCAGAACTGCGGGCTGGTAACTTTTCATTCAACTGTAATGGATGATCCAAAATAGGCACACCGCCCATATACTTCCACAGGTTGTGGTAAGCGAAAGCCTCGAGGAACTGCACCTCGGCAGTGAGCTGCGCCTTTTCCTTCTCGTTCATGGAAACTTCTCCGATGTGCTCGTAGAATATCTGGCAGCGGCGGATGGTCTCGTAAGCTGCCTGCCAGAGCTGCAGGAAGTGAGGGTTGCTCGATACGGCTGTACCGGCTGACAAGACTCCCTGCTCAGCACCTACGTGAACCGGGATGGCATTGTCGGTATAGCAGTCGGTCATAATCGTATGATTCTCAGGTTCTATCAGATAGAGGTAGATACCTGTTGCATATTTGGTTGCATCATCCGCAGTCTTCCAGAAAGATACGTCAGACAGCTGGTCTTTTGGGTTTCTCTCCAGGAAGCTATCGTTGCAAGAACTCAATCCCAGACCGCAGGCAAGGATCAGTCCACTCAAAAAATGATATTTCAATTTCATAATCTACTCGTTTTTAAAAGGTTACATTAACTCCGAATGAATAATTTCTTGTAAGAGGATAGTAGTTACCTGATACTGCCTCTGGATCTACGCCGTCGAAGCTGGTGATGGTAAACAGGTTGTCGATACTACTGTATATTCTCAATCGGCTAATGCCATATTTGGATGTCAGCTGCTTAGGAAGGGTATAACCCACCTGCAGGTTTCTCAACTTGGCATAAGATGCATCCTGTACCCAGAAGCTGGAAGTTACTCGGTTCTTGGAATCCTTCATTGACAAGCGTGGGTAAGAGGCATTCGGATTAGGATTGCTCTCGGTCCAGCGGTCCATGTGAATCTCGTTCACCTTACCGCCATTGTAGAATGCATATCTGATTTCTGCCACTGGCATACCCTTTACGTCGGCTGCACCCTGGAGCAAGGCACTCATGTCGAAGTCCTTGTACTGAACAGAGAAGTTCAGACCGAAGTTGATCTTTGGGAAGTAAGAACCCAATACCTTACGGTCGCGGCTATCTACTGTACCGGAACCATCCAGGTCGCAATACTTCAAATCACCTGGCTTTGGAGTACCTGTAGCCTGAGGAACATGAGCCTTTACGTCGGCTTCATCCTTGAAGATGCCATCGCATACGTAGCCATAGTAAGCCCACAATGGGTCGCCTACCGACTGTCCTGGAGTGTCACCACCCTTCAGGTCGAGAATCTTGGTAGATACACGGCTGAAGTTAGCGCCTACATTGTAGGTCCAGTCACCGATGCGGTTGTTATGACCTACCTGCACCTCGAAACCGGAGTTGCGAACCTTTCCGGCATTCTGCATAGGAGCACCTACACCCAAGGTATAAGGGATAGGAAGCTTCAGGAGGATGTCGCGGGTTTCCTTATGGAAATAGTCGAAGCCGAAGGTCAGCTTGTTGCCCAGGAAGGTGGCATCGATACCGAAGTCATACTGGCTGGTCTTCTCCCAGGTCAGGTCTCGGTTAGCCATGGTGCTGGCGATGGAGATACCTGGATACAGGGTGTTGCCGAAGCTGTAGTCGTAGCCATACTCGTAGGTGGTCTGGTAAGGATAGTTAGAGCTAACGGTATCCTGGTTACCCAGGAGACCCCATGAACCGCGGAGCTTCAGGTTATCTACCCAAGAAACATTAAACCAGGATTCCTCTGAGATTCTCCATCCTACAGAGAATGATGGGAAGGCACCGAAGCGCTTGTTCTTTGGGAAACGGGAAGTTCCGTCATAGCGAAGGTTTGCCTCGAACAGGTAACGGTCATCGTATGAATAGTTCAGACGGCCGAATACGGAACGGAGAGAGTATTCTGTCTCTGTACCGTATGTGGTCTGAGTAGTCACTTCACCGGCATTGATCTGGTCGAGTGTATTTGAGTTAGGCAGGTTCTTTCGTGAAGCCTGCAGATAGCGCATCTGGTTGTAAATCTGAGAGTAACCCAGCAATGCGCCTACAGTATGCTTACCGAAGGTCTTGTTGTAGTCCAGGTATGCCTGGAGGTTCAGTTCCACCTTCTTGGCGTCATACTCTGTCAGCTGGTTCTGGGTTGTCTTGACAGGAGTATCAGAATCTGCTGTGTAGAAACTCTGGGTATATAAATGGGTAGGATTATCCAGCAGGTTGAATGTGGTGGCAGCAATACCACGCAACTTCAAGCCGTCGATGATGTCGAGATCCATTCCCAGGCTACCCTGGAAGTTGTTGTTGATCTGCTTGCTGGTTCCGCCGTTTCGGGCTGAAGCTACAGAGTTATGCTCGTTCTTGAACAGGGCGTAGTTGCCGTTCTTGAACTGGATAGGAGTTACCGGAGTCTCGCGGAATGCGTAGTGCATCAGGTTGTCGATGCCTTCTGCTGGAGCAGTCATCACGCTGCGATATACTGCCATGTTGGTAGTAACCTTCAGGCGCTTGTTGATGTAAGCCTCCAGGTTGGCACGTACATTGAACTTGTTGTAGTTGGTATTCTCTATCAAACCGTCCTTGTCGTGGTAGTTGATAGCCAGAGAGTAGGTAATCTTGTCGCTACCGCCCTTGATGCTCAGGTGATGGTTGTGGAAGAGTCCGTTTTCGCTCAGCAAGGTACCCAACCAGTCGGAGTTGGCATAATGATCCGGGTCAGAACCATCCTTGAATTTCTTCAGGGCATCCTGACTGTAAGGCTCGTTCAATCCGTCGTTTCTGTATGCTTCGTTCATCAGGGTTGCATAGTCGTAAGAATCGAGGAACTTAGGCATTCGGGTTGCACTCTGCCAACCTACGTATCCGTCATAGGAAACGATGGCTCTGCCACGTGAACCCTTCTTGGTGGTAATCAGAATCACACCATTTGCTGCACGCACACCATAGATGGCAGAAGCCGCAGCATCCTTCAGGATAGAGATGTTCTCGATATCGTTAGGATCCACGCTGCTCATGGTAGATTCCACTCCGTCGATGACTACCATCGCACTGGCATTACCCATGGTTCCGAGACCACGGACACGCAGCAGACCGCTGTCAGCACCCGGCTGACCGCTGTTCTGGATAACGGTAACACCCGGCATCTGACCAGCCAGCATGTTGGTTACGTTGGCGCTGGTACGGTTGACCAGCTTATCTGATGAAATGGTGGCAATAGCACCTGTGAGGTTTACTTTCTTCTGAGTACCATAACCTACAACTACGATTTCTTCGATAGCTTCGGTATCTTCCTTCAATTCGATGTTGTACTCATTGGTAGAGCCTACGGTTACCAGGATGTCTTTGAAACCGATATAGGAAATCTTGAGCTTGACACCCGGACGTGCATTCAGAGTGAAATGACCGTTCAGATCAGTGATGGCAGCATTGGTTGTACCCACTTCGAGCACGGTTGCACCAATTACAGGCACACCATGGCTATCGGTTACGGTACCCGAAATCTGCTTGCCTTTCTGCTGGGTAGCCAGTTCTGTTGCATTAGATGCATTTGAAGGCATAGGAAAAGCGATTCCACCCAAAAAGATCATACACGCACACAGAGAATAGCTTCTGAGAAGCCTTAAATTCTCCTTCTGTTTTTTCTTCTCGTTCTTCATATCATAAAGTTTAGAGTTTTTAGAGCCCCTTTTTATTGGGACTGCAAAATTGTTATATGTATAGGTAAAATTTGAACCCGTGAGGACTGATTATACCAAGTCGTTTAGAGATGTAGGTCTGTCCTTCGTGGTTTTTAATTTTGTTTAAGTGGGGGCAAATATACACAAAACTTTCGTTCTTTTTGCATTTTTATGTGGAAAATGTCTTTGAACAGACTGCATTTAACGTTTTGTAACATCAAATGTCAAGGAAACCCACCGCGAATCAGCATCCGCAGTGTTGTCGCTCATTAAAACTTATATATAGGCAAAACCTTGACCTTATATCCATTTTTCTCAATTACTCTTTCCTCATTCATCGTAACAATAGTCAAATTAGAGCATTTGAGTTCCCCCGCACATTCTATGATGCTATCTACCTCCCTCTTGAGTGTTCGTTCGGAAGAGAGATCATAACATACTTGTATAAGACTTTCTACATGAGCACCCTGCCTTGTAACAAAATCAGTCTCCTTGTCATTACGGGAGCGATAATAGAAAAGTGATGTCTCTGCATGATATCCTCTGCGAACCAACTCTATAAAAACCTGATTCTCCAATAGTCTGCCTAAGTTCTCACTCACATTAAAAGCCTTGGCTTCTACAAAACCATTGTCAACTACATAAACTTTCTGTGGAGCTTTCTTCATCACTTTCAACTTGTTGTTGTAACGTGGCAGATAATACAAGAGATAGGGTTCTCTTAAATATCCCATAAACTTCTTGGTGGTTGCTACGCTTGAAAATCCCAGCGCTTCTGCCAGTTCGTTGGCACTGAAAGGATTGCAGAAGTTAGAAACCAGATACATGGCCAGGTTGTTCAAATCCTCCACATTGCGTACTTTATGGCGCTTAGCAATGTCTTTCCAAATGATGGAATCAAAGAGTGTGGAGAGATAGTTTTGGGTCAGACTTCTTGCTGCTACTGTCTCTGGATAGCCACCATGGTGCAGATAGTCTGCTATAAGCGAGAGGTCTGATGCGCTATCTTTCATTTCCGATACTTCCGAAAGATTCCTGTGATTCCAGATAAAGAATTCAGAAAGACTGAAAGGCAGCATCTCTATCTGGATATATCTGCCTGTGAGTAATGTTGCCATTTCGCTACTCAGCAATTTGGCGTTGCTTCCCGTAATAACCATGTTGATTCCCATGCGGTAAAGCTTGGATACCCATAAATCCCAACCATCCAGATTTTGAACCTCATCAAGCAGAAGATACTCAAAGTCGGGATAAACGGCACGTAGTGTTTCCCAAACCAAATCATCGTCCCATGCACTCAGGAGTTTGCCGTCATCAAAATTCAGATAGGCAAAGTTCCTGCTTTTCAGCATCAGTAAAGCCTCTGTCGATTTTCCTGTTCTTCTAGGACCCGTTATCAACTTGATTTGCTTACTTGCCAACAGTTCATCCACATCATATTGGGTATGACGTGTAAGGTAAGGACGGGAAAGCAGAATATCCCGTTCCTTTTTCTGGTTATTGATAATTGTTCTCATTTCTCTTCAGATGAATTGATTAAACCGGGGCAAAGATACAAAAAATATTCAATATATCATTCGTATTGAATAAAAAAGTACTGATTTTATTCAATACGATGGATAAAATGAATAAAATCAGTACTATCTTCTTCTAATGGAAATAGTATTTACTGCACGATCAATATGTTTTTGTCATTAGGGGAAATCTTCGTTCAAAAGTGCTGAATGTGTGTTCAGCGTCGTTGAATGTACGTTCAAAGCTTTTGAACGGCGGTTCAACGTCGCTGAACGGAGATTTTCCCTAATAACAATTACTTTTTCCTCTAGGCTTTTGGAGTTTTTAGATACGGAATAAGTCATCCATAGTGAAGACTCGGAGCGTTATAGTAATGGAACCATATCTTACACGAAAACAAGATTATTGTTTGGTGAAATTTACACGAAAACAAGATTATCTCGGCTGCAAAGATACTAAAAATATCGTTTCGCGCAAAATAGTGATAGGGAGATCGTTTTTATTAGTCGTGGAAATGTGCGGAAAAACAATGGATTTCCACGACTAATCATGCTAATTAACCCTTTTTCTGTTCCTCGGCATACTCCTTCGGGAAGATGCCGAACTCCTTCTTGAAGCATTTGGAGAAATACTTCGGAGTGTTGAAGCCCACCTGGGTTGCCACATCGCTGATCAGAATGTTAGGGTTCGACTGGATGATGCGCTGAGCTTCCTTCAGGCGGATGCTGGTGATGAAGGCAATGACCGTTTGCCCTGTTGTGGCTTTCACCTTATTATATAGGGTGGATTCGCTCATCACCATATCCTTGGCAAAAGACTCGCGGTTGTAATCGCCATCTGCAAGATGTTGCATCACTACCTCTGTGGCACGAGTGATGAATGCCTGATCTGGGTTGCTCAAATGTAACGCAGTCTGTGTTTCGCTCTCCGTGCTGGTTTGGAGCGAAACTTCTGCCTGAATCTTCTCTATCATCTTCTTGCGGTTGGCAAGAAGGGCATTGATGCGGACTTCCAACTCCTCAAACTTGAAAGGCTTGGTGATGTAGGCATCCGCTCCGATAGCATAAGCCTCCGTCTTGTCCTCTTCCTTGTTCTTGGCGGTAAGCAGGATGATCGGCAACTGCCAGAAACTCTTGTCAGACTTGAGCTGCTTGGTCAGTTCGATACCATCCATGATCGGCATCATTACGTCGCTCACCACCAGGTCGAGTTTCTCCTTCATGATGATGTTCATCGCCTGCTTGCCGTTCTTTGCCGTAAACACATGATAGTTCTTGCTCAAAACCTGCAGCATCAGGGCGAGCAGTTCCTCGTTGTCTTCTACCACCAGGATCTTGCTTGCATTCTTTCTGATGAAGATGCTCTGGCGTACAGGTGCCAGCTTAGGCTTGTCTTCTTCTTCAGAATTTGGCGCCTCAAGATTTACCTCCTGGCTTACCTGCTGGATGGCTTTCTGATCTACCGCCTTTCGCTTGTTGGAAACATCTATCTCATCAGGCGCATACGCATTCTTTCTGATAGGAAGGGTGATGGTGAAGATGGTGCCTTCGCCCTCCAGACTCTCGCAGCGGATATCGCCATGATGCAGTTTCACCAGGTCGTGGGTCAGAGACAGTCCGATACCGGTTCCCGTCATGTTCTGCTTGCGGTAGTCGCCATCAAAGAAGCGGGTATAGAGATGCTTCATCTTCTCCTTCGACATGCCGATACCATTATCTGCTATCGTGATGACCGCCTGCTCCTTGCCGAGGCTGAGCGATACATCAATCTTGCCTCCCACCTTATTATATTTAATGGCGTTGGAGAGCAGGTTGTAGATAATCTTATCCATCTTGTCGGCATCAAACCATGCGGTTCCTTCCGAATATGGCTTGTTGAACTTCAATCTAACCTGCTGATGTTCAGCCATCGGACGGATATTCTCGCAGGCTTCTTCTATAAAGGAAATCAGGTTGCCGCGGCTCACGAGCAGATGCAGCTGTCCTGCCTGCGACTTTCTCACTTCCAGAATCTGTCGCAGGAGTCGGGTGGTGCGGTTGATGTTGCTGTCCATCACGAGATAGTCTTCCTCATACTGTGGTGCCATCGCCTTGAGCTTGTAGATGGTGGCAGAGATGACGGTAAGAGGGGTGAGCAGCTCGTGGGTGATATTGGCAAGTATCACACCCATCTGCAGACTGTTTTTGGTCTTCACTTTTTCCTTATACCATCGTGCCGAAGCAAAGATGCCGCCAATGAGCATCAGGATATAGAGCATGAAGGCTATTCGGGAAGCATACCATGGTGGCAAAACCTTGATGGTGATGGCGTATGGCAGCTCCTGCCACTGACCATAGCTGTCGGTGGCCTTCAGACGCAATCTGTAGGTTCCTGCGCTTAGGTTTTGGAAGGTGGCTTTGTGAACATCAGACTTGCAGTATTGCCAGTCTTCGTCATAACCTTCCAACTGGTAGGCATAGACATTCTTTCGGGCATTACCGTAAGTGAGGAGTGCAAACTCGAAATCAAACTTCTTCACCTTTGCCGGTATGGTAATCTCCTGGGTATAGTGAGGCGTTTCTTTCGAAATGTCACTTTTGAAAACTGAGTCCAGCATGGCAAATGGCACGTCGTCTATCAGCAGGTCGGTAATGATGAGTTTGCTGTTCTTCTTGTGATGCTTCATCCCCATAAGAGGAGATGGAGTGAAGGAGAAGAAGCCTGTTCTGCCGCCGAAGAAGATTTCCTTGCCAAAGTGATAGCTGGCATCAGCCGAGAAATTGACTTCTCCCAAACCGTCTTCACGGGTAAAGTAAGTGATGTTGCGCAAGTCTTCCGCATCCTGGCTTTTCCATGTGATATAAGCCAGAGCCTTGTTGAGCGCTACCCAGATATTGCCGAAAGCATCGCCTTCTATGGAGAAGGTCTGGTCGTCCGGAAGATGAATCTTTCGGTTCTGGTATTCAAAACGGTCTTCCACCTTATTATATAGGAAGAGTCCGCCACTGTTTGATATCGCCCAGAGTCTGCCCTGCTTGTCCTCCATGCATTTCTGGGCATCATTGATGGCAAACAGCTGCGTTTTAGGGCTGTATTGCTTGTATTTCAGCGAACGGATGTTCTTGGGATTTCCCGAAATGCGGATGATGCCTTCATTATCGGTAGAAACCCAGATGTTGCCCTGCCTATCCTGGCAGATGTTACGGATGTCGCAGTTGCTGAAGTCTTTCTTGCCTTCTTTCATGGTCAGGAAGTAGCCCGTATTTTCGGGGTACACGATACTCATACCATTGCGGCTTCCTATCCACATGGTTTTATCCTTCGATTCGAAAACTGCATTGATGAAATCGTCTTGGATGTATTTTGTATTGCTACGATTCAGCTCGAAGGCATTCCCCCCCCCCCTAGGTTTGACTACGACACCGTAGTTGTTGATGGCAAACCAGATTTCACCATTGCTTCTTTGGGCAATGCTGGTAATACTCGTGGTAAGCGTATTGTCGTGCAGGCTGCCAAAACCTGGAATCTCCCTATTATAATAGGTGGCACCGGTGTATCTGTTGTAAAGTGCTACTCCGTATGGGTTGAGTCCCAGCCAGAACCATACGCCATCGGTGGTGAGTATGGCATTCACGTAGTTGATGGTAGGGGCATTCTGCAGATTGCCCAGCTTCCACTGTCTGAAGAGCGATGGGGTGGTGGTAATCTGCAGGACTCCGTCATTCTGCGTGCAGAGCCAGATGTTTCCTGCTCCATCTGTGCTGATATCATTGCAGTAGATGAGTCGGTTGTTGCCTATCTGTGTATATTTCTGCCAGTTAGCCTGCGGCTGGTTTTCGTCGAGATAGCAGATGCCTTCTCTCGTGCATGCCCAGAGAGTATTCGTAGTTGGGTCTTCTACGAATTTATAGAAGATATCGAAATTATTGGTAGCATAGGGATATTGATGATACTGAGGATTCTTCAGATTGCCCGGATTGCTGATGCACAGCACTCCGTACCCCCAGGTTCCTACCCAGAGGCGATGGTTTCTGTCGAAAAAGAGTGAGTAGGCTGAATTCACGTCATTCAGCTTCGGATAGCTGCGGAATACGTTGCTGCCACGTTTCAGACGCATCAGTCCGGAAGACCAGGTACCGACGAGAAGGTCGCCGTTCTTGTCTTCTGCTACACATTTTACGCTGAAAGAATTGAGGCGCTGCTTCTTTCCGTTTTCATCAATCCGCCAGGCATTCCTGGAAGTATAGGTATAGAAGGATTCATTCTTCGGATTGAAATAAGTTAGTCCGCCGTCGGTTCCAATCCATAGGGTACCATCTTTAGCCACAAAGAGATGATAGATGATACGCTGGTTCTCGGTAGGCAGGAAATAGGTCTTGAAGACGCCAGTCTTCCGGTTTATCTTTACCAGACCGTTTCGAGTTCCCAACCAGAGGTTCTGCTCGTGGTCTTCTGCCATGGAACGGATGTCGTTGTTGGGCAGAATACCAGGAGAAAGCGCATTCGATTTATACGATTTCACGGTATAGCCATCGTATGATTTGAGTCCGGAATTGGTTCCCACCCACATCATTCCTTCGCTATCCAGCATCATACAATAGCTTTCAGATGCTGGCGAAATGTTAAAAGATGCAATGCTGCGGTATGGAAATGTTTCCGCTTTAGCAATGATGCAGCACACAAAAGTCAGTATCAAGTATATTGTTCTCATCTCGATTATTAGTATTTCTTTGTATTTTGGGTACAAATTTACTACTTTTTCCCGAATATTTCCCTTATTTTAGCGAAATTTTCCCTAATATATGATAAAAAAGTCCGAATTTTGCAACCGTGAAGCAAAAAAAGTTGCCTTGGCGAGAGCTGGGCGGCACTTTACAATTTTTACATTAACTGTATAACATAAACTAACAAATTTAAATACAACTTAAAATGGAAAATCTTAAGCTAATAACATCGTCTAGAAGATTGATGGCTTTGGCAGCTTTGGCAACTGGTGTTGCTTTGCCTCCACAATCTATCATGGCAGCTTCTACAGCTCAGGTTGTTCAGCAGTCGGGTGTCGTTAAAGGTCAGGTTCTTGATCCTTCTGGTGAGCCGGTAATCGGTGCCACCGTAAAGGTTAAGGGTTCCAAGACAGGTACTGTTACCGATCTTGATGGTAACTTCTCGCTCAGTGCTGCTCCAGGTGCTATGGTCGAAGTGTCTTATATAGGTTATAAGACGATGACGGTAAAAGCTGGTAATGGTCCGTTGAACGTTACTTTGGAAGACGACAATCAGGCTTTGAGTGAAGTCGTTGTCGTAGGTTTCGGTACTCAGAAGAAGGTAAACCTCACTGGTGCTGTCTCTGTAATCGACAGCAAGGAGATTGCTTCCCGTCCTGTTGCCAATGCTACCCAGGCATTGCAGGGCCTGGTTCCTGGTCTGCAGATTTCCAGCTCATCAGGTTCTATGGATGCTACTCCTAATGTAAATGTACGTGGTACTACTACCATTGGTGAGGGTTCCAAGGGTACTCCATTGATCTTGATTGATGGTTCTGAGGGTGATTTGAATACCATCAACCCACAGGATATCGAAAGTGTATCTGTATTGAAGGATGCTGCTGCATCTTCTATCTATGGTTCCCGTGCGCCTTTCGGTGTAATCTTGGTTACTACCAAGAAAGGTAAGTCGGGTAAGGTTACTGTCAACTATAACAACAGCTTCCGTTTCAGCGGTATGATTCGTGGCAAGCACATGATGAACTCTGTTGACTATGCAGCATGGGTAAACGATGCTCATACCAACGGCGGTAGTGGTGTGTTCTTCGATCAGGAGCGTATGGATAAGATCGTGGCTTATCACAATGCCACTCCGGTAGGTCCTGGTACCCGAAAGGATGCCAATGGCAACCTGCTTTACGGTATCGATTCCAGCAACGGCACTACATGGAATGATGGCTATGGCTATGGTGTAGATGACGTAGATTGGTATGATGCCCTGTATAAGAGCACAGCCTTCTCTCAGGAGCATAACGCAAGTGTGAGCGGCGGTAATGACAAGTTTAATTTCTATGCTTCTTTCAACTACCTGCACAATGGCGGTTTCATGAAGCTGGATAAGGATAAGAACGACCGTTACAATACGGCAGCTAAGATTGGTGCGCAGATTACCGATTGGCTGCACCTGGATTACTCTACCCGCTGGACCCGTACCGATTTCCAGCGTCCTGCTACTTTGACCAACAGCCTGTATCAGGACTTGGCACGTCAGGGTTGGCCAGTATTGCCTTTGCAGGATCGCAACGGTTACTATTATTCTTCACCTTCTCCAGCCCTCGGTCTGGCTACAGCAGGTAAGGATACCAAGGAGCGTGACATTCTGAACCAGCAGGTGAACCTGTTGATTGAGCCTATCAAGAACTGGAGAACTCATATCGACTTCACCTATCGTTCAGAGAATACAGCACGCCACTGGGACAAGAAGATGCTCTACAACCATGATGTTGCCGGCAATCCTATCGTTTACGACAAGGGTTCCAATGTGCATGAGGATGAATATAAGGAGAACTACTATAACTTCCAGGCTTATACCGAGTACAACTTCTCTCTGGCTAAGAAGCACAACTTCCATGTAATGGGTGGTTTCCAGGCAGAGCAGTTGAAGAAGACCGAATTCGGTCTGCAGCGTAATGGTATCTTGGATGAGTCTCGCCTGGAGGTGGATCTGACCAATGGCTTGAGCTACGAAGGCAAGGAAATCGTTCCTTCTGTGAATGGTGGACGCAACCAGTGGCAGACAGCCGGCTTCTTCGGCCGTTTGAACTACAACTATGACGAGAAGTATCTTTTCGAGTTCAACATCCGTCATGACGGTACATCCAAGTTCCGCAGAAACAATATGTGGAAGACCTTCCCATCTTTCTCTCTGGGTTGGAACATCGCTCACGAGAATTTCTGGAAGCCATTGGAGAATACAGTAAATACCTTGAAGCTCCGTGCCTCTTACGGTTCTTTGGGTAATCAGAATATTGATAACTGGTATCAGACCTATTCTACAGTAGCTTATAATTCTGTATCAGGTACCTGGCTCCAGGGTGGTAAGAAGACCAACATTACTGCAGCTCCAGGTCTGGTTTCTGCAGCCTTGGGTTGGGAAAAGGTAGAAAGCTATGATATCGGTCTCGACTGGGGTGCTTTCAACAACCGCCTGACCGGTTCCTTCGATTACTATGTACGTAATACCAAGGACATGGTAGGTCCTGCTCCTGAGTTGCCTGCACTTTTGGGAACTGCTGTTCCTAAGACCAACAATACCGACCTCCGTACCACTGGTTGGGAGTTGCAGATTGGCTGGCGCGATCATCTGGAGAATGGCTTGAACTATGGTGTAACATTCAATGTTTCTGATGCTCAGGCTAAGGTAACCCGTTATCCAAACAATCCTACCGGTTCCTTGGGTAGCTATATTGAGAACCGCAAGGTAGGCGAAATCTGGGGTTATGAAACCATTGGAATTGCCAAGACAGATGACGAAATGAACAAGCACCTGGCTACCTTGCCAAATGGTGGACAGAGCCAGCTCGGCGACAAGTGGGCTGCTGGTGATATCATGTACAAGGATCTGGATGGCGACGGCAAGATCTCCAATGGCAGCAATACATTGGCAGACCATGGTGACTTGAAGGTTATCGGTAACAATACTCCTCGTTATCTCTTCGGTCTCGATCTCACCGCCAGCTGGAAGGGATTCGACTTCCGTGCATTCATGCAGGGTGTCATGAAGCGTGATTATTGGGGTGTAAAAGAATACTTGTTTGGAACCGCTGGCTCTGGTGTATGGTGGGCTGCAGGTATTACGGGCGTTCATGACTACTTCCGTGATTCAAATACCTGGTCTGTCAAGAATGGCTACGAATCAGAGAATCTGAATGCCTATCTGCCACGTCCACAGTATAACGATAAGAACCTGCAGACTCAGAGTCGCTACGTGCTCAATGCAGCTTATTTGCGTATGAAGAACCTTCAGGTTGGCTATACCTTGCCACAGAGCTTGGTTTCAAAGGCAGGTTTGGGCAATGTCCGCTTCTTCGTTTCAGCTGAGAATTTGTTCACTATCACCGATCTTCCAAGTCAGTTCGACCCAGAGACCATCGATACCGCTTATGGTAATGGTTATCCTCTCTCTCGTACTTTCTCTTTCGGTGTTAACGTTACATTATAATTAAAAGGAGATATAAATATGAAATTCAAACATATAGCACTTATGTCATTGGCACTTGCTGCATCCTTCTCTTCTTGTAGTGATTATCTGGAGCAGGAGCCACCATCAAGCTTACCTTCTGATGGATTCTTTACTTCAGAGGCAAAGGTGAAAGCTGCTGCAGATCAGTTCTATGGTGATGTCATGCCAGGACACGCCAACTGGAGCTACGGTCTCTATGCCGGAGATGTGAATACCGACAACCAGATCAACTGGTCTGGTGATGGCAAGTTTGCCACAGGACTTTGGAAAACTGCCAATGATAACAGCAACTGGTCTTGGAATAATATCCGTAACATCAACTATCAGCTCAATTCTATCCTCGAGGCTCAGAAGGCTGGTAAGATTTCAGGTAGCGAGGCTATCATCAACCAGTATATCGGCGAGATCTACTTCATGAGAGCATACTGCTACTTCGATATGTTGCAGAAGTGGGGCGACCTTCCTATTGTAACCGAGGCATTCCCTGACAATGAGGAAATCCTGGTGGCTGCCAACAAACGTCAGCCTTGCAACGAGGTGGCTCGTTTCATCATGGAAGACCTGGACAAGGCTATCTCCTTGATGCAGGATGGTTTCGACAAGAACCATACTCGTATCTCTCCAGATGCTGCCCGCCTGTTCAAGAGCCGTGTAGCTCTCTACGAGGGTTCTTGGCTGACTTATTTTGCCGGCACAGCTTTCGTTCCTAACGGCGAGGGATGGCCAGGCAAGGCTAAGGAGTATAATGCCAACTATCAGTATCCTACAGGTTCTGTTGATGCTGAGGCTAAGTATTTCCTGCAGGAGAGTGCCAAGGCTGCCGAAATGGTAGCTGACAAGTATAAGGATCAGTTGATGGTGAACACCGGTACCATTCCTCAGAAGGAAGGTGATCCACAGAACCCTTACTTCAATATCTGGGGTACTACAGATATGTCGGGTACACCTGAGGTTATCCTTTGGCGCCAGTATAGCAAGGAGTTGGGTGTAGTCAATAATGTGGAGGTTGGTGTCCAGCATGGAGACTTTGGTGTAGGTCTTACCCGCTCTATGGTAGAGGGCTATGTGATGAAGGATGGTAAGCCTATCTATAATTCAGCCTATACCTATAGCGACCAGACTATCGCTGATGTAGCTACCAATCGTGACCCTCGTCTCACCATCTTCCTGAAGGTTCCAGGACAGAAGAATGTATTCAAGAATATGTCTGCTTCTGAGGATCATTATGTCATCGATGAGCCATATCCAACCATTACTACACGTAACCAGGAGAATGACTATTCTACAGGTTATGCAATCCGTAAGGGTGGTACCTTTGATAAGGCTAATACTGGTAACGGTAACTGCTACAATGCAGCTGAAATCTTTCGTGCTACCGAGGCTCTGCTGAACTATATGGAGGCTGAGTATATGTTGACCAACAGTCTTTCTGGCAAGGTTCTTGAGTATTGGAAGGATGTACGTAAGGCTGCCGGCTTCACAGGTGATGCTGTTAACCCACAGGTTACTATCGATGCTACTGAGATGAGCAAGGAAACTGCCGACTGGGGTTCTTACTCTGCAGGCAAGCAGTTGACCGATAAGATTCTTTACAACATCCGCCGTGAGCGTCGTTGCGAGTTGCTTTCAGAAGGTCTTCGTGGTATGGATTTGCAGCGCTGGCGTTCATACGATCAGTTGATGACAACTCCTGCTCATATGGAGGGTATTCATCTCTGGAATACTCCAATGCAGAGCTGGTATAACAACCTGAATGCCGATGGCTCTTCTAATGCCAACGTATCAAGCTCTTCTCTGAGCGAGTACTATCGTCCATTGGAGGTGAACATGACAGCAACCAACAGCTACAAGGATGGTTTCACCTGGCACATGGCTCACTATCTGCAGCCACTTCCTATCAAGCAGTTCCTGCTTACAGCAAGTGATTATGCTTCTGTAGAGAAGAGTCCATTGTATCAGAACCCATATTGGCCAACATCAGCAGGTCAGTCAGCAGAGAAGTAATCTTATAGGCTAAATAAGTATTCTAATAAATAAAGGCTCAGATGAAATTGTCCATTGACGGATAATCTCTTCTGAGCCTTACTCCCCTACTATTTTGGGGTGGAAAACTTTAGTTCATTAATAAGACGAAACTATAGTTCGTTAATAAAATAAGGGGTATGAAACAGATAATGTTTATAATGCTATTGTTGGCATCAATAGATGTGAATGCACAGGAAAATGACACGGTAAATGTCGAAAAAAAGATTGCTTCGATTGATACTACATTGCATTTGAACGATGTAGTAATCAAGGCTGCTCGTGTGATTCATAAGGTTGACAGAGATATTATCCTGCCGACAGCCAAGATTAAGGAAACCTCTTCCAATGGCTATGATCTTTTGCAGAAATTGCATTTGCCTAACCTCAAGGTAAATGAGGCTCAGCAGAGTATCAGCAGTTATCTTGGTGGCGTTCAGGTTCGTGTCAATGATATTAAGGCTACGGTACAAGACATCTTGGCTTTGCAGCCGAATGAGGTTACCCGTATTGAGTACATAGATAATCCTGGAGTGCGCTATGGTGATGCAAGCCTTGCCGTTGTAATCAATTATATCGTAAAGAAAAGATATGTCGGTTACGTAGGTGGTGTCAATACAACTCAGGCTCTTTGGGAAAGATTCAATAACAGTTATACATTCTTCAGATATAATTATAAGAAGTCTGAGTTCGGCCTGTCTTATGGATTGAACTATCGTTGGTATGATAAGAGACGAAAGGACAGCCATTCTGTATATTTGCAGCCTGATGGACTGGAGCGTACTGTTGATTATGTCGGTCAAGATGCAGAGATGACCTATGATTCTCATAACTTACAGCTTAGCTACAACTTAGCTGATCCTGGTAAGTATTCATTAAATGTGAGATTTGGGTTTGACTGGACCAACTCCCCTTACAACAAGAAACTGCAAAAGGTATTTGAAACTGGGCGACAAGATTTGTTGCTTTTTACCAATGATTTTGGGCATGATAGAAATCCTGTATTGGATATTTATTATAGTCTGAATCTGCCTAAAAAACAAAGTCTTGTCATCAATGTCGTCGGCACTCATTTAGGCTCAGATAACACTCATAGACAGAATGAATATGTATTGCTGGGTGATGTCGATGAAACGTTGAATTCCGGTCCTTTACACGACTATGGCTATGAAGCCGATGGTAGTAAGTATTCTTTGATAACAGAGGCAATTTACACCAAACTGTTGAATAAGGTGTTGTCTTTTTCTGGTGGTACAAACTATGCAGTTAGTAGAACTGATAACAAATATACAGGAAGTCAGAATGTTACTACAGTCTTGAATTCCAATAATGTGTATTTGTTTTCGCAATTGGATGGACGCTTGGGTAAAATCGCTAATTTCCAGTTAGGTGTTGGTGCAAACTATATATCAATAGAGCAAGGTAGTGTGGGCTTTCACAAGTGGACTTTTAGACCGAAGTTTACATTAGCCACTAATTCTATTAAGAATTTTAGAATTAGACTTACAGGTTCTATCAATCCACAAGTGCCTTCGTTGTCTCAGTTGAGCGAGGTGCGACAGCAGGGAAGTACAATGCAAGCAAATGATGGTAATAGTACCTTGAAGGCAACATCTACTTATTATGGTGATTTGGGATTCACATGGAATAATAAGATAGTTGATGTTTACTGGGGCGGTAATATGAGCTACACTCCAGATGCCATTATGACAAGCATTTTGCCACAACAGCAAGCGGATGGTAGCTATTTGTATGTGTGGAAGCCTGAGAACCAGAAAAGTTTTACTTCTTATTTCGCTTATACGACTTTGGTATTCCATGTCATCCCTGATATCTTTGATATCCAAGGAGAGTTGCAATATCAGCACTTGAGAAGCCGTGGCTTGGATTATTCGCACGATTTCGAGCCTTTGCATTATGGTTTAACGGCATCTTTGAATTTGAAGAAATGGTATGTGGAGTATTATTTTGCCAATGCCTGGGAGAGTTTTTCTGGTGAAACAAGAAGCGCAGGAGAGAAACAATCCACCCTCATGGTGTCTTATAAACATAAGAATCTTCGTCTGGGTCTAAGTTGTCTACTTTTGGGCTATCCACAGGGGTTTGACTATAAAAATAGAACAAATAGTAAGTATTATGTAAGCCGAGGTGTTACTTATATCAAGAATAATGGCAATATGCTTATGTTTACACTTGGCTATACCTTTAGTCATGGTAGAAAATATAAGACAGACAGACGTATATTGAACAATAGTGATAAAGATACTGGTTTAAGATAAAATATGAACTTAAAGCCATTTCCCAAAGATCTGTCAGGAGCGACTGAATGAGATTCAATTGTAGATGGTGTAAAAGAAAGGGTCTATATGCCACGATAACAGGTGGTATATAGACCCTTTCTTTTTATAATTATCTACCTCAAAGTAACAAAAAATATGAGATTACGGCAACTTCTAGGCGAGAAATGTTACCCCCGGAAAGCGAAAGTTAAAAGCGAAATAGGTCTTTCATTGTAACCTGACAATGAATATCGTCTGCATAACCTCCTGGAGTTAGACCGTAGGTGGTAATCATCGTTATGAGGATGGATTTGTTTGTTCCTGTTTCTTTTATGAAAACAGCTTTTCTGTTTCGAATCTTCATGTCCTCCTCTTCGCTTATGGTATATGGAGCATTGGTATATTTCATTTCGCAAAGGTTGATGGTTTGGTCATTTCTATCAATCAGGAGATCTATTTGTACCCCTTTTTCAGATAAATCCTTTGGCTTGTATACCCATGAGTGAGCAGTACTGATGACCGCTGCAAATCCTAATGCTGTTTTAATCTGCTTGATATGCTGTATGCAGACACGTTCAAATGCCCTGCCTGCCCAACCGTTGTGTATGGTTGTGTCCATGTTGGCAGTCCAGTAGTGTTCGTCTTGATTCGTATTTTTTTTGATGAAGTCAAAATAGAAAAGGGTGTAATTATCCATAAGCTGATAGATGGCGTTTTTGCTTTTCCCACCTATCGGCATGAATTTTCTGATGAAACCACATTGTTCTAGTTCTTGTAGAGCATTGGAGAATGTGGTGTTGTCGGAGAGCCCAGTTGCATCTAAGATGTCTTTTCTCAACATACCCATTTTTTTGCTAGCCAATGCTGTGATAATGGAAATATGGGTCGTTGGTCTTTTAAACAAGGATGCATAGAGCGCATTGAATTCTTGGGTAAGTTCCCCTCTCTCTGAAAAGAACATTCTATCGAAATTCTGTGCTACGCTTTGTCCCCTTTTCAGAAAGCTCCAGTAATAAGGAATACCACCAAGTGCCATATAGGCTTCTAGGATCTGGCGTTCTGTATATCCCAGTTTACGCTTTTCGCAGAATTCCTGGCATTCTCTCAAACTGAATGGTTCCAGAAATATCTGGTTTGTTAAGCGATTGTGCAAACCGCCATAATTCATAATGATGTTGTTGATGATCCAGGAGGTGGCACTGCCACAAATGATAAGGATAATGTCTTTTCTTGCAGTTGCCCAACTGTTCCAAAAATGGTCTAGCGAGCGTACAAAGTTTGATTTATGTGTATCCATCCAAGGCATTTCATCGATGAAGATTATTTTCTTCTTCTGGGTATCTTTCGATTTTTCGATGAATCGTTCTAATAAGTGGAATGCTTCATTCCAATTAGAAGGAAGTTCTTTTACCTTTCTCATACCAGCAGAGTATAGTGATTCCGTAAATTCACTTAGCTGCTCTTTGAGTGAGGCTCCATATATACCTGTATGTTGAAAGGCAAAGCTATAGTTGAAAGCCTCTCTTATCAGGAAAGTCTTTCCTACGCGTCGTCTGCCATATATAGCTACAAATTGCGACTCTTCTTCTTCGAGTAGCCCTTTAAGAAGCTCTATTTCTTTTTCCCGTCCTACTATCATATCTTTCTGTATATTATTTGTTTGTTGTGCTGCAAAGATACAAATAAATAAATTATTAGTCGTGGAAATGTGAAAAAAATCGGTAGGTTTCCACGGTTAATAACAGTAATTAACAGTTTTGCGGTTGTCATATACGGAAAAAGCATCCATCGTGAAACTTTTTGCGTCGCTATTCTGCGCGAAATTGGGTAAAAACATCGTTTCGCGCAGAATAGTAACGGGAAATGAGTTATTAGTCGTGGAAATCTATTGATTTTTTGCACATTTCCACGACTAATAACAGAAAACTTCACACGCCCTGAAAGGGCAGAAGCTCCTGGTGCTTGGGCTTTCAGAGCGTGGTGCTTTGGACCCTTCAGCCTGTTCTTGAACCATGCGAAAGATTTATCGTAATTAATAGCTTTGTGGAGGGGAGAAAGGATGAATTGCATTTGTTTTTCCAGCATTTTCCCGATTTGTATCCCTTTTATATCGAATATTAGACCCTTAAGCGGGGCTTTTTTCTTAATTTTGCAGACAAAATAAACAATTAGCATTTCACTTACTTATTTAATAACATCAGCAAATGAATAAACTATTCACATTTATTGTGTTGTGGATGATGTCTTGTCTCCCAACTCTGGCTCAGGCTCCGATGGACGGAGGTGTATGGAAGGACAATACCGGCAAGCATATCAATGCTCATGGTGGCAACATCTTCAATTACAAAGGTACCTACTATTGGTATGGCGAAAGCCGCTCGGAGAATGGCAAGCCTTACAGCTCTCTCGGCGTAAGCTGCTTCACTTCGAAGGATCTCAAGAATTGGAAGAATCATGGCTTGGTACTTCCTGTATCCAATGAACCAGGCAGCGACATCGAGGGTGGTTGCATCATCGAGCGTCCTAAGGTGCTCTATAATCAGAAAACCAAGAAGTTCGTCATGTGGTTCCATCTCGAATTGAAGGGACAGGGATATGGTGCAGCCCGCTATGGTGTGGCAACCAGCGATACTCCTTTCGGACCTTTCAAATTCATCCGTTCAGGCAGAGTGAATCCGGGAATCTATCCTATCGGATTCTCCAAACCAGATACCACCGACCTCAAGCATCAGCTTCTCTTCCCTGAACTGAAAAAGTGGTGGACTCCAGCTTGGCGCAAGCAGATAGAACGGGGTATGTTCTGGATGAGAGACTTCCAGGGTGGACAGATGTCGAGAGACATGACCATCTTCATCGACGATGATGGCAAGGCTTACCACATCTATTCTTCAGAGGAAAACCTGACACTCCAGATTGCGCAGTTGACAGATGACTACATGCAGCACAACGGTTGCTACGTACGAGTAGCTGCCGGCGGACAGAACGAGGCTCCAACCATCTTCAAGCAGGATGGCACCTACTGGATGATTACCAGCGGATGTACCGGTTGGGCTCCAAATGCAGCCCGCATGTTCAAGGCTAAGAATATCTTCGGCCCTTGGGAGCAGTTGCCTAATCCATGCCGCGGTGAGGGTGCCGACAAGACCTTCGGTGCACAGGGTACCTATATATATAAGGTGGAAACTGCAGCACAGAAGAAGATGTTCCATGGCGCCGACTATGTATTCATGGCAGACATGTGGAATCCGAAGCATTTGAGCGACAGTCGTCATCTCTGGGTGCCTATTTCCTGGGAAAATGGTGCTCCAGTGTTGAAAAAATGATAAAAAACACGGTCGCTCTGCTCGTTTCTAAATTATTTTAATTACATTTGCAGCATGAAATGATAATACTGCAATCATCGTTTAACAGAATTCAACAAACTAACAAAATTGCAACTATCTATGATTCATATATATAAGAGTATCATGATCACCCTTCTTCTGGCTTTGGTTCCGTTCATGGGAATCAGCGCAGCAAAGAAGAAGGCACAACAGCAGAGCGACCGCCAATACTGGTGCTCGCTTGCCTATAAGATGGCTCAGCCTGTGCTGGAGAATATGGCAAAGGGCGAGCTGCAGAAGAATATGCAGACGGAGTTCAGTCCAAGCTTCGACAACCGCAACAGGAAGGTGCTCTATATGGAGTGCTTCGGCAGATTGATGGCTGGCGTGGCTCCCTGGCTGACTCTCCCTGATGATGCTACTGCCGAAGGCAAGCAGCGCAAGCAGCTGCGTGAATGGGCTTTGGCTTCCTACAAGAATGCCGTAGATCCTCAGAGCCCTGACTATCTCTGCTGGGGCATCGGCGGTCAGAACCTGGTAGATGCCGCTTACATCGCCGAGAGCTTCCTCCGGGCTTACGATACACTCTGGAAGCCATTGGACGAGGTGACCAAGCAGCGATACCTGAAGGAGTTTGCCAAGCTCCGCCACATCGATCCTCCTTATACCAACTGGCTCCTCTTCTCTTCTACCATCGAGAGCTTCATGGCAAAGGCGGGTGGCGATTTCGATGAATATCGCGTGAATTCAGCTTGCCGCAAGGTAGAGGAATGGTATGTGGGTGATGGCTGGTATGCCGATGGTCCTTCGTTCGCATTCGATTACTACAGCAGCTATGTGTTCCATCCGATGTATCTGGAAACACTCCAGGCGATGGTGGATGCCAAGGTAAATTCCCGCCTCGACTATCAGAAGTATTATGATAGAGAGTTGAAGCGCTGCCAGAAGTACAGCATCATCCTCGAGAGATTCATCTCTCCGGAAGGAACCTTCCCGGCTTTCGGAAGAAGCATTCCTTACCGTATGGCAACCATGCAGCCGCTTGCCTTGATGGCATGGTATCAGAAGTTGCCAAAGGATCTGAGCAACGGACAGGTGCGTGCAGCCCTGACCAAGGTGCTCCATCGCATGTTCGATAAGCAGAATAACTTCAATGAGAAGGGTTATCTCTCTATCGGTTTCTGCGGAAACAGCCAGAAAAACGTTGCCGACTGGTACACCAACAACGGTTCGCTCTATATGACCACGCTTGCCTTCATGCCTCTCGGCCTGCCTGCCGATCATCCATTCTGGACCGATGCAGCACAGCCTTGGACCCAGGTGAAGGCATGGAACAATCAGCAGTTCCCTAAGGATCATCACTGGAACGACGAGATTGTTACCAAGGACAAGTGGTAAGGGGGAATTCAACATTCAACACTCAACATTCAACATTATGAATAGGATATTGATGATGCTGGCAGCTGCAGCCCTGGCTTTGCCTTTGAGCGCAGCGCAGCCAGCCAAGAAGACCGCCAAGGTCAAGAAACAGAACAAAAAGGAGGTGAAGGCTTCCAGAAAGTGGGACCACGAGCAGGTGGTAGCACTCATCAAGAAGGTAAACAATTACTGGCAGGCCAACAACAAGCCTGAGGTGCGTGCCTTCTGGGACAATGCCGCTTATCATACCGGCAACATGGAGGTATATAAGA
>ERZ1026890.337-NODE-337-length-32745-cov-20.546130_pt1 | contig 32745 bp, 28 predicted proteins | sample MGYA00380175_ERZ1026890 | MGnify/ENA primary metagenome ERZ1026890 (study PRJEB33269, sample SAMEA4719811) | human gut metagenome | biome: human-associated habitat; feature: organic feature; material: feces | place: Cameroon | collected 2013-10 ...
ATATCTATTTACAGAACTGATGATATGTATAAATTTTTGTGGAATATGTAAAATAGTTAAAACATTTAAACAAATTAATTTATGAATAATATGCCAAAAATATCAGTTATAGTTCCGGTTTATAATGTAGAAAAATATTTAGACCGCTGTATGCAGAATTTGTTGAATCAAACTCTGCAAGATATTGAAATCATTTTGGTCGATGATGAATCTCCAGATAATGCGCCTAAAATGTGTGATAATTATGCTCAATCTGATTCTCGAGTTCATGTAATTCATAAGAAAAATCAAGGATTGGGGCTTGCTCGTAATTCTGGTTTAGCTATTGCTAAAGGTGAATTTGTGGCATTTGTTGATTCGGACGATTATATTGATCTTAATACTTTTGAATGGCTGTATAATCAATCCCTAAAGAATAGTTTTGATGCCATTTTTTATCGTTTCAAACAGTTCAGTGATGTTAAAGACGTGAAGATAGAGTATCCACGAGATACTGTAAAGGCTTATGTTGGAAAAGAGGAAACGCAATTGTTAGCAATGGAGATGATTGCATCTTTGCCTTCTGAAAAAAATGACAGGAATGTTGAAATGTCTTCATGTACCGCTTTTTATAAGCGATCAATTATTGAAAAATTCAATATAAGATTTCATAGTGAAAGAGAATTGATTAGTGAAGATCTAATTTTTAATATTGATTTTTTACAAAATGCTCAAAAAGTTGCTCGCTCTCCAAATGAATTTTATCATTATTATGTTAATAATGCGTCGTTAACTCATAAAGTGCGTTTTGATAGAATTGATAAAAATATATTATTTTATCATTATATATCAGAAAAAATTAAAACAATGCCTAATGTAAAGGTCGAAGACCAACAACGAGCTATGCGTATGTTGTTAGGATATTGTCGTAGTTCTATTTTTCAGGTTCTAAAATCAAATTGTAGTAAAAAAGAAAAAGATAAATGGTTGAAACATGTATGTTCATATTCTATATGGAATGAAATTTATCATTCTTATCCTGTCTCTAAATTGCCTTTAAAATATTTCTTTCTTGTTTGGGCAAAATGTAAAAAACAATATTGGCTTATTAAATTGATGGCTAAATTTGTTTAACTAAATCTTATAAGCATTCTTTCTTAATGACAGAAGTAAGATAGTTCGCTTTATGTGATTTTAGACCTAACTAACCAGTAAATTATATTTGATCTGTCTCTTATACACATCTCCGAGCCCACGAGACTAAGGCGAATCTCGTATGCAAAACATAATAATTACGGCACCTTCATTAGATCCAATGCAGAATGTGAGTGGTGTATCTAGTGTTGTTAGGTTAATTATAGATAATAATCCTAATTATAAGTACCTTCATTTTGAATTAGGAAAGAATGATAAAGAAAAAGGTGGGTGGCATCGAATAGCAAAATTGATAGGATCATTTTTTTAATGGACAAAATTTATTGATACACATTCTGATGCGAGTATACACTATAATTTTCCACTTGATGCGAAATCAATCATCCGTGACGTACCATTTATGTATTATGTCTTGCATAAAAAACATAAGCTGGTAGTTCATATTCATGGAGGATAATTCTTGACATCTCCTTAGGTACCTACTCTTTTAACGGTATTTTGTCCAATGTTTTTTCTGACAATACTCCAGTTGTTGTTGGGGTTAATTGTTATTTCGGATTAGGTGCAAAAATTCTTGGAGCGGTAAAAATTGGCAATAATGTAACAGTTGGCGCTAATGCTGTTGTAACAAAAGATATTCCTGACAATGCAGTTGTTGGGGGAATACCAGCTAAAATAATAAAAATAATAAAATGAATTGTAAAATGTTATTTCGGGGGGGGGGGGCGCAAAAACTGACCCTTATTCCTTCTTATCTTTATGATAAGTTTCTTGCTGTTTTTTATAGAGGAGCAATGAAGTACTGTGGCAAAAATGTATATCTTCGCCCGTCAAGTTCTGACTTTAAAGGTCTTTGGAACATGAGTATTGGGGATTATACAAGCATTCCGAAAGGGAGTGTTTTCTATTGTACTGAAGCGTCTTTGACTATCGGTAAGAAAGTGATATTTGGTCCTCATCCAACGATTATTACAGGTGATCATCGAATAGATGTAGTAGGCAAATATATCATGGATTCCAATGAAAAATTGCCAGAGAATGATGCTGCTGTTGTTATAGAAGACGACGTTTGGACAGGTGCTAATGTTACTATACTTAAAGGTGTAACGATAGGAAGAGGTTCTGTTGTTGCTGCAGGGGCTGTGGTTACTAAATCATGTCCACCATATTCAATCATTGGCGGTGTTCCTGCAAAAGTGTTGAAGATGAGATTTACTCCTGTAGAAATAGAGAAACATGAAAGAATTTTAAATATTTAAGAATATGACAATAGTTCGTTAAAATTTGAGATAACGGCTAAGCGACTTTGCGCTGCCAGCCAAAGATTTCTTTGACAGTATGACTTATTAACTTTCGGTTCGGTATTCTCCGACACTTGTCGAAAATTCATTTAGCGATGTATGTGCTTGCCATGATTTCCTTGAAAGAAGCCATGGAATACGGCACTCCATTTTCCTTCATCATCACCTTTGCCACATTCTGTGATGCGAATGATGCATTATATGAACTTATCCGACATGGGTTCTTGATAATCTGTCCCTTAACCAAATCTTATTAGTTGTATTACGTTAATTAACTATCTCGTTTTCAAACGATTACATTCTAATTAACAGAGTATTGTATAAGAACATTTTATGACATATAATCCTAAGGTTTTAGTAATAGCCACTTCGAGAAAGACTCGAGGTGGCATCACGTCAGTTGTGAAAGCTTATGAGAATAGCCCTTTGTGGAATAAGTTTCGCTGTAAGTGGATAGAGACGCATCGGGACGGAGGAGCTTTTACTAAACTTTCTTATTTGCTAAAAGGTTTCTCGCAGTTCTTGCTTAACGTACCTTTTTATGATATCGTGCATATTCATACCAGCGAGCCCCCTTCAGCTTTGCGTAAGGTGTTGTTTATGGCAGTGTCGAAGTTGTTGGGAAAGAAAGTGATTGTGCATTTCCATTCTTTCTCTGTGGATACTACTATAAAGAGCAAGTATCAGTGGGTATATAGATATCTCTTTGGAAAGGCAGATTGTATTTTGGTGCTGTCAAAGTATTGGCAGGATGAATTGTGCGACACCTTTGGTTTTAATGAGGACAAGGTAAAGGTGCTTTATAATCCTTGTACTACAGAGGTCTCTAATAAAGTGTATCCGAAGAAAAAAGAAATTCTGTATGCTGGTACAGTTAATGCTCGTAAGGGATATGCAGATATGATCAATGCTTTTGCTAAGGTTGCAGACAAGCATCGTGATTGGAGTATTGTGTTTGCTGGCAATGGTGAAATAGAAGAAGGTAAAGCTTTGGCTTCACGTCTCGGCATTGATAAGCAGACAGTTTTCCTTGGATGGGTAAGGGGGGATGACAAGGATAAAGCCTTTAAGGAGGCTTCCGTTTTCTGTCTTCCCAGTTATGCAGAAGGTTTTCCGATGGGAGTTCTTGATGCATGGGCGTACGGCTTGCCGGTCATTACTACACCAGTAGGTGGAATTCCTGATATTGCAAAGGATGGAAAGAACTGTTTGTTGTTTAATCCTGGTGATACAAACAAACTTACTGAGCAAATGGATAAGATGATGTCATCAGAAACATTGAGAATAGACATTGCGAAGGAGTCATCAGAATTAGCAAAAGGCATTTTTTCTGTAGAAGAAGTGACAGGCAGACTTGAGAATATCTATAGAATGCTAAAATAAAGAATATAATCGGATACTATACCTTTGCTTTATCCTAATTTGCTAGTGGTATAGATGAAAAAGTAAAAGCACTTCTTTAGGATGATGAAATCTGAACACCTATATATCATCGGTAATGGCTTTGATCGCTATCATGGGGCTAAATGTTCTTACTCTGATTTCAGAAATTATTTGTTGAGACACAAGCCTTATGTTTTGGCTACTTTCGATTTGTATTTCGGACCGAGATCGTTGAAAAACAGCTTCGAGAGTTTCAAGGATTTTATGAAATGTTTCGAGATTTCATGGGATTGCACGTTTGATGGTGTTTACCCGAAGACAACATGGGCTGAGAAAGAATTGTGGTATAGTTTTGAAGAACATCTGGCTGACCTGAATAGGGAGAAGGTGTTTGATATTCTTGATATTGTCTTGCCTAACTGCGATGAGGATTCTGATAATTTCAGATATAGTGACTATTATTTAGGGTTAGACAATATTTCGGATATGCTGAATACGTGTACTTTTGAGATGAGGTACCAACTGCATAGATGGATAAATACTTTGCAGTATAAGAAAGGTTTTAAAAAGCATCTGCTTGATATAGATAGACATGCTCGTTTCTTGACATTCAACTATACAGATTTTTTGGAGTCTGTGTATGGTATACCTAATGACCAAATCAATTATATTCATGGAAGTAGGCATGAAAGATTTGGAAGTTTGATAATAGGACATAGTGCGGACGACAAGGCGAATTTAGAGTCATGGATAAAGAGAAATGAACATCGTCAAAGGTATCGACCTAATCTTAAAGACAGGAAGGGCCGTTATTTTGCGAATGAAAAACTTGCATATCTTGCTTATTTTCTGGAAGATGAAACTAAGGGTAATTGGAGATTGCCAATCAGATATCATGCTGTGCAAGAAGCGTTGGGAAGATTTGAAGATTATTATGCTATTAATATGAAACCTACCAAAAGCATAATATCTGCCAATGAATATTTTTTTGATTCCTTATCTAATCTTAAGAAGATTACAGTAATTGGACATTCTTTAGCCAAGGTAGATATGCCGTATTTTGAAAAAATAAACGAAAAAGTAGGTGATGATGTGGTGTGGGAGTTTAGCTTCCATACCAAGAACGACAAAAGGAGGATTGATTCTTTTTGCAAAAGGTTTTCAATCTCTTCAGATAGACGAAAAGATTTTGATTTATAGGAGAGTGGTTCTCCGAGGCATCCATTCGCATTTTGCGATTAGATATAATCTACGGTATGGATGCAATTTTAGTATCAATACTTTGATGCTTAAACCAGTCCCTCTAGTAGCTGTGTCGAACGATGGGTGTAAATGGTTATGGTGGTAAGGGTTTCTCTCTTACCACCTTTTCAAATAATCTTTTACAATTTAAATGACAATAATTCTTAAACTTTATTATTGATATGTTTCGATTAAAGGATTTAACTATACTTGGTAGTAAGGCGGAGCTTGCCTTGCTGCCTGAGGGCAAATTGCTCATTAATACGATTAATGCTCATTCTTTTAATACGGCAAAGAAGGACAAGCTCTTTGCGGAGGCGCTGACCAATGGTGACGCTCTTATTCCTGACGGAGTGAGCATCGTAAAGGCGTGCCGAAGGATTAAGGCAAAGAGCCAACCGAAGGAACGTATTGCAGGATGGGATTTGTTCGAGTTTGAAATGAACAAACTCGAACAATTAGGAATTAGGAATGAGGAGTTAGGAGTTTACAGTTCGCGCCAGCTCACGGTAATGTTTATGGGCAGCTCGCAGAAGGTGCTTGACTTGATTGTTAAGCGGGCGGCTGAGGTTTATCCTCATCTGAAGGTGGTGACTTATTCGCCTCCTTATAAGCCGGAGTTCTCGGATGAGGACAATAAGGCTATCATTGATGCTATTAACGCTGCAAATCCCGATCTTCTGTGGATTGGCATGACTGCACCGAAGCAGGAGAAGTGGACCTACACGCATTGGAAGGAACTGAACATTCACTGCCATGTTGGAACAATCGGTGCTGTCTTCGATTTCTTTGCCGGAACCGTGGAGCGTGCTCCGATGTGGTGGCAGCGTCATGGACTGGAATGGCTGTATCGTCTGCTGAAGGAACCGAAGCGTATGTGGCGCCGATACATCATCGGTAACGCTCTCTTCCTCTGGAATATGACGAAGGAATAATAGAGAATTGTAAGGTTGCATGACTTCCGTTTATTTTCGTTTCGTACAGTTCTCTTTGGGCGTTTACGAAGGGAAAGAGTTTCTTGATGGGTCTGCATTGAAAGGCTTTGATTGGGCCGCCTTTTATGAGTTTGCAAAGAAACAGACGCTTGTCGGAGTTGTCTTCGATGGTATTCAGAAGCTGCCTAAGGATGTGGCTCCTCACCTTGTATTGCTGATGCGATGGCTTGGCATGAGCCAAAGGATTAAGCAACGTAATGAGAGGATGAACGAGGCTACGGTGGATATATATAATAAGGTGAAGGCTGCCGGATATTCTTGCTGCATATTGAAGGGGCAAGGGAATGCCGCGATGTACCCAAATCCATCGGCACGCACACCAGGCGATGTTGACATCTGGGTGGATGCCGGGCGTGAAGAGATTCGCAGGCTTGCTTATTTGCTTGTAAAGAAGGCAAACGGAAATGTGGATGACGAATGTTTTAACCACATAGGTATTAACGTTAACGGCATTAGCGTGGAACTGCATTCTACGCCTGGCTTCATGGCTAACTTCGTTTATAACCGGAGACTGCAAAAGTGGTTGAAGCGGAATGTTGGTTTGCAATGCAGCAATATAGAGGAACTGCCTAATGGTGTAGGAGCTGTCGCTGTCCCTACCCTATCGTTCAATATCGTTTATCAACTTTATCATCTCTATCATCATTATTTCTATGAGGGTGTAGGACTGAGACAGATTGTGGATTATTACTACGTAATTTTGAATTTGGAATTAGGAGTTTGGAATTGTCGCTTATGCGATGAGGAGTTGAAGAATTGTGAATTGGAAATTCAAAACTCGCTAAAGCATCTCGGTCTGTGGAAGTTTGCTGGAGCCGTGATGTATGTTCTGCATAAAGTGATGGGACTGTCTGAGGACAGGATGATTGCACCTATGGACATGAAGAGAGGAAGAATGCTTCTTGACGATATCCTGAATGGGGGCAACTTCGGACAGTATGATAGACTGCCTTGTTTTGGCAAAGGTGCTTTGGGACATAACCTACAGAGATTGTATCGTGACGCTCGACTGTTGAGATTTTATCCTTCTGAGGCTTTGAGTGAACCAGTGTTTAGGGTTTGGCATTGGTGGTGGAGAAAGAATGTCATGCCTTGATGCGATTACAAAGAATTCTGATATGAAGAAAATCAGACTATATGACTATCAGCGGGATATGCTGAGGGATATCATAAACATGCTGACTGCGCAAAGCTTGCAGGTTGGCAATGTGAATGGTAAGAAGGTCGGATTGGGCAACTCGGTGATGGTGCAGATGCCAACGGGGACGGGCAAGACATACGTGATGGCTTCGGTGGTGGAATGGTTTCTTGACCGCTATGACGAGGATGAGGTGTGGATTGTGGCTCATCGACGTGAGTTGGTGGAACAGATGCAGTTGACGCTCGATCGCTTTTGCCTTAAATATGGCGAGAAGGAGGCTACGCTGAAGGCTAAGGTCAGGGTGAGGGTGCTGTCCATACAATGGCTGACACGTCATGTTGAGGAGTTGGAAAAGGAAGGTTGTTCACCAGGACTTATCATCGTGGATGAAGCTCACCATGCCATTGCCGATTCTTATCAGGACTTGTTTAACAGAAACTGTCAGGCTATGAAGCTTGGCATGACGGCTACTCCTTGTCGTATGAACAAGAAGTCTTTTACACGCTTGTTCAGCAACTTGCTGACTTCGCCTTGCACCAATGACTTCATAATGCGTGGTTATCTCTCGTCTTACGATTATGTGGTGATAGGAAAGTTCTCTGCCGACCAGCAGACCGTAAACATGCTGAAAGGACGAGGAAGTGACGGTGACTATGCCATCAAGGAGATGGACGAGAAACTGAATATTCCTGAGACCATCCAACGTCTTTATGACAGCGTGAAGAAGTATGCTGACGGCAAGAAGGGCATCGTGTATGCCATCGACATCAATCATGCTCAGGCTATTGCAGCCTGCTACAATAAGCTCGGTCTGAGGAGCGTGGCTCTTGACAGCAAGACTCCTGCCAAGAAACGCAAGGAGATGGTGGAGGCTTTCAGACGTAGCGAGATTGACTGCTTGGTGAACGTGAATCTCTTTGATGAGGGATTTGACTGCCCTGACGTGGAGTTCATACAGATGGCTCGCCCTACTCTATCGCTTGCCAAGTACTTGCAGATGGTGGGACGCGGACTGCGCATCAACAAGGAGAATAAGGACAAGGTTTGCATGATTATAGACAACGTGGGTAACTACCGCAAGTTCGGATTGCCGGACAAGCCACGCAATTGGGAGAGCATGTTTGCTGGACTGAGGGCAGGCAAGGGGGTTATTCCTACTTACGTGAAGAGGGTGCAGAACATCATCGCTGCCAATGACGAGATGGTGACTGTGAAGAAAGCGAATACGGCAAGGAAGAAAATGACTGCCGAGCAGCTGAAGGAATACTTGGAAAATGTAACAAAGTTTGAAAAAGATGGCAGATGGGGTCTGAGGGTGATGGACGACATCATCGTGAAGCCCATCTATACCTACATTTCCAACTTCAAGGGCGATTATGCTGTCTGCGGAATTGGCATGCAACGCCGTTTATATGGAATATTGGACAGACGAGGCAATGTCATCATTCCACCAGAATATAAAGACGTGCATCTGTGTAACGAACATAAAGTAAGGGTAAGCAGAAATTATAGTGACAGCAAAAGCATAGAATTGTAACTCCAGTAAGTTACCAAATAGAACAAAGGCTTTACATTGGGTATGCCGAGAAAAACGTTCTCGACATACCTAATGTAAAGCCTTCTTTTTATTTAATGGTATTGCAGCTTACTTCTCCTCGTACTCGGGACGGAGCTTGCGTACAGTCTCGGCGGCACGCCACATTTCCTTGTCGTGCATGGCCTTAAGCTCGGCGTTGAGCTTCTCGCGGTAGTCGGGCTGCGAGTTAGAGTCGATGGAAATCTGTGCTTCCACACCTGTCTTTACAGAGAGATAGAGCCATTCCATAACGGGCTTGATGGCCTCACGGAAACGTGGAGCCCAGTCAAGAGCGCCGCGCTGTGCTGTGGTGGAGCAGTTGGCGTACATCCAGTCCATACCCTTCTCTGCGAAGAGCGGCATAAGGCTCTGTGTCATCTCCTCAACAGTCTCGTTGAAAGCCTCAGAAGGAGAGTGGCCGTGCTCGCGGAGCACCTCGTACTGTGCCTCGAAGAGACCCTCCATAGCACCCATCAGCGAACCACGCTCACCGGTAAGGTCGGATGTAGCCTCGCGCTGGAATGTGGTCTTGAAGAGGTAGCCGGCACCGATACCGATACCGAAGGCAAGTGTCTTGTCCTCTGCCTTGCCTGATGCGTCCTGATAAACAGCGTATGAGCAGTTGAGTCCGCGTCCCTCAAGGAACATTGTGCGGAGCGATGTGCCCGAACCCTTCGGTGCCACCATGATGACATCCACATCAGCAGGAGGAACCACGCCGGTGCGGTCGTTCCAGTTAATGGCGAATCCGTGTGAGTAATAGAGTGTCTTGCCGGCGGTAAGATACTGCTTGATTTTAGGCCATACGGCTATCTGACCTGCGTCAGAGAGGAGCATGCAGACGATGGTGCCCTTCTGGGCTGCCTCCTCGATGGAGAAGAGAGTCTTGCCCGGAACCCATCCGTCAGCCACTGCCTTGTCGTATGTCTTGCCCGGACGCTGTCCGACGATGACATTGAAGCCGTTGTCGCGGAGATTGCCTGCCTGACCAGGACCCTGGATGCCATAACCGAGAATGGCTATTGTCTCGTTCTTAAGAACCTCACGTGCTTTCTCCAAAGAGAACTCTTTGCTGGTGACTACTGTCTCTACTACGCCACCGAAATTCATTTCTGCCATATTAGTTAACTGTTGTGCAGCCGGGGTCGTGCCGCTGTTTATTATTTATTATTTAATTGAAGATTCTCTGCGGTTTGTTTACATTATGTACCCTGAACCAAATGCAAAGGTAATAAAATATCAGATAACACCAAACAAAAGTGTCATTCTTTCACAAATTTAACTTTGCATCTGCATACCTCCTTTAGGTCTGAGGCGTCCTCTGTGGTCTGCTTCATCACCTGAACACAGAACTCGCCCTCTCCGGCTTCGTCCACAAAGAGATGAAGCTTGTCGCCGCAATGCGACTCTGCCACGTAGGCGATGTCGAAGCGCTGCAGACGGTTGTGACGATAGAAGTTGAGGTCCCAGAGGTCGAGGATATGCTCAATATACTTGACGCTGTTGATGTGTCCGTTGACGTCCACGTCGCTGTAGTGAGTGTCGACGACGCGCAGACAGCGTGCTTCCTTCGAGAGCTTCACACGCTGGAAAGGCTGTATGGGGCACGGCTTGTCGGTCTCGATATACTTGGTGATGAGTCCGTCGCGCTCGGCAAGGATGTCCACCGGCTGGCGCGTGTCCGTATCGATCATCGCCCAGATGCTTCGTCCGTAGCCGAGACATTCGCCATCGGTGTCGCGGATGGCATAGTTACGGCTGGTGAAGAAGCGCATTACGCCTTCCACCCATGTGTCGACGGTAATACGGTCGTAAGCCTTCGGCATCTTCTCCATCTCCATCACGAAGCGTGAGAGCACCCATGTCTTGTGTACGGTGTTGAGATAGTCCATGCCATATCCACGCTCGTTGCTATGGAAGTCGGCTGCATTGAGAAGATGATTGCCGAGATGACCGAGGAAGATGCGGTTAGAGAAATCGCAATGGAACGGCTCGACGAGGAAATCATAACTTCCAACTTTGCTTAATAGATTCATAGTGTTTCTTGAGTTTTGGGGTTTGCTTATGTTTTTTTCAATTAGATGTCCTTGTTCTTAAGGAGGAATTCGGCAAGCGGCTCTTCCGTGCTTCGCGTAACAGCCACCCTACCCGAGCGCGAGTACTGGAGCAGACAACCGAAGGCATGGAGCTTGTTGTAAAGATCCTGCACATCGTCAGTCAGTCCTGCCACCTGCACAGTGGTGTACGTGGGATTGACCTCCAGCATACGCGCTCCGCAACGTCTTATAACACGCGACACCTCAGGATTTGCCATCAGCGCTGGCGTGGCAATCTTATAGATGGCTATCTCATGGATGAAGAGTTCGTCGTCCAGATAATAGTCGGCCTTCACCACGTCTATCTTGCGCTCTATGAGCTTTGTGATTTTCTTTATCTCCTCCTCGTAGCTCCATGCGGTGATGGTGTACTTGTGGATGCCGGATACGCTGAACGCGGAGGCATTGATGCTTTCTATGTTGACCTGCTGTCTGGTGAAGACCGCTGACACCTGACTGAGGATGCCCGGCACGTTCTCGGAATAGACAAGCAGGGTGTAGAGTTTCTTTTCCACTTTCTTTAATGTGTTAAGTTTGACATTTCCCTATAGATTCACTTCGAGCAGCATCTCGTCCACGCTCTTTCCCGGAGGCGTCATAGGCAGCACGTTGTCTTCCTCCTTCACGGCACACTCGAGGATGAACGGGCCGGGGGTGGTTAGCATTCGCTCCACCTCACGCTTCAGATCGTCGCGCGTTATGGCCACGCCGTAATTGATGGCATAACCGTCGGCTATGGTGCGATAGTCAGGATTGAGCATTCGTGTGAACGACTTGCGCTTGTTGAAGAACATGTCCTGCCATTGTCTTACGTTGCCGAGATAGTTGTTGTTGAGGAGGATTACCTTCACGGGAGCTTGCTGCTCCATGATGGTACCAAGCTCCTGTATGCTCATCTGGAACGATCCGTCGCCAGTGAAGAGGCAGATGGTGCGGTCAGGTGCGCCGAAGGTGGCTCCAACAGCAGCCGGCAGTCCGAAGCCCATGGTGCCGAGTCCGCCACTCGTCACGACACTGAGCTTGCGACGGTAATGGAAATAGCGGCATGAGAACAGCTGATTCTGACCAACATCGTTGACGAGAACCGCCTCGCCGTGCGAAGCCTCAGCCACTACGTTTACCACCTCGCCCATGAGCAGCGGGCCTTCGGTGGGATGGATGGCAGGCTCGATGACGCGGCGGCGCTCCTCATCCCAGTAAGGACGGAAACTCTCTATCCATTCACGATGGCTGTTCTTATTGAGGAGGCGCGTGATGGCTGGCAGCGAAACCTTGCAGTCGCCCACTACGGACACGTCGGTCTTCACCACCTTGTCTATCTCAACGTTGTCGATGTCGAGGTGTATGATTTTAGCCTGCTTGGCGTACGTATCGAGTCGGCCAGTGTCGCGGTCGCTGAAACGCATACCTATGGCTATTATTACGTCAGCTTTCTGCGTCAATACGTTCGGAGCCAGATTGCCATGCATGCCGAGCATGCCCATATTGAGGGGATGGTCGGTGGGCAGAGCTGAGAGTCCGAGCATAGTGCGTGCCGCAGGAATGTCTGCCTTCTCAAGGAACTGGCGCAGCTCTTCCTGTGCTCCGCCAAGCTCAACGCCGTGTCCGACGAGTGCCAAGGGGCGTTCTGCACGGTTTATCAGACTGGCAGCGGCTGCCACATGGTCGTCCTGAATGTGCGGATAAGGCTCGTAACTGCGTACGGACGTCACCTTCACTGGGCGCCATTCGCACTTCTGCACTTGCGCACTCTTAGGGAAGTCGAGCACCACGGGGCCCGGACGACCGGAGCGGGCAATATAGAAGGCACGGCTTACTGCCCACGAAATGTCCTCCGGACGACGTATCTGATAGCTCCACTTGGTTATGGGCTGCGTCATTCCGACGAAGTCAACCTCCTGAAAGGCGTCGGTACCAAGGGCTTCGGTGCCCACCTGTCCGGCAATGACGACAATCGGAGTGGAATCAATCATCGCGTCAGCAATACCCGTAAGCGTGTTTGTGGCTCCCGGACCGCTGGTGACGATGCACACTCCCACCTCACCACTAACTCTCGAAAAGCCCTCCGCAGCATGAGCGGCGGCTTGCTCGTGGCGCACAAGGATATGATTGAACACCTTGTTGTCGCCACGCGTATAATCGTAAAGAGCATCAAAGGTGGGCATTATGGCTCCACCCGGATAGCCGAAGATGGTCTTGACACCCTCGTTCTGGAGGGCACGCATCAGGGCTTCAGCTCCTGTTATCTGTTCCATAATATATAGGCATTTATGTTATATGATTCGAACTCCTCCCTTGTCTGCCGAGCTGACACTCTGCGCATAAGCCCTGAGAGCCTTGCTGACCTTACGGTCGCGCGTCAGCGGCTGCTGAGGACGTGCTGCGAGTTCGTCGTCGGATAGGCGTACGTTGATGGTGCGTGCAGGGATGTCGATGTCGATGATGTCGCCGTCCTTCACCTTGCCGATGTTGCCACCGGCTGCTGCCTCAGGCGAGATGTGGCCGATGCTGAGTCCGGAGGTTCCACCAGAGAAGCGTCCGTCGGTGATAAGGGCGCACTCCTTTCCAAGATGGCGACTCTTGATGTAGGACGTGGGATAGAGCATCTCCTGCATTCCCGGACCTCCCTTGGGACCTTCGTGGGTGATGACCACACAGTCGCCGCTCTGCACCTTTCCTCCGAGGATGCCCTCGCAGGCTGCTTCCTGAGAATCGAAGACGCGTGCGGGTCCGCTGAATTTCCAGATGTCGGGGTCGACACCGGCTGTCTTGACCACACAACCGTCCTGGGCGATGTTGCCGAAGAGCACAGCAAGACCGCCGTCCTTCGTGTAAGCATGCTCCAAGGAGCGGATGCATCCGTGCTCACGATCCGTGTCGAGCGATTCCCACTGTGCGTCCTGGCTGCCCATCTGCGTGGAGAACTTACGGCCGGGTGCGCTATGATAGATGCGGCTTGCCTCTTCCTGTATGTTATCGCCCGTGATGTCGTAGGCGCTCATAGCCTCAGCAAGGGTGGTGCCGTCAACACGACGTACCGAACCGTCGACGAGTCCGCCACGATTCAGCTCGTTCATGATGCCAAGGATACCGCCGGCACGGTTGCACTCCTGCACGCTGTACTTCTGCGTGTTTGGTGCCAGCTTGCAAAGGCAGGGGACATGACGACTGAGACGATCGATGTCTGCCATCGTAAAGTCTACGCCTCCCTCCTGCGCCACGGCAAGAAGATGGAGGACGGTGTTGGTGCTGCCGCCCATGGCAATGTCGAGCGTCATGGCATTGAGGAACGCCTCACGGGTGGCTATGCTGCGCGGAAGAACCGAGTCGTCGCCATCCTCATAGTAAGCAAGGGCGTTCTTCACAATCTGACGTGCTGCGTCGCGGAAAAGACGGACACGGTTTGCATGCGTGGCAAGGATGGTGCCGTTGCCGGGCAAAGCCAGTCCGATGGCTTCGGTGAGAGAGTTCATAGAGTTGGCGGTGAACATTCCTGAGCAACTACCACAACCCGGACATGCACAACTCTCAAGCTTCTGCAGGTCGGCATCGTCCACACTCGTGTCGGCACCCTTTATCATTGCAGTAACAAGGTCGGCATTCTCGCCGTGCCAACGTCCTGCCTCCATCGGACCTCCAGAGCAGAAGACCGTAGGTATGTTGAGACGCATGGAAGCCATGAGCATTCCCGGCGTGACCTTGTCGCAATTAGAAATGCAAATCATAGCATCAGCCTTATGTGCATTAACCATATACTCCACAGAGTCGGCAATGATGTCGCGTGAAGGCAGCGAATAGAGCATGCCGTCGTGTCCCATGGCAATACCGTCATCGATGGCAATAGTGTTGAATTCGGCAGCATAGCATCCCATGCTCTCAATCTCTTTCTTTACTATCTGACCTATCTCATGCAGATGCGTATGACCGGGTACGAACTGTGTGAACGAGTTGACGATGGCAATGATGGGCTTTCCGAACTGTTCGTGCTTCATACCCGCTGCCACCCAAAGGGCTCTCGCTCCAGCCATACGACGACCTTCCGTACATACTGCGCTTCTCAACTGATGTTTCATTTGCGTGTTTTTGATTGTTAAATTGCTGCAAAGGTAAAGAGTTTTCACATAACAACCAACTAATATGTACGTTTTTTAAAGGTTTTAAGAACAAGTTTAGTAATAAACTGAACAAAAGCTTACCATACGTCAACAATATGGCACAAACGCTATTTATTTGCGCATTATTGCTTATTGAGGATTTTCTTACCGTCCACAATGACTATTCCCTTGCTGTGTAAGGAGGTCTTTCTGCCGGACAAGTCGTAAGCGACTGTAGGATTAGACGTAATGGTTGGGGCATCAATGGATGTCTCCACATTAACGGAATAGACGTTTTGAGCGGCAGCACCAGTAAGAGTGGTGGAGGATTTTACGTCGGGAAGGACAAAGTAAGCACGCATTGCCTTAAACTGTCCTTCCCCATTGGGCGTGACAAGGCGCGTGCCGTCGGAGCTGATAAAGCGTGTGGAGCCATTAGCCTTTAGAAGGACAGGGGAGAATGTGCCCTGAAAGCTGTAGCTATTATAGTTTGCATTGACGGTCACAACTTTAGGTTCTGCCGCTTCTATCTCACGATTTAAGAATACGGGATTGATGATATCGCCGCCTTCCACCTTTATTATATAAGGCTCGCCGGCAATAATCTCCCTCACACGACTGAACGAAAACTCCACCTTATCGGATTCTTTACTGATGGCTCTCACTAATCGCATGACCGCAACGCCGGGCAACGACTGGCTGAGGTCGTCACTGTTAAGGCTGAACGGTAGGCAAAGCGAATAGAATCCGCCGTCAGCAACGAAGGTTCGCTCAAGGCGAACGCTTTCCACCAGACAGCCTGAAGCTTCCTTCAGAGCCGGTGTGTTGTCAGCATCCTCGCTGAGTGTGAGGGAAGCCATACGGCGAACACGACGATAAATCTGGATATGCTCCTGCGAATCGTCGTACAAATAGCAGCCAAACTTACCTTTAGGATTATACTTCAAGTATTTATAGTTCTTTACGCCAAATTCTATTATGGCGTTTCCGTCAGCATTTACCATTATTTCTGCCATATTGCTCTTTGCCTTTGGCTTGTCGCTGCTGAAAGACAACTCATAGCTTACACGTGAAGAAGCCCACAGCCAGCCTTTCTCTTCATTCTTGAAACTCCACGATGACCACTCTTCTCCATAACGAACACCGCCACGCTGTCGTTATTAACTTCGACGGCAGCGCCATTCAGCAATACGTCTACGTGGCATGACTTGATGTAAGGTGAGGCTTCGTACTTGCTGATTGCAGCACAATAATCGCGGCTGACAATGACCACTTCGTCGCCAACATGGAGTTGAGAAGCATTTGTGACAAGACAGAACTGATTGTCCGATTCGGCAAAAGCCTGCAAAAGGCAAAGCGAAAACATAAGGAAAAAAGCGCATAGTCGTTTCATAGGATATAGTGATGATGGGTTTACGGATAGAATGATGATTGGGTTTGATAGACGTTTATGGTCATTCCGGCTGACGCCATTTAGCCACAAGCGGCAAATGGTCGCTGAAACCGTCCATATAACGCGGTCCGAGATAATTGCGGCGGGGCTTCACACCGCCAAATTTTTCGTCGGGAACAAGAAGGAACGGGGCGTCATAAACACAGCATGACAGCATGCGGGAGGCAAGCGAAGGGCTTACAAGTATATGGTCGAGGCTGCCCCACTCTCCCTGATAACGATACGTTCCCTTTGCTCCGTTATGTCCTTTGGCACCTGCCGACACATCCATGAAGCCACGATTAAGAATCATAAGCAGACTCTTCGATTCGGAATAGTCATTAAAGTCGCCCGCTATAACGATGTTGGCGTCGGGCGAAACAGCCTTTATGGAGTCAGCAAGGGCGCAGACTGTCTTTGCTGCTACCATACGGAAGGGACGCGAATAAGCCTCTCCTCCCCTACGACTTGGGAAATGCGCAACAATGACATGCAGCGTATCACGTCCCCAGATAAGTCCCTTCACGTAAAGGACGTCTCGCGTTGGACGCATGCCTTTCACTCTCTGTACGCTTACAGCCCTGCTTTCGAGCAACCAGAATGTGTAAGGCGAATAGAGAAGCGCCACGTCGATGCCGCGCTCATCAGCAGACTGCGTCATGACATACTCGTAACTGGCGTTTCTTAGCAGCGAACGCTTGGTGAGATCGCGCAGGACGCTGTCGTTCTCCACCTCGCACAACGCCACAAGGTCAGGCAGTTTCCAGTTCCATCCGCTGCCATTCTCTTTCTCCTTATCTTTCAGATCCTCCCCACAACGGTCCTCGCCACAAGCTATGATGGTCTGACCGATGCGGTCAAGCTTGCGCCAATAACGATATGGCGTCCAGTGGTAAGAGCCGTCAGGCAGAAACTCAGTGTCGTTCTTCAGCGAGTCATGACGGCAGTCGAAGAGATTCTCGCAGTTTAGTTCCACGAATGTGAAGATGGAAAGGAGAAGTAGGGAGAATGTCATATAAAGAAAAAGGTTAGACGTTTGACTGTATGGGGTTGTCTTTCAATGTAAGTGGGCAGCCACTCCATCATTGCGAGGAATGGCTGCCCTTGTTATGTTTGCATATATTTGCAGAATGATTAGTCCTTAGTAACGTCGTTAAACGTAGCAACACGGTTGAACTCCACCTGCTCGAAGAGCTTATCTGTGGCGCCCATACCCTTTGCAGTAAGACGGTCAGCAGAAATCTTATATCTCTTTATGAGAATGTTTCTTACGGCGTCAGCACGAGCCTGTGAAAGGCGGGCGTTGAGTTCGGCAGAACCTTCAGGTGAAGCATAGCCTCTGATCTCAACCTTAGCGTCCTTGTGGTTCTTCATATAGTTGGCGATAAGCTCGATAGGAGCATACTGCGCAGCGTCAACAGACGACTTGCCCTGACCGAAGATTACGGTAGGCTGAAGGTTTGTGACTGTGGTTGAGACCTTAGGAGCCGGCTTATTCTGACATTCCTCAAGGGCTTTATGGAGGCTGTTAATCTGCTTGTCCTTGTCAGCAAGAACCTTATTATACTGAGCCTCCTGATTGTTATACTCTTCGCGGAGACTATTGATCTGTGCGTTGAGAGCATCAACCTCAGACTGGTCGCGACCTACGGCATTGACGAAGTTGTGTGTACCGTTAGAGTTCTTAAACTTATAAACCAAGCCCACGTTCAGCTGAAAAGCAGAACGATTGATGTTGTATTCCACACCCTCATAGCCGTTGCCGTTGAGAGCATAGTTAAGGGACGGCTCGAAATAGAGCTGCCAAGCCTTCTGTTTACCGAGATTGAATGCGAAGTCGAGTCCTACCTTAGATGTAAGGAAGTTGGCTGTGCTGAGGTCATTGCGGTTGGTGAAGCGATGTCCCCATCCCAGTCCGTAGAGAGCCGAAACCTCGAATGTGCGCGGAGCACCAGGATAACCGCCGAACCAGTTGATAAGGTTAACTGTTCCGAGGAGTGATGTATTGATGTAGTTTACGATCGTACCTGTTGTGTAGCCGCTTGTCTCCTTGAAGTAGACGTTGCTCTCTGCAGCCAGACCGAAGACTGGTGTGAAGTTGCGACCTATGCGTAAGCCTACGTTAGGAACAAGATCCTCAAGCCATGATGCGTGTCCAGTAGTCTTTGTTGCAACGCCAGCGTTGATGCCAATGTAGGCGTTGTCGAATGTTTTGCTTTCAGCTACAGTCTGTGCCGAAGCCGAAACTGCCATCACGGCAGCAGCAAAAAGTGTAGTAATCTTTTTCATAGTCTTATTGTTTTATAATTACTTGGTCTAAGAGTTGTATTTCTCTCGATGTTATGTTGCAAAATAACCGAAAAAAAATGTAACGTCCAAACAAAAACAATAATATTTGTATTTTGGAACACAAAAAGCATAATTACATCTGTTCGATATCCTGCCTTACGTTATTTCGGATTTTCATCAAGTAAGCTTTCATACGGTCAGCGTCTTTCTCGTCTATGATGCTGATTAGCTCGTTGAGTTCGTCGCGTATCTGCTCCACCTGTGCGCTGGTATAGGGATTGAAGAGTATTTCCTGAAGCAGGTAGTCGTCTTCGCCTAACACGCCTTTGGCAATGCGCAGATGGCGCTTGAAGGTTGTTCCTGGCGCGTCTTGATGCTTCATCACCGCCGAGAACACGAAGGTGCTGACGAACGGCGTGCTCAGCGAGTAAGCCACGGTCTTGTCATGTTCTTCAAAGGTGTATTCATAAATGTTGAGTCCGAGACGTGAGTAGAGGTCCTTAAAGAATATCCGTCCCATATAGTCGCCCTCGCTTATGATGATGGCGTTCTCCTCGGAGAGTTGTCCGAGGTTGGCGAAGGTAGGTCCGAACATCGGGTGAGTGGAGACATACGAATGACCCGACTGCTCATAATAGTCCTTCAGTCCGGTCTTGACGGACGAGATGTCGCTGATAATGCAGTCGGCAGGGATGACGGGCATCACCTCCTCGAAGGCTGCTATGGTGTACTTTAGGGTCACGGCGTTGATGACGAGATGCGGCTGGAAGGCTCGTATCTCGTCCAGCGTGGTGAAGCGCTGGCAGTTGTATGTGAAGCGCATGCGCTTAGGATCTTTCTCGTACACCGCCGTCTCATGATCAAAACTGAGGACGTCGAGGAAGAAGCTGCCCATCTTCCCCGCGCCAAGAACAAGTATCTTCATTTTCTTTTACTTCTGATTAACTATCTCCATCTGCTGTCTTACTGACTCTTCGTGGATGTGCTCGAATATCTCCTTCACGAACTCTGAATCCATTCCGGCAAGCGAGCCTTGCGCTCCGCGCTTGTCCAGAATCTCGTTGTAGCGAACGGTCTGGAGCACAGTCATGTTGTGTTCCTTCTTGTATCTGCCTATCTCGCGGCAGACGCTCATTCGCTTGGCAAGGAGTTCCATGATGCCGTTGTCTATTTCGTCTATCTGCTTGCGGAGCATATGTATGCCTTCCGTCACCACCTTCTCGTCACGAATAACAAGGAGGCTGAGGATATAGTTGAGCACATCCGGCGTCACCTGCTGCTTGGCGTCGCTCCATGCTGCGTCCGGCGCACAATGACTCTCCACCATAAGTCCGTCGAAACCGAGGTCCATCGCCTGCTGGCAAAGAGGAGCTATGAGCTCGCGGCGTCCACCGATATGACTGGGATCGCAGATGACGGGCAGGTCCGGCATGCGTCGTCGCAGCTCTATGGGAATCTGCCACATGGGAAGGTTGCGATAAATCTTCTTCTCGTAGCTGGAGAAGCCGCGGTGTATGGCAGCCAGACGCTTTATGCCTGCCTGATTGATGCGCTCCATAGCTCCTATCCACAACTCCAAGTCGGGATTTACCGGATTCTTCACAAAGACGGGGATGTCCACTCCCTTCAGACTGTCGGCTATCGCCTGCATGGCAAAGGGATTGGCAGAGGTACGCGCTCCAATCCAAAGGATGTCAACGTCGTACTTAAGGGCAAGCTCTACGTGCTCCGGCGTTGCCACCTCTGTGGAGATGAGCATGCCTGTCTCCTCCTTCACGCGTTTCAGCCACGGCAGCGCTGTCTCGCCGTTGCCCTCGAAGCCACCCGGCTTGGTGCGCGGCTTCCACACTCCCGCACGAAACATTCTGAATCCGTGCGAAGCCAACTGGCGTGCTGTTGTCATCACCTGTTCCTCGGTTTCAGCCGAGCAAGGTCCTGCTATAACGAACGGGCGGTCATCGCTGCCCGGTAAGTTCAATGGTTTGAGTTCTATATCCATAGTTATGTTTATTTTCTGTATTCGTAGTTCTGTTTACTGTCAGTGGGTCCATCTTATACGCCTCATTCTCTCCAGCGCCTCGTCCATCTTCTCGTCCTTGGCACAAAGGCTGATGCGCACATATCTGTTGCCGTTCGACCCAAAGATAAATCCCGGCGTGATAAAGACACGAGCCTCATTGAGCACGCGCTCCGTAAGTTGCTCGCATCCGTCGTAGGCGTCTGGAATGCGTCCCCAAAGGAACATGCCCACCTGCTGCGGATCGTATGTGCATCCCAGCGTTGTCATCATCCGCTCTGCCTTGTCGCGGCGTCGGCGATATGTGGTGATGTTGGCTTCGCGGTGCCATTCCGGTGTGTTCCCGTTCAGCGCAGCAGCTGCGGCGAGCTGTATGCCACGGAATGTCCCAGAGTCGACATTGCTCTTAATCTTCAATATCCACGACGTGAACGTGGGATTGGCGATGCACATTCCGACACGCCATCCGGGCATGTTATGACTCTTCGACATCGAGTTGAACTCAATGCAGCATTCCCTCGCTCCCTCCACTTGCATGATGGACATTGGATGTTCGTTGAGGATGAAGGAGTAAGGATTGTCGTTCACCACCACGATGTTATGGCGTAGTGCGAAATCTACAAGTCGTTCGTATGTCTCGCGCTGTGCGTTTCCTCCTGTCGGCATATTGGGATAGTTGGTCCACATCAGCTTCACGTTAGAGAGGTCCATGCTCTCCAGTTCGTCGAAGTCGGGCTGCCACGCGTTGTCCTCTCTGAGGTCATAGCTGACCACCTTCGCTCCGAGAATCTTGCTTAGCGACGTGTATGTGGGGTAACCCGGATTGGGTACGAGCACTTCCTCACCGGGATTGACGAAGGCAAGCGTAACGTGGAGGATGCCCTCCTTCGATCCGATGAGCGGCAGCACTTCCGTCTGCGCATCCACGTCTACTCCGTACCAGCGTGCATAAAAGTCTGCCATAGCCTGACGCAGTTCGGGCGTGCCCATCGTGGGCTGATAGCCATGCGCTTCGGGCTGCGACGCCACCTCACAGAGGCGTTCCACCGTACGCTGTGAGGGCGGCATGTCAGGAGAACCGATAGCCAGCGAGATGATGTCGCGTCCCTCTGCATTAAGGCGTGCCACCTCCTTCAGCTTTCTCGAAAAATAATACTCCTGTACGTTGGAAAGGCGTGTTGCGGGGTGTACGGCTGTTGTTAATGTAGCAAGGTTCTCCATAAGCATGTGTGTTTTTTTAATGATACATTATATATTTACTTGCCCACGTATTCGCCGAGAATCTTCAGCGACCGTGTCAGCGGTATGATGGCGTCGATACTCTGTCGGTATCGCGTCAGGCTGTTGAATGTCAGGTCCACATAGAAGAGATATTCCCATTCGCATCCTATCACGGGCAGCGACTGTATCTTCGTGAGGTTGATGCCGTAGAAGGAGAGGATGGTCAGCACCTTCGAGAGGCTTCCCTCCTCATGCGCCACGTGGAAGACTATGCTCGCCTTGTCTGCCTTCTCAAGCGGACGAAGGAAGTCTGCCTTGTTGGGATTGGCAATGACGAGGAAGCGCGTGAAGTTGTGCTTGTTGTCATGTATGTTATCCTCGAGCACCTTCAGCCCGTACATCCTCGCTGCCGAAGCATTGCAGATGGCTGCCCATCCGTGACATTTATGCTTGGCAATGTATTCTGCCGCACCTGCCGTGTCGTCCGCCTCCACCGCTTTCATGTCAGGATGACGAGAGAGAAAGGCGTTGCATTGTGCAAGCGCCACCGGGTGCGAATGCACCTCCTTAAGCGTGTCCCAATCATCCTCGGGCAGACAACAGATGCAATGTTCGATGTGCAGCTTATGCTCTCCCACCACCGTAGCACCAGAGGCGCGAAGCAGTTCGTAATTGTGGAGCAGACTTCCGGCTATGGTGTTCTCTATGGCTGTCATGCCAATTACGGTCGGGTCGCGGCGCATATTGTCGAACACCTGCTCGAAGGTGGCGCAGCATATCAGCTGTATCAGCTCGCCCTGAAAATACTGGTGGGCGGCAATGTCGTGGAAGGAGCCTTGAAAGCCCTGTATGGCTATTCTCTTCATATTGGATTTCTCGATGTTTCTTCGCGCCCTGAAACGCGAAAGCCCCGCTTTCACTGTCAACGTGAAGCGGGGCCCGGATTATAGGATATATTAAATATTTTCCCTTTCTGTCATAAGTTGAATTCACACGCAACTTCCCGCTTCACAATTCCTTGCAAAGTAAAAGTAAAATCGGTAAATGTATGCGAAAACGTTACTCATAACTAATTATTGTTTTAATTCAACGCAAAAGTAAGACATTTATTTGTTTTATGCAAATAATTTACGATAAAATGTCATTAATCTTCACATTTTTGCAACACATGCCTCATAACTCCTGCCTTTTCCTTACCTATTCGTTATTGAAAATCTTGTAAGGATCCATCGATTTCATGCGGTCTTTCACCTTCTCTCCGACGTCCTCACACGGCTGCTGCTGCGACGCACGAAGCTCTTCAGCCGAAGCCTCGTCCTCTGCCGCTCCTGCCTCATTGCCAAGCTGACGGCGTACCTCAGCACGCTCTGCGAAAGCGTCCACCGAGAACGGATTGACATCCAGCACACCGCAGTAAGTCTGTTCCGCCTTCTCCATGTCGCCCATAGCCTTTGCCACACGCGCATTGAGCATCAGCACGTCTTCGTTGGCCTCGATGCGCTTCAGGAGTTCGTCGGCGTCCTTGCCGGCTTCCTCCACATCGCCGTTGGCAAGCAGCGTCTCGCCACGCAGAAGCCTTGCCGCCTCGAAGTCGTCATACTTGTCGAGCGCCTTTGTCAGCATAGCCACGGCATTGGGCACGTCGCCGAGTCCACGATAAGCCTTGGCGTAGAGATAGAGAGCCTGCGGATCTGCCTCGTCCACTTCTATCGCCTTCGCGCAAGCATCAGCCATGGCGGCATAATCCTCCATCATGTACGCCACGTCTGCCAGGCGCGTCAGCACAGCCACATTGTCAGGACAAGCCGTGGAGATGTTCTGCAACTGCTCGTAAGCCTTCTCCATGTCGCCCATTGCGATGTATGCCTGCGACAGATAGTCGCGACACTCGAGGTCGGTGGAGTTAAGCTCCAAGGCATGCAGGAAGCATTGCACGGCATAGCCGAACTGCTGCATCTTGAGAGCACGCACACCATCGTATTTGAGTACTTCGAAATTCTTCTCTTCCTTCTTCTCTTCGGCTTGACTGCTACGTCCGCCGAACAAAGCCTTGAATATGTTCATTGGTATTATTCTGTATGTAAATTTAAACGACTATTTAAAACAGCGGTAAAGGTAACAAATATTTTTCAATTTACGGCTACTTACGTTTTCAGCCAATTATAGATTAAGCATAAATTATAGTTAAAGTGTATGAAAAGCCTTTCGGTTTACGTCCATAATGGCTAATTTTGCTGTTGATAACGCAGATTTTACAGTTATGGACAATACAAGAAAGTTTTTCATATTAGCAGCTTTCGCCTTTCTCTTTACCCTTACGTGTAAAGCGCAGGACGTAAGCCTGTCCGCAAAGGACATGCCTGCCCGCTTTGACGAGTCGGCTCTTCAGCGCATCATGCCCACACGTTACGGCGGACGTTCACGTCAGTGGCGCGAGGAGGCGATGGCGGAAGCCGAGAGGCAGAGCCAGCATCAGGACTCGCTCATGCTTCCTCCACTGAACGCTCAGGGTCAGGTGGACACCACCTGCCGTTATCCTTTGGCTTTCGGAGGATGGAACAGTTGGGGACTGCATCGCGGACTTAACGTACAGATTGGCGCGTCGGTCTTTGCCGAATTCGGTAAAGGGGCGCACAGCGGAGCCGGCTTTCAGCAGAACATAGCCCTCATGTACGCCATGCCTATCAACGACAAGCTGTCCGTAGCCGTCGGAGGATATCTTAACAACGTCAACTATGCCGGAGACAACTGGCATGACGCCGGACTGTCCGCCGTAATGGGATACCGATTCAATGAGCATCTGGAAGCCTACATTTGGGGACAGAAGTCGATCAACAACAACGTAGGCAACCGTCTGCGCTACGGTCTTTACGATGGATATTACGGCGGATACGGTTTCAGAGGATATGGCTTCGGAGGTTTCAGCCGCAACTTCTACGGCTTCCCCTCCTACTCTGCCTACGACCTCTCCGGCATCGGCGACCGCATCGGAGCCACCCTCCGCTACAACTTCAACAACAATATGAGCATCGAAGTGACAGTGGAGAACAGATGGATGCCGAGCAGATAAAATATCTTACTTCTTATACTTCAGCCTGAGACTGTTCGTCACTACACTCACGCTCGACATTGCCATCAGGGCACTTGCCCACATGGGCGTTATCTGGATGTTGAAGCCGAAGACGTGGGGCAATCCGGCTGCGAGCGGGATGCACACAATATTATATATAAAAGCCCAGAAGAGATTCTGACGTATCATGCCCACTGTGCGCTGCGACAACCGGCAAGCCTCGGGGATGCGCCGCAGGTCGTCGCCCATCAGCGTCACCTGCGCCACGTCCATCGCCACGTCCGTGCCGCGGCCCATGGCTATGCTGACATCTGCGAGAGCAAGAGCCTGCGAGTCGTTGATGCCGTCGCCAACCATAGCCACGCACTTGCCCTCAGACTGGAGGCTGCGAACCATATTCTCCTTGTCCTGCGGCATACAACCACTCTTCCAGTGCTTTATGCCCGTCTTGCCAGCCCAGTAAGCGGCAGCCTCTTCCTTGTCGCCACTCATCATCCATACTTCCACACCACGCTCCTGCAGCAACGCCACAGCCTCGGCAGCATGCGGCTTCAGCCGTTCACGCTGATCGAGGGCTACGTCGTCAGCCAGCTTGAAGTTGATGTCCTTATTGGGAACGGTCAGCGTTCCTGTCTTGTCAATGACCACGGCGTTCACGCGGCAGAGCTGCTCCACAGCCGTGGCGTCCTTAACGAGGATGCCTCTCTGCGCCGCCTTTCCAATGCCAACCATAAGGGCTGTTGGCGTGGCAAGTCCCATGGCGCAGGGACAGGCAATGACCAGAACGGACACCGCTGACAGCAATGCCTGCGGCAACATAGCCTCTCCGCCGACAACCATCCATACCACAAACGTAAGCACAGCCAACAACAGCACACACGGCACGAACACCAAGGCAGCCTTGTCCACAAAGCGCTGTACGGGAGCCTTCGACCCCTGCGCCTCCTCCACCATACGAATGATGTTGGCAAGGACGGTCTCTGAGCCAACCTGCTCGGCACGGAAGCGAAGACAGCCCTCGCCCACTATGGTTCCGGCAAGCAGACGGTCGCCGGCATGCTTGCCGACAAGCAGCGGTTCGCCGGATATCATCGACTCGTCCACACCGCCTTCTCCTTCGCTTACCACTCCGTCCACCGGCACTTTCTCGCCCTGACGCACCTCCACGATGTCGCCCTTTGCCACGGCAGCAAGGGGCACGTCACACACTTTGCCCATGCTGACGACATGCGCTTGCTTCGGCACGAGTCCCATAAGCGAGCGTATGGCAGAAGCCGTGGATTTCTTCGCACGCTCCTCAAGACAACGACCCGTCAGCACGAAGGTAATGATCATTACCGATGCGTCGTAATAAGTGTGCCACTCTATGCCACGTGCTCCCCAGAACTGTTCGCCCCAGAAAGTATTGAAGACGCTGAAGAAGAACGAGATGGCTGTGGACATCGCCACAAGCGTGTCCATATTGGCTGAGCGATGAACCAGCAGTCGCCAGGCATTGGCATAAAACTGTCGTCCGCAATAAGCCATATTCGCGAGTGCGATTATCAGCATCGTCTGATTGGCAGCGTCACGTCCGCCCACCGCCAGCCATCCCATCGAGACAGCCATCGTCAGCAACGCCAACACCCACGACACAGCCATGCGCCTCAGCTGCAGACGATAGCTGTTCTTCTCTATCGTGTCCACACGGGTCTCCTCGTCGATGATAAGTTCAAAGCCAGCCGCGTCCACCACCTTCTTCATGTCGGCAGGCGTAACCTTGCTTTCGTCATACTCCACCATCGCCGTGCGTCCCGGCAACGACACCGCCACACTCTTCATTCCGTCCATAGCCTTCAGCCTGCGCTCCACATTGGCGCTACATCCGGCACATGCCATACCCAATACGGGCAATATCTTCTTTTCCATACATGCAAAGTTACGAAGTTTTCGTCATTCACACATTACATTATTATGGATGAAGTTTATAGGAGCATGCGATAGTTCAGCTTTTACATTCATCGTACATCGCAAATCCTTTCACTGTCAGAAGATATTTCTGCCGAGGGTGGCGTGGAGAGTTGGGATACTTCATCTTAACAAGTCCTTCCTGAATTGCCGGTGTAAGAGAATGTTCAAGGAAGTTAGAACGGTTCTTCAATCCGACAATCTCCATCATTTCCTTCACGCTCTTTTCCTCAGAGCCAATCGCAAGAATCAATCGCTTAATGTTTTCCGACAATACACCCAACTGACCACTACTACTTGTATGGGTACTTGTATGGGTACTTGTATGGGTACTTGTATGGGTACTTGTATGGGTACTTGTATGGGTATCAATAGAGCCATTATTAATATCCGAATATCCAATCAGCATATATCTGTTCTTCAACACATTCTGTTCTCCCAACATCAGATTGCGGAAGAACTTCACGAGGAAAGTCTTGTCAGGTTCTATTCCCTTTGACGGATTACGATAATTGGCACGAACCAAAGCATTGCGGAAATACCAAGAGTTGTCGGCAAACAAATCGTTGTCCACCTTGAAACCGATAGAGCGCAGATATTTGATGACAAACACCGCCGTTGTTCGTGTGTTGCCCTCACGGAACGGATGGTTTTGCCAAAGCAAGGTGACGAAATCTACAATGTGACTGATAATTTCATCCGTTGACAGTCCCTTATAACTAAAGTCCTTTTCTTGCTGAATGTCATATCGCAACGCCATCATAATGTCGGCAGCACGGCCATACACCACAGTATCGCCCTGCAATATCCATTCCTTTTTGCTGATGTCATAAGGGCGCACCTCACCGGCATGTTTGAATACACCCTCAAACAAGTGCCTATGGATATTCAGAAATTCCAATGCTGTAAACGAAAAAGACTTCTCGCTCAGTAGCTTGGCTATATTGGCAGCCACACGGTCGGCCTCTTCCTTTTCGGCATCGTCCTCGTCATGCGTAGTTTTGTTGACATAATACGACTTCAACTGTTCGCGCACATCATCAATGGTAATATCGCCCTCAATGTGTCTGACAGCCGTCTCTTTCAGATAGTCAGACACCTTCAGTCCGTCAACATCTTGCAGACCGATAGCCGTGCGCCATGCCGAAGCCCTTTCGCGCTTATGTGGCTCTGCCACACGCTCGTAGGCTTCGAAATCTATGTATAGTTGCTTATTCTTGTCTGTCATTCTTGTCAACTTTTATATTTTCCACCCTACACACAAAAGGAATATACCTATTGCTGCCTCTCCTTTGTGCTTTCAGTATATCATACTCTCCTAATTCTGCTGGCTTTTCTGAATTGTACTCTATGAGTAAGTACTGCTTGGCATCCTTTTCTTGTCTAATCAAGAAGCCATCAGGAATATTCTGTTTGCTCACAAGACGAATTGGTGCAGTCAGTTCAAAAGGTGTGGCTTCACTATTCTTCCAATAATGGAACATAATATAGTGAACGCTCTTGAATGCTTTAATCGCTTCTGCCGACAAATTTGTTTCTTTTATTCCTAACGCAATTTTGCAAGCAGATTCAGTTTTGTGACGAGCTGAAGGACCAATGGCATACATAAGAAGCAAATCAAGATTTCCCTCAAACAAGTCTTCTCGTTTTGTATCCCAAAGTCTTATTTCGACACTATATGGAATGAATATATTGTCAGCAACCATCACCGAAACATCCTCTTCTTGTATTTCGTATTGTTTCGAGCCAAACAATGGTTTCAAAGATGAACTTTCGGTATCATCTTTCACAATATCCATAGTCGCCTTTATCTCTTTGGCCCGCCAGTCTTTTACTCTCTGGATTATCTGTTTCTCTATGGCACGGATGTAGGTCTCCATAAATTTGTAGTCTATGGAACCAGAAGATGTGACTGGGAGCCAAATGTATTCATTCGACACCCTATTCCAGGTTGCTTTACATTCATAACTGAATTTTTTCTTTATACATTTCCGTATTGCAGACGAAATAAACATCAGGCTTTCCCTTGTATCTGAACGATTGATAGCTTTTATTAAATAAGCATCCCAAAGAACTCCTGTTTTCTGAGGCTGTGGATAAACATTACCTGTAGCCACTGCTCCATTTTGCACAATATCTATTGACATTTCAATACTTGCAAATTTGTCTTTATGTCCATAGAACATTATGCCGTTATCTCCATTCTTTGCATTGACTAAAGGAATATTATAGATGCCATCTGGCTTCAATCTTGTGTCTTTCTTCTTATCAAAGGAGGAATTCCTAATGTCCTCCTTATCATACAAAGCCCCAATCGAAAACTTCTTAGTTCTTTTTGTCTTAAAAGACATTAAGGCTTTTTTCTCTTCTTCCGTCAATTCACAATTTTCAAAACCTGCGACTTTTAGGTAAGCCTCCATCTCGCGGATGCGAGATTCCTCCATCTCGCGGATGCGAGATTCCATATACGTAAGAGATAAAGACCCATCAGAATTACGAGGCACTATAATTTCGGTTTCCCCAAACGCTTTTTCGAAATCGCGAACCAACAGTCCTAAATACCATTTACTTGATTTATTGAACCAAGAAATGAACCAAAGTGCAACACGCCAGTTCAGTCCTTCAAATTTAGGAAAAGCGGTTTTCGTAAATTGCCCTGCATAGAAGTCGTGAGCCATATAAAAGAACTGCATGCCCATCATGCCCACCGCTATAGAATTGCCCTTGATGAGATGTTTATCATCATAGTAATCTACATAACCATAAATACCATTATTGAATACAGTACGCGTGAAATATGGATATGACGAATTATCGGAAAACCTAAGGTCATCCTTGTCTAATTGAGGATTCCCTTTTATTGTAAAAAAGTCCTCTATTTTACATTTCTCAAAATAGCCCCCACTTTCAATAAATTGTTTTTCAAGCAAGTGGGGGCTTACTATTTTCCCAGGCCGTTCTCCCCTTTAAGCACCTGTCCAACTTTCCACGAAAGATATTCTCTGACTACATTCTGAAAATCTTCCTCTGTGGGCACAGTATCTATGTTCTGATGCTGTCCATAAGTCCAATCATTACCAGATAGCGTGATGTAATCCTCTGTATAGCAATCTTTGAAGTAGTGCAAATTTTTATCGTTTGCACCTTTGCCATAAAGCACAAGTCTACACACTTCGTCATAGCGTTCCTTAGCACGGTCGGTATCACGAAGATTAACACTTTGCCCAGATTTTTTACGGTTCATGCGTGTATAGCCATCGTTGCTGAAATCGACAAAGCGAACCAAATCATTCTCTGCATTATGAGGACGATTAATCTCAAACACATATATGGCAGTCTGTACGCTTGCCTTTCCACAGAAAATGTCTGCCATCTTGATTGACGCACGCAGCGTATTGTTCTTTAGAATATTGGTTGTGAATGGTAAGCCATTTCCACTACCTGCATTCTCTTGAATAAGAACAGCTGCCCGTCCACCATGAGTCATTTTCTCAAATGCCTTTTCCACAAAAACGAATCCCTTGCCGTCAGCAGAATAGGGAGGATTGAGCAGAAACACATTAGCCGGGAATGGCTTATCCTTCAAGTCTCCCTGTTTGTAATTTCCATCGTATTCCAAAGAATTACCCTGAATGATGTTTGCGCTACCATCTTTCATTAGAATCATGTTCAAAACGGCAAGCATATATACATCAGGCAACTTCTCTATACCAAGAAGTTGTTCCATCTTGATATGGTTTATTTTCTCTTCCAGTTTGTGCGGACTGCTTATTTTTTGTTTGGCATCGTCTATCATATGATGCATTGCCGAAATAAGGAAACCTGCGGATCCCGTTGCAAAGTCCCAAACATAAGAGTTCATATTTACCTCACATAGCTTTGCCATAAGTTCGGTAACATAGCGAGGTGTCAGCACAACATCATTTTCGCCACCATCAGGAACATCAACCCATTCATTCATAACATTAAACAAACGGCCTGTGAAGTCTATGTTATGCAATTCTCCCGTAACATATGGCAGGATATCATGTTTTACATCAGCATAAATAGAATGTAACTTACTTAATCCACCCTCGCCAGGGTTCTGCAATCCAGATTGCAAGAATACAACTTTTAGGATATCCGTTATCATCTCTATTTTCTCTTTAGGCAGTTTCTTGTGAGACAGATACAACCTTATCTTGCTCATTATAACCTGTCCGTCATTATCCTCTTTGTCTGTTTTTCCTGTCAAATCCTCAATGCGAAGAGGCTGAACTCCCTCGGCACCAAGCCCAGCCATGATGAGACCTGCTACCAATTGAACACGATTGTTAACCACAATCTGTTTTTCATCATGTAGATTCTGATTCAGTGCTTTAAGTTTGCGCTCAATTTCATCTTCAAGTGTCAGTTTGCGTTCTTCAAGTTCTTCTGGAGTTAAAACAAGCGCATCAATCTTTTCAAGAAAAGCCTTTATGTTCTCTTTTAGTAAAAACGAAATGTCCTCATAACACCCTACATGTTTTGGCACAAAGAGATTATCTTTAGAAACATACCAAACATCCACTTCGTGAATTTCTGTTCCAGCTTCATCATAGCCATTTACGCCTATTGCGATAACCTCCTTATAGCTTTCCGTAAAATTAAGTATGGCATTGGCATAATGAACAGCACCATTAACAGCATACTTTGAAATATTCTGATAATTAGGCTCTAAATTTTTCTTTATATTGTCAACTTCGTCTTTGTCGTTAACCTTGATAAGGACACCTTTCTTGCCTTTCACCTCAATCATTACAGGAATTCTACGACTATTTCCTGCCGTAAGCAAGCATTTAATGTCTGGATAATTTTTGCCAGAACCACCTTGTTTGCTTGGAGCCTTTTCAAGAGCCGATTCTATCTCATAATTGATGGAGTCGGTTTTAGTGTAATATTTCTGTCCAACGAATTGTTTCTTGCACCAATCTTCAATCCGCTCTTCTATACTTTTTATTGTCTTAGCCATTTTACTTTTTCTAAATATACAACTTTATTTTTCATACCCCTCATAGTAATAGCTCTGCTCTATCCCCTTGAATATCACTTCGCGGTTCTCCGTGTCAGATGTCAGATTCTGCGAGAGCAGATAGCGCAGCTCGAGGTCATTGATGGGTGAGCGTTCCATGGCTGAGAGATATTGGTCTTTGTCAACATACTGCCAATTAACCACTTTGCCTATAGAGCGTTTGAGCATCATGTCGAGCCAGATGCGAGTGGAGCGGCCGTTGCCCTCCATGAAAGGATGGCAAACATTCATCTCAACATACTTTTCTATGATTTGCTCAAAAGTGTCTTCAGGCATTTTCTCAACTGCCTCAAGGGCAGCATGGAGGTAGAGACTATTAGCGAAGCGAAAGCCGCCTTTGGCGATATTTTTGTTACGGATAGAGCCTGCGAATGGATACAGACCGTCAAACATATAATAATGTATCTGCTGAAGGCCTGCCATAGTTCCAATGGGAATTTTATCTATATCGCCCGACTCAAAGAGACGGCGTGCGTTATCTAACGACTTTTCGTCAATTTCCTTTGTTGTCATAATCAATTGAATTGTTACACAAAGATAAAAACAATCCTTGATAATCACGAATGATTATCCTGAATTATTTGAATTTTCGCCATACAAATATTGTCTATAGAGTAAAAACATGTTACAAAATAAAAATTGATTCTAGAGAATCAAAAAGCTGTTTTTATGGTATTCTACTGAGCAAACAGCACCAATGCTTGTAAGCGTATCCGCGATGCTAGTATATACATGTCAAAAAAATATCGCTCAAGCT
>ERZ1026890.338-NODE-338-length-32717-cov-46.751393_pt1 | contig 32717 bp, 16 predicted proteins | sample MGYA00380175_ERZ1026890 | MGnify/ENA primary metagenome ERZ1026890 (study PRJEB33269, sample SAMEA4719811) | human gut metagenome | biome: human-associated habitat; feature: organic feature; material: feces | place: Cameroon | collected 2013-10 ...
TAAATAACAGCTGCACTTTCCCCGACGCGAGACGCGTCGCCCCCATTAGTGCTTGCGTTTCTTCAAGCAACAAACGCTAGAACCCTCCACCACCAAGCGCTACCACAAAACGCAAGCTCTAATGGGGGCGACGCGTCTCGCGTCGGGATAATGAAAGAAAAGAATACAAGCTTTACTAAATAACAGCTGCACTTTTCCCGACGCGAGACGCGTCGCCCCCATTAGTGCTTGAGTTTCTTCAAGCAACAAACGCTAGCACCCTCCACCAAACGCTACCACAAAACGCAAACTCTAATGGGGGCGACGCGTCTCGCGTCGGGATAATAAAAGAAAAGAATACAAACTCTACTAAATAACAGCTGCACTTTCCCCGACGCGAGACGCGTCGCCCCCATTAGTGCTTGAGTTGGGAGCTTGAGTGCAATAGCGTCGCCCCCATTAGAGGTAGCGTTGGGTGCTTGAGTCCGATAGTCTGTTTACGACCGTACAGCAATCATTTACTTTACGTCGCCCACCTTGATGAGGTATTCGGCAATCTGTACGGCGTTGAGGGCGGCACCCTTGCGTATCTGGTCGCTCACGAGCCAAAGGGTGAGACCGTTGGGGTTGGCCAGATCCTTGCGGATACGACCTACATATACGGGGTCCTTGCCGGCCAGGAAGAGGGGCATGGGGTACTCCTTCTTTTCGGGATTGTCCATCAGCACCAAGCCGTCGCCACCCGATATGGCCTGCTTTACGGTGTCAATGTCGAGGGGTTGCTCTGTCTCCACCCAGATGGCCTCAGAGTGAGAGCGGAGGGAGGGCACACGCACACAGGTGGCTGAGGTGAGCACGTCGGAGTGCATGATTTTGCGTGTCTCGTTGTACATCTTCATCTCCTCCTTGGTGTAACCGTTGTCCTGGAACACGTCGATTTGCGGAATGACGTTGAAAGCCAGCTGATAGGCAAACTTGTTGACGGTGACGGGCTGTCCGGCCAACACCTGGCGGTACTGCTCCACCAGTTCGTCCATGGCAGCCTGGCCCGCACCGCTCGCGGCCTGGTATGAGGCCACGTGCACACGCTTGATGTGGCTCAGGTTCTCGATGGCCTGCAGTGCCACCACCATCATGATAGTGGTGCAGTTGGGGTTGGCAATGATGCCGCGCGGACGTGTGAGGGCGTCCTTGGCATTGCACTCGGGCACAACGAGGGGCACTTCGTCGTCCATGCGGAAGGCCGAAGAGTTGTCAATCATTACGGCACCATACTTGGTGATGTCGGCAGCAAACTCCTTTGAGGTGCCGGCACCGGCCGATGTAAAGGCAATGTCTACGTCCTTAAAGTCGTCGTTGTGCTGCAAGAGTTTGACAGTGTACTCCTTGCCGCGGAAGGTGTATTTGGTACCTGCGCTACGGGTTGAGCCGAAGAGCAGCAAATTGTCGATAGGGAAATCGCGCTCGGCCAGCACGCGCAGAAATTCTTGGCCTACGGCGCCGCTTGCGCCAACGATTGCTACGTTCATATTGCTTGTAGTGTGTTTTATGCCGCCCAACCGGGGTTATTGCTTTCATCATAGCCTGCACAGCGGGGCGGTATGTTACATTTTGTAATTGTCTGTTTTATGATTGGTTGCATAACGTCAGCCGACGTTAGGTGTGCAAATGTACAACATTTTTTGCTATTTTTGGTCAGTCCGTCCTATTTGTGCGTGTCAGTTGGCAGTAAATGGCGGTTTTTTCGCAACTTTGCAGCATCATACACACATTTTATGCCTTTTATGGGGCAAATCTAACACTTACAGACCTTGATAACAGACCCTACCTGGATATTCCTCATTGTGCTGGGCATCATACTCTTTGCGCCCATGCTGCTCGACAAGTTGCGCGTGCCCTCGATAGTGGGCATGATATTTGCCGGCGTGCTCATCGGCCCCCACGGGTTCGGTGTGCTTGAGCGCGACACCAGCTTTGAGTTGTTTGGCAAGGTGGGGCTTTACTACATCATGTTCCTTGCCTCGCTCGAGATGAACCTGCAGGACGTGCAGCGCATCAAGGGGCGTGCCGCCACGCTCGGTTTGCTCAGTTTTGTCATACCGATGGGCATTGGTTATGCTGCCAACTCAATGCTGGGCTATGGTGCGGCCGCTGCGGTGCTGATGGCCGCCATGTATGCCTCGCACACGCTGATAGCCTACCCCATTGTGCTGCGCTACGGCCTGTCGCGGCTCGACAGTGTGAGCATAGCGGTGGGTGGCACCATAGTGGCCGACACGCTCACGCTGCTGGTGCTTGCCGTGGTGGGCGGTGTGTTTAAGGAGCACGTGACGGGGCTTTACTGGCTGTGGCTGTTGGTCAAGGTGGTGGCGCTTGGAGGCATAATCATATATGGCTTTCCGCGCATAGGCCGGTGGTTTTTCCGCCGCTACGACGACAGCGTGGTGCAGTATGTGTTTGTGCTGTGCCTTGTGTTTTTAGGTGCGGGCCTGATGGAGTTTGTGGGCATGGAGGGCATATTGGGTGCCTTCCTGGTGGGCCTTGTGCTCAACAGGCTTATTCCGCCCTCGTCGCCCTTGATGAGCCACATCGAGTTTGTGGGCAATGCCTTGTTCATACCCTTCTTTTTGATAGGTGTGGGCATGCTCATCAACCTTGGTGCGCTGGTTGAGCACGAGGGTGCCATAGTGGTGGCCGCCGTCATGGTGGCGGTGGGGCTTGGCAGCAAGTGGCTGGCCTGTTTTGTCACACAGAAGGCTTTTAAGATGAGCCTTGGCGAACGCCGCCTGATGTTTGGCCTTACCGGCTCGCGTGCTGCGGCCACACTGGCAGTGGTGCTTGTGGGTTACAAGATAATACTGCCCGACGGCAGCCGTCTGCTTGGCGATGATGTGCTGAACGGGGCCATGGTGCTCATACTGGTGACGTGTGTGGTAAGCTCGCTCATAACCGAGAACACGGCGCGCAAGGTGGCTGTGGTGCAACGCTCGGCCGCCACTGCCACTACGGTTGTGGCCCAGCCGGCGGGCGAGGCTCCCGACCGCATACTCATGGCGCTGCACAACCCCTCGATGGTGCAAGCGCTGGTTGACCTGTCGCTCATGCTGCGCACGCCGCACTCGGTGGCGCCCATCATAGCGCTCAATGTGGTGCTCGACAACAACCCCTCGGCGCGCCAGTCGGGCGAGGAGCAGCTCGAGCATGCGGTTAAGCTGGCTGCTGCCACCAACATGCGCATACAAACGTACCAACGCTGGTCGGTGAATGTGGCGAGCGGCATATCGCACACCATCAAGGAGCGTGCGGTGAGCGACCTTGTGCTCGGACTGCACCAGAAGGAGCGTCTGTCTGACACCTTTTATGGCAAGTTGAGCACCGACCTGCTTGGTGCCATCGACCGCCAGATATTTATATTCCGTGCCACAATGCCGCTCAACACCATGCAGCGCATACAGTTGCTTGTGCCGCCTAAGGCGGAGTATGAACAGGGCTTTGGGGGCTGGCTCGACCGCATAGCCTTGCTTGCGCGCCAGCTTACGTGTGGCATCAATGCCTACTCTACGGCCGACACGCTGACGGCGGTAGAGCACTATGTGGGCAGCAAGCACAATGGGGTGCCTTTGCTCGGCACGGAGTACCGGTCGTGGAACGACCTTGTGCCCCTGGCCCATAACGCCCGCACCGACCACCTGGTGGTGTTTGTGTGTGCGCGGCGCGGCACCATCTCATTCCACAACTACCTCGACCGCCTGCCCGACCAGATTGAGCGTTACTTTTCGTCGCGCAACGTGCTGATGGTTTATCCGCAGCAACCGTTTACGAGGCGCAGTTAGTGGCAACGGGGCTTATGCCAAAGCGGCCTGCACTATGATGAGAGCTGCGCATTGTTTTTCAACAGTTAGCGGCAGCGGGACATACGCCAAAGCGGCCTGCGCTATGATGAGAGCTGTGCATTGTTTTTCAGCAGTTAGCGGCAGCGGGACATACGCCAAAGCGGCCTGCGGTGAGTGCATTCACCGCAGGCCGCTTTGCATGGCGCCTTGACACAAGAAAAGCAGTCAGCTGCGTGAACAACTGACTGCCGTACAATTCAAAGTCGGGGTGACTGGATTCGAACCAGCGACCACACGCCCCCCAGACGCGTACTCTAACCGGGCTGAGCTACACCCCGAATTGCGAGTGCAAAAGTACGCATTTCCTCTTAACCTGCAAACTTTTACCGCATTTTTTTGTACAAAAACCGCAATTACCGCGTCTTTTTGCCGCATTTTGGGGCAAAAAGAGTAACTTTGCGGTGTTTGCAACCATTGATTAGTTGACGGGGGGGGCGATGGGTTTACGAGACATTGCCGCCTTGGCAAGGCTTCAACACGCTGCAAGAAAACGCAAGCACTAATGGGGGCGACGCGTCCCGCGTCGGGCTATAGAACGGAGGGCAATGCGAACTCTGCTAAATAATAGCTGCATCTTTTCCCGACGCGGGACGCGTCGCCCCCATTAGAGGTAGCGCTTGGTGCTTGAGTCCATTCGCACGTTTACTTTTCGCTGGACTGCCACGACAATGAACAAATGCTGCATCTTTTCCCGACGCGGGACGCGTCGCCCCCATTAGAGGTAGCGTTTGGCGTTTGAGTCCATTCGCACGCCCCCGGCTCTGCCAACACGCACGCATATATTATATATATATACAAAGATACTATGGAAGTACCCACCACATATTCGCCCAATTTGCCTGCCACGCTGCGGGCCACCATCAATCTGCCCTCGTCGAAGAGCATCAGCAACCGTGCCTTGCTGCTCTGCGCGCTGAGCGGCCCCAACTCGAGTGTGGAGCGCATGTCGAACTGCGACGACACCTATGTGATGTGGCGCGCCCTGACGCAACGGCCTGACACGGTGGACATCATGGCCGCTGGCACCGCCATGCGCTTTATGACTGCCTACTTTGCCATTTGCCGTGGCGAGGAGCACACCATTACCGGCACCGAGCGCATGCGCCAACGCCCCATCAAGGTGCTTGTTGACGCCCTGCGGCAGCTGGGGGCCGACATCAGCTATGTGGACAACGAGGGCTATCCGCCCCTCCACATCAAGGGACGCAGTTTGCAGGGCGGCCGCATCAGTTTGCCGGCCAGCGTGAGCTCGCAGTACATATCGGCCTTGCTGCTTGTGGCGCCCACCATGGCCCAGGGCCTTACGCTCGAACTTGTGGGCGACATCATATCGCGCCCCTACATCAACATGACGGTGAGCATGATGCGCACCTTTGGGGCCGACATTGAGTGGACCGACGCACACACGCTGCATGTGGCGCCACACGCCTACCTGAGCGATGTGATATACCCGGTGGAGAGCGACTGGAGCGCGGCCTCGTACTGGTATGAGATGATGGCGCTCACGCCCGATGCGGGTGCCACCATCACGCTACCCTGGCTCTACATGGAGAGCTTGCAGGGCGACAGTGCCGTGAGCCGCTACTTTGAGCCGCTGGGTGTGCACACGGCCTACGACACTGAACACGAGCGCGTGGTGCTGACAAAGTGTGCCGACGCGCTGCTGCCCGAGGGCCAGACTTATGAGCTTGACCTGATTGGCCAGCCCGACCTGGCGCAAACGCTGGTGGTGACCTGTGCCATACTGCGGCGCCCGTTCAGATTTAGCGGACTGCGCTCGCTGCGCATCAAGGAAACTGACCGCATGGCGGCCTTGCAAGCCGAACTGGCCAAGTTTGGCATTGCACTGGGCATTGAGGCCGACGATGTGCTCTACATTGACAGCTACGCCGATGGCACGCCCCACTACAACGGCCGACCCATTGCCACCTATCACGACCACCGCATGGCCATGGCTTTTGCACCGGCTACCATGGTGTGTGAGGGGGTGCAGATTGCCAACCCCGAGGTGGTGAGCAAGAGCTACCCGCGCTACTGGGAGGACCTTGAAGGATTAGGTTGACGGGGTGACGGGGCTGCAGAAAAATGCCCCGACGCGAGACGAAGCTGCTGAAAAAACCGACGCGGGACGCGTCGCCCCCATTAGTGCTTGCGTTTCTTCAACCATCAAACACTACCACCAAACGCTACCACTAAGCGCTACCCCTAAACGCTAACACTAATGGGGGCGACGCGTCTCGCGTCGGGCATTTTTCAGCGGCCTCGTCTCGCGCCGGGAAAATATGCAGCTATTATTAGCAGTAGTAGCGCTCGTATTTGACTCCTATCTCTATCCCGACGCGAGACGCGTCGCCCCCATTAGTGCTTGCGTTTTTTCGCAGCGTCTTTTATTGCGAAACTAAATCCGAAACTTCAACAACTTATTATCACCATGCCAATATTGTTACTCTCGCTCCTCGGCCTTTGCCTTGTGGCCCTTGTGGCCGGCTGGCTGCGCAACCGCACGCTGCAGGCCAAACTGCGCCGTGGCGAAATAAGCGAAATGCCCCACATACGCAAGCGCCCCGAGGGGTGCTGCGGCAAACACGCTGTGTGCGAAAAGGAGCAGCTCATGGCCGACGCACTGGCTCCCGACATTGAATACTTTGACGATGAGGAGCTTGACACCTACAAGGGTCGTGCCTCAAACGCTTACTCTCCCGACGAGGCGGCGCAGTTTGAGGAGGTTATGACAACCATGCGCCCCGACGAGGTGGCGGCTTGGCTGCGCTCACTGCAACTGCGCGGCATTAACCTGCCTGACGAGCTGAAAGACGAGGCTATCATGCTGGTGGAGGGATAGGCCGACGCTTTTTGCACCACTTTGCTTTGCAATATCACTCAGTTTGCACTATCTTTGCAGAAGATAGGCTGCGGTTCGGCATAACATTCAAGTAAACTTGACGTTCTACGCTCACCTTGCACTATCTTTGCAGAAGATAGGCTGCACCTCGGCATAAAGTTCAAGCAAGCTTGACTTTCTGCCCCCCAGTTTGCACAACAGCAGCCGCACAACACACGTAACATTCACAACAAACACTGACAATATGCTCGACGTAAAGAAATGCCTCAGCGACAGCGAGGAGAAAATGGACATGAGCGTGATGCACCTCGAAGACACGCTCGCCCAAATCCGTGCCGGCAAGGCCAACGTACATATCCTTGACGACCTGCGCGTCAACTCATACGGCTCGATGGTGCCCATCAACAATGTGGCAGCCATCACTACCCCCGACTCACGCACCATCGCCATCAAACCTTGGGAGAAGAATATGTTCCCCGTTATTGAAAAGGCTATCATCGACTCTACCATCGGCATCATGCCCGAAAACAACGGCGAGGTTATCCGCTTGGGCATTCCCCCCCTCACCGAGGACCGACGCAAACAGCTCACCAAGCAGTGTGCCAAGGAGGCCGAGGAGGCTAAAGTGGCCATTCGCAATGCACGCCGCGAAGGCATCGACAAACTGAAGAAGGCCTTGAAGGACGGTCTGCCCGAAGATGTGGAGAAGGACGCCGAGGCTAATCTGCAAAAGATACACGACAAGAAGGTGAAGAGCATCGAGGAAATTCTTGCCACCAAGAACAAGGAAATCATGACGGTGTAACTACAAACACACCGCGATGTGACTAACAAGCAATTTGAGAGTTTAAGAGTTCAGCACAGAGGCACTGCCAGTCAGGCCCGTGTTCTTGACTCTTAAACTCTTAACTGTTTATTTCCCCACACTTCATGCACGGAAAAGTAATCAAAAGCACAGGCAGCTGGTACCTGGTGCGCACCGACGACGGGCGTGCCGTTGAGTGTAAGGTGAAAGGCAACTTCCGCCTGCGCGGCATACGCTCTACCAACCCCGTAGCCGTGGGCGATGGGGTGACCATCAAGGAGCAACCCGCCAAGGGCAGCGAGGAGGCGGCAGCCTTTATCACCGAAATTGACGAGCGACGCAACTACATCATTCGCAAGGCTTCGAACCTGTCGAAACAGAGCCACATTCTGGCCGCCAACGTGGACATGGCCCTGCTCGTGGTGACCATTGCACGACCCGAAACGAGCACTACCTTTATCGACCGCTTTCTGGCCTCGGCCGAGGCTTACCGCGTGCCGGTGTGCATTGCCTTTAACAAGGAGGACGACCTCAGGCCTTCCGAGCGCGAGGTGATGGACTACTGGCAGGCGCTGTACACCAACATTGGCTACGAGTGCTACCGCATGTCGGCCCTCAACGCCCAAGGCATTGAACCGCTGCGTCAGGCGCTGCAAGGGCGCACCACGCTGCTGGCCGGCCACTCGGGGGTGGGCAAGTCGACACTGCTCAACCTGCTTATTCCCGACGCCCATGTGCGCACGGCACAAATATCTGACGCCCACGGCACGGGCATGCACACCACCACTTACAGCGAGTTGTTTGAACTGCCCGACGGGGGTGCGCTCATCGACATTCCGGGGGTAAAGGGCTTTGGCACTTTCAACATCGAGCGCGACGAGGTGGCGCACTACTTTCGCGACATATTTGCCATATCGGCCGACTGCCGTTTCAACAACTGCACCCACACCCACGAGCCGGGCTGCGCTGTGCTGCAGGCGCTCGAGGAGCACCGTCTTGCCCCATCACGCTATGCGTCGTATCTGTCGATGATGGACGACCAGGACGAGGGCAAATACCGGGCGGCTTATTGATTGACGGGGTGACGGGTTAACGGGTAAATATGCTCTGCATTATTGACAGAGATATATGGAATGTTGGTATATGACAGACTTGCCAATTGCCTCTAACCCCATAGTCCTTAACACAAGCAGAGGTAACTTTATAACCCCATAACCTTATAACCTCATAACCCCTCCCCTCATAACCCCATAACCTCATAACCTCATCCCCCCCACCATGACTGTTATCATCATACTCGCAGCTTTTACGCTCATACTCGGGTTGATAGAGATATTCATCACCCCGGGGTTCGGCCTGGCAGGCATCGGTTCGATAATCTGTGCCCTGGCCGACGTTGTGCTCATCTACACCGACTACGGATTTGGTTGGGCCTGCGGTGCCGTAGTCATCGGTTTGGTCGTGTTGGGCATCATGCTCTACATTGTGGCCCACTCGCGCACCTTCGACCGCATGAGCCTCCACACCGCCATCACATCAACCAACGCCACCACCGACCAGCTGTCGGTTAAGCCCGGCGACACCGGCAAAGCCCTCACACGACTGGCCCTTGTGGGCAACGCCACCATAGGCGGCAAACAGGTTGAGGTGAAGTCATCGGGCGAATTTATAAATCCTGGCACACCCGTGCGCGTGGTAAGTGTCAGCGAAGCAACTATCATTGTTGAAAAAACTAACGAATAACACGTTGGCAACATTCTTAGTTAACGTGGTAACAAGTTGGCAGATTTACAGGTAAGTATGTCATACACTACTTATTATGCTAAAGTAAGACTGGCAAGAAGCTCAGAAAGCTGGACCAACTTACCTGTTAACCCGTTAACTTGTCAACCTGTTTGCTAATTACGCCAAAGCGTAACGAACAAGCAGGTGTTATACGCCTATATAATATATAATACTACAAATGAAACTCCGACACACCATACTGTCACTTGCGCTTGCCACTTGTGCCACAGCCGCCATGCAAGCCACCACCCCCGTACGCCGCACCATCAGCCACCAACAGCCCAACGGGCAGGTGGTCACCATCAATGCCGTGGGCAACGGGCGCTACACGCTCTACAGCCTCGACGGCACCGCTGTGCTGCCCGGCACCGACGGACACTACTACTATGCCACGCTGAACGCTGACGGACAGCTCGCCATTGGCACCACCCTTGCCGGCTACGCGGCCCGCAGCACGGCACAGCCACGCCTAAGCACGGCACAGGCCGAGGCTCTGCTCAACGCCGCACTGCCCGTGGCCCCCGTGGTGCGTCAGGGGGGCATGAGTGCCAAGAGCCTGACCACCAGCACGCCCGACGGGTTGGGCGAATATGGCAAGAGTGCACTGGGGGCCGTGCAGAGCATTGGCAGTCCCACACTGCCCGTGGTGATGGTTGACTTTGCCGACCGCGCATTTCAGGACACCATTACCACTGCCAAGGTGACACGCTTCTTTAACGAAACGGGCTACCGCGACGAACCCGCTGCACGCGGCTCGGTGCGCGACTACTTTGTGGCACAGAGCGACAGCTTGTTTACCCCTACTTTTGAGGTAGTGGCCCACGTCAAACTGCCCAGCGGCTATGTCTACTACGGCAAGGACGGCAAGGGCGGCGGCACCGACCCCAATGCCCGGCAATTTGTGATTGACGCGCTGGCCGAGGCTTCGAAAGTGGTGGACTTTGGGACTTACTGTACCCCAGGCAGCACCGATGTGCCAATGGTAGTGCTCATGTTTGCGGGGCCGGGGCAGCAATCGTCGTTTGAGGACGGCAACAGCGACTATCTGTGGGCCAAGTTTCAGCAGAGCAGTTTCAGCGTGAACGACAACAAATACCAGGTACGCTCCTACTTTATGGGCAACGAACTGCTGCAAACTTATGGCAAGGGCCCCAACGATGTGACGGGAGCCGCCATAGATGGTGTGGGCCTTTTTGCCCATGAATTTGGCCACGCTCTTGGTTTGCCCGACTATTATAACACGGCGAACAGTTCGGCTTTCAACACCATGGGCTATTGGGACATCATGGACTACGGCCAATATTACCAGAACGGCTACCGCCCCATAGGCTACACGGCCCACGAGCGCAGCTACCTGGGCTGGCTGCATGTGACGGAACTCACCGACAGCGCACAGGCCTGCCGTCTGCTGGCCCTCGACGGCTCACAAGGCAACGAAGGCGGTGCCCGCGCCTACGTGGTGCGCAACCCCGAGCATGCTAACGAGTACTATATGTTTGAAAACCGCACCACAAACACCTGGCACACCAAGACCATGGGCACTGGCATGCTCATCACGCACATTGACTACGACCGCTCGGCATGGAACAACAACCGCGTCAACACCCAGCGGGACCACCAGCGCATGCAGTTTGTGCCGGCCGACGGCATAAAGGAGGGCAATACCACGAGCGAGAGCATGAACATGAATGCTTTGTTTGCCGGCTACCGCGCCGACCTCTTTCCCGGCACCAAGGGGGTTACACAGTTCCCCGATGCCCAAACTCCTGCCGACACACTGTATAACGGCAGCAGCAAGTTGCTGAAACGCCCCATCTATAACATTGCGGTACAACCCGACGGCAGCATCACTTTCGGCTATCTTGACGCCTCGATAACTGGCATCGGGCAGACCGCCACCGTGGTACGCCAACCGGCCAAAGCCATCTACGACATGAGCGGACGCCGCATAGCCTCGTGGGAGACTGCCGCACCGGGCCTTTACATTGTAAACGGGGTGAAGGTGGCCAAACGCTGACACCAACGGCTGCCGCCTCTGACTTGCCGCAGGCCCGCTATTTACAAGCGTTGTTCAACAATGCGTCACACACGTTTGTCCTCGCGTTAAAACAAGATAAATATAACCGAAAGGACGGATAAGTAAGATTTTGTACGTATTTTTGCAACTTGATAAAGTAGGCACAGCGCTGCAAGTATACATTATTGTATTGGCAAGCAGCCGCCTTACCCCACATTATAATATATGAAGAAGAACAGCATATTCAGCCTCATACTCGCCCTGGCAGCCGGACTCACACTGGCCACGGCTTGCGACACGTCGAGCGAAGTGACCGAGAGCGACTCGGCACGCGACTGCCTCATAACCTCGGCCACAATGGGTACTCTCAAACGCCAGGTGCATATGGTCAATGCAGCCGGCCGCGACACTACCTACACCTACACGGTGACGGGAGCTGCCTACAACCTGACCATCGACCAGGTGAACAACCGCATATTCAACGAGGACTCTCTGCCTACCGGCACACGCACCGACAAACTGGTGTTTGCCAGCTCGAGCGGCATTAGCAGCACGGGCACACTGGCCATCAAGAGCCTCTACTCGGGCAAGGATACGCTCTACACCTATACCGACAGCACCGACTTCAGCGTAAACCGCGAGGTGTCGGTGTACGACACTTATGGTGAACGCAAGCGCACCTACACCTTCGACATTCGCGTGCACCGCCAGGAGGCCGACTCTACGGCATGGCAGCAGGTGGCAGCTAACCCGCTGAGCGATGTGGCCTCGTTTGTCAAGAGCCGCGCGCTCACTGCGGGCAACACGCTCTACGTGTTTGGCCAGCGCGCCGACGGCAAGGTGCAGGTGGTGCAGACGTCTGTCATGGCCCCCGACTTTGACGGCAGCGCGGCCAACATCAGCACCACGGGCTTTGATGTGCGCAGCGTGACACACTTCGACGGCCACTTTTATGCTCTGGCCAACGGCACACTCATGCACTCGGCCAACGCTGCCGAGGGTTGGCAAACGGCCACCACACACCACACTTTCAGCGCCATAGCGGGCTGCACGGCCGACAGCATTTATGCCATTTCTAACGCACAGATGTGGGCCTCGGCCAATGGCACGGACTGGGCACCGTCTGCCACCGACACCGACGCGCAGCTGCCTGCGGGCAACAATGTGGCTTCGGCCACGGTGGCCTCACGCATTAACAAACCGGCCCAGATGCTTGTCATGGTGGGCATTGAAGGTGGCAAGGCCAATGTGTGGAAACACGACATCGACTCGGTGGGCGGTTTCTTCACACCGTGGTACAACTTGCCCCAAACCAGCGAGTTGGGCGCTTATGCCTGTCCTGTTGTGCAGCAGCACACACTCTTTGGCTACGACACCAACACGGTGCTCGCCGGCCTCAGCGCCGAAGGGGTAGTTGCCCCGTTCTATGTGAGCCGCGACAACGGCCGCACATGGCGCACCGATGTGCTGACACACCCCACGCTGACGGGGGCCACCTCGCTGGCCGTTACCACCGATGCCAACAATTACATCTGGCTCATCTGCGGTGGCACCGGTGTGGTGTATAAAGGACGCATCAACCGCCTCGGGTGGGAATAACAAGCGCAGCGGCTGCACATTTGCACATCTGCGAGCATAGCGAGCGCATCACCTGCCCATCTGCATCATCTATATTTGTTTTGGCCACAATTAATCACATATTCATCGTCATGCGGCAGCACCTTGCGGTGTTGGCCGCATTGGTGTGTTTGTGTGTGGCAGCTCTCACCGCCCCCACCCAAGCCCGCGCACAAGTGCAGGCCGACGAGAGCGTATACCGTCTGGAACTGGGAGCCGGCATTGGCGGCGCTTTCAACTTTACCGATGTCAAGGACAACATAGGCATGGCTGCCGCTGCGGTGGCACGCTTCCCCTTCAATCCGCGCATGGCACTTAAAACACAGTTCAGCTTTGCACAAGCAAAGGGCAGCACCGCCGGGCTCAAAGCCTTTTACCCGGCCAACACCGGGGCTGCAGGGGCTGAACGGCTCAACTACCAAGTGAGCAGCGCCATATACGACCTGTCGGCACTCTACGAACTGCACTTCCTGCCCTACGGCTATGAGCGCGACTACCGCCACTACTCACGCATCGTGCCCTATGTGCAAATGGGGTTCGGACTGACTTACGGCGCCGCAGGAAAGGCTTTTACAGCCAACATTCCGCTCGGCGCAGGACTTAAATACAAACTGGGGCCACGCCTCAACCTGGGGCTCGACTGGCTGGTACACTTCAGTCTGAGCGACAAACTCGACGGACTCGAAGCGCCTCTGGGCATCAAGAGCGAAATGTTCCGCAACAAAGACATTTACTCCACCCTCTCCCTCACCCTCACCTACGACCTCAACCCTAAGTGCCCCACGTGCAACAGGGACTGAGGCACTCACACCCCCTAACCTATACAAAGAGAAACTTATGCAAAAGATACCTGCCCACATAGCCATCATCATGGACGGCAACGGACGTTGGGCCAAAGCACGCGGTCTCGACCGCAGCATGGGACACCAACAAGGCGTTGTGGCCGTGCGCGAAATTACCACGGCCTGCTCCAATCTGGGCGTAAAGTTCTTGACGCTCTACACCTTCTCTACCGAAAACTGGAACCGCCCGGCCAACGAGGTGGCTGCACTGATGTCGCTCATTCTGACATCGCTCGAGGAGGAACTCTTTATGAACAACAACGTGCGCCTGCGCATCATTGGCGACCTCAGCCGCGTGCCCGAGGTGGTGCGTGAGTCGATACTCGGCCTGCAGCAGCGCACATCTGTCAATACGGGCATGACCATGGTTATTGCCCTGAGTTACAGCTCGCGATGGGAAATGACCGATGCCGTGCAGCGCATTGCGGCCGAAGTGGCCGAGGGCAAACTCACACCGGCCGACATCAACGAGCAAACCATAACAGACCACCTCAGCACCAACTTCATGCCCGACCCCGACCTGCTCATACGCACAGGCGGCGAGGTGCGGCTGAGCAACTACCTGCTGTGGCAGTGTGCCTACACCGAACTCTACTTCTGCCAAACTTTCTGGCCCGACTTTCACGAGGCCGACCTCGTAAAGGCCATCGAATGGTTTAACCACCGCGAACGGCGCTACGGCAAGACAAGCGAACAAGTGACCAAGGCTTGATGTGTCACAACCCGGCGTGAAACCATGCCCTACTCTGCCCGCCGCCACCGCAACATACAGCGCTTACAGCTCCCAACGAGCCACACACGCGCTCACCTTACGCAACAACACAACGATAAATGAAATACAACTCACGCAAACTGCTCATCTTGATGGCTATGGCCGCACCGCTGGCCACCGCCGCACAAGCACAGACCGCAGAGGGTGACAACAACGACAACAAGCCCGTCATCACCTACACGGCCAACCACCCTCGCTATGTGCTGGGAGGCCTCACCGTGGACGAGATGAAAGGCTACGACAACGACTACCTGCTCAACATATCGGGCCTCAACGTGGGCGACACCTACGAAATTCCCGGGCCCGACATCAGCGAGGCCGTGCGACGCTATTGGAACCAAAAAATCTTTTCGAACGTTGAGATTGTGGCCGACAGCATTGTCGACGGCAAAGCTTACCTGCACATCAAACTCACCGCACAACCACGCATATCGAGCATACGATACACCGGCGTCAAAAAGTCGGAACGCGAGGACTGCGAAAAGATTATCGGCTTTCAGCCCGGCAACCAAATCACCACCGACATGGTGAACCGCGCCGAGCACTACATCAAGAAGCACTTTGTGGAGAAGGGCTTCAAAAACTGCGAGGTGCACATCACGCAACGCGAGGACGTGACGGGCGACAACCGCGTGCTGGTGGATATCGACATCAACAAGAACGAAAAGGTGAAGGTGCACAAGATATTCATCACCGGAGCCAACCCAAAACACGTGGCAAAACTCAAGCGCGCCATGAAAAAGACGCACGAAAAGAGCTTTGTCAACATGTTCCGCTCAAAGAAGTTCCTGCCCGAAAAGTATGACGAGGACAAGGGCCTCCTCGTTGAAAAACTCAACGAATGGGGCTACCGCGACGCACTCATCACGGCCGACAGCGTGCAAACCATCGACCAAAAGCACGTCAACATTCACCTCAACGTCTACGAGGGCACCAAGTACTATGTGCGCAACATCTCGTGGGTGGGCAACACCGTGTACAACTCCGACCTCCTGCAGCGCATCTTACAGCTCAACAAGGGCGATGTCTACAACCAGACGCTCATGGAGAAGCGCCTTACGAGCGATGACGACGCCGTGGGCAACCTCTACTACAACAACGGCTACGTGTTCTACAGGCTCGACCCCGTCGAGGTAAATGTCGTGGGCGACTCCATCGACCTCGAAATGCGCATTCGCGAGGGCCAGCAGGCCACATTCAACCATGTGCGCATAGCCGGCAACACACGTGTGTACGAAAACGTCATACGACGCGAACTGCGTACAAAGCCGGGCGACCTCTTCTCAATGGAGAGCATCAAGCGCTCTATTCAGGACCTCGCACAAATGAACCAGTTCGACCCCGAAGCGCTGCAGTCACAGTTTGGCCAAAGCGGCATCAAGCCCGACCCCGTGAGCGGCACCGTCGACCTCAACTACCCGCTCACCTCAAAGGGCGGCGACCAAATCGAACTCTCAGCCGGCTGGGGACAGACCGGTATCGTGGGACGCGTAGGACTGAAGTTCACCAACTTCTCAGTGCAGAACCTCTTCCGAAAGGGCTACAAGCGCGCCGGTTTCATACCGCAGGGCGACGGACAGACGCTCTCGCTGCAAGTGCAAACCAACGGTACTTACTACCAAAACTACGGACTCAGTTTCCTCGAACCATGGCTCGGCGGAAAGCGACCCAACCAGCTCTCTTTCAACATATCATACAGCAAGCAGAGTGATGTAAACTCCAACTACATCAACCAAAACTACTACAACAACCTCTACAACTACGCCTACGGCTACGGCACAAGCTCCAACTACTACACCGACGCCTACGACCCCGACAAGTACGTCAAGATGGTTAACCTCAGCCTTGGCTTCGGCAAACGTCTGCGCTGGCCCGACGACTACTTCACCTTCATGGCCGAACTGTCGTACACACGCTACATGCTCAAGTCGTGGCAATACTTCCTCATAACCGACGGCAACTGCAACAACATCAACCTCTCGCTCTCATTGCAGCGCAACTCTACCGACCACCCCTTCTACCCGCGCAAGGGCTCTGAGTTCCTGCTACAGGCCACACTCACACCACCCTACTCGCTCTGGGACGGGCGCAACTACAAAAATCTGGCCACCAACCCACAGAGCGCCAACTACCAAAAGGAGATGCAGGAGAAGTACCGCTGGATTGAATACCACAAGTGGAAACTCAAGTTCCGCAACTTCACAGCTCTCTCAAGCGCCGTCAAGGCTCCCGTGCTCATGACACGCTTCGAAATGGGTATACTCGGCGCCTACAACCGCCACAAAAAGTCGCCTTTCGAAACCTACTACGTGGGCGGCGACGGCATGTCGGGCTATTCTACAGGCTATGCCACCGAGACCATCGGACTGCGCGGTTACGAAAACGGCTCGCTCTCGGGCAACAACTCCTACTACGGCGCCGCCTACGCCTACAGCCGCATGACACTCGAACTGCGCTACCCCTTGATGCTCGAAACCTCAACCTCTATCTTTGCTCTCGCATTTATCGAGGGAGGTAATGCCTGGACCGACGTCAAAAAGTTCAACCCGCTCAACATGAAGCGCTCTGCCGGTGTAGGTGTGCGCATTCTGCTCCCCATGGTGGGCCTCATGGGTATCGACTGGGCCTATGGTTTCCAAAAGTACATCAGCGGATACACTGGCAAGCGCGCAGGCGGTTCACAGTTCCACTTCATCATTGGCCAGGAATTCTAACAACACACTTTTACGCTCATGAAAAAGTTAGCTTTATTATTGCTCATCGCCCTGTGCACCTCATTCAGTGCCAGCGCACAAAAGTTCGCCCTCGTCGACATGGAGTACATTCTCAGCAACATACCTGCCTACGAGCGTGCCAACGAGCAGCTCAACCAAACCTCCAAGTCGTGGCAGGCAGAGGTCGAAGCACTCAGCAACAAGGCACAAACGCTCTACAAAAACTATCAAAACGAGAGCGTTTTCCTAAGCGACGCACAAAAAAAGGAGCGCGAAAAGGCTATCGTCGACAAGGAAAAAGAGGCGGCCGACCTTAAAAAGAAATACTTCGGGCCCGAGGGCGAGCTTTACAAAAAGCGCCAAAGCCTCATCGAGCCTATACAGGACGAAATTTACAACGCTGTCAAGAGCATAGCCACCACCAAGGGCTTCCAGCTCATTCTCGACCGCGCGTCCGACAACGGCATCATATTTGCCTCACCAAGCATCGACATCAGCAACGAGGTGCTCAGCAAACTGGGCTACGACGTGCGCTAATCCCCCACACACTCTCCCCCCGTCATTGGCGGCATGAGGCACACAAGCCCCATGCCGCCAATGCTATTTACACACATTTTACACCCGATAGGGTATAATCCGCACTCCTCACACCACTTTTATACCCGTTCGGGTGCAATCTCCAATCGAAACATCAGATCAATATGAGAAGAATGAAATTGATTTGTACGAGTACATCGAACAACTGCACGATTGGGATTAACATAGTATTTTAACCTGTCAATCTGACTATAAACGCTATCTCTAATGGGGGCGACGCGTCTCGCGTCGGGATAGAAACAGGAGTTAAATACGAACGCTTCTACTGCTAATAATTGCGGCCTGTTTTACCGACGCGGGACGCGTCGCCCCCATTAGTGCTCGCATTTCTACAAGCCCCCCCCCTACCAACAAACGCTACCTCTAATGGGGGCGACGCGTCTCGCGTCGGAATAGAAACAGGAGTTAAATACAAACGCTACTACTGCTAATAATTGCGGCCTGTTTTACCGACGCGAGACGCGTCGCCCCCATTAGTGCTCGCGTTTCTTCAAGCACCAACCCCACCCACACACATCACTAATAATAATGACAACGGGCAGACATGCACCAACAGGCTGACAACCAGACGGGTACATGTCTGCCCGTGTCGTATGGTTACGAACAAAAAAACTTTGCCACTCATACCCATAAACGCGCCACTTAACCACAAAAATCAACCACTTAAGCACACTTCGCCTTTAAGCTATTGAAACGTTTGTTTATTTCCCGTAAATTTGTGCTTGACAATATGTGGCACATACACACCAGTTAAGTGCCCGATAGAGATAATAATTATAGAGAGAACAACAAACATAACTTTCCTAACATTAACACACACTACTATGGGAAAAACAAACGCCAAGATGCAAGGCCACAAAGCCGTGCATGTGTTACCGTTAAGTAAAGGCACGCCCGCTGTGGGCATAGCCTCAAGCAGTTATTTCGCAGCCTGCGCCCGCCACGTGGGCGCCCTCGCCCTGTTCGGCCTCATGTTCTGCCCCGTGCAGGTCATGGCCAGCCGTGCACCGCGCCTGGCCGTTGCTGACAGTTCCGAGGTAGTCAGCCCCGTGCTGCCCGACCAAGGCACCACCGCACCCACCGACTCCATCGGCAACGGCGGTACGGGCAACACCGAAGAGGTACTGCCCGACACCATTCCGTTTGCGCAACTGTGGAAGCACAACAGCTGGCAGTCTACCAATAAAGAAGCCGAAAGCACCACCCAGCAGTCGTGGGAAATTATCTGCAACCGTCCCACAAAACTTACATTTAACTATTGTTGGAATAACGGCAATTCATGCACATTCCGAGTTACACTGAATGACAGTACCATCATCAGTAAAAATAGCTGGACTACAACCTTGGGCGAACACTATCAAATAAATTTGCCCGCAGGTCGCTATGTGCTAAAAGCATCATTATACACGCACTACGAAAATCAAGGTGACAATTATTTCGCCCGTATCAGCGACATAGCCATCGACGATGCCCAGGCCAACGCCACAGCCTTCCTTGGTGCCCTTGCAGACTACCCTGCCCTCAAGCAAGAGCTGCAAACAGCACTCGACAACTCCAGCGCTGCCCCCGACGACGAAGCACTCTACAACACCCTGGCCGCCACACTGAACGATGTACGCAAAGCCGTGTCGTACTATCCGCTCATTCAGAAGGACATCGTTGTAGCCGACTCTATCCTCAACGAGGGCGCCTATGTCGACATCTCCGAAGCCGTAGCCCTTGGCCGCGCCATCGATGTCAACACCTCAACAAGTGCTGAATATCTGGCTGCATTCAACGCGCTCGAAACGAGCATTGCCGTACAGGTGTCGAGCAACCAAAGCATCGACGACTGGGCAATCAACACCGACCAACTCTACACCATCGACAACATGGGCTACTACCTCGACCAAGACCACAAGGTGGCAGCCTGCACCGGTCTGCAAACCGGAAATGCCGATGTAACCGACCTCGTCATACCCTCCACTGTGCGCTACAACGACGTAACCTATGCCGTTGTGGCCCTCTACGACAACCGTTACACCCAAAACAAAGTGCACACACTCACCCTGCCACGCACCTTGCGCCACATCAACGACTATGGTTTGTCTGACTACCGCGCCATTACCGACCTCGAAATACCCGCCAATGTGGAGCGCATGGGCGATAATGTTGTGTACAACTGCCCACAACTGCAACGCATCAAAGTCAATGCCGATGTGCCGCCCACATTGGGGTCATTAGATAATCAAAGTTACTCTTACGAACGCGCATACATCAAAATAACCATTCCCCGCGAGAGTTTCCACGCCTACCGCCTTGTCAATGCCTGGAAAACCGACCGCACCGTACTCATCGGTGGCGACGAGGGTGTCACTGTCAGCACAGGCAAAATTGCCGCTGGCGACCTTGGCCATGTGGTAGTTGACGAGGCCGGCTATCTGCAAGAGGTGAACAAACTCATCATCGAGGGCGAACTCAACAGCGATGACTGGAGCAAGATTACGCAAATGACCAACCTCACCGAACTCGATCTCTCCAAAGCCCTGATTGACGAAATACCAAGCAACGCCTTCAGCGGCCGTTGGGCCATCGACAAGGTGGTGCTGCCTCCCACTCTCAAAAAGATTGGCACCTATGCCTTCCAAGGGACAGCACTGACATCAGTCAATATTCCCGACAATGTCGAGACCATTGAAGAATATGCATTTAGTCATGCAAGGCAACTGCAAGAAGTGCATCTGCCAGACAGCCTTACATCATTAGGCCGCTACGCATTTGAAGAATGCCGCAGTTTGAGTACTGTCAAAATACCCACCAAACTTAAAGAGATTCCGTGGTACGCTTTCCAATATTGCAGTTCTCTGCAAAGTGTCGAACTGCACGACGGTATAACAGGCTTTGGCGATTATGCTTTCAGAAACTGCGATCTCCGCGAAATAACACTTCCAAAATCAACCACATGGGTTGGAGGCTATGCTTTTAATGGAAATGGCAATCTGAGCAAAGTCACACTCAACGAGGGACTTGTCGACATTTGGGCTTATGCTTTCCAAAACACAGCCATCGACACCCTCAACTGTCCCTCTACCCTACGCAATATATATAACTCCGCATTTGCTGGCTGCCGCAATCTGCGTCAAATCAACCTTAACGAAGGTCTGACACGCATTGAGGTGTATGCATTAGCTAACAACAAGGCCACTGAAATCGTACTTCCCAGTTCGTTGGAATTTTGTTCTCAGTCTGCTTTCGACGACTGCGACAGCCTCATCACCATCGAGGCACGCTCTGTCATGTCCCCCAACACCGACGGCGGTTGTCCCCTGACTGGCACCGACCTCACCAAGGCCGTACTCTACGTGCCCGTATGGAGCCTTGCCGAGTATCAGTTGGCCACAGGCTGGAACCAGTTCTACACCTTCCGCACCTCCGACTTCATGCCACAGTACGTCAAGGTTAACAAGGACTTCTACTTCACCCTGCGCGACGAGCTCGATCCCGACTACCGTCCCGACATCGAACTTACCGTCACCAACAACCAGATTACCGACTCGCACAACAACAGTGATTACCAACACGGCAACCTCACCATCAGCGGACGCAGCAAACTCGCTGTCAACGACTTCAGCATGGTGCTCTCGCCGTATGCCAAGTACTCTTACGAGCGAAACTACTATTATAACGAAAGCTATAGACACCTCCGCCCCACCAGCCTCATTGTCAAGGGCGAGATGCGTGCCGAAAACGTCACCATCAATCTTTGGAACGCCACCAACCGCTGGCAGTTCGTGTCTTTCCCCTTCGATGTCAAGGTGAGCGACATTGTACCCGTCGACAGCACCACCTCATGGGTAATACGCAGCCACTCGGGTGCCGAACGCGCAGCAGGCAACACCGCTGCCGTATGGCAGAACCTCTCTGCCGACGACGTGCTCCAGGCTGGCAAGGGATACATCATGCAGTGCTACAAGCCCAACGACAAAAACGGCAGTTACGATGCCGCCCAATTCACCGTGCGTCCCCTCACCACCACCGTCAACCGTCAGCAAATATTCAATGCCGACAACCGCACCGTGGCACTTGAGGAGCACCTCGCTGAGTTTGAGCACAACCGCAGCTGGAACCTCATTGGCAATCCCTACCCAAGTTACTTCGACACCCGCTTCCTCGACTTCGGGGCACCCTTCATGGTGTGGAACAGCAACAACCAGAACTATGAGGCTTACAGTCCGGTAGACGACAGCTACATTCTCGCACCCGCCGAGGCCTTCTTCGTGCAACGCCCCGTCGACCAGGAGAACATCACCTTCCTCAAGGACGGACGCCAGACCGACCGCTACGCCCGCACACTTGTAGAGGAAGAGCCGGCCAGCGCACCGCAGCGCATCAGGGCTGACTACGACAGCAACGCCCACACTGCCGCACAGCGCACCGTGTTCAACATCACACTGGCCAAGGACGGACAGCAGGCCGACCGCACCCGCGTAGTCATCAACGAGGCTGCCACCATGCAGTACGACCTCAGCCGCGATGCCGCCAAGTTTACGGGCACCGAGCCTGCCGTGTCGCAAATCTTCACCATCAACGGCGCCACACGCTACGCCATCAACGAGCGTCCGCTCAACAATGGCCAGGCCCTGCTCGGTCTGCACTTCGGCACCGATGGCACTTACACCATCGGCCTCAGCAACCAGCCCGACGGCCAAGTCACACTTGAGGACCGCCTCACTGGCACCAGGTTGCAGCTCAACGGCACCGCAGGCTACAGTTTCACTGCCAAGGCCGGCGACAGCACCGACCGCTTTGTGCTCCACTTCGACGCTGTGGCCACGGGCATCAATGCCGCCACTACCAACGAGGCTGACCGCAACGACGACACTTACACCCTCGACGGACGCAAGGTGAACAACCCCACTGCACCGGGCCTCTACATCAAGGGTGGAAAGAAGGTTATCAAGTAGGATAATTGGTTTACAAGTTGACGAGTTTACAAGTTAACGGGTAAGTTAGTTTACTCAAGTTTCGGGTTTAGGCGGGTGCGGCCAAAGGCACCGAACGCTACCTCTAATGGGGGCGACGCGTCTCGCGTCGGGAAAACATGCAACTATTATTAGCAGCAGTAGCGTTCGTGTCTAACTCCTATCTCTATCCCGACGCGGGACGCGTCGCCCCCATTAGAGGTAGCGTTTCTTCGCAGCGCCTAACAGACCGTGCGAACCTAAATCCGAAACTTCAATTAGTTTACGGACTAACGGGCAAGCAGGCAGACAAAACTACCCGTCAACCAAAAACATATATAACAACAAGTATATGAACAGATTATTATTCATCATAATGGCATGGCTCAGCACCCTCACTGCCCTGGCGCAGACCGAAGGGTACGACCCAAGCAATCCGCCACTGCCAAACTTCCCCACCACGGACAGCGACACCACGCACTACTACACACTGCGCGTGGTCAGCTCGCCCGCCACATCGGGGCTCAACACCACGGGCGGCAACAAGTACACCGCCGGCCAGCGCGTCTATCTGAGCGCCAGCCAAAACAACGGCATGAAGTTCCAGTACTGGGTTGACGGCGAGGGCAACACCCTCTCCACCTCAACCAGTTTCTACTACACCATGCCCGCACACAATGTAGTTATCACCGCCGTGTTCAAATACCAGCCCGGCAGCCCCTCGCTCCCCGCATTTCCCGAGGGCGAAGCACCCACCTACCTGCTCAGCACCAGCACCAAACCCGCTGGGGCAGGCTCCTTCAGTGGTGGCGGACGCAAATACCAGGCTGGCGCCCAGGTGAGCCTCACCGCCTACACCAACACCAACTTCGAGTTTGTGTGCTGGACCAACGCGGCAGGCGACACCCTGTCCACCGCGCGCAACCTTTACTACACCATGCCCGCGGCACCCGTGCAGCTCTACGGCCACTACCGCTACAACCCCTCAAGCCCCAAAAATCCGGGCCGCAACGCCTACGACGCTGACGAGGGCTTAGCCATCATCGACGACTTTACGCCGGGCAATGTGAGCGGCGCACTCAACGATGTGACAGGCGGCAACACCTCGGCCTTGAGCAAAATCATCGTGGCCGGCAACGTCAACAGCAACGACTTCCAGATAGCCAACAACTTCAGCACCTGCGCCGTGGTCGACCTCAGCCGCACCTACGGCATCACCACCGTGCCTGGCTCATGCTGGTATGGCAACGACCACCTCACGCGCATCATGCTGCCATCGTGCATCACACGCATTGGCTACAGCGCATTCAATGGCGCCACCGCACTGGCCGAACTCACCTGCCTTGCCATCACGCCCCCCACACTCGACAGCTACGTGTTCGACGGCGTGAACAAGGGCCTCATCGTGTTCGTGCCCAAAGCCTCGGTCGAGATATACGAGCAGGCCGAGGGCTGGAAGGACTACGTCAGCAACGGCACCATCATCATCATGCCCGTGCAGCACAACGTGGCAAGTCTTGAGGTCAATCTGCCCGAGGCATGCGCCGACGGCCGTTACAAAAACATGCCCCTCGAGCTTATCAACGTCAAGACGGGACAGCGCTACCGCTACGTGGTGACCGACCGACTCAACTACACCTTCAACACCCTCATGCGCGACACACGCTATGTGGCCGTGCTCCGCAACCAGCAGGGCACCGAACTGGCGCGCACCGACACCGTAAAGATTGAACTCGAAAGCCAGAGCATCGCATTCAACCTCGACCGCATGAAGCAGCTGCGCACCGTGGCGGCCACCATCACGGCCGGCGCCACCGACATCACCGCGCAGTCCACCGTCAACTGGCTCGACGCCAGCGGCAACTATCTGGCACAGGGCAACGAGCTTACCAACCAGGTGGCCGGCACCGCCGTAATGTGTGCCGTGAGCGTGCCGCAGAGCGTGGCCATGCAGTATGCGCTGCCCGCCGACACCCTCTACCAGGTGGTCGAGGCCGACAACGCCCTGCACATTGCGCTCCAGCCGCTGCCGGCACTCACCCTCACGGGCCGCGTCATCGACCGCACCACCCAGCAGGGCGTGAGCGGTGTGACCGTCACCATGAGCCAGACGCTTAACAGTCGCTACACCAAGGCCGTGACCGCCCGCACCGACCAGCGCGGACAGTACACCCTCAGCGGCTACGGCGCACCATCGGTGCTCACCTACGCCCTTACCGACTACGTGAGCCGCACCGACACCCTGCCCGACAGCCTGCAGGCCGTGGCCACGGCACAACTGCCCGACGTGCTGCTCAAACCCATTCAGGGCGCGCGCATCACTACACGCTACTCTTACACCAACAGCGTGGCACAGGGCGTGCAGCCTGAGGTGAAGGACTATTACGACGACTACCAGAACGTAAGTTACACCATCTACGACCAAACCGCACAGCGCGCCATCACCCACTTCAACGTGCAGTACCCCGACATCGTGCTGCTCGAGGACGTCAACGAGGGCGACTCGCTCACCATCACGGCCAGCAGCAAGACTGATGCCTTTATGCCTGTCACCACGGGCGGACGCATCACTGCCGACCTTGCACTCACCGTCGAGGTGCCCATCACCCAGTTGGGCGGCATACGCGCCGTGTACACCACCACCGAGAACCCCACCGTGCTGGCCATTCTGTACGACGCACAGGGCAACTTGCTCAACCGTTACACCTACCCCGCCGCCGACCTCACCATCAGCGGACTCAAGGACGGAGAGTACACCCTCGTCACCATGGGACAGAGCGACTTCTTCAACTCTGTGTACAACCTCAGCCAGTTCGACCAGGCGGGCCTCATCAACGGCACCGACTATGTGGCCAACCGCGTCACAGTGCGCAGCGGCCTCATCACACCGGCCAAAAATGCCGTAGTGCCCTACTTCGACGAGAGCAAGTTCTACTACACTGGTGCCAACACCTCGTTCACTGCCAACAAGAGCAGCATCGTGGCTGGCAACTACCTCACCCTCACGGCCAAGGTGGACTTTAAGAGTGTCTACCGCGACAATGTGTCGGGTGTCAAGTTGCAGTTTGAGCTGCCCGAGGGCACCAACATGGTGGACGGTTCGCTCATGATTGGTTCAACGGTGTCGTACTACCAGCTCAACGGCCGCACCATCACCGTGCCGCTCGACAACAGCCACATAACCGACCGCGTGCGCTTCTGCGTCATTCCCACCCAGAGCGGCACCTTCGCCCCCAACGCCTCTGTGGCCTTCCGCCTCAAGGGCAAGGACATGGTGCAGCCCATCGGTTCGGCGCAGTATGCCGTGCAGGACGTTGCCATCAATGTGCCCTCTGAGGTGAACACGCCGCACATCGTTATCAGCGGTGTGGCCTCAGGTCGTTCCGACATTGTGGTATATGCCAACAGCGAAATCCTCGGCACCACCCGTGCCCTTGCCAATGGCTATTGGCAAATTGAGAGCGAACTGCCCAACCCCTACAACTTGCAGCGTTACAACATCTATGCTGACATCAAGTCAACATCGGGTTTACTTACTAAGACACGCACACAAGAGTGCATCTACAACAAGGAGAAAATTGTAGCAAAGTCTGTTGATATGTCATTCTACAATGCCTATCTTCGTAAGAATATCGCTGTCACATTCGATCTTGAAAAACAGACCAACGATGGTGAATCGTACATGTTCTACACGGGCACAGACATCACCTTTGCAGCCAACCTCTCCAACAACGACACGACCATTGTCAAGGGGGTTACCATTGGTGTTTACACCGACCGCAATGAATGGCAGTACCTCGAGGCAAAATACATGCCAGCCATCGACCGCTGGACAGCTGTCAAGCGTTTTGAATCGGACAACCTGCCCATTGGTGTAAAGGTGGATATTGATGCGGACTTGTATTCTTCTGTCGATGCGGTAATGTACGACAATACGATGCAACAATATGACAACGATAAAATAGACTTTGCCTCACTCAAGCAACAAGCTGACAGTCTTTCAACCAAGCTATACGAAGAGTGGACAAAAGACGATTGCAATGAACAAACGGTTGAAGCCTTAAAACAAGAGGTTAGCAATATGTATGGCATCGTGTCTAACAAAGAGCCAAAAATCTACGAAGAGGACGAGTTGGACATTCTGATTGCACATTGCGACTCTATATTGACTGACAGCATATCGCCCTTCAAGTCTAATTTCTTAGCGCAGGACCTCACAAGTATAAATGGCATGCTTGAGGGCTTCACCACCTCTACCGCCGACAATTATACTGAAGCATCGCTCCAAGAACTCGGATTTGTTAAGATTCTGAAGACTGACAGCACCCCCATCTATATGTTGGCAACAGACTCTACATTCAAATACGTTGACATTGCCAACAACATCTGCTACGAAGTTGACCTGACTAACGAGAAGTCTCCATTAGCTAAGGCCATGCGCAAAGCGGCAAAACGCGAGAACTTTGAAGCACGCATGCAGATTTATATAAACTCACTTAAAGATGGGCTTGACCGTTTCAGATCATACATGACGCAACTCGCCAGTACCATTGAGGACATTGACCGCGTCGTTGACGCGCGCAATGCTGCTATTGCCAACGAGATATGCGACCTTGACGAAACAATAAAGGCACTCGAAAAAAGCGGAGCAAGCAAGTTCTTATTAAATCCTCTTAAGCTAAGATATAAGGCATTGGCTGAAGAGGCCATAGTCAACAACAAGATTATTAACTGGCTTACCAAGAACATATCACCCAGCGGACTGCGAATCGGCCGCATCGGAGGAGGCGCATTTGCAGCATTCGACATTGTGATGTTAGGCAACAGCATGGTCGATGACTTAACCGACGTCATCGAAGCTTACCACAAAGTGCCCGATCCATGTCCAAACGATGCCACGGCAGCACGCTCTCTCAAAAATGCCATTGCCGCCATGGGCTGGGCTGCAGGCGCTTATTATGGCGCACAAATTGTGTCTGATGCAGCTCAAATAGCATTGGCTATAACAGGCGCTGCTGGAGCACTGCCATCTGGAGGCACAACTCTGAGTGCCGTTGGTATTGCCATCGGTCTTGCGGTTGCAAATGTGGCCGCATCAGAGGTATATGGTCTTACATTCAAGAAAAATCTCTCACGACTCGAGAACCGAATCTATTCTCTCAGATGCTATGACGACAAGTGTCCCATTTGCCATCATAACCCCTGCACTTGCAAAAAGTGCAAGCAATGCGGTCATAACCCCTGCACTTGTCAGCCGCGTCCTATCAAGCAACCCATTCACGACCCCTCAGGCTACGTCTACGAGGGCGTGTCGTCTAACCGCCTGCAGGGCGTAACTGCCACCTGCTACTACAAGGAGACGGTGGAGGACATGTACGGCGACTTGCACGAGAACGTCGTGCTGTGGAACGCTGAGGAGTATGCACAGCAGAACCCGCTCTTTACCGACGAAAACGGTATGTACCAGTGGGACGTGCCACAAGGCTTGTGGCAAGTGCGATTTGAAAAGGAGGGCTACCAGCCCGCACAGTCGGAATGGCTGCCTGTGCCACCGCCACAAATGGACGTGAACATTGGCATGGTGCAGAACTCACAACCCGAGGTGGTGAGCGCTCGAGCCTACGAGGACGGCGTGGAACTGCAGTTCTCTAAGTATATGGATCCCGCCACACTCAATGCCGACAACATCTACATCAAGTGTAAGTCGGCCGACACCGAGGTGCTCATTACCGACGCTCAAATTGAGTTGCTCAACGCCGAAGCGGCCATTGAGGGCAGCGAACAGCAATACGCATCGCGCCTGCGACTGGCCACCGACCGACTGGGCTACTACGACGAGGCTCGCATCATCGTGTCGCGCAACGTGCAGAGCTATGCCGGCATTGGCATGACCGACAACTTTGAACAACAACTCGACGTGGAGAAGAAGGTGCGCGAAATTGTGGTGGACACTGTGGTGAACATTGCCTACAACGCACAACTCACCGTAAGTGTGGCAGCACAGCCTGCCGAGGCTGCCGCTGGCAAGACTATCACGCTTGGCTCGGCTTCTGACCTCATTGCGGCTACCGATGCCACCGAACTTACGCTCGATGCCGACGGACACGCTTCCTTTACCATCAACGCGCAACTGCCGGGTGCCACGGCCATCAAGTATGCCATGCCCGACGCCGGGCTCGAGGCTACAACCATGGTTAATGTGGTGGATCCTGCACTGCTCAACGCGGTAAAGGCGCCACGTGCCTCACGACTGAGCGGCACGGCGGTATATCGCGGACAGACCATCGCACTCACCACCGAGAGCGAGGGGGCTACCATTTACTACACCACCGACGGCTCATGTCCCTGCGACGCTGCCACACGCATCAAGTATGAGCGACCCATCGTTATCAACGATGCTGTCACCATCAAGGCTATGGCCATGGGCATCAATGCCGACGAGAGCGAGGTGCAGACTTTTGACTACACCATTCGACAGAGCAACGTGAAACTGCTGCTGGCTGAGGGCTGGAACTGGAACTCGCACGACTTGGCATCGCCGCTTGCCACTACCGAACTGAATGGTGTGGCTACGCGCATTGTGACGCAGGAGCGCGAGGCCATTGCCGACCCCGACCTCGGACTGGTGGGCAACTTGCTAAGCATCAACGCTGCCGAGACGATGAAACTGCTCGCTCCGGCCTCGGCCGAGAAGGCTTTCGCCGGCGAACAGTATAACCCCACCGCCACACAAATTGAACTGGTGCGCGGCTGGAACTGGCTCGGCTATCCGCTCGGCACGGCGCTGTCGCTCAACGATGCGCTCGCCTTGCTCGAACCTGACACCGACGACTGCATCGAAACGCTCGATGGCGGATTTGCCACTTACACTGCCGACGGCGAATGGGCTGGTTCACTGCAACTCATGCAGCCCGGACGCGGCTATCTGTACAAGTCGGGCTCTGACAAGAGCTTTGCTTACAATGCCGTATCATCGGTGGCTAACGCGCAAGCGCTCTATGGTGCGCACCGCCTGCAGACTAAGGCTGCACCCTACGAGCTTAACCGACACCGCTACCCCAACATGATGCCCATTGTGGCCACACTGAGTGGCGCCACACTGAGCGAGGGCAGCCAGGTGGTGGCTCTGAGCGAGGGCGAATGCCGCGGCATTGCCAACATCGAGGCCAATGGCATGATTTTCCTCGCTGTGTACGGCTTGGGCAACGAAACCATCAACTTTGCTGCCTACGACGCACTTTCGGGCGAAATGATGCCTATCAGCAACACTACGGCCTTTGCTGCCGACATGCTCGGCACTACCGGAGCGCCTTATGTGCTGCACATCGATGGCACAGCCACTGGCATTGACGGTAACGTGACTTCGCACACCAACCTGCCTAACGGCATCTATACCGTGGGCGGACAGCGTGTGAACAACGTGACACAGCCGGGACTCTACATTATCAAGACTACCGGACTTGACGGTTCTACCACCGTGCGCAAGCAAGTGGTGAAGTAAACTGGGGAATGAGTTGATGAGTTGATGAGTTGATGAGTTGACGGGTAAGTTTGTACATCTTGCCAAATGCCGTTACACTATCTGCATATTGACAATGCAAAACATACTTACCTGTCAACCCGTTAACCCGTAAACCAGTCAACCAACAATAAATACAGACACAAACATGACACATATACACACGAAAAGCCTGTGGCTGCTCATAGCCACACTGCTGCTGAGCGTGTTCGGCGCACGTGCCCAAGACAGCGGCAGCGATGCCACGTGGACGGTCAATCCGCACGACTACAAATACGACATGACGCTCTACGCCAACATCGTGTTTGACGGCACGCCTATAACCGACTTCAGCCACTACCAAGTGGGGGCCTTTGTGGGCGACGAATGCCGCGGCACGGCCGAGGTGCAAACCAAGGACGAGGCGCAATGGCTCTACCTGCGCGTGCGCAGCAATCAGCCGCAGGGCGAAAACATCGTTCTGCGCCTGCGCGACACCGACACGGGCGAGGTGCTCAACCTACAGCCCGAGAGCGGCGACATCACCTTCGAGTCGCAAGGTTTGGGCGGCCGCCCCGGCAGTCCGCTGGTGCTCACCGCGGCACACAGCTACACACTGGTGTACAAAGTTGATGGCGAGGAGCACTACACCGAGGAGGTGCCATACGGCACAACGCTCACCCCCATCGAATATCCCGAACGCGAGGGCCACTCTTTCAGCGGCTGGACAGGACTGCCGCTCACCATGCCGGCGCACGATGTGGAGGTGACAGGTGAGTTTGTAATCAACCAATACACCATCACCTTCGACGCCAATGGTGGTAGCGAGGTGGCGCCCATCACGCAGGACTACAACACCGCCATTACGGCTCCGGACGCTCCCACACGCGAGGGCTACACCTTCATGGGCTGGAACGAGGAATTGCCCGCCACCATGCCGGCACACGACCTCACACTCACCGCGCAGTGGCAAATAAACACCTACCAGCTTATCTACAATGTGGACGGCATAACGTACACCATGGTGCCGGTAACCTATGGTGATGCCATCACACTCGATCCCGCTCCCACCAAGGAGGGCCACACCTTCAGCGGTTGGAGCGAAGTACCTGCCACCATGCCGGCGCACGATGTGGTAGTGACAGGTAGCTTTACGGCCAACATTTACAAGCTCGTCTACAAGGTGGACGGCGAGGTGTACAAGACTACTGAGGTTACTTATGCCACTGCCCCCACCACCGAGCCTGCTCCCACCAAGGAGGGCCACACCTTCAGCGGCTGGAGCAAAATACCCGCTACGATGCCAGCACACGATGTGGAGGTGACAGGTAGCTTTACAGTGAACACTTACAATCTCGTCTACAAGGTGGACGGTGAGGTGTACAAGACTACCGAGGTTACTTATGGCACTGCCCCCGCCACCGAAGCTGCTCCCACCAAGGAGGGCCACACTTTCAGCGGCTGGAGCGAAATACCCGCTACCATGCCTGCACGCGATGTGGAGGTGACGGGTAGCTTTACGGTGAACACTTACAACCTCGTCTACAAGGTGGACGGTGAGGTGTACAAGCAAATTGACGTGACTTATGGCACTGCCATCACCCCCGAAGAGGCTCCCACCAAGGAGGGCTACACATTTATGGGCTGGAGCAAAATACCCGCTACGATGCCTGCACATGATGTGGAGGTGACGGGTGAGTTTACCAAGGTAACGGCTATCATGCAGGCGCTTGGCAGCACGGGCCGTGCCGATGTGTACAACATCGAGGGCCGTCTTATCATGCGCCAGGCCACGCTGTCTGACGTCAAGGCGCTGCCTAACGGCTTATACTTGATTGGCGGCCGCAAGGTGCGCATCGTCCGCTAACGGCACGGATGTAGCTTTACTATAAAACAATAACGGGAGATAGAATTATCTGTCAATCAGACAGTAATTTCTATCTCCCGTTATTGTTTTTTCTTTTTCCCGTTATTGTTTCTTTCTTTTTCCCGCAACAGTTTTTTCCGCACCTCACCAGCTCTTGCCTCAAAACGCAAGCTCTAATGGGGGCGACGCGTCTCGCGTCGGTTTTCTCAGCAGACTCAATACGCGTCGAGGAAAACGCCATGCTTATACACTAAATAAAGGCTCACAGACAGCACTAATTACACGTCTGTCTGTGAGCCTTTGCTTTCATGCCCGACGCGGGACGCGTCGCCCCCATTAGTGCTTGCGTTTCCTATCAGATTGACAGGTTAAAAAGCGGATTTGAAGCCATGTAAAGAACTGTTATGCCAGGAAATTGCGCTCTAATAGGGGCGACGCGTCCCGCGTCGGTTTTCTCAGCAGGCTCAATACGCGTCGAGGAAAACGCCATGCTCATACACTAAATAAAGGCTCACAGACAGCACTAATTACACGTCTGTCTGTGAGCCT
>ERZ1026890.339-NODE-339-length-32397-cov-19.324624_pt1 | contig 32397 bp, 23 predicted proteins | sample MGYA00380175_ERZ1026890 | MGnify/ENA primary metagenome ERZ1026890 (study PRJEB33269, sample SAMEA4719811) | human gut metagenome | biome: human-associated habitat; feature: organic feature; material: feces | place: Cameroon | collected 2013-10 ...
AAACACTTGCGAGTTTTTTTTGCAATTAACAAGTCGGCATATTTCGGATGGTTACCAATGTCCATGCCCTTAAGGTCGGCAGGTGTCTTTATCTTCTCTATATACATATATTATAGCTGTTATTTGGTTATCAAAAAAACTTTCATGCTGCAAAGTTAAGCATTTTACCAAATAACAGCCATACCTCAAATTCAGAATTTATTACCAATTGGGCGGCTGAGATGCATATCAAACCGTCAGCTTTCGCCAGATCTTACCAATTGATGCGAGGCTTTATCCCAAACGAGACGAGCCTTCGTCCCAGTTGGTACGAAGGCTCGTTACATTTTGTGCACGCGATGCTTACTCCAGCGTCAGCACATGGCTGGTGCCGTCCTGCGCCGTGAATACGTTAAGGCCCACCTTCATCAGATAGTCGCCGCTATACTGCTTGCCGTCGCACTCCAGCTCCGACTGCTTGCCCGGCATCAGATTGGTCTCCTTTACGGTGTATGTCTTGCCGGCGTCCAGACCCTGCAGCTTCACGTTGTGCTGCGGCTCCTTATAGCGAGGATGCAGGTCGTAGGCGAAGAGCACCGCACGCTGCTTGTCCTTGCTGACATAATTGATGGCGCAATGGCTGCCCTCGTAGGGCGACACAAGACGATACTGGTCGCCCTCCAGAATCATCGGCTTCATGCTGTTGTAGTTCTTTACTGCCTGCTGCACAAACTTATAGTCGTCAGCAGAGAGCGACTTGAGGTCGATGTCGAAGCCAAGCTTGCATGAGCTGCAGACGTCAGTGCGGAACTTCACGGACGTGTTCTTGTTCCAGTTTGTCACATGCGATCCCATTGTCTTCGCAGGGAAGAACTTCGACAGGCTCCACTGGATGTAGAGACGCTCGTACGGGTCGGTGTCGTCTGAGCACCAGAACTCCGTGAAGTACTTCAGCATCTCATAGTCCATTCTGCCGCCACCGCCAGAGCAAAGCATCATCGGCAGCTTCGGATATTTCTGGTGAATGCGTGTGAGCACATTGTAGATGCCACGCACGTGGTCGATGTAGAAGTTGCCCTGGTTCTGCTTGTGGTAGGGCGAGTAGATGTTCGTGATGACGCTGTTGCAGTCCCACTTAAAGTAAGCCACGTCGGGATTCTCGGTCATTATGCGGTCTACGATGCCGAACACATAGTCCTGCACCTTTGGATTAGAGATGTCGAGCACCAGCTGGTTGCGATAATAATATGTGTCGCGCTGTGGCTGCATAATCACCCAGTCGGGATGCTTCTCGAAGAGTTCGCTCTTGGGATTGACCATCTCCGGCTCAATCCATATACCAAACTTCACGCCTGCCTTCTTAGCGTCTCTCACCAATCCTGGTATTCCCTCTGGCAGCTTGCTCTTAGTAGCTTCCCAGTCGCCGAGTCCGGCATGGTCGTCCTTGCGCGGATACTTGTTGGCAAACCATCCGTCGTCGAGCAGGAACATATCCACGCCCAGATCCTTGGCGTCCTTCATCAGCTCGGCAAGGCTCTGCTGGTTAAAGTCGAAGCCCGTGTTCTCCCAGTTGTTAAGAAGAGTGAGGCGGTCGTCCATACCCATGTTCACCTGATACTGGCGTGCCCAGTTATGCAGGTTGCGCGAAGCCTCGCCCATACCGTTGTCGCTCATGGCAAAGATAAATTCAGGTGTCGTGAACACCTCGCCAGCCTTCAGCTTATAGTCGGAAGCATAAGGATTGATGGCAGGAATAACACGCAGAGCGCCCACGTTGTCCACCTCGAAAGTGAAGCGGAAGTTGCCGGGCCATCCTATCGTGCCGAGCATCACCTTGCCCTCGTTCTCCTTGGCAGGCTCGTCGAAGCCAAGCTCGAAGAAGGGTTCGGCGTGCATTGCAGCGCGTGTGCCGAGCTTGGTGTCGATTATCTTCTTGCCGCTGCTCAGCTGCGTGGTCTCTGGCTGTCCTTCCTTTGCCCAGTCGCTATGATAGTTGGTGAGGAAATACTTGTTGGCGTTAAAGTAGAGCATCGTCGAGCTATAGCGCCACAATGTGATGGGCGACTTCTCCTTGTGTGATATCTCGCTCCAAGCCTTGATGACGTTCTCCTTGGCGTATGCCACGTAATGGAGCTTCACGGTCAGAGGATAAACCTTGTCCTGAAGAGTGATTATGGTCTCCGTGCCACCCATGACGGCTTTCTGCTCAGACGACTGATAATACAGATAGGTGGTCATATTGCCGTCGGCGTGGGTTACGGCTACAGCTGGCTCGAAGTAGTCCTCGGCGCCTGATGTGGCATACACCTCGTGTCCACGCTGGCTGACAGCTCCGTCCGAAGCCGCATACACGTCCCACTTGAGGTTGTCATAGTCAGACGGATTAAGCATTTTGTCGCCGAGATAAACCTGATAGAGGCGGCCCTTCGGCGAAACTTTCATCACAAGGTCAGTCTTGTCCGTCGACACACGGATGGTCTTTTGGGCGAATGTCATGACCGAGGTCATACACATTGCCGCAATCAGCATTAATGATTTTCTCATTGTTGTATGGTTTTTATTATTGGTAGATAATTCTTTTTCTTGCTCTTTCTCACATCATCAGAACTTGATGCCTGCGCTGAACTCCACGGTGAACGGACGCAGATAGTTGCCGCTCATATACTTGCCGGCATACTTGCCAGCCTCTTCCTTCGTGATAAGCTCCGAGCCGCTGATGGTTCCCTTGGCTCCCTTCTCATTCAAGAAGTTGACGACGCTCACGCCGAGGCTGAGCTTCTTGTTTACATTCCAGTTGATGCCGCCGAACGTCTCCCAGTGACCGTTGAAGTAAAGCGCCTCCTGAAGGTTGGCGTATGTCTTGCCGAAGTAGCGGAAGCTGAGCCATGCGTTGAGGTTCTTGGTGATGTCATACTTGGGATCCAGCTCGATGAGCACCTGCGGTATCTCCTTCACTATCTTGTTGTTGGCATTGACGCTCATGGTCTGACCGTCGCTGAACGTCACGCTGGCGTTATAGTTCTTATACACCGGCTTCTGATAAGTGAAGAGGGCGTGCATGTGGAAGTTCTTGAACGGAGTGATCTCGGCAGACGTGGTCCATCCCAAAGTCTGGATGTTGTAGATGAGCAGCACGGTCTTGCCCTCTGATGTGCCAGGCTTCGTGAGGTTCTGCTGGTCGATGTTGTTGCTCTTCGATATGTATGTCACCATTGATGATAGGTCTATCCAGTTGTTTCTGTAGAATATTCCGCCACGAACCAACGGGATGGTTACACGCTTATACTGCTCCTCTGTAGGGCCGGTTCCGGCATACTCGCTGATGCGCGGGAAGCGGGTGGCTACGGTGGCGTCGGCTGTAAGACCAAACTGCTTTGTCACGTTGTATGTCATCTGCAATGTGGCAGCATAGTTGAGCTTGTTCTTTGTGACATTGGCTGGGGCGATGCTGTGCTCGGCAGCCACGACAGAACCGTCGGCAGCGGTGGAGTAAGTGTTGTAGTTGCCGAGATGGAAGCCGCTGAAGCGTGATGTGGCTATCTGGTCGGCAGCCATACGGTAATACTCCAGACGTCCGCCATAGAACACCTTGAACTTAGGCGAGACTCTCCATTCGTCGGTGAAATAGAGCGCCAGCTTGTTCTCCGAACCCTTCGTATATTCAGGGCTTAGCTCGTTATAGCCGAACGTCTCAGAGCGACGGGCGGTCTGCGTGGGGTCGAGCGGATTGACGTACATCTGGCTGAGGGTGCGCGGATAAGCCTCCACGGTGCCAGCCCACTGGAATGACGATGAATAATAGTTGAGATGATAATACCATTCGTTTAAGCCTATCATCAGCTTATGACTGCCTATCTGCTTGCTCATCTCTGTGGTCAGAAGGGCGTTGCTCACCTTACCGAAGTGGAGCCACGTGCGGCGTCCCTCTATGAGGCCGCTGTATGCCGAACCGTCGGAGAGCTGATAGCCGTCCGCCTCGCTTACCTCGGAGATGGTGCTGCCGCCGTAGTCCACGAAATTGGCGCGTGGAGCATTCATGTATTTAGCGTTGAGCTTCCACAGCCAGCCATTGTCAAACTGATACTGGCTTATCAATGCCACCTCATTGGCATGGTTGTCATTGCCGTCGGTCATGTTCCATGTCTCCATCTTGCCAGTCTTGGTGTTGAGATACCTGAACGACCCCTGGCGCTGAACGTACGAATCAATGCCCGGATCGAAGCCGGCAAGCTTCTTGATGCTGCCGTCACCGGCATAGATGAAGGGAGCGGCATTGGCGAAGTTGCCAGGGTTCTTGCTGTTAGAATACTTATATAATAATGAGATTCTTCCCTTGCCGTCGCCGAGGATGTGGGTCAGACCTAAGTGATAAATCTGCGTGCGGTCGGCGTAATCGGTGAAGCGGAGCTTGAAGCTGCCCGGATCGAAGTTCTGATACATGCCGGCTGTGTAGAGCCAGCGGTCGCCGATGCCGCCGGAAAGGTTGAGGTCGAAGTTCTGCATGCCGAAGTGATTGGCCTTATAGTTGAGCTTTCCGCTGAACTTCTTATCGCCCAACTCGCTGAAAGCCGAAACGGCATAAGCGATGTTGCCGGTCTTGATGGCGCTCTCGGAGGGCGTCATAAGGTCGGTGCCTTTCAGTGAAGCGTCGCTGCGCCAGTGGGCGGACAGCTTGTGCACGGACGAAGAATAGACGGCTGGCAAGCCGTTCTCATACACGGTGACGTCCTCACTCGGCAGTCCTATCTGGATTTCGCGAGGCTTGTTGGCGTCGGCTGCGTTGAGCATGACGTTACGCTCTTCCTTCTTTGGCTGCTCCGAATCGTTGGCAGAATTGTTTTCTGTATGCGTTTGTGCATACATGCCCGTCGAGGCTGAAGCCATAAGGGCAAAAGAGAATGTTTTGAGTTTAAGGTTCATGTGTGATGCGTTTTTGTTTTCGATTGCAAAATTACTTGCTATATCGGCAGAATGTATGCCTACGTAAACGCAAAGTAGATGACAATGAGAAGATGTAAAAGCATAACTTACTAATAATCAAAAAGTTTGTCGGTTTAGAGTTTTTTATCAAAGTAGATGGTTTTATTTCGGATATAAATGCTAAATTTGCAGCATTAAACCCAATAAACCATAGTTATGCGACTGTTTCTTTACATTCTTCTTATCCTTATGCCAGTGTCTGCTATGGCAAAACAGACTTTGGCTACTACGGACATCACGGACGAACGACACCTTCTGGAGCTTCTCGACAGCTATATTGAGAAGCGTGACGTTTATGCAAAACAGAAGGAAGAAAAGCTGAAACAGCTGAAGCTGCGCCTTAGAACTGCCGACAACAATGCGGCACGACTCGCCATTCTCGACAAGATTTATCGCGAATACTATACCTATCGTTACGACTCGGCGCTGGTTTACGCAGACCGCGGACTGGCTCTCTCGCAGAGCGACAACGACGCTTACTTCACCATGCTCAACCGGATCAACCGTGCAGCCGTGCTGTCAACGGGTGGACTCTACAGCCAGTCGGAAGCTCTTCTGAACGAAATTGGCAAGGAGGGCGTTCCGCCACGTCTCAGACAATACTATTATTACACCTTCACGTGGCTATATAATTACTGGGAATCGTTCTGCGACAAGTCGGAATTTAAGGACGACCTGCACAATAAGAAGCATCACTTTCTGAGGCTGACGGGCAATGCCACCAGCAAGGACGATCTCGCCCTGCATGCTTATCTCAACGCCGAACTTGCCTTCATGCAGAATCCTTTGGGCAAGAACGTGCTGAGCCTGTATACCACAGCCCTTATGCATAGCCCGGTCAACAGCCGTGTGCACGCCTCGGCGGCATACTGCGTCGCACGCTATTATCGCGAGATTGGCAAGACGCAGCTCTACGAGAAATACATCATAGAAGCAGCTATATCTGATATGGTGTGTCCGTTGAAGGAAAATCTGGCGCTGCAGGAGTTCTCCACATATTTATATAAGAAGGACCCGAAGTATGCAGAACACGCCGCACGATACATTTATTGCTCGATGGAGGACGCCAAGTTCTATAACAACCGCCTGCGAATGCTCGAGATTTCGAACATCCTCCCCATCATCGCCACTGCCAACCAAGAGGCATTGGCGCATAAGGAGCGCATCGTGAGGGGCGTGCTGGCTGTGGTCAGCTTTATGTCGCTCGTACTGTTCGCAATGGCTATATTCGGATATAAGCAGAACAAGTGGCTGGCAAGAAGCCGACGTGAAATAAGAAGCCAGAACAGACAGCTCACCGAACTGAACGAAAAACTCATTGCCACCAACCACAGACGCGAAACTTATATGCGACTTTTCATGGACATCAGCGCCGTCTATATACGCAAACTCATAGAATATCGCAAGCTCGTCAGCCGTAAGATAAAGGCAAATCAGGCAGCAGACCTCCTCAAGACCATCAACAGCTATAAACTTGCCGAGGAGGAAGCCACTACCTTCTATACACGTTTCGACCGAGCATTCATCGAACTATATCCCGGCTTCGTGGACGAGCTGAACGCCTTGCTCCTGCCTGAAGCCAAAATAGAGTTGCCATCCCCTAACTCGCTCACCACGGAAGCACGCATTTATGCCCTTATGCGACTGGGTGTGACGGACAGTCAGGAGATAGCCACGCTGCTCTTCTATTCCACGCAGACCATCTACAACTACAAGTCGGCTATGCGTATGCGTGCCATTAACCGCGACACGTTTGACGATGACATCCGCAGACTTTGCCATGTGGGATGACATTGTTCTCCCACACAGTTAAAAAAGTTAATTTTTTGTTGCGAAAAGCTTGCACGATTCAATCTATTACACTATATTTGCAACCGAAAACTAAGCAGGTGACACACATCACACTGCAAGACTATGACTATGCTTAATGATGGAGATTATGCGCTACATTATATAATATATATGTCTGCGCAGTTTAATAATACGAAATCCACCATAACCTAATAAGCAACTTAAACACAAAAATAATAAACTTGACTAATACATGACTGTTATATGATAAGATTTATAGCACTCTTCTTCTTGGTGCTAGCCATGCAGACCGCATCAGCCCAAGACAACAACAAGAAGGAAGTCTGTATCAGATTTAGGGTGGCGTCGAGCGTTCTTGACACCAAATTCGCCGACAACGAAGCCAACCTTAACAATGTTATAGAGTTTCTTAACGAGGTCACTAACGACACCACACTCGAACTTACTAAAGTGACGTTCTGCGGATCGGCATCACCTGAAGGTGGCAATGCGTTTAACCGTAAGCTCGCTAAGCGTCGCTGCGCCAATATGGAGCAGTATGTACGCCAGCGCATCAGCTTGCAGGACAGCATCGTCGTACGTCAGGAATGGACTGACCCCTGGGACAAGCTCGCTTACTACGTGGAACAGTCGGACATGCCTTACAAGAAGGAGGTGCTCCACCAACTACTCGAAACTCCTGAATATACATATAATAAAAGAGGAGCGCTCGTGGACAGCCGCAAGAAGCGACTCATGGATATGAACTACGGACGCACTTGGAACTACATGCTCGACAAGTTCTTCCCCTCGATAAGAAACGCCAGCGCCATCCTCGTCACCATACGAAAGAAGTATGAGACACCGGAACCGGAGATAGTGGAGAAGCCGGTGGAGGACACCAAGCAGACAGAGACTGTGGTTGAACCCGAACCCATCATTGAGGTGGACACCACCTCTCCCGCATACTTCGCCATCAAGACCAATATGCTCTACGACGCTCTCCTCGTGCCTAATATCGGAGTGGAGGTTTCGCTCGGAAAGCGATGGACGGTAGCGGCAGACTGGATGTACGGATGGTGGAACCATAACAATAACCATCGCTACTGGCGCATCTACGGAGGCGGACTCAGCGTACGAAAGTACTTCGGAGCAAAGGCTGCCGAGAAGCCGCTGCAGGGACACCACATCGGACTGAACGCACAGATGCTCACCTACGACTTCGAGTTCGGAGGAAAGGGATATATGGGCGGCGTGCCGGGCGGAACTCTCTGGGACCGCATGAGCTACACCGTCGGTGCAGAATACGGCTACTCTATGCCGATTGCAAAAAGACTTAACATTGACTTCAGCCTCGCTGCTGGATATATGGGCGGACGTTATTATGAGTATATTCCGCTCGACGGACACTACGTATGGCAAGCCACTAAGGACCGCAAGTGGATTGGACCCACTAAACTGGAGGTTTCGCTTGTATGGCTCCTCGGACATGGCAACAACAACACGAAAACGAAGAAAGGAGGCGAGAAATGATTAATTGCAAGAAATCAGCCAGACTGATGATCGGCACACTGTGCGCTATGGCTCTCGCCATGCCCACGCTCACCTCATGTGAGCATAAGGACCTGTGCTTCGACCATGATGTCCACTCACCTAAGTACGACTTCCGAGTCGTGGCTACATACCAGCAGGAATGGGAGCTTAATCTGAACGAGAAGGTTTGGGGCTCGGAGGCTGAATGGCCGGAGAAGTATGGCATGACCTACGACGGACTGCGACCTGCCGTCCCTGCCGGACTGCGTATGCACGTATTCAGCGAGTCGGGCGTCAACGATATGATCAATATGCCTGCGGAAGGCGGCGTAGTGGGACTGCAGCCGGGCGACCATCAGCTGCTGTTCTATAACAACGACACGGAATACATCCTCTTCGACGATATGTATTCTTTCGCTTCGGCAAAGGCAACGACGCGTACACGAACCAGATCCACCTATATGGGCAATCCCTTCAAGAACAACGACGCAAAGGGCGAGCCTACGGTGACAATGCCTGACATGCTCTATGGCAACTATAACGCCAAGTATACGTCAGAGCGTACAACAGAAATGACGGTGATGAACGTGACAATGCACCCGATGGTGTTCAAGTATCTTGTGAGATATGAGTTCAGCAAGGGTCTGAAGTATGTCAGCCTTGTGAGAGGAGCTCTCTCGGGAATGGCAGCATCAGTATACATGAACAATGGTCATACCACCACCGACGCAGCCACCCTACTCTACGACTGCACTCTGGAACCGTGGGGAGCACAAGCCATTGTGACGTCGTTCGGCGTTCCTGACTGGCCCAACTCGCTCTATCAGCCCACCCGAGGACCGCGTAGCTATGCGCTCAATTTAGAGGTAAGACTGAAGAACGGACTTATAAAGAGTTTCGACTTCGACGTCACAAAGCAGATTGAAGCTCAGCCTCAGGGCGGCGTAATCGTGGTGAAGGGTCTGGAAATCTCTGACGAGGACGGAAAGCAAGGCGGATCAGGATTCGACGTTTCGGTTGACGGCTGGGGAGATTACGAGGATATCGTGATTCCGCTGAAATAACACAAAAACGGCTGACACACTAAACAACGACTTAAACATTTCTAATTTTATATTCAATTTATTAACAACCAACTCAAAAATTTAACAATTATGAAGAAGTTCTTTATTATGGGTATGGCTGCTATGGGTCTTGCACTCACAGCCTGCAACAACGACGAGACAGTAGAGGTAGCTAAGGGTAATGCTATCGGTTTCAACACCTTCGTGAACAATTCAACACGTGCCACAGACATGATTACCGCTAACCTTGATAATTTCAAGGTATGGGGTATGATGAACAAGGGCGAGCAGACAGGTAAACCGTTCGTAGGTATAGTGGTAAACAAGACTAATGGTACTTGGTCATACGGTACTCCAGTATACTGGGAGAAGGATTATGCTTACAGCTTCGTAGCAGTTTCTCCTGCTGATGCGTTCACAATGGCAACAGCTCCTAGTGCATACAAGGACTACGGCACAATCACTTTTGACAATGATGCCAAGGCCGGTGAGACAGACCTCTTATATGCAGCAAAAGACAATGGTGTTGTCACAATACCTGAGAACGCATGCCCAGCAGCTGTCAACTTGACATTCAACCACATGCTTTCACGCGTTCGCTTCCAGTTCCAGAACGGCATGGACGACGGCTCTACACTTACTGTAACTGACGTGAAGATTAACGATGCTTACAAATCTGGTACAGCTACACTTAAGGAGACATTCACTGACTTCGCATGGACAACAGACGAGGCAAAAGGTGAGTTGACATTCGATAATGCAACTGTCACCAAGTTTGCACAGAATGAAGCTTGTGTATCTGGTCACAAGTACATGATTCCTGCGACAAAGGCTTACAGTGTGACATTCACAGTTACACGTAATCACAATGGCGTAACAGACTCTTATACTCACATCGTAAATCTGCCCGAAACAGCAATGAAGCCGGGTATGAGCTACCAGTTCACTGCTCAGTTCACACACGAGAATATCAATCCTGATCAGGTACTCTGCCCGATCACATTCACAGCTACTGTCAATGATTGGAAGGAGGATTGGGGTAACACCAATTTCAATCTAAAGTAAAACAACTAATAGCTAACACATAGCTCCACAGGGTGTAAGGGGTTGAATGTTCCCCTTACACTCACAATTTATCTTTAACAACAAAAAAACTAAATAAGATGAAAGGATTACTGCACATACATAAAATGACAGCCAGCATCGCTGCTGTGCTCCTGTCAGCGTCCCTCTTTTCATGCAGCAGCGACGACTTCTTCGGAAAGGCGGAGGGCACCGAGGGCATCAGCTTCGGAGTGACTGACGCTGCCGAAACACGCGCTGCCAATGCCAACGACGCACAGACCGTAGCTCATTACGTACTGCGTTCTGACGCTTCAGCAGACACTCTCTGCGTACGCGCCATCGTAACGGATGGCATCGGCAACAACGACAACAAGCCTATGACGCGCGCTGCCATGCAGACCACAATGTACGACAAGTTTAATGTCGTGGCAGCATACAAGGAAAACGGCAATATCGGCTCACAGTTCTTCATGAACGAGACAGCCACAAACAACGGAACGAATTGGGTTCCACAACGCATCTATTATTGGCCCGGCTCCAACCGCCAGCTCCGCTTCTTGGCATGGGCTCCAACGGATGCCACGTTCCAGGCTGTCCCCAACTCACCGACAGCCACAACCCTGCAGTACACCACTCCTGCAGAAGCAAAAGATCAGCGCGACCTCGTTGCCGCCGCTACAGACTTCATAGACAGTCCTGCCAAAGAGGGCAACTGCATCCCCGTAGGTCTGCAGTTTAAGCACCTGTGCACCGCTGTAAAGATAAAGACTGGCGCACAAATGACCGCCGGTACAATCAAGAGCGTCACCATCACCAACGTAAAGAACTCCGGTTCGTACGACATGGTTAGCTCTACATGGGCTCTCAACGACGGCACAGCCAACTTCACCGTCACACCTAATAAGGCAACAACTGGCACTACTCCGAACGGAACCGACCTCAACGAGGGCGAATCCACACTCATGCTCCTGCCTCAAACCTTAGGCGCAGACAGCAAGCTCGAAGTAAAGTTCCACGATGACATCTCAGGCAGAGACCGCATCCTGAGCGCATCTCTCAACGGAGCAGAATGGCCAATGGGCAAAACCGTAACCTACCGCTTGTCTATTACTCCTGAGTATGAGCTTAACATTGACAATGTAGCCGAAACAGTTGACGCTCACTACGTGGTGCAACCAATTAAGGTGAGATTAGCCAACTTAACGCCAGAAACAAAATGGACTCTCACCACCAAGATTGATGGAGAGATATACAACGGCATAGACGTATCGGTACTGTTGGACAACCCAGAAGACGGAGCACTCAATGTCGCTAAACAAGGATTCTGGCTTGATAAATACGTAGAAATCAAAAGAAATGACAATGGTGAAATAATCAGCAAAACATTAACCAACCAAACAGCAAGAGGAACAGCTACTGTCACTGGCACTGGTAATCTAGAAAAAGATGCTTACGTCTTCATTCCAGAGAATATCGGCAATACTGACCGCAACATTACCATTACATTGAAAATAGACGGTGCTTCCGATACTGATGCTCTCACTAAGACAATAACACAGAAGTGTCCAAGTTGGAATGGCAACAATGTGGGATATGAACGCTTTGAGGAAAACAATGGCGGCAACTATCCTTTCGGATTCTCATGGGATAGAAAAAAGACATATATATATAATGGCTTCTTAGGACTATTGTTTAAATGGATTGCTCAATCATACCAAACATCAGAATCAAATAAATATGTGTCAATAGATTGGTATATTAGTGGCTTCTTTGTTTCAAAGGCAACAGTAATCATAGATTATGGACAGCTGAATGAAAGCTTAGACGTGGGTATGAGTACAGACAATGGCTTGGAGAACACAAGGCAATTGTACACATTCAAGGGCATTGGTTCTATTAGTGAAATGGAGACAACACTTGATAATATACATGTTGGTAAATACACTTGGCAAGAAAAGAAAGAAGAAGGTGGAGATTACCTAACTGTAAAGAACTTTGCAGCAAAAATGGCTGTAATGAAAAATAAATTTAACGTAGAAAAACGAGAACAGAAAGACAAAGATGGAAATACAGTTATATTCTACGTTCCTGATATAGAGGAGAAAGATATACTATGGTATCTCCCTGCAAGCAATGAGCAAATGGGAATAACGGATACTGAAAATCCATTATCAGGTACATATTGGAGTTCAACTGCAGCTAGAGCCAATAAACAAGCCTATGTTTATTCAAGCGGCAACAGTGCTATAGAATCAGACAGAATGGCGACACATAAGATTCGTGCCGCTCGTAGGAAATAACAATAAACAAATCAGAGGGTGTATCAAACAACTGTCCAATCACAGTTTTTTGATACACCCTCTCTCTTATTTGCTCACCAGATTCTGTAAGGCATATAGCGGAAAGATTTCAATCCGGCAATCATCCTTTTCAAGTTATGCTTTTTTATCTGACATTCAATATATTAACTGCAAAAAATGCTAAAATCCAAACATTTAAATCAATTATATTTGACAAAATCCAAACATTTAAACCTTCTGTTTTTGCTAAAATCCAAACATATATAAAAAAGACGATGACAACAACTGCTTTCGCATGTCATTGCCATCGTCCCTTATTTGAGCCTAACTATAAGCTGCCAAACTAATAAGTAATAAGTAATAAATACCAAATACTAAATACTAAATACTAATTAATAAACGGTGTTCTGCGGATCGAAGTTTGTCCAACCGTCCAGCCAGTTGTCGTTAGCATTGAAAGCTCCGATGTATGTTACGGGAGTGAACCATGAGTCGAGTCCTGAGAAGTTCTGTGCGCCGAAGAGGCTGCTGCCTGACTGCGGCATGAACGCTACGCCAACACCCTTGCCGTCGGTAAGCATCAATGATGACTTGTCAGCGAAGTAGCGGTTGTTGTTCTCCGGCAACTCGAAGAAGGTGTGTGAGTAAGACTGCTGGCTGTCTGCCTTTACTGCCTTTGCCTTATAGTCATACTCCTTATCCTCGTAGCACTTATTGGCGTCAGAGCCAAGGATGTCAGCATTGGCGATGAAGATGTTCTGGAGGCGCAACTTGCCAGCCTTTGCCTGTGCTGGAGTGTCACCCTTCTCACCGTCGATAATCAGACCGATAGGCCAGTCTGTCACTACAGAGTTGACACAGTTAAGGCGTGATGAGCGGCGAATCTGCATACCAGCCTGGAACTTTCCAAGACCTGAACCGTTGTTGGGGAAGTAAGATCCGGCTGTGATATACGAGTTGCTGTTCTGGAAGTCAGAAGCGCTCTTAGGACCTACGAAGGTGATGTTGGAGAATGTGGCTGTGGTGATCGGAGTTGCTGCCGTAGCACCGTCTGCACAGTTGTCGCTCTCGAAGCCGTTGCTCTGGCTCTGGTCGGCAATGCGCGGATCGCGTACGGAAAGGCCGAACTGCACCTTACCTGAGAATCCGTTGTCAGTATCGAAGTCGTCATCCCATCCCTTGTAGGCTACAAGGTATTTACAGTTGACAGCACCGCCGAACCATTCGTATGAGTCGTCATTAGAGTAAGACACCTGCACGTGGTCAATCTGTGTGCCCGAACCTACGGAACCGAGCGTCAGACCATTGATTTCCTGGTCAGCCTTGAAAGGATAACCGGCAAACTCGATACGTGCATAGCTCAACACACCAGAGTTGTCAGCGTCGTCGTTGCCGCCGTGCTTGGTGCGCGGACCACCCTCAATCTGCATCTCGGTCTGATTATTATGTGCCTTGCCACAGATGATCACACCACCCCAGTCGCCCGGTCGGCGCTGTCCGGCAGCCTGTGCAGAGGTAAAGACAATCGGAGCATCAGCCGTGCCCTGCGCGATGAGCTTGCCGCCACGCTCCACGATGAGAGCAGCCTTAGTGGCTTTGTCGCCCTTGATGACGGTGCCCGGCTCGATGGTAAGCTCAGAGCCAGCACCTATATATATCCACCCCTTGAGAGTGTAGACACCCTTCTTGAGAGTCTGCTTGCCTTTGAATACGAGTTCCTGGTCGCCGTTGCCGATTACCTTGCCCTCGACATTGTCCTTGCCATCCTCTCCAAAGAGCAGGTGGTCGCAAGCCTTCAGACCACCGTCAGTGGTCCATGTGTAGGCTGTGTCCTGACCAGGAGTAGGATCGTCGTCATTACTGCAGCTGCTCATTGTGGCAGCCATCATCAGGATGCCCATGCATCCGAAAAGATACGTCTTGTTCATAATGTTTTTAAAATATTGATTAGAACTTATATATTATCTGTAAACCTATGTTGCGTCCCGGCTTATAGCAGCGCGAAACTTCCTCTTTCTCCTTGCTTGTGCCGTCGGAATACTTCACCTTAGCGAACTGCTTGTAGTAGACACGTTCGGCAAGGATGTCGCGGACATTGAACTTCATCTCCCAATGACTGCCCCACTTCTTGCCCACGGAGAAGTCGAACGTGTTGCGCGGCATCTCATAGCTGTGAGGCACGCGGGCGTTGTCGTCGCTTGCCGAGCTGCCCTCGCTGCGACCTACACCGATGATTCGCTTGCCGATGCGATTATAAAGAAGGGCGATGTCGAGCTGGTGAGCCTCGTTCTTATAGAACAGTCCTGTATTGACAAGGTAAGGCGACTGGCCCTGCATGGGTCGGTTCTCTTCCTTCGATCCTTTCTCAAACTTCACCTTACTCTTTATAAGCGCTCCGTTAAACGACCAGCTGAAATTCCTTAAGCCGATAAACGAGAGGTCCTTGCGGATGTCAAGCTCGATGCCATAGTTGGCTGCGCTCTTGGCATTCTTGTAGGAATAGATAAGATTGGTTCCGCCAGCAACGGTGTAAGTCCACTCGATGGGCGAATCGAAGTTCTTGTAGAAGGCGGCAAGCGAGACGGTCTCGCCGCGAGAAGGATAGAACTCGTATCGCAAGTCCACGTTGTCAACGTAGCAGTTCTTCAGCTCCGTATTGCCTTGCACATCGCTGGCAAGGTCGAAATCATAGAATACGGACGACGAAACCTCACGAAACTCGGGGCGATTGATGCTGCGTCCGTAAGAGAGACGGAGCTGGTGCTTATCGCTGAACTTATACGTGGCGTTGACAGAAGGGAAGAAATCGTCGGTGCGATAGTGGCGGCTGGTCTCGCTCTTCTCATAGTCGCGGGTGTTGGATATCAGCTCCATGTCGTTATGCTCAAAGCGGACTCCTGCCTGTACGCCAAGCTTTCCGAAGGGCAGCGAGGCTGAAACATATCCTGCACCGAGCGTATTGTGTCCGCGATAATTGTTTCGCATCTGAAGCTGCTCGAACATATAGAGGCGGTCAGCACCCATATACTGCTCGTCGCTCAGCAGGGACGTGATGTCGATGTGCTGGAAATCGGCAGGAAGCGTGTTGGCAGCGGGGTTCCACTGATAATAGAAAGCACGCGTACGATACTCCCTTGTGCGATATTCACCGTAGCCGCCCACCTGCAAGGAGGGAATCCAACCGGCGAAGTCGAACGAGTGTCGGTCGTTAATGCCAATGGAGAAGATGTGCTCGTCAAGCTGTGTCCATTCGCGGGATATGTCGTTGCCGGTATGCAGGGCTATGTCGCCGGGATTCTGCATATCGTTGAGAAGGTATCGCCTACGGTCAGGCAGACGGCGGTTAGCATACGCGTACCCGACACTCCAATCGAGGGCATCGCCAGTGAAGGTATGCTTTCCGGTTAGCTGACCGTTATAGGTGGTGCGTGAGCGATAGTAATATTCCGCACTATGCTCCTGATTGGACTGTGCGTCGACTCCCTCACGCCATGTATATCGGTTTGTGGAAAGCTGGTTAAAGATGTTCTTAAGCTGATACTTGTGATTGCCGTCCCGTGAGAGGAACGTCAGATTGAGCATCGCTCCGAGGCGCACATTGTTGTTGAACTGGTCATCAGTGGAATGGCGCAGATAATTGGAGCGGTCGTTAGTGGCATCGTATATACCGAAGAGATTGTTCTCCATATCGGTATATGTGCGATACTCGTTGGTGTAATTGAGGGCGGCAAGCAGACCAAGCGTGCGACCGTTGAGATTCCATCGGTGCGCCAGACTTGCGGCAAGCTTAAGGTCGCCTATAGGATTACGGCTCTTTACGCGCCAGTCATTGTTGAGTCCGTTGCCGCGAAGGTCGTAGAGATTGTCGCCGACCTTACTGCCAGCATTATCAAGCAGCGGACGCAGAGAGGCGTCGATGCCTCCCTTCAAACTGCGCAAGCCATTGTCGAAAGCAAGAAAGTCGGTGGCTGAGCCTTTGCCGTAAGAGAAACGCTGGAATGCGGAAGAAGTGTTCCAGTTGCCACCGACCGAAAAGGTTAGATTGTTTTCTGTTGGTATTTCCTTTGTGTTTACGATTATGAATCCGCCCGAATAGTCAGCAGGATATTCTGCCGACGGCGACTTCACAATGGTAAGATTGTCAATCTGAGAGCTTGGAATGATGTCAAACGAGAAGGCTCTTGAGTCTGCCTCGCTTGAAGGCACGGCACCGCCGTTCACCCATACGTTGTTGTAACGCTGCGACAATCCGCGCACCATCACAAACTTGTCGTCGATAAGGCTCACGCCCGGCACACGGCGTATCACCTCACCCGCATTGGTGTCCTGCGTCCGGCTTATCTCCTGTGCCGAAACATTGCTCACTATGACGGGACTGTTTTTGGCTACTTGTATCATTGCCGCATCTGTGGAGCGACGCTCCACGGCAGTGACCACCACCTCTTTCAGCTTCTGTTCGTCAGGAAGCATCGCGATGCTCACGGCATCCTCCGTCGGTGCGTCCGTCACCCGAACCCCGTCAATTCGCTGGGGCTTATATCCTACATAATTAATATATAAGGTGTAGGTACCTTTCTTGAGTCCATTGAGTTGGAAGTTGCCGTCAATGTCTGTGACGGCTTTAAGGTTGGTGCCCTCCACAGTCACGACAGCACCTATGAGTGTCTCGTGAGAGTTCTTGTCCACCACATTGCCCTTAAGCTGCTGGGCAAGTGCTGTCGTTGTGGAGCCAATCATAAGCAGCGCTGTGGCTGCAAAGGCTATCCTGTTGCTACGTTTCGTCATTATCTTCTTTGCTAACTTTTTACGGTTGCAAAGTTACGCCCGGAATGTTGCAACAGGATTGCACGATGGTTTTAAAGCGTTGACGAAGGAGTTAAGAAAAAGCTACAACCTTACATACAGCTTTAAATTCCATAACTGCTTTAAATTCTATAACTTCTGAACTTGCGAAAGTTCAATATCTAATAATATACGTTAAAATCAATATCTTACATACAGTTTCTGGTTATATCCACAACCAACGAATCGGCTTTTGACGTATCTTTGCCAATAGAAAATCTAAAACATTAGATAAACCCATCAATCATTGGAAAGATGAAAGAATTCAATACATTAACACGTGGCGAAATGCAGATAATGAGCATTCTGTGGGACAACGGTCGTGGCATGACTACGCACGAGATAATCGACGCTTATCCCGAACCCAGTCCCGCCTACTCCACTATTGCCACGTTTATGAAGATTCTGACCCACAAGAAGTACGTCACATCCTACAAGCGTGACGGTGGTGGCAAGACTTACGTGTTCTCCCCTCTCGTAACAAGAGCCGAATACACGCGACAGGCTATGAAGGAAGTTAAGAAATCGTTCTTTGGCGGCAGCTTACACTCGCTAATATCGTTCTTTGTTAAAGAAGAGAACATCTCAGACGAGGAACTGGAGGAAATACTAAGTCTGATAGACAAAGGAACGGAGAAAAGAGACAATTCAAGAACAGCAGACCTATGATACTACCTTATATTATAAAATCAGCCCTGACCTTGGCACTGCTCTACACCTGCATTATGCCATTGCTTGAAAAGGAGACATTCCATCGTCTAAACCGAATAATTGTCCTTGGATGCCTGCTCCTGTCGTTCATAATTCCATTGATTCATTTCACCGGTGGCACGAATCAAACGATAGACATGGTTCGTCAGGCGGTTCAACTGCCTGAAATACTGATAGACGGCAACGCAAACAAGCAGACGGTATGGAGTCTGACAGACATCATTGTCTGCATATATACACTCGGTGGCGTGGCTATGTTATCCTTGACAGCGATACAGACTATGTCTCTGATGCTGCGTCTGCGCCGATGCGAGCATATCGCCGACAACAAAGGCAATGTCATTGTCCTCACCGATTATGCCACAAGTCCGTTCTGCCTCTTCCATTACATTGTGATGAGCCACGACGACTATGCCAACAACCGCAGTTTCATACTAACGCATGAGCAGGAGCACATACGTCTGCGCCACTACATAGACCTCATCATTCTTCAATTCGCCACTATCATACAGTGGTTTAATCCGTTCGTGTGGCTGATCGGAAAGAACCTTAAGGCCATACACGAGTTTGAGGTGGATGAGGCAGTCTTAAACAAAGGCATTGATGCAACACAATATCAAAAATTTCTTGTAGTCAAGGCGGTCGGCAATCGTCTGCAGCCATTTGCCAACAACCTTAACAAAGAGTCACTAAAACGAAGAATCATTATGATGAACCAGAAAAGATCAAACCGATGGATGATGCTCAAGGCATTACTTGTCATCCCGGTGGCGACATTGGCAGTCAGCGTTTTTGCCAATGGTACGAATGCGAGTGAAACGCCAAAAGAGCCTCACCCACAGACAACCACTCAAACGAAAATCCATGACGCCGTAGAGGAGATGCCTGAATTCAATGGCGGACAATTGGCAATGATGGAATTCCTCATGAATAACATGAAATATCCACAGGCAGCTGTCAAAGCAAAGCAGCAAGGCAAGGCTGTCGTCGGATTTGTTGTCAGAAAAGACGGAACCGTAAGCGACGTACACATCACACAGTCAGCAGGTCATGCCGTTCTTGACGAAGAGGCTATACGCGTGGTAAAGGCTATGCCTGCTTGGAAGCCAGGCAAGCAGAAGGGCGAGCCGGTAAATGTGAAGTACAGCGTGCCGATAACTTTCAAGCTTAAATAATAGGGAAAAGGGAATGTAAGAATACTGTTACTGTATTTTTACATTCCCTTTGTTTATTGCATAATCAGCTTAATTCATTTCAGTCTGAACTCTGCCTCCAACTCTATCTCCATTAACGTTGACACGCTATATACGCCCTCCGAGAGTCTGCCACTTTCATAATAGCTTCTCTTGTATGCGTCGCCGATATCCTTCAGATTCCATGAAGTCGGAATTACGAGCAAAATTCCCTCACCAGGCTTTATCTGTCCGTTAGCCTGCATCCATTCATAAGCTTTCGTCGTACCTGATCGCGTCAGAGGATGACGATTTTGTGTTTTTGCATCAAGAATACTTGGAAGCCCAGACAAACGACACGTGTTCTGTGTATGGTTAATAACAATCATACGAATAGAGTCTGACCGTGACGAAAGGACACGACACTCGAAAGCTCCACACATACTGCCAGTCGCTGTCGGAACGATACTGTCGGATGTCAACTTAAAATGCGGATTTATATTGAAATGCACTTTCTTGCATAATTTGTAAGTACCATTTTTCAATGGAGTGGCAAACTTATTTGAGGAGAATTCCATTTCTGCAGACTTACCTGTTAGCAACTCATAGCCAAGATCAGTGAAACCACCTTTAAAAGGCATTCTACCCCATCCTTCTGCATTCTTTTTATATACTTCAAAGCGATTTCCATATGAGCTGTTCGGACCATGCAGGTTGGCCATTGTATAACAGAAACTGCTTTCATCACAATTTGCTACACTGTCTTTCATCGTCAACGTATAAGCCATATTGCCCGTAGTGGTAGCCCCTGACACTCGGTAGAACATAGTGTAATAGCTACGGTATCTGCCAATCGGAGTGATTCGCAACTTGCTTATATCCGTATATTCACTATCGGCTACGTCAACCACAACAGCCGAATCAGCATCCGAAGCACTCTCTGCCTGACGTGCCTGTGATGAGCAACCAAAGGCAACAGCAAAAGTTGACAGTAAAAACAATAAGTATTTCATAAGCGGTAGTATTATTAGCGTGCGAGTTCCTGTACTTTCTCCTCATCCAACCCCGTCACTTGCGCTATTTGCGCAATGGGCAGATTTAAGGAAAGCATGCTCTTGGCTATCTCTACATTGCGTTGGGCTATACCTTCCTGACGACCTTCCTTCAGTCCTTCCTGTAGTCCCTCTGCTCGTCCCTCAGCACGTCCCTCCACATATCCGTCGTCATGGCTTGTGTCGAGAACGCTGCGTTGATAGCGCAGAGCTTCCATGTGGCGGATGTAGGCGCTGCGCTCCGAGGCGCTAAGCGAGTCGACTCGCAGACATTCACGAGCCTCGCTCAGTCCGGGCGCTATAGAGTCCTGAGAAATTTTTCCGGTCTTCAGAAACTCCATCCATTCGTCGAGCGGCGTTGTTGCCACCTTATCAAAATCGTTCACACGCAATACGTAATATTCAGGGAATAGGTCGCCAGCCTCCTTGCGTTGCAGGATGTCGCTGCTCTTCAGCCCGAAGAAACGCTCATTCTGACGTACCGAAAGCTTCAGAATGTCGTTCTCGTCATGCAGTCCCTTGAAGAACGTCTTGCCATGATAAACATAGTCGGTGCCCTGTCCAAGCTCGAAGTACACGATGTTGATGCTATACACCTTGCGCACCTTGCCATAGTCGTTGCCAAGTTCAATATAGTCGGTTATGACCTTGGACACGCCATAGAGCATACGGTGGAAATATGTCAGCTCGCGATTGTTCTGTATCTCGACGATGGTAAGTTCGCCGTCTTCGCTCTCAGCAAGAATGTCCACACGGTTAAACTTGTCGAGCTCATTCTCCTGGTTCGACTCGCTCTCCAAAAACCTGAGTATCGTGTACTTGCGACCGAGGAGTGATGTCATCAGTCCTTCAAGCACAGCATGGTTGGCCTTATTGCGAAGCAGGCGTTTCATTGCCCAGTCAAATCGTATGTATATCTCCATAACTTTATATGCATTAATCAGTTAATTGTCTGTTGACACCCACAAAAATAGGAATTTAAATTGGAATGACAAACAATATTCGGCAAAAATACGGAAAACTCTTGCGTTGAACACTATATTACTTTGTCTATACCCCAATTCTTCTTTATCCACTCCACACGGTCATCTTCTGTCACAATAAAGTCGATTTCGCCCAATGATGCCACATGATAGGCTCGTGCCGTACCGAGTTTTTCTGCTGTAGCAGTAGTAAGACGTTTGGTTCCTTGTAGTAACATGCAGCGCTTGACAATGGCTTCCTCACGGTCATCAGTCATCATACCTTTATCGGGATGCAAATCGCTAACACCTATCACACTCCAGTCGGCATACACATCTTTAGCCATCTCATAGGTCTGTAGTCCTACTGTCACTTGCGATGGCCCCCACACATGTCCTCCAAGCATCGTAAGGTCGATGTTTGTCTTCTCGGAGAGTGAGAGTGATATAGGCAGACTGTTTGTAAATACCGTGAAATGCTTGTCATCAGGCAACTGGCGTGCTATCTCAAGGTTCGTCGTTCCACCATCAATCATTATCACGTCACCATCATTAAACAAAGCTACAGTTTTCTCTGCAATACGCTGCTTTATCACAGTCTGAGTATTGAGACGTTCATTGAATCGCAATGATATGCCCGACTTGGCAATTGCTCCGCCATGCACCTTTGTCAGCATACCTTGTTGTTCCAATTCTTGAAGGTCGCGGCGTAGCGTGTCGTCCGACACTCCAAGTTCTTCACTCAGTTGACTGACGTATATGCGTGAGTCACGACTGAGCCGTTCTGATATCAGTTTTTGTCTTTCTTCCTTTAGCATATTTGCGGTTTTATATTTGTTTATTTCCGCAAATTTACGTATATTTGTTCAGAAAACAATAGACAAAAGTGCATTTCTATTTGATTATTGCGGTTTTTTGCGTAATTAATTATTCAGCACATATAATTACTGAAGCCCAATACATCAAAAACGCATGGCTGTAGCTTTATGTATAATAGAGAGAAATAGCGACAAACGTATTAAAAAACATTAAATAAACCGATAATTATGACAAAGAAAAAGACAGAATTAGAGAAATGTTTGGCTGGAGAGTATTTCAATGGAGTAGACCCAGAACTTTGGGATATGACAGTACGTACCAAACGTCTGTTGAAACAACTCAACGCTACCGACTACACCGACTTAGAATCAAAATATGCCATCTATCGTCTGATATTTGGCTCGGTAGGCGAGCAAGTTCACATCGACATCGATTTCCACTGCGAATACGGTCGAAATATCCACATTGGCAACCGCGTGATAATAAATATGAATTGTACATTTGTCGACAACAACGAGATACGTATTGGCAACGATGTGCTTATAGCTTCGGATGTCAAGATATACACTGCCACACACCATACAGACCCTGCACAACGTGTCATGCCCAACTGGAAACCTGGTCTGTCAATATGCCGCACATACGCAAAGCCCATCACCATTGAGGACAACGTATGGATAGGAGGCGGAGCGATACTTCTACCAGGTACAACTATCGGCAAAGGCTCGGTAGTAGGTGCAGGTAGCGTTGTTACACGTGACGTTCCTTCAGGATGTGTAGCAGTGGGTAATCCATGCAAAGTAATAAGAAAAATGATGTAAACAAAAGTCATCATGGCACTCACTTATTTAGCAATTATCGTCCGTGTGCTCCTAAACCCATTCTCGAATGTCTTTCAGAAACAACTTACGGGCAGAGGGCACGACCCTCTTTTGGTCAACTTTATTTCTTACATGACGCTCAGCATCGCATGCATTGCATTTGCATGGCATGTAGACTGGACTTCATTTTCTGGAGAGTTTTGGATATATGCATCATTGGGTGGACTGTTTGGAGCCGTAGGCAACGGTTTTCTTGTCATGGCTCTAAAGCGTGGCGATCTATCCGTACTTGGACCTATCAACTCCTATAAATCAATTGTCGGTATCATTGTGAGCATTATTATGCTTGGCGAACTGCCATCGATTATAGGAATGGCGGGGGTGGGCACAATTGTCTTCGGCAGTTATTTCATCTTCGACACCACCGAAGAAGGTTTCTCTTTGAAACTACTGAAAAGCCCTGAGATACAATATCGTATATTGGCTATGGTTCTTACTGCCATTGAGGCTGTCATCATCAAGAAAGTGATAATACATTCAGATACAACCGTATCGTTCATAGTATGGTGTTGGGCAGGAGCGTTGTTTTCATTCATTCAGCTTGTTATAATGAAAACAGACCTGAAATGCGGTTTTCAAAACATCAAGCCTCATGATATGCGGATTGTCTTTGGACTTGTATCTTGCATTGGTTTGACGCAATACACAACCAACTATACGTTTAAACATATTAATGTGGGATATGGACTGGCATTGTTCCAACTCTCCACCATCGTCAGCATAGTGTTGGGCTACAAGATATTCCATGAAGAAAGCATAGTGAAGAAACTCGTAGGCGCATTGATAATGATTGTCGGTTCGGTACTGATAATCTTCAGTTAATATAATGAAAAAGTTGGCTTAAGCCGTCGTAGCAACAAGCAACATCAGAAAGGCAACAAGCGATAAGGTTTTCTGATGTAAATACGTTGTGTTCGGTTTTTTACTTTTTGTATACAAAAAAATTATAATGATGCAAAAGTACAAAAACTAATGACTATTCATTATAAAATCAGTTTTTTCTCAAAGACTTTCGCTAACTTTGCATAAACAAGCAAAACAACAGATATTATGGCACTGAAACTTTATCCTTTAGGTTTACAGACGTTCTCGGAAATACGAGAGCGAAATATGCTGTATATTGACAAAACAGAATATGTATATCGCATAGCATCAAGCGGTAAATATTTTTTTCTGAGTCGACCAAGACGATTCGGGAAGTCATTGCTTGTATCTACATTCAAAAGCTACTTCGAGGGTAAGAAAGAACTGTTTAAAGGACTTGCCATAGAAAAACTGGAAAAGGAATGGACGGACTACCCAGTGCTCCACTTCGACATGAGCGGTGGCAAGCACATGGACAAGGAACAGCTTAACCGATATCTACTTTATATTCTGGAACTTAACGAGAAACCGTATGGAGTTATTTCTGATTCGATAGACCCTAACATACGACTTTCCAACCTTATCAATACCATATATCAGCAGACTGGCAAGCAGGTTGTCGTGCTCATTGACGAATATGACGCACCGTTGCTTGACGTGGTGCATCAAGAGGAGAATCTAAATGAACTGCGCCAGATAATCCGCAACTTCTTCAGTCCGCTGAAACTCAACGAACCATACCTACGCTTCGTATTCCTTACCGGCATAACCAAGTTCTCGCAACTCAGCATCTTCAGCGAGCTGAACAACATCAAGAACATAAGTATGGACGAACCTTATTCCGGAATATGCGGCATAACGTTAGACGAACTACAGACACAGATGAGCGAAGATATTGATGCGTTAGCCAAGAAAATGTCGCTTTCTCGACAGCAAACCATTGAGAGTCTTAAGGAGAATTATGACGGCTACCATTTCACATGGCCTGGTCCAGACGTATTCAATCCGTACAGCCTGCTCAACTGTTTTGCCGACGGGAAAATAGATGCTTACTGGTTCGGATCAGGCACGCCTTCTTATCTTATAGAGATGATGCGCAAGTATGATTTCCTTCCGGCTGATCTTGGTGAGGAGATGGATGCTGACAAGGCCGACTTCGATGCCGCTACGGAGACAATGAGCAACATTATGCCCCTACTTTATCAGAGCGGCTACATCACCATCAAGGCATACGACCCCGACACCGAGCTCTACACGCTCGGCATTCCAAACAAGGAAATACGCGTCGGACTGAATAATATCACCGAGTGGATGATAGAATAACATAAATGAAACATACAGATTATAATATAATTAAATGGAAACAACCGACATTAAGGAAGAACAGATTCTGATCAGAATAACTGGTAATGACCGTCCTGGTCTTACCGCATCGATAATGGAGATTCTTGCAAGCAAGGATGCGAAGATCCTGGACATCGCCCAGGCTGACATCCATTCCACCCTTTCTCTGGGCATCCTCATCCGTATCAGCGAGGACGACTCCGGTCAGGTGATGAAGGAGCTGCTGTTCAAGACCACTGAGCTGGGCGTGCAGATAGGCTTCGAGCCCGTAACGGACGACCAGTATGAGATGTGGGTGGGCCAGCAGGGCAAGAACCGATATATCCTCACGCTCATCGGACGTAGCCTTTCGGCAAAGCAGATTGAGGCTGCCACAAAGATTATCACAAAGCAGGGACTCAACATCGACTCCATCCTACGACTCACCGGACGTATGAGCATCAAGCACCCGGAGCAAAACCGTAGGGCGTGCATCGAGTTCTCGCTCCGTGGCACTCCCACTGACCGCACTCTCATGCAGGAGGAACTGATGAAGATTTCTTCGGAAATGGAGATCGACTTCTCTTTCCAGAAGGACAATATGTATCGACGTATGCGCCGACTGATCTGCTTCGATATGGACTCAACGCTCATTCAGACCGAATGCATAGACGAACTGGCTGAGCGTGCCGGCGTGGGCGACGAGGTGAAAGCCATCACGGAGAGCGCCATGAGAGGCGAAATCGACTTCAAGGAGAGCTTCACACGCCGTGTGGCGCTGCTGAAGGGACTCGACTCAAGGGTGTTCGAGGAAATCGCCCAAAAGATGCCCATCACGGAGGGAGTGGACCGCCTGATGGCTGTGCTGAAACGTTGCGGATATAAGATTGCCATTCTCAGTGGCGGATTCACGTATTTCGGCGAGTTCCTGCAGCGCAAGTACGGCATCGACTATGTATACGCCAACGAACTGGAGGTGGACGACAACGGCATTCTGACGGGACGTTACGTTGGTGAGATAGTGGACGGACACCGAAAAGCAGAACTGCTGAAGCTTATCGCACAGGTGGAGAAGGTGAACCTCGCGCAGACCATTGCCGTGGGCGACGGAGCCAACGACCTGCCTATGCTGGGCGAAGCCGGACTTGGCATCGCCTTCCATGCCAAGCCTCGTGTGGTGGCTAACGCAAAGCAGAGCCTCAACACCATCGGCATCGACGGCGTGCTTTATTTCCTTGGCTTTAAGGACAGCTATCTCGGCGAGCAGGGAAAGTTCTGATCTTTATCTGCATTTTATAGCATAACATCGTGGAGCAAGTGTGGAATTTTTCTACACTTGCTCCACGCTTTTCTACACTTCCACACTTTTTCATTTTTACATCGTTTTTCTTACATCGTTGATTTCCAACGGTTTAAGCTTTCAAGTATTGTTTTGGCACGCCCGTTGCATTATATTAGTCGAACGACGCAACGAACCAACAAGTTCAAGCAAAGTTCAGCTAATAAACAATAATATTCACAATAAAAAATTTACGCATATGAAGAAGTTATTTTTTGCAGCTTTTGCAGCTTTCGTAATGGTATCAGTAAGCAACGTATTCGCTAACAACTCAATGTCAAGTCTCAGCACCGCCCTTCCACAGGACACAACCACAGTGGACACGGTGGCACCGGCAGAACAGCCCGCTGAAACTCCGGCTGAGACACCAGCACAAACTGAGGACTCAACTGTAAGCGCAGCAGGATCAGACGACACAGCAATGATGATGTTCTCTGACTCAACAGAGGTGGACACCACAAAAACTGACGTCACTCCTGACGTGGCATAATAACAGGAACACATTCATATCCATTTCCTGACATAATTGCCAAATACCCCAAGCCGCTTCAGCCTGTATTGTTTTGCGTGAGCAAGAGATACAGGCTTTTTTCGTGCATAAAATAAAAAACTGCAATCTGCGTTATATATGTATATAAGAATAGGAATATATAGTAAAAAGAAGTAAGACATGTTCAGCACTCGTATAAAGATTCTTGTCGGTTATGGGCTTCTTGCCATTGTGTTGTTGTCAGCCACATGGATGATTTATGACAACACCCGATCGTTGACAGCCGTCAACCGCGCCTCAGAAAAGCTTCTGGCACGCCGCGACATCGTGGACTCGCTTGTCTATTCGATGCTTGAGACGGGCAACGCCGAACGATCCATACTGCTCGGCGACACCGGTGAATGGCAACGCTTCAGCCACGCCATCAACAGCTCCATGGACAAGGCACGCCAACTGCGCCCCTTGCTCTCTGACACCATGAAGCAGCAGCGACTCGACTCGCTCATCGATCTCCTCAACTGCAAACGCGAGAACACGCTACTCGTAATGGCAGAACTTGGCAAGGACAGCCGCGACATCTACTTCTCAAATAAGTTGCGGGCGCTGCACAGCGGAACTGACTCCGTGGTAATCAATCCAAAGACGGAAGAACGACGCGAACAGCACGAGACGGTGTACGAGATAGTGAAGAGCAGACGCGGCTTCTTCAGACGGTTGGGCGACGCTTTCCGACGCCAACACTCTGACACCGTAGGCATGACGCACATATATAAACAGCCCACCGATACCGTCAATCACAGACTAAACATCGCCGATTCCGTGGCTAACGCTCTCGCCGAAATCCATCATGACGAACAACGGGCTCGCGGACAACGACAGGAAATAATAGCCAACCGCAACAACCAACTGCAGCTGGTGAGCATCCAGCTGGCGTGGCGCACGGAGCAACTGCTTGAGGACATCCAGACCGACGAGCACAACGCCCTGCTCAAGACCATCAACAAAGCCATAAGTTCACGACGGGCTATGATCATCAGGATAGTCGGACTCGGACTGCTTGCCATTCTCTCGGCAGCCATTCTCGTGGTCTACATCCTGCGAGACATACGCCGGGAACGTCGCGACCGCAACCGCATCCTTGAGGCAAAGGCAGAAACCGAACGTATAATGCAACAGCGCGAACGTCTGCTGCTGACCATCACGCACGACATCAAAGCTCCGGCTGCGTCAATAGCCGGATTCATCGACCTGCTCAGCGAGTACGTTGACCGTCCCAAAGCGGTGGGTTATCTGCAGAGCATCGCCGGATCGTCAAAGCATCTGCTACAGCTCGTCTCCGCCCTGCTGGACTATCATCAGCTGGAGAGCGGCAAGGCGGAACTGCATGAGGTGAGCTTTGCGCCGGCTTCGCTTGTGCGCGAATGTACGGACGGCATGCAGCCGCAAGCCATGGCGAAGCATCTGCGTCTGACGGCGGACATACGCGTGGAGGACACGATGATGTGTCGTTCGGACGCGTTCCGCATAAAGCAGGTGATAAACAATCTGGTGAGCAACGCCATTAAATACACCGACAAGGGCGAAGTGACCGTAACCGTGGTCGTGGCAAACGCACGGTTGACCATCAGCGTTACGGACACGGGATGCGGAATGACGCCGGAGGAACAGCAGCGCGTCTTCCTTGCATTCACCCGTCTGCCCGGCGCACAAGGCAAGGAGGGCGTAGGTCTGGGACTGTCCATAACACGCGAGATAGTGCAGATGCTCGGCGGAACCATCAACGTCAGTTCGCGTAAGGGCAGCGGATCGAAGTTTAAGGTTGTTATTCCTGTGGAAGTGCTTGCCAATAGCGCACCCGTAATAGCTACAGCCAAGATAGATAATAATAAATTTGAGGAAGCCGCCACCGTATCCCATGACGCTAAGGAGATATCCGTGCTTATCGTCGACGACGACAGGCTGCAGCAGCAGTTGCTCACAGAAATGTTCTCACGAATAGATGGCATAAGCCTCAACGTTGTCACCACCACACATGCCAACGAAGCCATACGTCTCGCCAACGAGATGAAGCCACGTATTGTCTTCACGGACATAGAGATGCCGGAGATGAACGGTAGTGAAATCATGCGACGCATACGCAGCAACATGACAGCAACGTTCGTGGCAATGACCGCCCACGAACAAAGCATAATGCCTCAGCTTCGCAAGGACGGCTTTGACGCCTGCCTGTTCAAGCCGTTCAACGTGCAGACTCTCGCCGCAACCATCTGTCAGCTTACCGGCATCATAGTAAAGGTGAAAGCGGAAAGCAGCGCCACGGAAACCGACAGCCTACGCTCTGCCCTACTGCCCTTCACCGACGGCGACCCGGAAGCCGAACGACAGATAATCGACGACATACACAAGTCAATAGATGAATATCTCGACATGCTGAAAGACGTTTCCGACGCAGACCAGATAGCCAAGGCGGCACATAAGGCCATGCCTCTGCTGGAGATGATACAGCCGGGAAAGAACAGTTGGCTGACGCCGCTTACGCCCGAACATATCGGCGAAACAGAAGAAAAAGAGCGTGAGAAACTGACAATTCAGCTCGTAGAAAGGCTCAAACAAATAAAAAACCTATAACTTTGCAGAAGATTTCTGCTTCGTAGAAGATATTAAGGATACACTATATATTGAGATATGCCACATATATTAATAGTAGAAGACGACATTGCTTTTGGCACAATGCTACAGACTTGGTTGCGCAAGAAGGGATTCGAGGTGGACAAGGCCACGTCGGTGGGAGCTGCCGTGAAACTGCTCTCGCCTAACGACGGAGTTGACCTTGTGCTCTCAGACCTGCGTCTGCCCGACCATGACGGACTGCGTCTGCTCGCATGGATGCACGAACACAACATCTATGCCCCATTCATCGTAATGACCAATTACGCTGAAGTGCAGAACGCTGTACTTGCAATGAAGTCGGGAGCAGCAGACTATATTGCCAAGCCCGTGCAACCCGACATCCTGTTGCAGAAGATCAACGATGCGATGGATCAGAATGCCAAGCAAGTAAATCCAACGCCAAAAACTCAAAAATCAAAACTCAAAACTCAAAATTCGGAAACCGCGCCACGCTACATTGAGGGAAAGAGTGAGGCGTCGCGACAGCTGTATAGCTACGTGGAACTTGTGGCGCCCACCCCGATGTCCGTACTGATACTCGGAACTTCGGGCACGGGAAAGGAATACGTGGCACACCGCATTCACGACCTCAGCCCGCGACATGACCGACCGTTCTTCGCCCTTGACTGCGGCGCCATACCACGCGACGTGGCAGCATCAGAGTTTTTCGGTCATAAGAAAGGTTCGTTCACGGGTGCCGATACGGACAAGCGCGGCGCCTTCGAAGCTGCTAACGGCGGCACGCTGTTCCTCGACGAAGTGGGCAATCTGAGCTACGACGTGCAGGTGCAGTTGCTTCGCGCCTTGCAGGAACGCCGCATCCGACCGGTCGGCGGCACGGAGGAGATTCCCATCGACATACGCTTGGTTTGCGCCACGAACGAGAACCTTGCCGATGCCGTAAGCGAGGGACGATTCCGCGAAGACCTCTATCACCGCATCAACGAGTTCACCATCTACATGCCTAAGCTCTCGGAGCGTGGTACCGACCTCTTCCTCTTTGCCGACCTCTTCATGCGCCACGCCAACGAGGAGCTGAACCGCTCTGTGGAAGGTTTCGATTCGGCTGCAGCCGAACTGCTTGCCTCCCACTCATGGCCTGGCAATCTGCGCGAACTTAACAACGTCGTGAAACGCGCCGTACTCCTCACCCGCGGCAATCTCATCACCCCCACAGAGCTGACACTCGCTATGGGACCGACGCAGCCAGCCCAAGTAACAGCCCTGTACGACGAAGACTCAGAGCGTTCACGCATCGTAGCCGCCCTGCAACAGACCAATGGCAACAAGGCAAAGGCAGCACGACTGCTCGGAATAGACCGAAAGACCATATACAATAAAATGGAAAAGTTAGGGATAGAGTAACCCCACTCTCACCCCTAACTTTTCCATACTTTATAAACCTCCAATCCTTTCACAATCAGAAGGATATTATAGTATTTCCAACGCAATTTTTGCACAGGCTTCAGCATCCGCCAGTGCATGATGATGATGTGTCAGATCATAACCGCAGCGTGCCGCTATAATGTCCAGATTGTGATGTCCCTGTGGCCAAACCTTGCGAGAACGGACGAGCGTACAGAAGAAAGGATAATCGGGATAATCCATCTGATATACCCGAAAGACGGCTTTCAGACAACTCTCGTCAAACGCCTTATTATGAGCCACAAGCGGCAGATACTCACTTCCTAACCGCTTCTGCTCATCGGCAGACAAGCGTAGCTTCGGCTCAATCTGTGCCCATACTTCGGGGAAGACGGGCGCAGCGTCGGTGTCAGCAGCGGTGAGACCATGCACCTGAGTGCACCTGTAATTATAATACTCAGGTTCGGGCCTGATAAGCGAGTAGAACTTATCCACCACCTCACCGCCACGCACTATGATAACACCAACTGAGCAGACAGACGACCGCGTGTAGTTGGCAGTCTCGAAATCTATTGCAGCAAAGTCTTGCATTCTGATTTTTCTTTAATACTTGTTATACATTCCGTTTTTATATTCTACAAAGGTATGCAAAACTTGCGTATTAAGGCATGTCATCCGACACAATATTTGCATTTCTAACGCTCAATACTATGAGCTGAGCGCACAACAAAATCTTTGGTGCGAAATTCTTGAGTTTTGAGCATGCAGCGATAGTGTGCTGATATACAGCTAATTATACTGCTGAGAAGAGAAGTATGCAATGAATGACGGAGCAAAACAAGCATCATTGGGCTGCTATAGAGCCACTTTTACACTACAACACAGCCTCTCTTGTCATGCAATACAGCCTCTCTTGCACTCTTATAGGGTTACTATTGGAGTGTAAAAGTGGCGCTATTGTTAAGCTCGAGTACTGTTTGCACAGCAAAACACCATAAAAACAGCTTTTTGATTCTCTATAATCAATTTTTATTTTGTAACAGCTTTTTACTCTTTGTACGATATTTGCATGGCAAGACAGATGAGTAAAACGACAATAGAGACAATAGAGACAACAGGCTTCGCCTTGAAACAAATACATTGTACTACCCTAGAAAAAGTTGAATGGATTTGTACTGTAAGCCTGAGGTTGGTT
>ERZ1026890.343-NODE-343-length-32094-cov-127.724648_pt1 | contig 32094 bp, 24 predicted proteins | sample MGYA00380175_ERZ1026890 | MGnify/ENA primary metagenome ERZ1026890 (study PRJEB33269, sample SAMEA4719811) | human gut metagenome | biome: human-associated habitat; feature: organic feature; material: feces | place: Cameroon | collected 2013-10 ...
AACTCAAAATAAAAGCATCATTCTGCTATTTTTTGCTTTTTTAGGCGTTATTTTCTGGCAAAAAAACTTTTCTGCCTGTACAGGTCGAAATAGTTCATCATTTCTCGCGCTGTGCGAATCGGCAAGCCTCGATGAGTTTCTGCTTCAGCTTGCCACGGCCAGCCATCACAGTTTTATTTTGCTTCAACACGCTGCTAGGCCAGCCATCCTCGAAGCAGGTCACACTGAGATACTCCGAGGTCTGGGCATCTTGGTCAACTGCCTTGTCTATCTCCTTCTTAAACTCGTCGTCCAAGTCCTTGATGTCGCCATCATGATCCTTGCCGTCCTCGGTCTTCTTGCCCTTCAGTCCTTCCATGAAGGCACCCATCAGTCCGCCCATCACCTCCTTCACGGTCTCCTTTGGTATCACGCTGACCACCTCGCAGGAGATTGTGTAGTTGCCATTCTTCTCTAGGCTGGCATTGATATAAGTGTCGTTGGCGTAGCTATCCTTGGTGGCATCCTCGTGCTCGTGATGCTCGCCCACGGCATATTGGCTTCCGTGGCAGGCGAAGAGCAGTTTCAGCTCCTCCAGGTAGCCCTCCACCACCTCGTCGGTGTTAGCCTGGTTGCATATCTTCATGAAGTCAAGACCTATCGCCTTCTTCATTGCCTGCATGATGGGCATGGCGGCGATGTCCTTCATGCTCGCCTTGAAGAGAGCCTTTGCCTGCTTCTTGATTTGCGAGAGATTGGTAATCTTGGTGATGCGACCGTATTCATCGGTCTCAAAGTTGATGGTGGTGCCTATCACGCTCTTGGCGGTGCGCTCCGCTACCATGGCCATCATCTTGTCCCGGAAGTTGTCGCCCACCGAATCGGCCTTTACGTCCAGGAAGGTGTAGCTCATCTTATAGCCCTTGCTGGTGGAATCGTTTACCACGAGGCGCACCTGGGTGGATACGCCGAGCGTCTTCGCCAGCTGTGTCCACTTCCAACGTGTCGGAGTTGTTCGATAGCCATTGACTATCAGTGATTTTCTTGGCAATCGATACCGTGTCCTCTACCTTAGGTGACATTTCTCCGCCCTTCACGATGCCGTGGTTGGCGAGCAGTCCGCAAGCTATTATGCAGCTCATCACTATCAACGAGATTTTCTTCATAAGTTCATTTTTATGTTGTTTATTCTTCAAGTTTTTATTTCTCGCTACAAATTTACGTTTTTTTGTAAAAGAAGCCAAGCTCCTAAAAAAAACAGTAAAGTTAAACCAAGTTTAACAGTAAGTACGGTGCAACGAGTTAAGCGATTAATAAAAGTACAATCATCGCAATAATACATGCAGATTACGAGTGAAGAAATCCATAATAGTTTCATACTGGTGAAGCGGATTTCCCTCCATACCACCACACTGCCATATCATCCACCCAACAGGTATCAAGACACGATGAAGGGTCTATACGCCCACCTATCATCGTGGCATATAGACCCTTGTCGTTTCCCGTGAAGTGCGGGTGACTATGTTTGCTGGGCACCTTATACTCCTGCCCAGCTTAGGAGTTTATCTAATGTTATTAATTTCCAAGTTGTTATTAATATTTAATACCTCCACATGTTATGGAGTGGAATTTGTTTCCAAGAAATCGTGGTCGTTTATGATCCTCAGAATTTGCATAATCCTTAGATTCATCAGATTGCCACCCTTCATAATCACTTCCTGTCATAACCTTTTGATCTTTTGACAAAGTTAAATCTACAAATTCAGTAGGTACATTATCAAAGATATGGAAACCTGCAGTGGAAATATTACCTAATGTCACCGAATTTAGCCAACCACAATTGAAAAAGGCACAGTCACTTATAGATGAAACTCTCGGAGCATAGATTGTTTTAAGACTATTACACTCCTGAAAAGCATACCGGTCTATACTCTTTACATCTGGCAAGCTAATAAATTTCAGCGGTTGACAATTCGAAAATGCTTTAGACGGCAAAGCCTCAACTTTGTAAACAGTTAATTCTATACTGCCATCACTTGCACTTTTTAGAGCTTCTCTTATAGCATCAAACACACTCTTATCTGCATTTGCAGGCAAATCTTTGATTGCAATGTTCTTTTCGCCCGCAGCCAAAGCATTTTTTATAATTAGTACTGCATTTTCTGTAGTTGTTACAGCATCGCCACCGGTAATGTCATCGCCAGGACCCCAATCCGTAACACTTACACTTCCTATTGTAGCTTTGTCCTTACCTATTTTTACATCATAGGTATAGCTCTTGGCTTTTTCTAGAGCAGGAATTCCCGTTACATCCAGAACTTTAGTCTGAGTAGGTTTGCCCTCACCATCATTGTATGTCACAGTGAGTTTGAGGAATTTCTCTGTAGAATTGGCACTTCCTGGAGATACCAAAGCATAGAATACATTGTCTTTTTTACAAGCTTGGATGCCTACGTAGCTGTCACTTTCTTCTGCTGGAACTTTCAGCTTAGAATAAACTTCTACGGCAGAAAGCGTAGGGTTAAGATCTTTGAACTCATCTCCAAACCCACTTACATTGACAATGACGCGAGCCGTCTGACGTTTAAAGTTCAATGTCAACTGTCTGTCGGTAGGTATATCTTTCTTTTCTATCTCTTTTCTGCATGTCATATAATCAGACTGAGCAATTTTCGTGATGTCAGATTGATCAGCTTCGATATGACCCTCAGAGATAGAATTGGTGGAATTCCCTGGATAACAAGCCTCGAAAGTCTGGGCATTACCCGTCCAGACCAGATAGTCATTCGCATTCGCCCATTGTCCGGCCTTATTTTTGGTATAAACCACGGTTTTACCCTCAGTCGTTACGCTGATGACATCGTTCTCATTAAAGCTTTCTTGTTCCGCTTTTGTACCCAATGGATTGCTACGGGTAAAAATGCTGTTTCCACCAACGGTGGCAGCAATCTTTACCTCATTGGCGGCAGTGTTAGCGCTCTGCTCGTCATCAGTAGAGCAAGCAGCAAGCATTGCTATAACTGCAAATGCTCCCATATATTTTGTAATCTTCATATCTTGTCTATTTTAAATGTCAAACAAATCTTTAATCAGTCTCTCCTTGGGTAATGTTTTCTTTTCCCCAAGGCGTTGCAGTTATACCTTTTACCTGCACTACATCCTTACCAACCAGCAGACTCAACTGATGTTTGTTACCAGATACAAAATTCACATCGCTGGTGGATGTCCAGATGTAATCAGTGCCATCCACTTTGAACGAAATACTGAAATTACCAGCAGTAATGGTCTGCGGAATCACAATGGCAGAATAGTTGAAGGCAGCATGGTCGGTTGTTTTACCAGCCGCCTTGAATTCTGTAGTTTCTGGAGTAATGGCGGTTGCTTCCTGGGTATCGTCAACTTGAACACTTATAGGACTTGCTGAGAAATCCACTTTGCTGCTGATAATGGTGCCATTCACCTTGACATCAGTTACGGTTGCTTCCGTAACAGGCTTTTTCTCATCCTGATTAAACTGGTCTCTCAACTCGATAGTGAGATTCAGCTGACTGAGAAGATGGGTGAATGCGACATCAACCGCTTTGCTGGTATTCAATTCCGAACCAGGCGTGAATCCCGTTTGCTTATATACAATAAGGTCGGAAGAATAGTCTTCAGCATTGCTTTGGTCTTCTTTTACAGAAAAGGCATAATCTGACGTTCCGAATATTTTAACATTGCCATTTGCCTGATATGGCGCATAAGCCAGGATATCAACAGCAGTTGTTGAATTCTGCCACAACATTTGGGTAGCAGGATTCCACTTACCATTTTCCTGTGTTACCTTGATATTATCATAGGTATACTTGTCACTACCTGCATTATTGATACAGAAGCCGAACGAGCTGAGTTTCGCCGTACTGCCACCGTAAGAGGCACGGGTATTCATGCCATCTACACTTGTCGTGATTCTAACCACATTGTCCGCAGGATAATTACTCTGTGGCAATCCATCCTCATTTGAGCAGCTGGCAAAAAATGCCGTTGCCAAAGCTGCCATTGTTAAGAATTTGATTTTTTCCATCGTCTTTAACTTTTAAAGTTTATAATCTTTTGTATGGCAAAGATAAGGAACCTTCTTCTATCTTAGGACAGATAACCACCATAAAGTCTGTTTATCCATCCAACCGAGTTCATGGTTCCTTATACTTCTTTCACGACACAAATATACAAAAAATGATTAGAAATAGGTGTTATTTTTTTTTACCAATGTGTCGCATTCCTATGAATGCGACACCATTTTAAACAGATTTTACCACCACCCCCAACAATTTTTCCCCCTTTATTTTGCATTTTTTGGTATTTCTTAAAAACAAGGCTTATTCTATTTTTATCGTATTTGGCTACACTTTCAGCCTATTCTGTTCTCCTTTCGGAAGAAAATTGCTTCGCATTTATACCATTGTAGTCTTCTCATATATTCGTACCTTTGCAACAGCAGAACATCACAAAATAGTCAAGGGTCTATACGCCACCTGTATTCATCATGGCATATAGACCCTTGTCGTTTTTTAAATTCTTTAGCACTCCGTTATTTTCCACAAGTCATTACCTTTATAGATGATGGCTATCTTGTGGATAGGCTTTCCATTCATCAGCTGTGGCAATCTTGTGTCTTGCGCATATTGCTCCAACTGAGTCCTTGCTTCTTCCAAGGCCTTGTTTCCTTCTTCATCGGTATCGCCCGTTTTCAGATATTTCAACTCCAAGAGGTAGGCATGGGCTACCTCTGGGAAACGGGTGAGGTCCGGAATCATCGTCAAGTCGCAATAACCACCATTCAACTCCATTTCCTGGATGATGTAGTAATAACCACTATGGTTGAGATAAGCGGCGATGAAACCTTGCAGATTGCGCTCTGCCTGGATGCTAGAGTGAATACTTGTGCAGTTTCAATAACCCTCGGCGATGTATTTCGTTAGGGATTCCCAACTTTACTCTTCTGCCACGCTTGCCAATGATGGTCAGCATGCCATAATAGTAGAGCAGACTTGGGAACAGGTCAGGGTCAACCAAGTCTTCAGCAGGGAAACTTTCTCTCAGCTCCGCCCAGATGTAACCTTGGTTAATGATTTCTTTCAGCACGCTCTTGCGGTCGCCCTGCAGCTTGTCCAGGAAGATGATCTTCTTCATCTTGGCATAATCGGTCATGGTGTTTGGGTCTACCATCTCGTCCGGCGCTTTGCCAAAACGGATGAAATGGCGGAGATAATAGATAACCATATCCGAATTGAACATCTTTGGATCTGTGACCAGACTGTCCTTTGCGAAACAATAGTTGTCATACCAAGGCTTCATGTCGGTAATCAGCTGGTCGGTCGGAACCTTGATGAGTCCTACTTCTCTGTAGTATTCTATCATTTCCCGTACCTCGTTCTCGCTGAATCCCAGCATCATATTGAACATGGGATCCATGGAGAGATTGGTGCCGATGTTATAGCCACTGTTGAGGTCGTTCACGGTGACAGGACTTACTCCCATCATCATGATGCGTTGGAACATTCCCTTGAATAGCTTGAAGAAGTCACGGTAGAAGCCTTGTGCATGAGTCAGGGCGTGATATACAGCTTCTCCTTCCTCGCTCAGGATATTGTTGGTGAAGTTGTCATACTCGTCAATGATGAGATAAAGTTGCGTACCTTTGCTTTTGGAATAAGCATTCAGTGCATTTAGCTTATAGGAGGCACCGGAAAAACCAAGGTATTCCTCCATGTTGAAATCTTCATCATAATAGGCAGCATACTTTTTGATGAAGCCATCCAATACGCTGTTACAATATAGATTGAAGTTTTCCTCCAAAGTACTAGGACCTGCTGCAGCTCTGGAGAAATCAAAGTATAAAACTTGATATTTGCCAAGTCCTTCGGTTGGGTGCGACTCAATCCAAGTATCCTTGAATGTGGTATGGAACGAGTCTTTCTTCTCGATGTCGTAGTAGGCTTGAAGCATCGTGAGGAAGACACTCTTGCCAAAACGGCGTGGGCGGATGAGATAGAGAAAGTCTCCTGCTTCCTCCATCTTAGGTATAAACATTGTCTTGTCAGCACAGTATCTGTTCTGACTCTTAATCCAGGTATAATCAGCAACGCCGTATGGTAATCTCTTGTAATCCATATCTTCTTCGTTTTATCGAGTACAACTAATTCAATTGCAAAGATAGTGGAAATAATCGGGAATAGCAAGGCTTTTCTCAAAAAAAATCATTTCACAAAGCGATATTTTACCTTCGCCATCGGATAATTATCATTCAATCGCAAGATGATGCGATAAACGTTATCATTCCACTGGGTCTTCATGATGCCATCCGTCATCTGCACCTTTTCTACCGATGCCGAGAGATACTGTGCATCATATTCCAACCGCACATTGCCACCCTGAAGCAGGATTCTTCCTGTCTTCTGCATCACAGGCTTGCCGAAAGCCATCAGAATAATCTGATTATCAAATACCTGACCGTTCAGTCGATCCTTCTCTATCTGCAGGGAATCGAGTTTATACTGTTCGGTTACTTCCACCCAGTTGTATTCCCTATCCAGGACGATGGTACGCAGCCATTTATCCACATGCGCCGCCTCGGTATATGCCTTTTCGAGATTCAAGGTAAGAGAAGAGATGCCCTCGCTGAATACATGGCTCACCTTGTCGGCACGATACTTCTTGCCATCCTTCTGCTCCAATCCGTTGATGATGGGAACATTGTGATAGGCCGAACGGCAGTTCATCAGTTCAAAACGCTGATTGCTGAATGATTTCGAGGTATAGGTATCACGCCCCAGGTCTATGACCACCGGCTGATTGTTGTGATAAACAATAAAGTTACCGATGTCGTTGTGATTATGGCTTTCGGCATTGTTACCACCTTTTGCAGCCACAAACCAGTTTTTGTTGCTCGCCACCATAATCTGGGAGTTTTCCAGATAGGCATCTTCTGTCTTTGGCTCCACAGCTGCTGTTTCCTGATACTTCGGTAACATGGAGAGGAGCATCAGTTCCCTACCCAGCTTCGGATAGTTGCCCGATTTTAGGAAGAGCGTAGTAGGCTTGAGGGTATATTGATATTTCTTGCCCACATAAGCCGCCAGCTGCATCATCTGTTCATTCTGGAGATAGGCTCCATAAGGAAAGAGGATGTTAATGTTCGGAATATTCTTTGCCTGGGCATCCGAGAAATTCACGAAGGTAAGGTCGTTGATATACATCGTAGTGATGAATCTGCCCATGTTCTCCACCTTCTTCTTCTGAGCATCAGTCAAAGTAAGGACGGCTTGCTTCGGCGCAAACTGCATGAAGAAAAGCGACTCGAAGAACGAGGCTCCGGCACAATCCCAATAGCTTACGCCTTCCTCGCAACCGCCATCATCGGGATAACCCTTCAGGAAGGTTCGCAGACACTGCTGCACTCCCTTGAAGGCAGCATCTCGCTGCTTGGCATCTGATTCGCAAATCAATACCGTTTCCAACCAGTTGCTCGTAATCCAGGTATTCCAGTTGTTGGCATTGCTCTTCCAGCCCTGCGGCTGGTTCAACACCGGTTGCAGGAATCGGCGATTTATCTCACTTCTCACCTGATCACAGAGTCCCTTTTCCTTCCTGTTGATTTCATCTTCCAGCATATAAAGGGTCCAGGCAAGCATGCCTGCCGTCTCTGCATTGAAGAGATCTACAGGCTGGATATCCTTTTCAGGATGGTCTTTCGGATAATGTGCCGGGATTCCCCACCATGGTTCCTTCTCTATAAAATAATGTAAGCCCTTGCGGATGGAAGGCAGAAACCGTCCCCTGCCCTGCATGATTTCTGCCATCACCAGACAGACAAACTGTTTTCTGATACCAAAGCTAGCCTCCTCGTATCGGGTGCGGTTACCATTGGTTCGGAACTCGGCAAAAGTTTCAGCAGGAATGGCATTCCAAGGTTTCTTCTGATAGAGATTGCCCAATCGGATATAGTCGTTGCGCATCGCCACAGGCACCTGCTTCTGCCAATACTTGTCGCCAGCCTTCGGGAAAGGCACAAAAAAAGCCTGGGCTTTCATCAACATGGATGAAAGCACCAAGCCTAATATCATTATCAATTTCTTAGTCATATCGTTTACTTTTTGCGTACAAAGTTACGAAATTATAACAAGACCGAAGTCTAGAAAAAGATAATTTTAGATGAAATATCGTTTAAAAGCGATATTTTGAGAGAGAATTCCACATTTTCCAAAGCTTATGCATCAAGAACTTACTACTTTCTCAAAGAATTGGCAGTCAGTTCCAGAAGACTCTGCAGATATTCATCGTCTGTATCCTTCTTCATCTTATTCAGCGAAGTGGCACAGAATTTCTTCTCGTCAGCATTCAGCAACTTGCCGTATCCCTTACAAAGCTTGACTATTTTGTTGGCAATACCCGTCTGGAGGGTACGCCGAGTCACCTGATTTCCGAGATAAGGGTATAAATCCTTGGCATTCTTAAAGGCTGCACGGAGCGTATTGAGTTGCATCATAAACTCTGCCGCATCCTTTGGAGGAGTCTCATCGAAATAATAACTGCCAGCCAAACTCTTGTCAAACTTGAAGTTCTTGACCCGCGAGAAAAGAGAATCCAGACTTTGAACAGACGGTTTCGTATAAGAGAATGGCTGCGTATAAGAGAATGACTTCGTATTGGCGGATGGCTTCTTATAGGTTTGCGGATCCTTGGAGTAGAACTTATACACACTGCCCTTTACCGAACGATCCATTCCCTGATACCATACCAAGGCATAAACATATCGCATGGTAGAATCCTTACTGTCGCGGAAATACTGCAAGTTATAGTTGCGGTCCTTGTGAGCACCAAATTCGTAAGTCATGGAATTATCCTTGCCATACCCCACCCGATTCGTTTCAAGACTGAGAGAACCCGCTTTCTTGGTAAAACTAATATAAGCGAGGCGACTATTGCTCAATAAAGCCTTTTGAAAGGTATCCACCATTTTCTGCTTTCTCTCAGGAATAGCGAACTCAAATCCCTTCATCATACCAATATTATAGGTATTCATCGAGGAAGAAGTAACGAGGTCGTCTTGCAACAAATCCTGTACGAATTTATCAAAAGCCTGGTCGATAGCCGGTATAGGCTTCTGGGCATGGCAAGCCGAAGAGAGCACCATCAGGCAAGCCACAAATGCTAATTTAAAAGTTGTTTTCATATTCTTCTTCTTTTTAATTGTTTCTTGTTAATAAACCTCCTGGTCATCACTCACATGGTCCTCATCATGCACATTCTCCTCGCTTTCGAACGAGGCACTGGCTACTTCGGCATTGAGCGCCTGGGTCTGAAGAGCATTGATGAGATAGAGTTTGAAGAACATTTCATTCTGCTGTGCCTCCATCTCACAGAGATGCTCATCGGCAAGCTTTTCCGGCTCTGCCAACAAAGAATCGGTAGCAATATTCTGAGCTATCCAAAGCTTTGGAGGAGCAGGAGCAAATAGATGCTGACGATATTTCCTCTGCTTGTGCTTCCTTGTTTGGGGAGATACGAAATCACCCGACTTTTTTACCTTTTCAGGCATGGAGAGATCGGCATTTGTCGATTTCTCCTTGTGGACAACAGCAGAATCTGTATCCTCCGGAGTCGTTCTGCCATCGAGTTGAGCCATCTTAGAATCATCCTGACGCCCTGTCTGTCGCCCTACCCAAGGAATAGCAAACCCTATCAGCAGGGCGATGGATGCAACCAAACTAAGCGGCAACCATAGGCGGCGCATTCGTGCCTTAGCCTTTGGATGAGCATTTTCTACACGCTCCTCCGCCTCATGGTCAAGAGGCATACCCTCGTCGAAATATCTAAACATCATCTGGTATTCCTTCAGGTCATCGCTCACATCGGGATGCTGGCGAAACCACTCCCCTAGCAGAGCCTCCTCTTCAAGAGTAGTCTCACCAGCCATAAACCAATTGAGCAACAAACGTATATCTTTTTCTTTTTCGTTCATATCATTTTTTCCTCCTTTATTGATTATACCTATTTTATATATAAGGGCTATCGACATCTTTTTCTGATTTCCTGCAACATCTGCTTTCTTGCCCTCGATAGCAACACGGATACAGATTCTGTGGTGATGCCCACGATTTGCGCTATTTCCTCAGAGCTCTTCTTCTCTACTTGCCGCAGATAAAGCACCTGATATTGGTTGGAGGGCAGCGCCTTGAGGCGTTTTTGGAGCCACTGTTCGTTCTCCGAGTTTTCCACTTCCACATCGGGCGGCGCATAGTGGCTAGGCGACTTATCAAAAGGCTGGGCATCTATCGAAATCATCTTCCGCTTGCGAAAGAAGTCGATGCAAAGATGCTTGGCTATGCAGCCCATCAAACCTTTGGCATGAGCAGCAGACTGAATGTCTTCCTTGATGGCCCAGAGCTTGAGCATCGCATCCTGTGCGATATCCTCAGCCTCATCGCAGCCAACACCATAACCTTGACTGATCTGCAAGGTTATCTGCCGCAACTGCGGAACGATATGGATGAATTCATTCTCTGTCATTTGCTCTCTATTGTTTTATTTGTTCAAAACTACAACATAAACGGAAAAGAAGTGTTTTTCTTAATGGGATTAACCTATATTAACAAGAAAGCCTGGCTATGACGGTTGCCAGGCTTTCTTATTTTATAAAACTGCTTATTACTTATCCAATACATTCAAGTTCTGATAGAACCAGACATTCATCTGGTTGGCACCACGATGATTCCAAGCATAGTAAGGAATCAAGGTGAGAGGTGTGCAATCAACAGCGACCACTCCCTCCTTCTTCTGGTAGATAATATGGGCAGGAGAGGTAACGATAGCCTTTACGGTGAAGGCTGGGGCTCCCTTGGTCTCCGTGTTCTGGATGCTGTAGTTGTCAACGAGAGTGAAGCTTGGCTTCTCTGGCATAACGGCATGGAGCACAGGTTCATTGCTATTATCCACAGCCTCAGCGCAATATACCAATGGACCGCGCTCTACAGCTATCTTGTCGTTGTCATCAGCAACCTTAGCATTTGCCACTACGGTGCGAACAGGCATATCGAAGTGGATACGAATCACATCACCCTTCTTGATATTCTTGACAGGCAGATAACCCTTGTTGGCATTGAGGTCAGCCTCTACAGCCTTGCCGTTTACGGTTACGCTATAAGCTGGCTTCTCAGCATCGCTATACTTGTAAAGATCGCTAGGCACCACCTGGTTGCGAACCCATCCAGGAATACGGACCAGGAGGTTGGCTTTCTTTACGCCACTCTTCTTCACAGCAATCTTGATATCGCCGTTCCAAGGATACTCGGTAGTCTCCTCCAGAACCACATCCTTGCCATTCACCTTGATGGTAGATGTATTGCCGGCAAAGAGATTCACATAGATATTGTTATCCTTCACGCCATAGAGATAACCCGGAACAGAAGGGATGAAGCGGCACAAGTTACTCGGGCAGCAGGCACATCCGAACCAAGGCTGGCGGGTGGTGTTGCCATCGGCATTAAACTTATACTTGCCATCGCTAGACAATGGGTTTGGATAGAAGAATCTACCTCCGTCCATGCTCATACCTGATATTACACCATTATATAAGGTACGCTCCATGCAGTCGATATACTTGCTCTCGCCGTGAAGCAGGAACATGCGCTCAAAGAGATAAACCATAGAGATGGCTGCACAGGTCTCATTGTAGGCAGTCATGTTTGGCAACTCATAGTTATCACCAAATGCCTCACCGGCATGGCGGGCACCTACACCACCTGTAAGATAGTATTTCTTGCCAACGATGTTTTCAAAAATGCGGTCAATCACCTTCATATAGGCAGAATCCTTGGTCAAGGCAGCCACATCGGCAATACCGGCATACATATAGCCGGCACGAACAGCATGACCTACCGCCTCTTTCTGCTCCAGGATAGGAGCCTGACTCTGAGAATATGGGTTGCGGATATGAGTCTTGCCACGATAATCGAGCAGATACTTAGCCTCATCCAGATATTTCTTCTCACCGGTCAAGGTATAGAGACGAGCCAAAGCCATCTCTGCAATCTGATGACCAGGAACGATGGTAGCCTGTCCTGGATTAGGTCCTACTTCCCTTACCACACAATCGGCATAGCGCTTGGCAATGTTCAGGAACTTGGTGCTACCTGTAGCCTGATAGTGAGCACAGGCTGCATCTACCATGTGACCGAGGTTGTAAAGCTCGTGGCTCAAATCCTCGTCCTTGACCCAACGCTTATTTCCCGACCATCCGTGTGGATGCTTTGGGTTGATGGTACGGGCTGTATAGAGATAGCCATCTGGCTCCTGTGCCGCACCTACCACATCGAGCACGCTGTCGATATAAGCCTTCAACTTCTTGTCCGGATAAGTCTGGAGGATGTAGCTGGCACCTTCGATGGTCTTATAAACATCGGTATCATCGAAAGAGAAGCCCATGAACTTGCTCACGTCCCACTCCTTAGTGTTCAAGCCCGGATGGTTAGGATGCTGCAGGGTATAGGCAGCCATCTCAAAGTTCTTGTAGCGGTGCTCGCTCTCGCACTTGCTGAAAGCCAATGGCACGGTTACCTCTCGGGCAGCCTTCAGGCGGGCACCCCAGAAGGTGTTCTGTGAAATTTTCACACTGGTAAAAGGAACCTGAGTAAATGGATAGCCATTGCTCAGTGTCTTCTGCTTCTGCGCCATCGTAGGCATTGCCACAGCTGCAGAAAGCAATACTGCTGAAATTAATCTCTTCATTATAAATAGGTTTAATTATTTGTTGTTTATTTATGGGTGCAAAGATACAAAAAGTTTTCGATTATAGTGTAAGTTAAACAACAAAAGATAGGTACTTATCGTTAAAATGTAACGAAAGCACCTATCTTTTACCTTATTTTATATACCCTTGTGGGTAGGAACTACTCGCTTGATGGTTCCATCGGCATTGAATTCCAACTTGTCGATGCAAACCTCACGGTGAACACCTGGCTGGAAATGGATGTAATCCTTGTTGATGCGATGATATACGATGTACCACTCATCTGTGCCAGGCTTCTGGATGACGGAGTTATGGGCTGTGCCATAAATCTCGTGCTGAGGGTCCTGAATCAGAACGATAGGATCCTTGGCTACCTCGATAGGACCGAGCGGAGACTTGGATGTTCCATAAGCCACATGATAGTTGGCTGCACCCGTATCGTCCACCGACCACATGAAGTAGTAGAGTCCGTTGCGATAGAACACGTATGGAGCCTCGCGATAAGCATAGTCTCGCAGGCTTCCACCCTTTGGAGTCATCACGGTTACGGTTTCGTCCTTAATTTGAGTCATGCTTGGCTCCAACTCGGCACCAGCCATAAAGCCGTTGCCCCAATAGAGGTAAGGCTTTTTGGAAACCGGGTCGATGAAAACATCCACATCGATGAGCTGACCGTTGCAACCTGGATGATTCTTCGCCAGAAGAGGGTGCCCCAAATCAACGAATGGACCTGTAGGAGAATCAGAAACCGCTACACCCATCTGCTTTCTGCCGTTGTCATTAGGACGGGCACTGAAATAGAGATAGTACTTGTAGCTGCCGTTCTTCTGCTTCACCTCTACGGCTGCCGGAGCCCAGAGATTGCCATTGGCCCAGGAAATCTGGTCGCTCTTGGCATCGAGCGCCACACCTTCGTTCTTCCACTCCTTCAAGTCGGAAGAAGAATATACGTAGTATTTATATCCACCCCATCCCGGTTTTCCATCGGTGGTAGAATAGATGTAGTACTTACCCGTCTTGTTGGAATACAGGATTTCCGGATCGGCATGGAAACCTGGCAGGATAGGGTTGCCCAAGCCGCTGGCACCCTTGGTGGTTGGAGCGATAGGACGGATGGTTCCATCGGCATTGTAAGCCATCGGTTCGATGATAACACTGCGCTTGTAGCTTCCGCCATCATGCAAGGCTCCGTTATGAGAGAAGAAGAGCCACTGGTCGTTATAGTTTACGATGGCTGGATGGGTGGTATTGCTGTTGCCGGCAATCTCACTGATGATGCCCTTGGCTGTCCAAGGACCCATGATGTTGTCCGCCATGGCGTATGCTATCTTCTCTGGCCAGCCCGAAGCATAACTCAGATAGTACTTCTTGCCATATTTGTGAACCCAAGGAGCCTCGGTGAATGGGAACTCGGTTCCTACGTCGATGCGCTTGATTTCGCCATCAATCTCCACCATATTATCCTTCAGCTTGGCAATGTAGCACTGTCCATTACCCCATATAATATAAGGTGTATTGTCATCGTCGATGAAGATGGCTGGGTCGATGCAAGCCCATCTGTGCTTGGAATCGAAGCAATCTTTGTTGGTCAACAACGGCTTGCCCAGTGCATCCTTGTAAGGACCTGTAATCTTATCGCTCACAGCCACACCGATGCCACACCAGTTGGTAGAAACGTACCAGTAGTACTTGCCGTTTCTTTCCACCACATGTCCGGCGTATGCCTGCTTGCTCTTTGCCCACTTGAAATCAGAAACCATCAGTGGGGTTGGATACTGGGTCCAATGCTTCATATCGGTGGTAGAGAAAACCTTCCAGTCGTGCATTTCGTAACTAGGATGATTGCCCTTGGCATCATGACCGGCGAAAAGCCACAAGGTGTCCTTATCTACCAAAACGGCAGGGTCGGCAGTATAGATGTGAGAGAAGAGCGGATTGCCTGTTGCCACGAAATCGTGCTTCAACACATAGCCCCACTTCTGCTGCAATCTCTCCATCTCGTCCTTGGTTACAGAGCAAACCGTGCCATGACGAGGGAAGAAATCCTTGCGGAATGATTCTGGCTTGGTAGAGAAAGTGTTCAGATCCTTGGAGGTCTGATACTCATATCTGCCCGAACCGTAGAGGTCGTACATCAATACATACTCATCCTTATCGTTGAGTTTAAATACGCCGGAACCTTCTACACCCGTCTTGCTGTCTGCGTATGCATCAATAAACTTGAAATCTTCCTTCCAAGGTCCCTTCAGGTTCTTGGCAGTAGCCTGCTGAATACCATTCTGTATCTCCTTGCCTTCGGCATTCTTGATGTTTCCCTTGTAGAACATGTGATAAACGCCGTTGCGCTCGATGATATCATTGTCGATGCAACCATACTTGGCATTGAAGAGCACCTTTGGCTCACTCTCGAAACCCGTAAAGTCCTTGTTGGCATAAGCATAATAGGTAACGAGGCTCTTTCTGCCATCACCCGTACGCTGAAGAGTGAAGTAAATCATATACTTCTTTGCCTTCTTGTCGTAGATGGTCTGTGGAGCCCATACCCAGTAGGCATCGCTGAAGTGCTCCTTGTAGTCTTCCTTCAACACGATTTTAGAGTGCGTCCAGTTCACCAGGTCCTTCGATTTCATCAATACGATGCCCGGATTATCCTTCCATCCATTTTTCACGGTGTTCATATCGGTAGCCACGATATAATAGCAGCCATCTTCACCACGAAGGATATGAGGGTCACGGATACCGCCACTGGTACTGATAGAGTCGCTGGCGATAACTGGCTGGTTGTCGTTGAGCGCATACCAGTTCTTGGCATCCTCGCTGATAGCAAAGCGAAGATGCTCCTGCTTGTTACCACTTCCTTCGAAATAAGCGAAGAGATAGCCTGCAAAATTCTGCTTGGCAGCCTTCTTTGCCGCATGGGCATTCATAGGCATTCCGAGAGCCAATGCTGCCATCAGCATCCCGCCGAATGTTAGTTTTCTGTTCATCATTATCTTGTTATTAATGTTAGTGTTCATCAGAATTATATTAATCTCTACAATTTGCTTGCAAAGATACATCATTTTATACTAACAAAGGCATGTAAATTCTGATAAAAACAGAGTCATTTCATTCAAATGGCAGTATTTTCGCCCTTAAACCAGTAAATCTTCCTAGTTTCTTTTTACCTTTTTACCCTTTTACCTTTTAACAATCAATCCACCCTTAGGCTGCATCTCCACCTTCAGGTTTCCCTTCTTATCCACCTTCACGGTCTTTACATGAGAGTCTGGCCAGAGAGCCTTCTTGTCCTTGCTTGCCGTCTCATAATAATAGGTAATGGTCTTGCCTGCGAGCATAGGTAACTTCAGGGTGAGCTTCATCAGCTGGTCGGTGCCATTCAAGCCAGCCACATACCATTTGTCGCCATGGCGACGAGCAACAACCGCATATTTTCCAGGATAACCAGCGATGAACTTCGTCTCATCCCATGTAGTAGGAACGCTCTTCAGGAAATCAATCTCGTGCTGAGGAAGCTCGGAGAGATTGTTCGGATAGATGGCGATGCACTGGATGGCAGCCTGGTTCATGATAGCCGAAGCCATCTCGAAGACATCGGTGGTATAACGGCGATGACGGCTTTTGTTGTCACGAGACAAGTATTTGTTCATGATGGTGCCACCCCAATCCATAGAAGCCACGGCGTTGCGGCAGAATGGATGCATGGTCAACTCAAAGCCCTCCTGCTTGGCATGATAATCAGAGAAGAATACATTCTCTGAAGCCAGTACAGCCTCACTGGATACATAGTTAGGATACATACGTTCCCAACCTCTTGGCAGGGTGCAGCCATGGAAGATAACCTGAATGCCGTAATCGTTGGCATCGCTGAGGATGTCTTCATACTGCTGCATGGTATGCTGCTTGTCACCACCAAAGAAATCAACCTTGATACCCTTGATGCCGATGCTCTTCATCCAGGCCATCTCCTTCTTGCGGGCCACGATGTTATCCATGATGCCACGAGGTCCCTGAGGTGCATCGTTGGCCACACCATTGGAATTATACCAAAGCATCAGACTTACATTCTTACTCTGCGCATACTTGCTCAATTCGGCAATCTTGTCTCTACCAATCTGAGTATCCCAGAGTGCATCAACCAGCACATATTCATATCCCATAGTAGCAGCCAGGTCGATGAACTGCTTCTGGTCTTTATAGTTGCAGGAACCATCCTGCCAGATGAGCCAGCTCCAGGCATACTTGCCTGTGCCGTATTTCTGAGATGCCTCGAATCTTGGATCCACTACATCGTATGGAATGGTGGTCTCTACCAGAGGCTTCAAATCAGAACCCACGGTGATGGTGCGCCATGGAGTGGAACCCGGAAGAATAAAGGCACCCGATGTAGCCCCGATGCCATCAGCCTCTTTCTCCATTGGGAAGGCTATCTGATAACCCTTGGCTGCATCGTAATCGCTGATGTGACAACCCGGATAGTTGCCGTGAGTACCCGTCTCGCTGACCAATACCCATCCATCGCCGCCAACCTTGAAAAGACAAGGGAAGGTATAGCCATGACCATAACCCGATTTGGCAGACAGAGGCTGATCTACCTTATAATCCTCCTCATAACTTGGTTTGGTACGGGCAAAACCGATGAGCGGATCCGACTGTGGACAAAGGTAAGTGGTGGTTATCTTTGGCAGATTGAAGGCAGTCTTCTCTTCGTTTACGATGATATGCTGCGCCTTCAGCTGGTCAAAAGTATATCGGAAAGCCACATCATTGTTGCTCACATTGAAGGTAACGGTCATCGGCTGCTTCTTGCCGTTGATGTATGTTACATGGAGCTGATTGGCATGATAATCTACATGCGATACCTTGGCGGTGCGAAGGTCATAACTCTTCTCCACCTTCGCCTCTTTCTTACTCTGAAAGGTCAAGCCTTGGCTGAAATCGCCTACATTGGCAAGGAGGCCGAGCTGCGATTCCTCCATCATTCGCTTGCCAGCATAGTCGATGGAATAATAGAGTTTGCCATCGCGGTCTTCTACCACGACATTCAACTTACCATCAGGAGAAGTGATGGTATTCTTTTCGGCATAGGCACCGATGCTAGCCATCAATGCCAGTGCTACTGCTAAAACGTTTTTCTTCATTTCCGATTGCGTATAGTTTAGTTATGATTATTTTTTTGATTGCAAAGTTACTCAAAAACATCCACAAAGAGGGCAAGAAAACAACAGAAAAATAACACGATTCGTGATTTTGTAACAGCCAACAAACATTTTGCAACAATTTACGCTGCATAAAAAGCCAAAAACAGGGCAAACTGCCTCATTTTTCAGATTATTATTGTATCTTTGCAGAAAGTTTGCAGTATTTTTAAACGAAAAATAGCATAATCATATAGAACAATGGAAAAAGCAAAACAGATTCCTTATCGTGCCATCGCCCTTGATTTGGATGGCACCTTGACCAACCACGAGAAGGTGGTTACCCCCAAGACCCGCGAAGCCTTGCTCAAGGCTGCAAGCGAGGGAGCCGTAATTATCCTTGCTTCCGGTCGTCCTACCTACGGCATCGAACCGGTGGCTGAATGTCTCGAACTGAACCAGCGAGGAGGTTACATTCTTTCTTATAATGGTGGCAATATCGTGAACGCCCAGACCGGCGAAAAACTCTTCTCGCAGTTCTTGCCAGACGAAGTGATACCAGAATTATATGCCTATGCCAAGGAGAAAGGTCATGCCCTGCTGGGATATGCCGGCAACGAGATTATCACCGAGATGCCAGACGATCAGTATGTGAAAGAGGAGTCGCGCATCAACAAGATGAATATCCGAAAGGTGGATAACCTGTTTGAAGCCCTGGAGCCTCATCCAACCAAACTTCTCATGACTGGCGACCCTACCCTCATGCTCAAGGCTGAAGAGGATTTAGTAGAAAAGTTGGGAGACAGAATGGATATCTTCCGCTCGGCTCCTTTCTTCCTGGAGCTGGTACCTAAGGGTATTGACAAGGCAAAGTCGCTGACTCGCCTCCTGGCGAAAATCAATCTTACTCCTGCCGACATGATTGCCTTCGGCGATGGTTACAACGACCTGAGCATGCTGAAGCTTGCCGGCATGGGGGTGGCGATGGAGAATGCAGCCCCAGAAGTAAGAGCCGAATCCGACTATGTTACGCTATCAAACGAAGAGGATGGCGTAGCCGCAGCCCTCGAACATTTCGGAATGTAAAGATTCCAGCACATACGCCAGCACGCCCTGAAAGGGCAGAAGCTCCTAGCCCAGGGCATCGCCCTGGGTATAATAGCAGTCAACAAGGCGCCCTGTAAGGGCAAAAGCTTCGTATATTGCCTGGTACTTGAAAGCTTTTGCCCTTACAGGGCGACAAACTTGCGTCAATGATTACCCAGGGCGATGCCCTGGGCTAGGAGCTTTTGGGCCTTCAGCCCGTACCTGAACCACATGCGAAACTTCTGTTATATTACAACGACCTTAAAAAACGTCCCTTTTATTGCCTAAATTGTTCATTATTAGACGTTTTTATATTTTTTCGAAAACCAATTATATAAAAACGAAAGCATCCAACGCCAAAAATCACTAACTTTGCGCCCGTAAAAAGAATATAGAATTTCCCAATAAACTTCAACTAAAATACTGTTTTTTTGAATAAGGGTGAGGCGATGAGCCTCATCCCCTATTGGAACAAACCTGATTACAATAGGCAATCCAAAAATAATTGCGAGAACGGGGAACTTGCAGGAAAGAGCAAGCTCCATGAAAAATGGAGCTTACTGGTATTCGCTCGGCGAAACGCCGAACTGCTTCTTAAATGCAACGGAGAAATGGGCCGCAGTACTGAATCCTGTCAACACGGCTATCTCTGAAACATTAAGTTTGCCTTCACGCAACAAAACAGCTGCCCTGTTGAGCTTGTATTTACGGAAGAAAGTGCCAGGAGTCTCACCTGTAAGTTCCTTTACTTTATAATTAAACTTAGCCGGACTAATCAGCATATCCTTACACATGGTAGAAACACTCAAATCCTGTTCTTTAGAATGCTTCTCCATCAACTGATATAATTCATCCATAAACTTCCTGTCCTGCTCAGAGAGAGTATCCGCCACTTTCTCCGACAAGGTCTGAGTTTCCGTACTCTCACCCAAACGCTGACGGAGCGTCTGCATGTTCTGCAACTGCGATACCACAAGCGCCTTCAGATAAGCCGGGTCGAAAGGCTTGGTAACGTATGCCACTGCTCCCAACTTCAAGCCCTCTATCTGCTCACTCATCTTCGACATCGCCGTAATCAATATCACTGGGATATGACTGAACATCAAATCATTCTTCAATACCTGGCAGAATTCATAGCCCGACATCTTGTCCATGATGATATCGCTGAGTATCAAATCTGGCTTCACCTCTTCCAGGTCTGCCAGTGCCTCTTCTGCAGAATAGCGGTTCACCACCTCATAGTCGGCAGCAAAGATATAATGCAGATATTGTGCCACATCCACATCATCATCCACCACCAGAATCTTAGGTCTATTCATCTTCTTGTTTTCTTCAGGTTTTGCTTCCATAGAGCAATCTGCACTCAAAGGAATCTGCATCACCCGCTTCTCCTGCTCCGCAATTTCCACCTTATTATATATAGACCTATCCATCGGCAGACAGAAAGTGAATTCCACACCATTCCTGAGCGAAGCCTCAGCAGAGGTTTCGCTCACCGCATGCACATTCTTCACCGTGATAGAACCATGATGAAGCTCCACAAGGCGCTTTACATAATAAAGTCCGATGCCCGTACCCCAACCGTAAAGATTAGGATTCTGCGTATCTGCCAACTGGTAATATCGCTTGAACACATCCTGCAACTTATCCTCCTTTATCGCCTTGCCGCTGTTGAAGACAGATATTTCCAGCATCTTATCCTTCACACCAGCCTGTATCCTGATAACGCCTCCAGGTTCAGTATGCTTCAGGGCATTGGTAAAGAGATTACCCAGAATCTTTTCCAGCTTATCAAAATCCAGCCACATCCGGTAATCGGCACTCTGCTTGACAAGTTCCAGTTTTATGCCTTTAATTCTTGCAGAATCCCCAAAGGCTGCCACCTGCTGGCGCAACGCCTCGATAACATCTACCTCTGCCACCTTCAGGCGCAGCTCATCCGTCTCCAACTGGTTGAAGTCGAGCATCTGGTCGATGAGCCTCAGCATTCTGTTCACACTCATGCACACATGGTTCAGCGTGCGATGCACCGACTGCGGCAAAGCCTTGTCGGCATTCAGCGTCATCAGCGGACCGGCGATGATGGTGATAGGGTTTCTGAACTCGTGGGCAACATTGGCAAAGAATCTCATATTCATCTCCTTGGCAAGCTTCTCACGTTCACGTTCCTGCTGTTCCTGCAAGAGATGAAGGCGGTTGGTACGTGCCCTGAGATAGAACGTGTTGAGGATATGAAGCACCAGGGCGATGATGCCGGAATAGAGTAACCATGCCGCCGACGACTGCCAAGGGGCAGGCTTGATGGTAATCTCTACCATGCGCTCAGACAGGGCAGGCTTATCGGGAGCGGATATCAAACGCAAGCGGAATGTATATTTTCCCGGGGTAAGGTTGGAGTAATGAGCCTCCTTACCATAGGTAGGCATCTGCCAGTCATGGTCATACCCCTCCAGCTTGTACTGGCACATCAGTGCCGAACGGCGACTGAACGAAGGATAATAGAAATTAAACCTCAGGTCGTTCTCATCATAGGCGAAAGTATAGCTATCCAGATGTGATATCTCGTCGGTAGCGGCAAGCACCTTGCCATCCGTCTTCTTCACCTCCATGCCATAGATATTCAGCAGTTCGGCTGCATGAATACCGGCTGGGGTCTGCATGAAATCGGTGTACATCGCCTCTTGCGGCATAAACTTGCAACCCATAGAACTGCCAAACACCACGTCACCGTCAGGCGACAGGCAGATGGAATTATTATAAAACTGCCAGTCGTCACGGTCTTGGCTAGCCGAGAGCAGACTGTGCATCATAAAAACCTTGCTCTTGGAGGTGACAAAGAAGGCATCACGCATGGTAGTTACCCAAAGCTGGCGATTCCTGTCTTCTACCATTCCTTCAATATGAGTATCGTTCAGTACCTTGGCACTGCGCATAGACTTTCTCTTCATATCGATGAGGTAAAGTCCATCACGCTTGGTACCCAGCCACACTATTCCATACGAATCCAGCTTAGCGAAGGCAGGGTCGAAGTTGCCGTACTCAGGCATGCCAGCCACCTTCATCTCCTTTATCTTTCCCGTTTTAGGAGAAAGGATAGCAAGATGCATACCCTGCATAAACAGCAGGATATTTCCATCGGCCAGCTTCTCCATCTTGGTTTCATGGTCATAATAGGGACTTGGAATCGGGATGGTATCAGGCTGCAGGTTATCAAAGCGGAAACGCAGGAGCTTTCCTCCCTCGCTGCATACATACAGAGTATTGCCCACCTTCAATCCGTAGCCAAGCAAAGACTTCAACACGGGAGATTTGTGGAGCACATCGGCACATTCATCGCTGATACGGCAACTCGCCACCTGGTGTCCGCTCACCATCCAGGCATGCTCATCATCATATTTCACGATGTTGTTCAGATTGATTTTCTGGGGTGCGGGAACAGAATCGAAGATATTTCGGAATGGTATCTGTCCGATGCGACGGTTTTGCAAATCATAGATAAACACCCGCAGGGCTGTACCAGCCAGCAGATGATTTCCCACCGCAGCCATGCAGAGCATCGCCATTCCCTTGGTAGCCTTTGCCAAAGGATTATCGTTGGCTTTCTTGTAAGCAATAAGATTCTGCGAAATAACCTGAAAGCCCGAATTGCGGTAACCCACCCAGAGATTATCACCATGATCTTTGAAGGTAGCACTCACCACCTCTACGGGTTTGCGCAAGATAGAAAGGTCTTCAGGAAGCGGAGCCTGCAAATGATTGGGCTTTATCTGCCTATGGGATGGTGTAATCTTCTCATCCCCACTGATATGAAATGTACGGCTGCCGTCACTCACCAGCACCGCCATCGAATCATCCTTTTCCCTGCTATCCTCTATAGCCACGATGTTATCATGCTCATCGGGCAGGGCGATGCGATGAAAGCGGTAAGCTCCCACATACCGGGCGAGTCCGTTCTGCGTACCCACCCACATTCTGCCGGCTCTATCAAGATGAAGCACGTTGATATAGTCATCGGGCAGGGCTGTGGTATCCTTGATGTCGTAGCCAAGCTGTACGAAATTCTTTCCATCATAGACATTGACTCCAGCCGATGTACCAATCCACATCAACTCTCGCCTATCGCAAGCGATAGACGTAACGCTCTGCGACGAGAGCATATTGTCTTTCGTCGTCTGTTTACCTTTTTCCTGCAGTGCCCTCAGCGTAGTACTTCTGCCCAGGTCAAAATAATAGCTGGCAGCAAGCAGGCAGAACATGACTGCGAATATGATAACTATCGCCTTTTTCATGCCTACAAAATTACACATTATTATCGAATAAACAAAAATTAATTTGAATTATTTTGTGTTTTCTTGAATTTAAAGTATCTTTGCAGGCAAAATCACTCAGGAGAGTATTTCCTGACAGACTACAGAATAAAAGCATATCAACCATTATGTTACAACTTGACAATTTCTACAAGGCTCGCTTCGTGCTGAGCAAGGTGATTAGAAAAACTGAGCTGGTTCACACACCAAGAATCAACCCAGACAGTGATGTTTATCTGAAACCGGAATGTCTACAGAAGACAGGTTCATTCAAGATTCGTGGTGCGTATTATAAGATTTCTCAACTTTCTAAAGAGGAGAAAGAAAAGGGAGTGATTGCTTGTTCGGCAGGCAACCATGCACAGGGTGTGGCACTCGGAGCCACTGCCATGGGGGTAAAGAGCCTCATCTGCTTGCCTGAAGGTGCACCTATCTCGAAGGTAGAAGCTACCAAGCGACTGGGTGCCGAAGTCTGTCTGGTTCCAGGTGTCTACGATGACGCTTACCAGAAAGCTTTGGAGTTGAAGGATGAATTTGGTTATACCTTCGTGCATCCTTTTGATGATGAGAACGTGATTGCCGGCCAGGGAACCATCGGATTGGAGATTCTCGACCAGTTGCCTGATGTAGAAGCGGTCGTTGTACCAGTAGGTGGTGGCGGTTTGATTTCAGGAGTAGCCTTCGCCATCAAGTCGTTGAACCCGAACGTAAAGGTTTATGGTGTTCAGGCTGAGGGTGCAGCCAGCATGGTTCAGAGCCTTCACGACCATAAGCAGGAGAAATTGCCTTCTGTGGCAACCGTTGCCGATGGCATCGCCGTGAAGGAACCGGGAAAACTCACCTTCGAGACCTGCTCCAACTACGTGGATGAAATCGTGACGGTAAGCGAGGACGAGATTTGCGCTGCCATCCTGAAACTTCTTGAAAGCGAGAAGATGGTGGCAGAAGGTGCCGGTGCGGCAAGTGTAGCTGCCGTGATGTACAACAAGGTGCCGGTGAAGGGCAAGAAAACCATCTGCGTGGTTAGTGGCGGTAACATCGATGTAACCATCCTGAACCGTGTCATCAACCGCGGTCTCTCGAAGAGCGGACGCCTCTGCACCATAGAGATGGAGCTTGACGACAAACCGGGCGAGCTGGTAGAGGTAGCCTCCGTCATCGCAAGCCTGGGCGGCAACATCACGGGAGTTCATCACGACCGTTCTGCCAACCGCAACAAGGTGAATGCCTGCGTGCTCCGACTCACGATGGAGACCCGCGACGCAGCCCATGTCAAGGAAATCAAGAGTGGCCTGGAACAGAAAGGTTTCCATCTCTGGATTGTATAATAGTATAATAGCAAAGAGAAATGCTATAAACTATAAATTGTAAATTATAAATTATATATTAAAGATCATGAACGCAATTCACACAGACAATGCGCCTGCAGCTATCGGACCATATAGCCAGGCTATCGAAGTAAACGGTTTCGTATTTGCATCAGGTCAGATTCCTATCGACCCAGCAACAGGTAATTTCGTTGAGGGTGGCATCAAGGAGCAGACTCGCCAGAGCCTCACCAACGCCCAGAACATCCTGAAGGCAGCAGGTACCGACCTTTCTCACGTGGTTAAGACCACAGTTTATCTGAACAGCATGGACGATTTCGCTGCCATGAACGAGGTTTATGCTGAGTTCTTCAGCCAGCCATATCCAGCTCGCTCTGCCGTAGCCGTAGAGAAGTTGCCAAAGGGCGCGCTCGTAGAGGTAGAGGTTTTGGCTGCCAAGTAAATCTCTGTCTTTGCTTCGCAGGTATAAAAATTTTGAAGAAAAAGGATTTTGATGGGAGCTACAATCACATTCAAGAATCTAACGATAGGCTATCGCTCAAAGCACCAGCTCAGAGCGATAGCCTCATCTATCTGTGCCTCACTCCAGGCCGATGAACTCACCTGTCTCATCGGAGCCAACGGAGTGGGTAAATCCACCTTACTCAGAACTTTAGCCGGATTCCAGCCGGCATTGGAAGGCGAAATCCTGCTATCCGGAAAATCTCTCTCGGCTTTTTCTGCCCAGGAACTGGCGAGAATCATTGGAGTGGTTTTAACCTCGAAACCCGATGTAACCCAACTCACCGTAAAAGAAGTAGTTGGCATTGGCCGTTCCCCCTACACCAATTTCTGGGGAACCTTATCCTCATCCGACCATCAGATAGTAGATGATGCCATCCGGCAGGTTGGCATCCCCCACCTGGCATCCCGCTATATCCATGAATTAAGCGATGGAGAGCGCCAGAAGGTGATGATAGCCAAAGCCTTGGCTCAGCAAACCAGCATCATCATCCTGGATGAGCCTACCGCCTTTCTCGATTTTCCGAGCAAGGTAGAAACCCTCCAGATGCTCCGTCGTCTGGCACACGAGCAGCACAAGTCCATCCTGTTATCTACCCATGATGTAGAGCTGGCCCTCCAGCTGTCCGACCGTCTCTGGCTGATGGAAGAAAGCCGTCTCTCCATCGGCACCCCAAGAGAGTTGGCTGCCGATGGATCGCTATCGAGATTTATCAATCGGGATGGCATCAGATTTAATGAGCAGAAGATGAGGATAGAGTTTGAAACTTTCCACAACTCTTTCCCAAATCCACCTGTACACCCACATTAAAGCCTAAGAAGCCATTGCTTCCGGAAGAAACCGACATGCCGGTGCCTGCCACACCACCCATAAATTCGCTGGTAATAACCTGATACGACATATCAGCATAAACGCTCAGGCGCTTCTTGAGCTTATAGGTTCCACCCATACCGACGCCCACTGTAGGGGAAGCAGAATGGATGGCAAAATTACATCCCAAGCCAGCCCTAGGATAGACATAGAAATTCCACTTCTGGTCGGGGTTATAATCCATGAAAATGTTTTTAACGCTGATAGGAACATCCACGCAGAATACGGCATAGCCGCCTTTGTCCATATTGCTCTGCGGATCCTCAGCCGGCCCTATCCATTCCAGGTGCTTGTTCTTGAAGATAGAGAGTCCGTTCTCCCAATTCACCTTTCCTCGCAGAGCCACATGCGGCGTAAACCATTTTCCCAACGCCACATCCACACCGAAGGTCTTTCCTTTTGGGAACACCTCCGAGAAATCGCATCCATAAGGATTCTGCAAAGACATATCCAAACCAGCCTGTACAAACCAATTATCCCAAAAGGTACCAGTAAGCACCTTTTGGTCTTGAACTTGCTGGTTTTGCATATTCAGACCTTGTGCATTCTGGTTTTGTGCATTCACCCCCAGGCTACATGCCAGGGTGCATAATATAATCAAGAAATGTTTCATGATGTTTCACCTTATTATATATTGTTCTTTCAATTACAGGATTATTCTCCCACCTTTTTAAAAGTCTTCGTCTTGGAGATATTGAAAGTAACTCCCAGCGAAATATCAAAGAATCCGTTGCTGTTGGAGCCTGTTCCCGTATCCTTCTCCACGCCAACAAATCCACTTGAAACCATATTGTAAGCCACATCAAAGTAAAGTCCCAGCTGGTCATTCAACTTGAATGTGTTGCCAATACCGACTCCTACAAGAGGAGTACCTTTAGAAACACCGAAATTATATGCACCTCCGGCACGAGGATACACCTGCATATTCCACAGTCGGTCTTCCCTGTAGCCCCAAATCAGGTTATGCAGGTCAATCTGGATATCCCCCACCACGGTCAGGTATCCACCCTTATCCATGTTTTTTCCAGGCTGATCAAAAGGAGCGAGCCAGTTGTCGTGCCCGTTTTTCAGCAATTTGATACCATTCTCCCAGTTTACACGTCCGCGGAGTCCGAGGACAGGAGTAACCCACTTTCCCATGGCCACGTTCAATCCGAACGACTTACCATTAGGAAACACATCCCCCAAGAAGTCATGTCCATAAGGATTCTGGAGCGACATATCGAGTCCTGTCTGCACATACCAGTTGCTCCAAAACGAATTGACATAAAAGACTTCCTGTTTCCCCTGCGCCTTCATTCCTGTGAGGCACAAGCAGAACATCAGCAATAAAGTTAGTCTTCTCATAACAATCAATTATCTTATATGTAATTTTACCGTTCTTAATCCGTTCTCTCTTACATCGCCTGCAAAGTTACGCTTTTTATTCCACACGGCAAAACAAAAGAAGAAGTTTTTATGGAGGTTGGGGAGATATATGATAATCCTCTAAAAAATGAAATAAGCTTCATCGACCAATGAAGCCTTCCTTTACCCTATCTCCTATTCAATCCCTGTTTACGAAACTTTTCGACCTGTTCTGTCGAAACTTTTCCTCCCTTTTCCTTGCCAACATCAAATTAATCCCCCTCCACCAGCCAGTCGAGCACATATATCTGCCTGATACCATCATGCAGCACTTCAGGGTCATTGTCCATCGTAAGGAGATATTTAGGATAATGATCCTGAATGGCTTGCAGGGGAGCCAGTTCACGATTCATCGTATTCTCATCCCTCACACTCAGCGACACCTGATAATACTCCTTGTACTCACCTTTTATCACAACAAAATCTATTTCGGCATCACCCACTTTACCTACATAGATTTCTCCGCCCCGACGGGCCAACTCCAGATAAACTACATTCTCCAGGATATGTCCCAAATCGCCACCTTTCGTACCATTGATTACGTTGCGTAAACCGATATCAGCCAGATAAAGTTTCTGACCTGTCTTCAACAGCTGCTTTCCTTTGGTGTCAAATCGGGAAACGGAATAGAAGATATAGCTATCTATCAATGCAGAAACATAATTCTCTACTGTATGCGAGGTAATCTTGCGCCCCAGGGAAGTCATCGTATCACTGATACGCTTGATAACAGAGATATTGCCGATATTATCCGCCAGGAAACGAACCACACTCTGCAACATCATCACATCCGTAATCTTCCTTCGGCTCACCACATTCTTCAACACAATGGTATTGTACAAGCCCAAAAGGTATTCACGTACCATCTCACGGTCGTGGTTAATCTGCAATATATATGGAAAAGATCCGTCCTCAATGTATCGGCGATATGCCCTTTCCAGATTCATATCATCAGACTGCGCCGTCAGATATTCCCTGAAGGAAAACGGGAACAGTTTGATTTCCACATATCTGCCAGTTAACAATGTTGCTATCTCTCCAGAAAGAAGATAGGCATTAGAACCCGTTACGTAGATATCAACATCATCCAGCAAGAACAAACTGTCTATCACTTTCTGGAAGTTATCCACCATCTGGATCTCATCAAAGAAAAGATAGTTCATCCTGCCTTTCACCAGATGTTTCTTGACATAAGCATACAGCACCTTATAATCAAGGTATTGTTCATTATCCAAATCCTCGAAATTGAGCTCCAGCACCTGATTCTCGGACACACTTTCAGCCAGAAGCTTCTCCCGAAACATCCTCAACAAAGAAGATTTGCCACATCGCCTGATGCCAGTAACCACCTTTATCACTTTCTTGTCTCTCCATTTTTCCAGAAGAGCCATATATTCCTTGCGCTCTATCATATTTTCAATCGTATATTAGCCAATAAAAAATGCATTGCGCTGCAAATATACGAAACTTTTCTCAGAAATTTGCAGCGCGCTGCAAATTTCTTCCGTTTTTAGGCATTTTTTGCAGTGCGCTGCATTTTTTGCGTTTTTTACGAAAAATTTCGTAACGAAGTATTTCGTTTATAATTGGATAAGAACATCTGCCCCCGCATACGTAGAACAAAGTTTTCAACCCATCTATCACCCATCACGATTTATCGTTGAAATCCATATTAACTTACTCATATACAGATACTTTAATAGCGTGATAGATACTCCAGAAAACGGAAATATCAGTCACGCTATCACTCACGATTTGGCTCCATCCCTCACGATTTTCGCACCACCAGGTATCGCATGCCGTCATTGAAACGCTTGCGATGGATGGATGGCATCTGCGAAAGCTTGCGACCGAAGCTGATGAGATTACTCAACTTCACCGAAGATCCGATGTGACTCTTCAACTCCTGTAATATCTCGGCTGCCGTAAGATACTCGCCCAGTTTGACATCATCGGTCAGGTCGAAATAGAGATTGAAATACTGGTCTACTGGAGAAATCACCTCAAACTTTCTGTTGCTCTCCATAATCAGCTTGGTCTGCTCTGCATCAAAATAGGTCTTCTCGCCAGCCTGCAATGCCGCCAATGCCTGCGCATAGAGTTGTTCATAATTCGGAAGCTGGCTCACGTCGATAGGACCCGTGAGTTCCACACCCAGGAATCGGCGATTGCCGGATGGATCGGAGAGGATATCCTCCATATTGCTCGTGGCGATGAAGGATGCCATTCTCGGAAACTCCTGCACATGACTGCCATACGGCGGCTTCATCTTCACACTCGGCAACTGGATGATGTTTTTCAGAAATCCCTGCTGTACCTGAGGGGAAATCTGATTGAACTCATCCAGGTTGAGGAGCAGCACCTGGCACATCGCCTGAAGCACCTGCCTTTTTTCTGACAACACAAGGTTATCATTATACCCCCACTGCAACTCCGGCGGAACCAATGATCTGCAGAAAGTACTCTTGTTGTAACCCTGCTTGGAGATGAGAAGCGGCGCCACGGAATTGCCATATTTGCGGTGACTATAGGAACGCCACTGGTTAACCATCGCCAGGAACCAGGTGTAGAACCAATCCTCCCAATAAGGATTATCGGTAGGCACCGTACGCGCCAGGGCACGGATATAATCCTTGCCATCCCACTTGCCTGCGCACTTGAAAAGGAAGTCTTCCACAGGATTATAGGTAGAGAGAAGGTCTGACTCCAGATAATTGCGTACATCCTTGATACTCACACGAATATTGGCAAGTTGCACCTCCAGCGTCATGCGTTTCTGCACACGGGCATCCACCGGTTGATATCCCCAATAATCCTTATCTTTCGGCCGATATTCTGTGAATTTCATCACCGAATTATATCGAAAATCATACTTTTTGCACAGAAATCCAATCATACGCATAATATTATCACTCAACTCCTTACCATCTTTATCCACATCCTCTTCCGAGTTATCCACAATGGCATCTTTCAAGTTATCCACAGGTTTTTCAACGGTGTGGATAACCTCATTCAGCACCAAAGGCAACGCATCCTCGCGATAATAGGGCGAAGCATCTTGGGTGAACAGGAAATCAGAGTAGATGGAAGGCTCGGGCATCTGCATCGTTGCCTTTACCAGAATCTGATAAAGCGGAGCGAAAGTCTGGAATGCCTGCTTATAAATTCTGTCAGCCTCCACCTCATTATCTGGCAGACTTCCCTTAGCCAAAGCATATTTCACCAAGACATTCAGACTGATGCCGTCGGCTCCCATAAAGGCTGCGAGGGTGGAAGGCAGACTAGCCACTTTCTGCTTGACGGCATCCACGCCTCCATCTTCCTCTATATTAACAAACGTAAGCAGCAGAACACCGTTATTCTGCTTCATCTTCAGGAGTCCGTTTTCCGATTTCTGGAATTCGGCAGCAGGGTGAACATGCATCCAGGTTGCCATGTTCTTGTACCCGTCATAGCCATTGGTGAGCCAAGGCACATATTCACGGAAGTTGGCTACGGTATTCTTGGCATCATCGTTCACGATGCGCTCCAGGAATCGTTCCAGACTCTTGGTGCTGACCAGGAGCTGGTTCTTATTATTTCTATGTGTGATTGTAATTTTCATTGTCAATTATTTAAAGTTTATTCAAAAACTGTTTCAACTGTTCCAAGCGTTGGAACAGTTTGTGCCATGCCATGAAACCCTTCGTGCCACTAGTTGACTCACTTTGTGCCAACGCGTGGAACAAAATCAGATTACTCGTAAGTGAATCCGATTTCTTCGGCATAATGGTCGTAGGTAGGTTCCCCATAACCATAGCTAGCAAAGAGGTTCTTCACCTGCTCCTGCTGCTCTGGCGTAAGATGCTTCTCGCCTCGGTGCACACGATAATAGGTGGTACGGTTGCCCACGATATCCATTACCCGGAACTTGATGGTCTGCACATCACTATGCTTCACCTGGTCGTAGAGGTGAGTGAAGCCCCATGTCGCCTTAAACTGGCGCACACGCATAAAGTTGGTGCAAGGTCCGTGGAGGTTTGCATCGGGATAAACAGCATTGCCGGCGGTAACATCGTCGGGTTTGAACTTTGCCGAAATGAATCGGATGCACTCAGCGGCGCGAGGACATTCGGCATTGAAACAGTACATCCAATGGTAGTCCACCAGACTGTTGATGAACTTTGGATCATTAAGATTTAACTTCATAAAAAAATAAATTGAAAGTTGATTAAAAGGTTTCGCAGTGGTAATTAGCCATTGTGGAATCTATGTTGACTACTCTCTGAAAAGGAACATAGGGTATCATCCGTGTGAGAGATGGCTCCGTATAACCTTTCAACTGCAAAGATACAAAATTTTAAAGCCGAATGCAAGCTTTTTCCCAAAAATTTTCGACCTTGTCCCGGCTTTCGTTCATTAAAGAACGTTTTCTGGAAGAGAGGAAGCCAGAAATCGTGAGACATGAGGGTAAATCGTGACTGATAGCGTGATGAATATTGTAAACATTTCGTCTATCTATCACGATAGACTAAAGAGATAATAACCTAATTATCAAATGGTTAATATAAAAAAAAAGAGAAAACGTGAGGGATGTGATGGATAAAAAGAGAAAAAAGATACTACTAGGGCTCGTTAGGGACTTGCACCCATTAGACAACATACATGCTAGCCAAAATCGGGTAGGAGGTAAATGCTAATCACAAAAGGCATTTGCCTCCTATTTTCA
>ERZ1026890.344-NODE-344-length-32088-cov-97.756439_pt1 | contig 32088 bp, 29 predicted proteins | sample MGYA00380175_ERZ1026890 | MGnify/ENA primary metagenome ERZ1026890 (study PRJEB33269, sample SAMEA4719811) | human gut metagenome | biome: human-associated habitat; feature: organic feature; material: feces | place: Cameroon | collected 2013-10 ...
TAGACTTTCAAATCCAAAAATATATACACGATGGTATAATGCCACCCATTAATTTAATTGCTATTGATTGTAATCAACACTTTCTTTTTGTTCTTGATAAAATAAATAAAATAGGCAAGTTTTAGATGGAATGTTAAAAACGTAGAATAGAGCAATTTTTAGGCATATTCTACGTTTAATATCAGAATAGGTTTAATAAACAAATTAGGATATGAAGTATTTTGTAAAAAAATCAGTCTTACTACTGTTGGTAGTCTTGGCTTTTTGTGCGTGTGACAACAGCAATGACAATGGTGAGGTTATTCAGCCAAATCCACAGTCATGGAAAACTGTCGTCAATTATACTGGCGAAGTAGAGTTTGTGGTGGATGCGCCACAAATTCGTGAGGATATAGAGCAGGATTTGAAGGCAAACCCTCCTTTTGGAGGAAGCAAGAAATATCAGTTTATCATAAAAAGTCACTCGACGCTTTCTCCTTTATATATGCTATATGCGGTGAATCCTGAGGACGATAAGTCTGCTGACGAATATACACTGAACGTCGCTGGTAAAGTGGAGAGTAAGGACAATTATAGATTGTTCTCTGCCGCTTCTGTACATGGTTGGTATAAGATGGATATTGTGCCTGTCGACACAAAGGATGGCAAGCCTGTTGCAACATACGATGTGTTTATGCATCAAAATATTCCTTCTTCTTTGGTTCATAGCAAGATGTATTTCTGTGAAGACCTTACGGCAGAATATCGCCAGAAGTTCCCTAATGAAGACATTCATGCCGTGGTTCGCCGTTTGGTTCTTTCTTATGTCAGTGGGGGTGATAATATAAAAGAATAGGAACATATCTGAACAGAAGATTTTATGTAAAAAAGTCCTAATTTCTATGTTTCTCTTCTTGCAAATTATGGGATATTAAGAAAAATATCGTATCTTTGTCCCCGAATTGAGGCGTTCTTTGCATATTGCAAAATACAGAAACGAGCAGAAGTCCGCTCGTTTCCATATTGTTACCTATATAATATAGGCAAACGCCCAACTTCTTGATTTTCAATCAAAGTCCAATTTAGAGCGAGTTAGTTTTATTAACGGAATTCAGAATCAGGAGCTGCTGAAAATCGCGCCTTATCGCCACCCGAAATTTGGTGGTATCAGAAAAAAGCCGTATCTTTGCACCGTCATTCAGAAGAAAGGCTGCTGATGACCGGTTAAGGGAGCCATGGGATTCTTTCGGGGATTCTGCTGATGACAAAGAGAACAATAATCATTAATCAATAATCACTAAAAAGCTTATGGGACAGGGAAACATTAAGTATCGTAAAGTAAAGCGTACCCCTCAGACGGGTGAGAACGCAGGTAAGGAACTCTGGTATGCCACCGTGGTTACCGACAGAGAGATGAACTTCGAGGAGTTCGTGGATCACATTTCATCCCACAACTCGCCTTACAGCCGCGGCACCGTACACGGCGTGATGATGGATATGCTCGACTGCCTGAAGGAGCTTATCCTTGACGGCAAGAGCGTGCGTCTGGGCGACCTGGGTCTCTTCTCCATCGGCATGAGTTCGCGTGGCGAGGTGAGCAGAGACAAGGTTACTTCGGCAAGTGTGCAGGAATCCATCTTCTGGTGAAAAATACCAAGAACTGGAGTAATTCGGAATTGAAGAAGCTCTGCAAGATTACTGCCTACGACGCCCGTGGCGGCGAAGAGGAAGGCGGGGGCGAGAATACTCCTGGCGGCGGAACCGACGGAGGCGGAAGCGGCAACACCCAGGAAGGCGGCGGAACCTCAGGCGGAACGGGCAGTGAAGGCTCTGGTGGCAACACTAGCCAGGGTGGCGGAACCGGTGACGGAACCGGAAGCAATGGCGATAACGAGCACATCACTCTGTAGAGTTAGCCCCTTCGGGGGCTACTCTTCTATCCTATCACATCGCTAAAAATAATCATTTACCACTAATCATTCATCACTAATCACTAAAAAAAACTGCCTATGAAGAAGGAAACTTGGAAAACTGTTATTCAGATTTTGATCTCGATTCTATCAGCCGTAGCTACTTCGCTCGGAGTTACGAGCTGCATGAGCTAAAAGCCATACTCCTTTGCTGCGGATTTCAAATCCGCAGAGCCTAAATAGGTTAGGACATTTTTTGACGGCGGATTGCAAATCCGCCGGGCGCCTAGCGGGAGCTAACAAGTTATTAATCATAAAAGCGGGTGTGCCATAGTCGTTATTCCGACTCATGACACACCCGCTTTTTTATTTAGAAAACCATCTTACAGATTGAACCTCAAACCAAATTGCAGGTTGAAATTCAGCTTCTTATCCTTGAAGGTATTTTCTATATCGCTTCCGTTGTCGAAGTAATACTTGGTGCCCGGCTCGATGTATAAGCCCACACTTGGCGAGATGTCATATTGGGCACCGAGCGAAGCCTTTCCAGAGAATTGCACTCTGTCTCGCTTGGCATCCTGCTTCCTGGTTCCATCTTCGTCGGTATCATTCTTCACGTTGTAAGCCGCCTCAGCGCCAGCCATCACGTAGGCATGGAAGCCGCCACTCCTCCACAATTCATAATTCAAGCCTACCGGGATGCCTACATAATGAAGCACCTGATGAACATTGTAGTCATTGTTTGGAGCATACGGATAGAAATCGGAAGAGGTGCGGGTATAAACCACGCCGGTGCTCAACGACAAGCGAGGAGCCACGCCAAAGGCTATCTGCATACCCACGGATACCGGAGCATGATGCTTCGCCTTTCCCTGCGGAGATTTCTGGAGTGCCTTATAGGCTGCCGCCATCAGATAATCCACGTCGTTGCTTCCACCCACCGAAGGGTCGGGATATACGCCTGGCATCGGATCTGCCATCACTCCCGAATCAGAATAACGATTGGCGATGTTACTGCCGGAATTGACATTTCCCATTCCTGCACCCAGATTTTCGGCATAGAGCTTCATCGACACTCCCGCCACTTCGCTATTCCTGGAGAAATGATAAGAAGAGGATGAGTTTGGTTCAGCGTGACTCTGCGCTGATTCTGCTGATTTGTATTTCGAAGCAACCAGCGGAGCCTCATCCGAAGCAACAGCTACCATTGTTTCGCCTTCATCATTCATGGGTGCAGCTGATTGAACTGGCACAGAGGCGTAATCGGAAGAAAGCAGAGAAGCTGCCGATGAAGCAGCCTTTTGCCTACTCTTGGAATCTGCGGATTTGCTATCAGCAGCAAGCAGCGGAACTTGCTTCGAATGAGAGGAAGATGATGCCGACAGAGAGGAAGATGATGCTGACAGAGAGGAAGATGCTGCTGATGATGCAGATGAAGCTTCTGATGACGCCAGGGATGCCAACTGTGCATTGCCCTGCTCCACATCCTCCTGATGCAGATAAACATAGCTTCCGCCTATTCCAAGCAAGGCCACGGCGGCTGCGGCTGCCGACCATCGTTTCAACGTGACAACCCGGGCTTTCGGTTCCTTCTCCACCCTTTTGACAGGATGATTTTCAGGAACCCTATTCTCCCCTGCTACAGGCTGATTCTGAGCAAGCGATTGTGCAATGCCAGCCCACAAGTCGTGCTTGACAGGCTCCTGATAGTCTGTCATCTGATCTCGAAGTTTGCTTGTCCAATCCTTGTTACTCATATTCTTTCTCGTTTAATGTATTCAAATAATCGTTTATTTTCTTTGCCAGGAGCTTTTTGGCTCTCAGATATTGCGAAGCTGAGGAGCTTTCCTTGATGCCTAGCTGCTCGGCGATTTCCTTGTGACTGCGCTGCTCAAACACAAACATGTTGAGCACCAGGCGATAGCCCTCGGGCAATTCGCCTATCATTCTCGTTAATTCTGCAGGCGGCACCCGTTCTACCTCAGGATCCTCGTCTGGAACCTCTTCCGGAACTTCATCCACAAAGGTGAGTCGGGACTGCTTCCTCGTCATGCTGATGGCTTCGTTCACCACGATGCGGAGGAGCCAGGCCTTCAGCGAACCTTCGCCCCGGAAATCGAAACTGGCGATGTTGGAGAAAAACTTCACGAAACTCTCCTGCACCACATCCTCGGCATCATCACGCAAAGGGACATACCTCAGCGCTACCGCCATGGCATATCCTACGTAGCGCTCATACAGCCGGTGCATTGCAGCCTGACTGCCGCCTTTTACGTCATCCAGAAGTTGCTTTTCTGTTTCCAATTTTTCTCTTTTTTACTGATTAAACGAATATCATAGCAAAACCTTGCACCAAAAATCAAACTTTTTTTGATGCAAGGCTTTTTTTCATCTTATTTTCTATACAGATTTTCTATACAGAAATCACCATTCCCTCATTGCTCAGATAGCTTTCTTCGAATACCTCTTTTGCTTCCTTGAGCAACACTTTCTCGTCGTTATACCGGGCACTGTAATGCCCCAGGAGCAGTTTTCCTACCCCGGCATCCCTCGCCACCGTCGCCGCCTGACGGGCGGTGCTGTGGTTGTAGATTTTGGCACGGTCTTCCTGATCAGAAGTGTAGGTGCTCTCGTGATAAAGCAGGGTAACGCCCTTCACCTTCTCCCAGAGATTCGGGATATAGCGGGTATCACTCATGTAGGCATAGCTGCGGGGCTGGTCGGCAGGTGTCACTAATTTTTTATTCGGAATCACCTCGTCATCCTCGTTGATCCAGTCAGCCCCATTCTTGATATTGTTGATCTGACTGATAGGAATGCCATAGTAATCTATCATGTCGCGGCGGATATGAGGCAGCGTAGGTTTCTCCCGGAAGATGAAGCCGCAGCATGGCAGGCGATGCTTCAGGGGCACCGTCTCTACCGTGAGCGAATGGTCTTCGTAGATAATCTGCTGCTTCTCTGTATCCACCGGAATCATCTCCATCTCATACTCCATGGTCTGCATGAAATACTCCACCTGCTGCTTGAACAGGGGTTCATAATCCTTTGGGGCATAGATTCTTAACTTAGATGTTCTACCGAGCATTCCCAGCGTAGAGAGCAGGCCCATCAAGCCGAAGCAATGGTCGCCATGCATGTGGGTGATGAAGATGGCATTGAGCTTGGAGAAATGAATATGGGAGCGGCGGAACTGCATCTGTGCTCCTTCTCCGCAATCCACCATAAAGCACTTGCCTCGCATCTCTATGAGCTGCGAGGAGGCGTTATGCTTAAGGGTGGGCAGCGCACTGCCACACCCCAGAATATGTATCTTAAATGGTTCCAAAATTTTTATTGCAATCTTATAGGTTTGAAACGGTGTATTATCATTTTCAGAGATGATATTCCGTCATTTCCATAGAGATAGAGATGACGTACTACCGCTTAAAAATCATATTCTTACTCCTGGCGCTTGAAGACGTAGATGCCCTGCGTATTCTCCAGCGTCAGACTATCCGGACCCAGATTGTCGATGGCGAAGGTATCCTTGTTAAGCAGGAGCTTACCATTCAGAATCTTCCATGAAGTCCAAGGGTTGGTTTCCGCCTTCACATTGTTCTTCACCTCGCCACCTTCCAGGATATCGAAGTTCTTGTCTATCGAAGTCCACTTGCCGAGGAGCGAAGTAAGATTGATAACTTTCTGTGCAAGCATCTCGCCATCCTGCGCCTTGTAGCCGATGAGGGCGATGCGGTCGCCTGCCAGGAGTCCGCCCTGCACGATGCCAGGCTGTTCATCGTCGATGAAGACGGTGAGGGTATCACCTGCGTCTGATATCAATTCCAGGCTGTGCATAGAGGTTCCCTCGCCACACACGCCATAGATGGTTGAGTCGTTCTCCGCATCCTCCAGCGCCACAGAATCGTTGGTACTGATCACCGGAACGGTTTTCTTATCCTTACAGCTATTGGCAGCGAAAAGTACTACCAAAGCCATCATCACATAAACTAATCTTTTCATAATCTCTTATCTTTAAAATCTGATTATCTTACTTTTCTTTACTTCTCATCTTGAAGCTTTACTTCTTGAAGCTTTACTTCTCATCTTGAAGCTTTTCCTGCTTCTTGGCTTCATCCCAGAGTTGATCCATCTCCTCCAAGCTCATGTCTTTCAGATTCTTGCCCTGTTTGAGCGAGTGATCTTCCACATAGTTGAAGCGGCGGATAAACTTCTGGTTTGTTTTCTCCAGCGCATTATCCGGATTGAGCTTATAGAGACGGGCAGCATTGATGACGGAGAAGAGGAAATCGCCGAGCTCCTGGGTGGAATTCTCCTTGTCGCCCTTGGCAAGTTCAACCTTGAGTTCCTCCAGTTCTTCGTGTACCTTATCCCATACATCTTCCTTCTCCTTCCAGTCGAAGCCCACGTTTCGTGCCTTGTCCTGAATGCGATAGGCCTTGATAAGGGATGGCAGGGAATTTGGCACTCCGCTCAAAACGCGCTCGTTGCCATCTTTCTCCTGCTGCTTAATCTGCTCCCAGGTTTTCTCTACAGAGGCAGCATTCTTGGGTTTGCTGGCACCAAGAGCCAGGGTTTCTTCCGAGCTCCCCGCCTCTGCCTTCCCGGTTGCAGTTTCTGCCTTCCCGGTTTCTGCTTTTTCAGACTCCTTATATACCACCTGTCCCGCATCATTGATATACATATCAGGATTTGCCACAGTCCATTCGCCCTCTTCCTTCCAATTGATGAAAGGATGTCGGAACATCAGTTTGTCAGCTTCCTGATTGCAGACATCGCAGATATCGAACTCGCCGTCTTCTCTGCCGATGATGCTATAGAACATCACGTGCTCCAGCACATCGCCCAGCTCCTTCTTGATATCCTTGTAATCGCGCTTCATCAAGGCGTCACAAAGCTCGAAAGTCTCCTCGATGGTATTCGGACGAAGACTTTCGAATGTCTGCTTCTTATCCCATGGACACTGCAGGCGCAAACGGTCCTGCACATCCAGCAAGCGGCTGAACGCCGCCATTTTCTCTTCTTTCGTATGCATAATTCTAACCTCACATTAAAGATTATCTTTCCATTTCTTGCCAGCCTTCGTGTTGAGGAAAATGGCAAAAGACAATGCAAACACAAACATCATTACATTAAAAAACAAATATGCTTCCATTTTTTAAAGATTCTTCTTCCACTTCTTCCCCGCTTTTGTATTAAGGAAAATGGCGAAAGAAACAGCAGCCACACACACCATTACATTGAAGAGAAACCAAGCTCCCATAATATCCCAATTCATATTCTTACTCTTTAATTCTTAACAATTCATTGGCAATATAAGCAAGCGTACAGCCACCAATAAAGCCAACTATTACACACGCAATATTGATGTCACCCAAGCCCTTACCTGTGAACAGGGGCGACAAACCACCAACAGCGACACCGCTGAACATCAGCTTCGCCATATCATAGAGAAAACCAGCTAGCAGTTTTCTTCTATCTTGCTCTGAAACTTCTTTTACTGCATTACTAACCATCGTTTTGTGCAAAAATTAATAATTTTGATGCAAAGATAATGTTTTTCGCCCAAAAATTCGTATCTTTGCACCGTTTTTTAAGGAAAAAGAAAGAAAAAGAATAAAAATTAGATAGAAACAATGGAATTAGCAAGTAAATACGATCCACAAGCAGTGGAAAGTAAATGGTATCAGTACTGGCTCGACAACAAGCTTTTCAGCTCTAAGCCAGATGGTCGTGAACCTTATACGGTGGTAATCCCTCCACCAAACGTAACGGGTGTGCTCCACATGGGACACATGCTCAACAATACTATCCAGGACATTCTCGTTCGCCGTGCACGCATGGAGGGCAAGAACGCTTGCTGGGTACCAGGTACCGACCACGCCAGTATCGCTACCGAGGCTAAGGTGGTTAACCGCCTCGCTCAGCAGGGCATCAAGAAGACTGACCTGACTCGCGATGAGTTCCTCAAGCATGCTTGGGACTGGACTCACGAGCACGGCGGCATCATCCTCAAGCAGCTCCGCAAGCTCGGTGCCAGCTGCGACTGGGACCGCACTGCATTCACCATGGACGAGACCCGCTCTCGTGCCGTTATCCACGTATTCTGCGACCTCTACAAGAAGGGACTCATCTATCGTGGCGTGCGCATGGTTAACTGGGACCCTAAGGCCCAGACTGCGCTCTCTGACGAGGAGGTTATCTACAAGGATGAGCACTCTAAGCTCTATCATCTGAAGTATTATGTAGTAGAGCAGGACTGCCAGCAGGTGGATGAGGAGAACGTGATGCACAAGGATGAGAAGGGATACTATGCAGTAGTAGCAACTACCCGTCCTGAGACCATCATGGGCGACTCTGCCATGTGTATCAACCCTGAGGATAAGAAGAATACCTGGCTGAAGGGCAAGCACGTGATCGTGCCTCTCGTAAACCGCGAGATTCCTGTCATCGAGGATACATACGTAGATATCGAGTTCGGTACCGGATGCTTGAAGGTAACTCCAGCTCACGATATCAACGACCACGCCCTCGGTTTGAAGCACGGTTTGGAGACCATCGATATCTTCAACGACAACGGTACCATCAGCGAGGCAGCAGGTCTCTATGTAGGTATGGACCGCATGGACGTGCGCAAGCAGATTTCCATCGACCTTCAGAACGCCGGTCTGATGGAGAAGATTGAGGACTATAATAATAAGGTGGGCTTCTCTGAGCGTACCAATGTGCCTATCGAGCCAAAGCTCTCTACACAGTGGTTCCTCAAGATGCAGCACTTTGCCGACATCGCCCTCCCTCCAGTGATGGACGACAACATCGAGTTCTACCCTAAGAAGTATAAGAACACCTATCGCCACTGGTTGGAGAACATCAAGGACTGGTGTATCAGCCGTCAGCTCTGGTGGGGTCACCGCATCCCAGCCTACTACTTCGACAATGCCGGCAAGAAGGATTTCGTGGTAGCTGAGACTGCTGAGGAGGCTCTGAAGCTCGCCCAGGAGAAGAACGCCAGCATCAAGGCTGAGGATCTTGAGCAGGAGAGCGACTGCCTCGACACCTGGTTCTCTTCATGGTTGTGGCCTATCTCTCTGTTTGATGGCATCGAGCATCCTGACAACGAGGAGATTAACTACTACTACCCTACTTCCGACCTCGTAACAGGTCCGGACATCATCTTCTTCTGGGTAGCACGTATGATCATGGCTGGCTACGAATATCGTGGCAAGATGCCATTCAAGCACGTATATTTCACAGGTATCGTTCGCGATAAGCTCGGCCGCAAGATGAGCAAGAGTCTCGGTAACTCACCAGACCCATTGGATCTGATTGACAAGTTTGGTGCCGACGGTGTTCGTATGGGTATGATGCTCAGTGCTCCAGCCGGCAACGACATCCTCTTCGACGAGAGCCTTTGCGAGCAGGGACGTAACTTCAACAATAAGATCTGGAATGCCTTCCGCCTCGTGAAGGGTTGGGAGACTGCAGACATCGAGCAGCCTAAGAGTGCAGAAATCGCCGTGAAGTGGTTTGATGCCAAGCTCAAGGAGGTGAACGAGGAGATGCAGAAGCAGTTTAAGGACTACCGTATCTCTGAGGCATTGATGACTGTATATAAGCTGTTCTGGGATGAGTTCTCATCCTGGTACCTGGAGATGGTGAAGCCAGCTTACGGTCAGCCTATCGACCAGAAGAGCTACGACGCTACCCTCCGCTTCTTCGATGCCCTCCTGAAGATGTTGCATCCATTCATGCCATTCATCACCGAGGAGTTGTGGCAGCACATCTACGACCGCAAGGATGGCGAGAGCATCATGCGCGAGAAGCTGGAGATTCCTGCACCTACAGCTGAGGAGCAGAAGTTGGCAGCCGATATCGAGGCTGTGAAGCAGATTATCGCCGGTGTTCGTACCGTTCGCAACCAGAAGAACATTGCCCAGAAGGAGCAGTTGTCTCTTCAGGTAGTAGGCAAGAACGATTTCGAGGCTTACAACGACGTAACTCTGAAGATGGCCAACCTCGACAAGATTGAGGTCATCGCCGAGAAGAGTGCCGATGCATCCAGCTTCATGGTAGGCACCGACGAGTTTGCCGTACCATTGGGCGACCTCATCGACGTGGCAGCCGAGATTGAGAAGGCAGAGGCTCAGCTCAAGCACCTGGAGGGCTTCCTGATGGGTGTACGCAAGAAGCTCAGCAATGAGAACTTCGTAGCTCACGCTCCTGAGAAGGTAGTAGCCCTGGAGCGCAAGAAGGAGAGCGACTCTGTAGAGAAGATTGCTGCCCTCAAGGCAACCATCGAGGAGCTCAAGAAGAAGTAATTAGAAACATAATTAGAAGTAATTATAGACATAGTTAGAAATAATTATAGATATAATTAGAGACATAATTACGGAAAATAATTATAAATAATGTTTAGTGTTTAGTGTGTCATACACTAAGCACTAAACATTTAACCTTTTTAGATATAAACATGATCAAGAAGCTTTTCACCTTATTTATATGCATGATTTCGCTGGCAATGACATTCACGAGTTGCAGCGAAGAGGCTTTTGATACGGATAGCGTCAACAAGCAGACCATCCTGGTGTTCTATCCATGGACGGGAAGCCAAAGCAGCACGGGATTATTGGGCTATTTGCAGAACAACATCGACAGCATCAGCGATGGCATCATCGACAGAAAGGGACTCAACAATTCCCGCGTTCTGGTGTTCCTGAGCGATAAATATAACCACAGCACGCTCTATGACTTGCAATATAATGCTACTACCAAAAGCGTGGACCGTGTTCCCCTGAAGGAATACGAGGGTGCTTCGTATGCCTCAGCCGAGGGCATCGCAGATATTATGAACGAGGTGAAAACGCAAGCCAGTGCACTGAACTATGCCCTCATCGTGGGAGTACATGGTTGCGGCTGGACTTATGCCAGCGACTGGAGCAGATACCCTTACTACGCACGTCCAAGCGTAACACGACCAAGCGATAGCGCCTTGAGCGGCTATTCTGCAGCCGACAATTCAGCTACCGATATCTCCTCTTTCAGCGGCATTCAGTTTGGTCCTGATCCCAACGCCCCCCTCACCCGTTTCTTCGGCAGTGTGAGCCTGGCAGAAAACGCCATGGATATCAGCACCCTTGCCGAAGGCATCAGAGAGAGCGGATTGAAGATGCAATACATCCTCTTCGACGCCTGCTACATGAGCAATATAGAAACCGCCTACGAGTTGAAAGATGTTACCAACTACATGATAGCCAGCGGAAGCGAAATCATGGCAGCCGGACTGCCATATCGCTCGATGTGGAGCTATCTGAACTCTGCTACGCCTAATTATTCGGGCATCGTTTCAACCAGCGTAAACTTCTACAAGAACTCCTCTGCCCCATTCTGCAACCTGGCAGCCATCGACTGCCGACAGGTGGAGAAATTAGCGAGTGTGATGAAGGAGATCAACGCCCAGTATCAGCTATCAGCCAGCGTAAGTCTGGATTCCATCCAGCATCTGGACGGCTTCCGTCCTAACCTCTTCTACGACCTGGAGACTTATGTGGATAGTCTCCACCCAAGCGGATATCTGCTCGACCAGTTCAAGAATCAGTTGAAGCTCACCATCAAGGCATCAGATCATACCGACGAGGCGTACACCTGCATCTACAGTTCCGACAGCTTCAAGATTAAGAACTATTGCGGCATCACCATCTCCGACCCAAGCCAGCACAGCGTGGCCATCAAGGGTAGAGAAAAGACAGGCTGGTGGAAGGCAACGCACTAATTGATTTAAAATATAAATAGGTTATGGAATTTTTTATAATTGATAATAATGGACAACAGGCAGGACCATTCAGTATGGATCAGCTTGTTCAAAAAGGTATCAGCCCCGAAACTCTAGTTTGGAAACAAGGCATGGCTGATTGGACGCCAGCCTGGAAAGTAGAGGATTTGAGAGCCGTATTGGAAGCTGTTGAAGCTGATAAGGTTAATCAGAATTCAAACCAGAATCAGGGGTTCAACCAGAATCAGGGGTTCAACCAGAATCAGGGGTTCAATCAGAATTCAAATCAGGATTTCAACCAGAACCAAGGCTTTCAGCAGGGATTCCAGCAAGGTTTCCAGCAAGGCGCAAGCATGAATCAGGGCTTTAACACGACTCAGAACACAAATCAAGGATTCAATCCTAATTCTAATCAGGGATTCAACCCAACCCCGAATCCTGATTCGAAGCAGCCGAAAAAGAAGTCGAATCACTTCGTTATGAAGATGATTATCGGTCTCATCATCTTCATCTTCGCCATCTTCGCCGTTACAAATCCAAGCGAAGAAAAGCACAAGGAGAAGGTTCGCACGGAAGTAAGCAAGGCGATAGAGAAAGCTGTAAGCACTACGGATAACAACTTCTTTACCCAAGCCCTCCGTTCAGCAGCTAAGATGATGGCAGACAATATGATGGGCGAAGCCATGAACCAGCTCTTTGAATATCACAACTACATCGTGTGTTCCAAGGGCTCAGTTGAGTTTAATGGCAAGCAGCATACCATCAGTTTCGGTATTCTGGGCAAGGTTTATACCATGAATGCAGATGATATGGTGAAGGCACTGGAAAATACGGATAATCTGCAGATTGAGGAATCTTCCTCAACATCAGACGATAATACCGTCGGAGATAATTCAGCCTCATCTTCATCTGATAGCAATGCAAATCTTGATGAAAACGGAAATCCTGTTGATGAATCTGGCGATGGAAGCATCAGTTCGAGAGTTCAGAAGAAGCTGGAAGACAAGGCTAATGAAGCCATGGATAAGGCTGCCGATAAGGTTCAGAAAAAGCTGGAAGAGAAAATCAACCAGAAACTGGATCAAGCCACTGACTCATCAAAGATTGAAAAAATCATAAATACAATTTTAGAGCTCATCTAAAAAGCTTATAAAAAAGAATAGGTTAGGACATTTTTAACGGCAGATTGCAAATCCGCCGAGCGCCTGACGGAATAAAAGAAAAGGTCGTTTCCCTTCTTTAATGATTGGGAAACGACCTTTTTTATTTATTATTTATTACTTCTTCTCCTCAGGTACCAGGAACTTGTCGCCACTCTGCTTGACAAGCTGCTTGGCATACTTCTCCGGATAACCAGGACGGGCTGGACGAGCACCCAAACCATAAGGGGTCTTCTCGAAATTACCATTCTTATCGGTTGGCTTGATAATCATATCATTATACTTCACCACCATGAACTCGAAAAGCTGGTTCCAGCGAGCCAACATCTGCTGAGCCTTCTCAACACTATAATCGTTGAGATACTTCACGGCAGCCTGAGGGTTCTGGGTATAAAGCTCCTGAGCCTTCTTCTCAACACCTGCCTGAGCAGCAAAATAGCTGTTGTCCAAGCTATCACGAACCTCCTTCAAGGTTGGGAACATCAGGCTGTAACGAGGATAAACCATGTTGCTGGTCATGTTGCAAACCCAATAAGCATTCTTCTTGCTGAAATGCACCGCATCAACACCAGGAGTGTTATAGCACTCAGGACGCTCGGTCATAGAGCAATATACTGGAGTGAACGCAGCCATGTTGGCATCATCGTTGGCAAACCAGAACACACCGCCAATTTCTCTTGGCAACCATGAACGCATCTGGCTCACGAATACGAAACCACTCTGCTGGGTGCTAACAGGACGCTCGTTGAAATACTGCTTGCCATCCACCTTGTACATCAATGGTGTAGGACGATAAGGCATCTCCCAGATACCACCGCCGATATCAGAACCATCGGCTACAGAAAGAGGAGTACCCTCGTAATGGTCGCGCATCACATTCTCAACATCCTTCACGCTCACCTTCTTGTTAGGAACCACCCAGAGAGGCATATCCTGGGCATCAGGATTCTTGCCGAGTGCCCAATCCAGATAAGGACTCATATCATAGAAGTGGTTCAGCATCGCCCAGGCACGGGCATCGCAGAAACGACGACCCGAGAAATCAGGCTTCGCATACGCCATCTTCCAAGAGAAATCAGCATCCTTGCCCTTGAACCAGCCCTTGCTGCGGGCAAAGGAAACCACATCCTTAGCATACATCACGTTCTTCTTGTCCTTCATGTTGAACTTGCCGATGCGGCTCTGGTTGGCATGTGCACAGATGGCATCATCCGGAATACGGAGAGCTACCCAGACAGCCCCCTTAGAACCGGCACCCTTACCCATCATCTCCATGATCCAAGCCTCTTTAGGATCGCAGATAGTAAAGGTTTCGCCTTCTGAATTATAACCATAGGTATTGGCAAGGGTGGTCATCACCTTGATAGCCTCGCGTGCCGTCTTACTGCGCTGCAAAGCCACGTAGATGAGCGAACCGTAGTCCATGATACCGGTGGAATCCACCATCTCCTCACGACCGCCATAGGTAGTCTCACCGATGGTAACCTGCCACTCGTTGATGTTGCCGATAACGTTATAAGTTTCGGCAGCCTCTGGAATCTCACCATGATACTTGTTGCTATCCCAGTCGTAAATCTTGCGCATCTCGCCTTTGGCATGCTTAGCCGCAGGATAATGGCAGAGGTACTGGAACATACCGTAGTCGTCGGCACTGTAAGAACACATCACGGAACCATCCACAGATGCCTTCTTGCCCACGATGAAGTTGCTGCAAGCCTCAGCCTCAGAGACGCAGCCCATCATAGCCACAGCCATCAAGGCTGAAGCAAAAATCATATTCATAATATATATCTTTATTAATATACACCTAAATAGAATGTGGAGTTAGAAAAGTCTCCTAACTCCACAAAATTATTTCAGAAGAACAAAGAGAAAAGCATTTAAATTCTTCACTCTTCCCTCTTCACTTAAATCACACTTATTCGCAAGCCTTGAAGCTCATATCCAAGCCCTTCACACTGTGTGTCAAGGCACCTACAGAAATGAAGTCAACGCCCTGCTCTGCATAGTCGCGGATGGTATCGTAGGTGATACCGCCAGATGACTCAGTCTCATACTTGCCGGCGATGATATCCACTGCCTTCTTGGTATCAGGCACAGAGAAGTTGTCGAGCATGATACGGTTTACACCGCCGTGCTTCAACACCTGGTCGAGCTCATCGAAACTGCGAACCTCAATTTCAATCTTCAGATCGAGACCCTTCTCCTTCAGATAAGCATGGCAACGGTCGATAGCATTATCGATGCCGCCAGCGAAATCGATGTGGTTGTCCTTGAGGAGAATCATATCGAAGAGACCGATGCGATGGTTCATACCGCCACCAATCTTCACAGCCTGCTTCTCCAACATGCGGAGACCTGGAGTGGTCTTGCGGGTATCGAGGATGTGAGTCTTGGTACCTTCGAGGCGCTTCACATACTTGGCAGTCATGGTAGCGATACCGCTCATGCGCTGCATGATGTTGAGCATGAGGCGCTCTGTCTGGAGCAGAGAACGGGTCTTACCCTCTACGATCATGGCGATGTCGCCCTTCTTCACGTGGGTACCATCCTGCAACAATACCTCCACCTTCATGGTTGGGTCGAAGCGGGCGAATACCTTCTTAGCCATTTCTACACCAGCCAATACGCCATCTTCCTTGATGAGCAAATGGCTTTTACCCATGGCGTCCTCAGGAATGCAACACAAGGTTGTGTGGTCGCCATCACCGATATCCTCAGCAAATGCCAAGTCTATCAACTTGTCTTCTAATTGATCTACGCTTAACATATTATTAATGTTTTATTGTTTAATGTTTATTGATTACTTTATGCAGGAAAGAACTATCAACTATTAACTGTAAACTATTAACTATCAATTTTCTTCCCGTTCCACAGGGCTCGGAGGATGCCATCCTCGTCTCGTTCCACCCGGATTTCACCGCCTAACCATTCGGTCATCGGCAACTCCTCGCGAAACTCGAAGTAGTTCACCACCCTGCCCTCCTGTATTTCTACCACAGCCTGCTGCAGTATCGAGCCATCGGGCAATATCACCTGATGGGCTCCGCATCTTCTTAAATCTTCCATCACTTTTCTATCGCAGATTGGTTGCCTTCAGCGGTTCACCCTTCAGCTGCTTAGGAGGAAGCATCCTTATAGGGCTTCCTGGAGGAAGCGTTCCCGGTTTGCCCGGAAGCGGTTCCGGATGCATCACCTGAGTCTGAGAGGATGATGAAGGAGCAGAGGATGCTGCTCCCATGCGCTGGGCACTATCCTTCTTCAAACTGTCAGTAGAAGATGTTCCGGCAGAAGAAGCCGGAGTCTGGACAGACTTTGGCTGATGCATGCGAACCAGCTTGATATGCTCTACGAACATCAGTTTGAGCGTGGAAGAAGACGGCATGTCCGAAGCAAAAGAACCATCAGACAGCATAAAGTATCCCTTCACACTCTTGATGCCAAGATTGTCATTATCAGCCACCTGGATAGAGCAATGCTGGGAATTGGAAATCTGGGTAACCTGCTGGGCAATGCTATCATTCTTAAACTGCACGGCGAGCAAAGCCACACCACCACGCATGCCATCCTGGAAGATGAACTGCGTATCGAAATCGAGCATCAGGCGGTCGCCCTTATGAAAGGCGGTATCCACCGGAATATCGAAGCTTACCGCATTAAACGGCTTGGTGGCAGAAAGCACCATGGCTGGTGCCAGATTCCATACGTTGGCAGTATCGCCCGTGGCAGAAAGATTATCAAACTGGCTGGCGTCTGCATTACCACCCAGGGCTACAATCTCGTTGTTCAGGCGGTCGCCCAATTCCTTATATACATCCTCCAGCAATTCGGTGTGGCGCATGTAATACACCATCGAACTGTCGAATTCAGCCGAGGTAACGTCGTGCTTTCTGAGCACTGCCTCGCGATATGTGATGCTCTGTCCGGTATCCCCTCCATCAGCCGTATGCGCCATTGAGAGCGCCACGTGATAATCGTAGAGGATATCCGCCATCTTGCCCTTCGACAACACATCTCCAGGCAGGGATGGCTTACAGGAAACCACACCCAGAAGCAGGCATATCAATATCGAGAAAAACGCACAAATCTTCTTCATACCATATTTCTCCTATCTTATGATTTCTGGGCAGATTCTTCAGAAGATTTCCCTGATGAAGATTTCTCTGATGAAGATTTCTCTGATGAAGATAACTTATCAGAAGATTTCTTCTTTCCCTCTCCCAACTCTTCCAATTCCTTACGGCAGAAGATGAGCATGGCGATGATACCCACGCTGACACATGAATCTGCGAAATTGAACACAGGGTCGAAGAACGTGCCCTGCTGTCCCCCCCATATTGGGAACCACTCCGGCCATGTATAGGTGAAGAACGGGAAGCGGAACATATCCACCACCTTGCCCATGAAGAAAGGCGCATAACCTTCACCAAACGGCACCTGGTAAGCCACATAATAAGGCGAGGAAGCCGTGAACATCAAGCCATAGAACATGGAATCAATCATGTTGCCGATGGCGCCGGCGAGCACCAGTGCCACCAGGAAGATATAGACCAGGCGATGCTTGCCCTGCTTGATGATGCGGTGCAGATACCATACCAGGAAGATGATGGCTACCGAGCGCACGAGGCTCAGCCAGAACTTGCCGATGAACGACATGCCCCACGCCATACCGTTGTTCTCAATGAAATCGATAAAGAACCAGTCTGTAACACGAACAGACTCGCCAAGGCAAAAGTGGGTCTTGATGTACAGCTTAATCCATTGGTCGATGATAAGCAGCACAACCACCATTGCCGTGACGAGCCAGCCGATATGTAATTTACTTTTTTTCTCCATTTATTATTTCTTTCTAGCCTCCTTGGAAGCTACACTCAATGTGGCATGAGGTACAGCACGCAAGCGCTCCTTAGGAATCAGCTCGCCAGTCTCACGGTCGATGCCGTAAGTCTTGTTCTGGATGCGAACCAACGCTGCCTCCAATCCCTTGATAAACTTCTGCTGGCGCTGTGCCATCTGGATAATCTCCTCCTTGCTCTGCGCCTCGCTTCCCTCCTCCAGGGCCTTGTAGGTCGGTGATGTATCTACCACATCATTACTGTCTGAATGGTTCAGCTGAGCCATACACTCGCAATAAGTCTGCTTTGCCACCTTCAATTTCTCTTCAATGATAGCGCGGAACTCCTCGAGCTCCTCATCGCTATAACGTGCCTTTTCGTTAGCCATAGATGTTTCTTTAAACGTTATAAAGTTATTAATTTTTAAAAGGTTAAGGAATAGAAGTTAGAAGCAAGTAGCTTCGGATAACTCCTAACTCCTAACTTCTAACTCCTATTTATTTAATTCTTCTCTACGAGAATGTTCAACTTAAAGTCATCAAATTCGGTCTCAACACCTGCGTTGTCGCCGATTTCGATGCTGTCTGCCAATACCTGACCCTTGATGTAGTCGCCGAATGCCTCGATGGCTGCGTCGGTCTCCTCGTTGGAAGCCACAGTCACCTTGATGCGGTCGGTAATCTCCAGACCTGTCTCCTTGCGGAGGTTCTGGATACGGTTGATCAGCTCACGAGCCATACCCTCCTTCTTCAATTCAGGAGTCAACTCTACCTCAAGCGCTACGGTCAGATTGCCCTCGTTAGAAACGAGCCATCCTGGGATATCCTCAGAGATAATCTCCACGTCGGCTACCTCTACCACGGCTTCCTGTCCGTCAATATTCAATGTGATGTTGCCTGCCTTCTCGAAGGCTGCAATCTGGTCCTGATCGAGCGCTGACATCTGGGCAGCAACACCCTTCATCAGCTTGCCGAACTTCTTACCCATCACTCTAAAGTTACACTTCACCTTCTTCACGAGAATACCCTGACCCTCAATGAAGTTAACCTCCTTCACGTTCACCTCGTTCTTCAACAGTCCGGCTACAGCCTCGATGTGTGCCTTCTGTACATCATCTACGGCAGGAATCATGATCTGCTGGAGTGGCTGACGAACCTTGATGTTCACCTTGCGGCGCAATGCCAATACCATGGAAGTAATCTTCTGGGCGATGGCCATACGCTCCTCCAGGTCGGCATCGATAGCAGCCTCATCGGCTACAGGGAACTTGTCGAGGTGTACGCTCTCCAACTCGCCGCCCAAGTCGTGATACAACTCGTCTGCATAGAATGGAGCGAATGGTGCCAGCAGCTTAGCCACTGTCATCAGGCAGGTATAGAGAGTCTGGTAAGCACTCAGCTTATCCTCGCTCATCTCCTTACCCCAGAAACGTTTACGGTTCAGACGAACATACCAGTTAGAGAGGTCATCGTTGACGAAAGCGTCGATGAGACGGCCTGCGCGGGTTGGATCGTAGCCAGCCAACTCTCTGTCAACGCCCTTGATGAGGGTATTGAGTGAAGAGAGAATCCAGCGGTCGATCTCTGGGCGCTTCTCAAATGGCACCTGAGCAGTCTCTGCATCGAAACCATCTACATTAGCATAGAGGGCGAAGAAGCTGTAGGTATTATATAAGGTACCGAAGAACTTGCGACGGGTCTCATCTACACCGTTAGGGTCGAACTTCAGGTTGTCCCAAGGCTCGCTGTTGGTCATCATATAGAAACGAACAGGGTCGGCACCATACTTATCGATCATCTCGAATGGGTTGGTTACGTTACCCACGTGCTTACTCATCTTGTTACCCTTGGCATCGAGAACGAGACCAGAAGAGATGACGTTCTTGAAAGCTACGCTGTCGAATACCATGGTAGCGATGGCGTGCAGGGTGAAGAACCATCCACGGGTCTGATCCACGCCCTCGTTGATGAAGTCGGCTGGATAGAACTTAGGAGGAATAGCATATCCCTCGTAGGTGCTGTGGATGAGTGCATCGCGGTCGGCCTCTGTGCCACGTGCCATCTCGCCCTCGAATGGGTAGTGGAGCTGGGCGTAAGGCATTGAACCTGAATCGAACCAAACATCAATCAGGTCGCTCTCACGATACATTGGCTTGCCCTCCTCGTTTACCAATACGATCTTGTCAACGTATGGACGGTGGAGGTCAATCTTATCATAGTTCTCCTGACTGTAGTCGCCAGGAACGAAACCATTCTCCTTCAATGGGTTGCTCTGCATGATGCCTGCAGCCACTGACTTCTCGATTTCAGCATACAGCTCCTCAAGGCTGCCGATGCACTTCTCGCCACGGTTCTCGTCACGCCAGATTGGCAATGGAGTACCCCAGAAGCGGGAACGTGAAAGGTTCCAGTCGTTCAGGTTCTCGAGCCAGTTGCCGAAACGGCCTGTACCGGTGCTCTCAGGCTGCCAGTTGATGGTCTTGTTGAGTTCTACCATGCGCTCCTTGCGGGCAGTATCCTTGATAAACCAGCTATCCAATGGGTAGTAGAGGATAGGCTTGTCGGTACGCCAGCAGTGAGGATAGTTGTGCACGTGCTTCTCGCTCTTGAATGCCTTGCCCTCCTGCTTCAGCTCGTAGCAGAGCACGATGTTCAGGTCTTCAGCCTTATCAGAAGCCTTCTTGTCCCAAACACCATCCACATTAAACTGTGGGTCGTAGGCATTCTTCACGTAGTCGCCTGCGTGATGAGCGTATGCCTCCTTGTTGACGCAAGCGTTCACGAAGTTGGCATCGAGGTCTTCGATGAGATAGAACTTACCCTGGAGGTCAACCATTGGGCGGGTCTCACCCTTCTTATTAATAAGGTAGAGGGCTGGGATGTTGGCATCCTTAGCCACCTTGGCATCATCGGCACCGAATGTAGGAGCGATGTGCACGATACCAGTACCGTCATCGGTAGTAACATAGTCGCCGAGGATTACGCAGAAAGCCTCGCTATCCATCTCAACGAACTTATCGCGACCATCCTCAGAAGCGAATACCTTCTCAGGATGAGCTGCAGCATATTCTGTTACGAAAGCTGGAGCAAAGGCATCTACCTTCTCGCATGGCTTTACCCATGGCAGGAGCTGCTCGTAGTGCATGCCTTCGAGGTCTGTACCCTTCATGTGGTCGATAATGCGCCATGGGCACTGCTTCTTCTCCTTGTCGAATGGCAGGAGATCGCCTTCCTTGCACTCCTGATCAGCCTTCAGATAAGAACCTACCAAAGCCTCAGCCATCACGAGTGTCATAGGCTCGCCATTGTAGAGGTTGTAGGTCTCGATGGCTACATAGTCAATCTTAGGACCCACACAGAGAGCCACGTTTGATGGCAAAGTCCAAGGTGTAGTGGTCCATGCGATGAAGTATGGCTTGCCCCACTTGGTCCACTCTGCCTTAGGATCCTTGATGAGGAACTGGGCTGTGGTGGTGAGGTCCTTGACATCGCGATAGCAGCCAGGCTGGTTCAACTCGTGAGAACTCAAACCTGTACCTGCGCCTGGAGAGTATGGCTGGATGGTGTAACCCTTGTAGAGCAGGCCCTTGTTGTAGAGCTGCTTGAGGAGCCACCAGAGAGTCTCGATATACTTGTTATCGTAGGTGATATAAGGATGATCGAGATCTACGAAGTAACCCATCTTCTCGGTCAACTCGCGCCACTCAGCAGTGAACTTCATCACGTTCTCGCGGCACTTGTGGTTGTAATCCTCTGTAGAGATATACTTCTCAGAAGCCTTGTTGTCGATATCCTTCTTGGTGATGCCGAGTTCCTTCTCGACACCGAGTTCAACAGGGAGTCCGTGGGTATCCCATCCCGCCTTGCGGTGAACCTGGAATCCCTTCATGGTCTTGTATCTGTTGAATGTATCCTTGATACTACGTGCCAACACGTGGTGAATACCCGGGTGGCCATTAGCTGATGGAGGTCCCTCGAAGAAGATAAACTGAGGGCAGCCTTCACGCTCGTCGATAGACTTGTGGAAGATATCGTTTTTCTCCCACGCTGCTAGTACGTCATTGTTTGTCTGAGTGAGATTCAGACCGTTGTGCTCGGCAAATTTCTTAGCCATATTATCTATTTTAATTTTATATTGTTTTTACTTTTGGGCGCAAAGTTACAAAAAAAATATGTTTTTCCCGAATAAAGGGGTAATAAATTAATAATTTTTCTATTAAAAATCCCGATTTGAGCACCAAAATCGTATCGGATGCTCAAATCGGGAATCAATATCCTGTTAAGGCTGGCTGGAAAACTACAGGTTTTCCGCCTCCTGCAGCCAGATGGAGGATGCGGCATCGCTAGGCATGCGCCAGTCGCCACGAGGACTGAGGCTCACGCTTCCCACCTTCGGACCATCAGGCAGACAGCTTCGCTTGAACTGCTGGTTGAAGAAACGGCGAACAAATGTCTTGAGCCATTTCTTGATAGTCTCCTCATCGTAGGAATCAGGATCGTTGTCACTGATCTTCACACGCTCCAGCTTGGTATCGATAAACGCCTTCTTTGCCAACATGTAAATCTTGGAAGGACGGAAACCGAAACGCAGGAAGTAATAGAGGAAGAAATCGTGCAACTCGTATGGTCCTACCAGGTCTTCCGTCTTCTGCTTGATATTACCATTTTCATCGGCAGGAATCAGCTCCGGACTGATAGGTGTGTCGATGATGTCGCGTAAGGTGATGCGGCTCTGCTCATCTACCCCACTCTCGGCAACATGGTTCACGAGATGACGGATCAGGGTCTTAGGGATGCTGGCATTCACGCCATACATGCTCATGTGGTCGCCATTATAGGTAGCCCAGCCCAGAGCCAGCTCAGAAAGGTCACCGGTGCCTATCACCATACCGCCCATCTTGTTGGCAAGGTCCATCAGAATTTGGGTACGCTCACGTGCCTGAGAATTCTCGTAGGTAACATCATGCACGCTGGCATCATGACCGATATCCTCGAAATGCTGGGTCACCGCCTTGGCGATGCTGATTTCACGGATGCTGATGCCCAAACTCTGCATCAGCGAGATGGCATTATTATATGTTCTGTCGGTGGTTCCGAAACCAGGCATGGTAACACCCACGATGCCACGGCGGTCCATCTTCAGCTTATCAAAAGCCTTCACGCAGACGAGCAGGGCAAGGGTGGAATCCAATCCGCCGCTGATGCCCACTACCACCGTCTTGGCATGGGTGTGGACGATGCGCTTGGCAAGACCCATCAGCTGGATATTGAAAATCTCCTCGCAGGAGGCGTTCATATCGCTGCTGGTAGGAATGAAAGGATGCGGATTCACCTCACGCTCCAACACGAATTCACGCTCGTTCTCGGTAGGCTCAGCATCGATGTTTCGGATATTGAACTGTCCGCCCAGAACCGAATATTTGATGTTGCGCTGGGCATTGACGTAGGTGGAATTGGTGCGACGCTCCGAACGGAGTTTCTCTACATCTACCTGCGCAATAACCATCTGAGGGTCAAGAGAGAAACGTTCACTCTGTGAAAGTAATACTCCATTCTCGTAAACCAGGGCGTTTCCGCCATAAACCACATCCTGCGTGCTCTCACCGAAGCCGCAGGAGCTGTAGATATAACCCGTCATGGTGCGGGCACTCTGCTGACTCAGCAGGCTCTTCAGATAGTTGTGCTTTCCGATGAGTTCATCGCTGGCAGAGAGGTTGAAGATAAGGTCGGCACCAGCCAGCGCCAACTTGTTGCTAGGAGGAGCCGGAGCCCATACATCCTCGCATATCTCCACGCCAAACTGCACGCCGTCGAAGGTGTGGAATATCTGCACATCGGGTGTCAGTTTCACCTTATGTCCGGCATAGCGAACCTCGCAATCGCGCAAGTCCTGCGCAGAGGCAAACCAGCGCTTCTCGTAGAACTCGCTGTAGTTAGGCAGATAAGTCTTTGGCACGATGCCCAAGATCTGTCCGTGCTGAATCACGATACCGCAATTCAGCAGCAGGTCGCCTGCTATCACCGGTGCGCCCACGATAGAGATAATATCGAGTTTGCGGGTGAAATCGAGCAGCATCATCACTGCCTGCTCGGATGAATCCAGAAGCATCTGCTGGCGGAAGAGGTCCTGACAGGAATATCCCGTGATAGATAATTCCGGGAAAGTGATGATCTCTACGCCCTTGCCTTCCGCCTGGGCTATCTGGTTTTCTATCTGTTGGGTGTTGAAGATGACATCGCCTACCTTGACGGCAGGGATGGCACTTGCCACCTTAATAAATCCGTACTTCATGTTACTTTGAACTTTGAGATTTGAACTTTGAACTTTATGATTACTTTTATCGGATAGTAACCTGTGTGGCACCATATCCATACTCCTGGAAGGAAGCATCCTGATAGGTGCAGTTCTTATAGCGATAGTTCAGCTCGTGGATGAGTGCCTGGCGCAATACGCCCTCTCCCTTACCATGGATGAAGATAATCTTCTGTCCCTTGTTCTTCTTGTTCTCAGCCATCGTCTTCTTGAAGATATCCATCTGATAATGAAGGATATCGGCAGAATTCATTCCAGCAGTTGTTTCGAGCACTTCATCTGCATGGAGGTCGATTACAAGAGTACCGTCATCCTTCTTGCTCTTCTTCTTGCTGGTATTGGCAATCACCTTCTCGTCCTTGTACATCTGCTCCTTCAAGCGCTTGGAATCGATGACCAGCGGACGGGCTACCTCGTCGTTCTCCACGATGGTGAAGAGATAGGCTGGAGTCTCGAAGAAATCATTCTCCTCAAAAAGATGGAGCTTGTAGAACTTCACCGGGTCGAGGCGGAACTGAACATCTGTGGCTGGCTTCAGCAGGAATGGCTTATCCTTCTTGTAGGCAATCATCTGGATGGCAATGTGCTCCATCTCGTTCAGGGCTTCACGACCGAATTCTTCGATAAAGAGCTTGGTGTTCGGCTCGATTTCGCCTTCAGCCTTCAGGGTCCATGCATTGCCCTCGGCTACGAGATAGGTGTAGCGCAGATAGTAGTTGCTGTCGTTCACCATATACGATTCAAAGCGGGTATTGGTCACGTCCTTGATGTCGATAGGCACAAAGGCGAGATAGGCGCTGAGTTTGTTGCCGCCCGTACGCTCCTGCACCTGCTTCACGAAGGTAATCTCGCGGTCGGCAGCATCATATTCCTCTACGTTCATATCCACGTCGTTCTCGTGCTCGTTCAGGATAGCCTTGATGCTTCGGCTGTCCTGATGCAGTTCGGTGTTGGCATGCTCCTCCGCTCTCTGCTTGGCATCCATCTTGGCAGAAATCATCTTGCCCATGGCATAGTCGTCCTGCTCTACCACCACTACCTCGTTGATAGGCATCGGAATCTCGAATCCATCTTCATCCTCTACCAACACAATGTTTTTGCCCTGGAAGCCGGCCACCTTTCCGCCGCCCACTTCGCTCAGGAATCTTACTTTATCACCTTTCTTCATAGCTATTTTATTTTTTATTTTTATCTAATCAATTATTTAGCCTTAAGGATAAATATTTTTAGTCTTAAGGCTAAATATTATTAGCCTTAACTCAAAATAAATTTTCCCTTAAGCGGAATCACTCTTTCTGAAATGAGGATACACTTTGCAAAGATACAAAAGATATTGCAAAATAGGGATGATTTTAATATTTTTAATGCTGCCAGGAAAATATTCTATGGGAAATGAGCAGGAATTGGGATATTTTTTATATCTTTGCATCAATATTATAATGATATTAGTATTATCGACTCTTAAACAATATTGATTATGATTACATTTCCATGCGCCAAAATTAATCTTGGCTTAAACATAGTAAGCAAGCGGGCTGACGGCTACCACAACCTGGAGACCGTGTTCTACCCTATCCCGCTTACCGACGCCCTGGAAATCAAGCTGATGGGCGATGAATTTCCAAGCGAGGTGCCTTGTGACCTGAAGATTACGGGCAACGCTGTAGATTGCGATGAGCAGAAGAACCTGGTGGTGAAGGCATACAATATGATTGCTGCCGACTTCAAGATTCCTCGCATCCATGCTCATTTGGTAAAGCGTATTCCTTCGCAGGCTGGAATGGGTGGCGGATCGGCTGATGCTGCCTACATGATCCGTCTGCTTGATGAACGCTTCCGCCTCAACATCGGAATCCCGGAGATGGAGAGATATGCTGCCAAACTCGGTGCCGACTGCGCCTACTTTATCAGTGCCGACCCTGAGGATGGAGATACAGCCTGCTATGCTGAGGGTATAGGAAACGAGCTGATGCCGGTGAGCGGTCCCGGCGACAACATGAAGGGCTATTACATTGTGGTGGTGAAGCGCGACGACATTGCCGTAAGCACCAAGGATGCCTATGCTGCCATCACCCCGAAACAGCCAGCCAAGTGCTGCCGCGACATCGTACGCCAGCCTATCGAGACCTGGAAGGAGGAGCTCATCAACGATTTCGAGGCTCCTATCTTTGCGATGCATCCTGAACTTGCCGAAATCAAGCAGAAGCTCTATAATCTGGGTGCCGTATATGCAGCCATGAGCGGAAGCGGAAGTGCCATTTTCGGTATCTTCAAGCATAAGCCAGCGAATATCGAGGAGCAGTTCGACGGAATGTTCTGCAAGGTATTAAAGCTTTAATCTAGTTAATAGTTTATAGTTAATAGCGGCTACGCCGTATAGACAAAAGATGTCTATAGTGTCTATAGAAAGATAACGTAAAATAATAGCAAGAATGCCCTATCAACTATAAACTATAAATTATAAACTCTAAATATAATGAACGAAGAAACACATCAGAAACTGATGACTATCAAGCGAAGCTTTCGCTTGCTGATGAATGGCCCGGGTTCGCAATCCATGCGCGACAAGGGCTTGGGATATAAACTGAATTGGGGTGTGCCATTCTATGAATTGAAGAAGATGGCGCAGGAATACGGCAAGGACTATGATCTCGCCATCGAACTCTGGAAGGAAGACATCCGAGAGTGCAAGATTCTTGCCACCCTCATCATGCCTGCCGATAAGATGCTTGCCGAGATAACGGATATCTGGATGGAGCAGGTGCAGAGCCAGGAAATGGCTGAAATGCTTGCCTTCAACCTGTTGCAGCATGTGGAGTATGCGCCGGTGATTGCGTATCAATGGATTGCAAGCGATAAACCGCTGTATGAAATAGCCGGTTTCCAGCTTCTAGCCCGTCTCTTTGCGAATGGCAAAGAACCTAACGACCGTGGTATCAATGAGTTCCTGGATCAGGCTGCCGTTGCCTTTCAGGGTGACAACATGGGTGTGAAGCATGCAGCCGCCAATGCCGTGATGCGTTTCTGCGATTTCGGAGAAGATTTCGAGAATATCGCAAGAGGAGCACTCAAGGGTATTTTCGAGATATAATTTTTATTCATCGGATCTCACGCGGAGTTATCGGAAACATTCTTGCTTTTCGGATTACGCACGGATTAAACGGAAAGCGACCTGTTCGGTCGAGTAACCGGAACTGCATGATGTATAGTCACGCAGATTTCGCAGATGACGCAGATTTTAGGTCAAAAATCTGTGTATATCTGTGGAATCTGTGGGACATAAAAAGAGTCAATCAAAATAATCTGCGTTATCTGCGAAATCTGCGTGACCTTATAACATGAAAAACTTCTGGTATTCGTTTTCAAAATTCGGAGTGAAAACACCCTTACCGATATTTTCCTTGATTTCTTCCTTACTCCAGAATCTGCCGCCAGCCAACTCTTCCTGACTCGGCTTCACCTCGCCATCATACACACACCGATGCACATATACCAGTTCTTTTTCTCTCTGACTCTCAAACACATAGTGTCCTAAGCTATCCGGTTCGAAATCCGTGATACCCAGCTCTTCCCTTACTTCACGATGAAGTGCCTGGTTCACGCTTTCGCCCAAATCCACATGTCCGCCACAGGCAGTATCCCATTTATCAGGCTGGATATCCTTCCATGCCGGACGATGCTGGAGATATAAATCTCCCTTACTGTTGAATACATGCAGATGAACCACAGGATGCAATATCTTGCATCCGTCATGGGCATGACCTCGGGTGATGGCACCCAGGATATTGCCCATTTCATCTACTATCGGAAATTCCTCGTTCTTATTATCTGTCATCGTTTTTTTAAAAGTTTATAGTTAATAGTTTATAGCGGCTTCGCCGTATGGCAAGATCGCCCTATAGCAAGATTGCCCTATAAACTATCAACTCTTAACTATTAACTATCTATAGCGTTCCGTACTCCTCAGAATAGCGGAGCATCTGGTCGGTATAGCTCTCCTCGTAATCGAGATTCACATCGATAGGATTGCCCTCCTCGTCAAACACCAGCGTCATCTTCGGATTGATAAAGCCCTTGTATGGAGCCAGATTCAGCTTCTTGTATCTCGCCAGAATCTCGCGATGCAAGGCTGGGTCTATATTCACGGCATATTTCTCCACCAACTGGCGGGCCGCCTCATAATCACCCTCGCTCTTGATACGCTGAATCTCGGCAAGCAAATCTCCAAACAGATGGCGGAGCTTCTCGTAATCATTCACCTTCACATAGGTTCGGGTGGTTACGATATTACCCTCAGAATCCTTCAGGGCATCCTCGGCAGAAGCATAGCTTACCTCTTCCGTCACCAGCTCCACGGCTCCCTCGGCATGCTCCAGTGTCCACCAGGCAATGAGGGCACGGTTTCTCATGTGCGCCTCCTCAATCTTGTCGCCTTCCTTGATGCGGATGGTCTGGGTGAGCAGTCCGTTCATCAGATAACCATAATACTGCGCTTTGTAAGCCTCGTCGTTCGGAGTCAATCCTAATTCCACCAATTTGTGGTCGGCTACATAATATAAGCCGAAAAGGTCGGCCCTCGCCTCCTCTATCGTGTTGCCATACGCCTTCAGGGCATCAGCATCGGTGCCAGGCAGAAGCTGACCGCTGCCATGACCCAGGCACTCATGCAAATCTGTATGCAGGTCGTCGGTGATATCGGCATACTGGTTCATCAGTGCTATGGTCTCCTCGTCGATAACAAACTCATCTCTGAATCCGTTGCCCTGCGCCGCCTTGTTGTAGGCATCGGTCAGGTTGCCGATGGTCACACTCTTCGAACCGTGCTCCTGGCGAATCCAGTTGGCATTAGGCAGATTGATGCCGATGGCGGAAGCCGGATATTCCTCACCGCCGAGCATCGCCGCACAGATTACATTGGCAGTAACGCCCTTCACCTCCGGCTTGCGGAAACGGGGATCCACAGGCGAATGGTCCTCAAACCACTGCGCATTCTGACTGATGGTCTGCGTGCGCTTGGTAGCCTCCAGGTCCTTGTATTCCACGATTCCCTCCCAGGTACCCTTCAGTCCCAGCGGGTCGCCATATACCTCTATGAATCCGTTGATGAAATCCACCATGCCCTCGTGCTGCTGCACCCAGGCAATGCTATATCGGTCGAAATCCTCCAGATCACCCGTGCGATAGAACTTCACGAGCAGGTCGATAACGTGCTTCTGTCCCTCATTCTCGGCATATTTCTGTGCCTTGAGCAACCAGGATACGATTTCTCTGATGGCCTCACCATAAAGACCATCTTCTTTCCAAACCAGTTCCACCATCTCGCCATTGCGCTTGGTGAGCTTGGAATTGAGTCCGTAAGAAGGCGGGGTGGCATCGTCGGCATCCTTCATCTTGGCATAGAACCGCTCCACTTCCTCCTGGGTCACATCCTCATAGAAGTTGCAGGCAGAAGTCTGCACCAGGTCCTCGCCATCCGTCTGGTTCACGCGCTTCGGCATCACCTCGGGGTCGAAGATCACGGGTACCAGCAGTCGGAGCAGGTCTTCCTTGCTCTCTCCACGCTTCAGCGGCAGTTCCGCCTCGTCGATGTTCTCCATCAGTTCATAGAAGAATTCCTCAGAGAATCCCGGCTTGAATTTCTCGCAGCCATAATGGTGATGGATACCGCTGGCGAACCATACTCGCTTCAGATAAACCTCGAAAGCCTTGAAATCCTCGCTTTCGCAGATATCTTTTCCAGAAGACTCTCCGCTTTCGCAGATATCAGATGCCAGCGTCTCTGCCTTCTCTCCTGTTCCCTTATAGTGGCGATAGATTGCCTCCAGGGTCTTGCGGATGCGCAGGTTGTACTTTCCCTGCTGATCGAACGTGATGTCACGTCCCATCAGCGTAGCCATTGACAAGCAATAGATATACAATTTCTGATTGAGCGACAATTCGTCAAAACCCTTCAGCTCGTAACGAAGCATCTGGATGTCAGCGAAGCGCTCTTGGGTGTTTACATTACATTTTGCCATGTTTAAAACCTTTATTCTACCGCAAAAGTACGACTTTTATTTCAATTTTCAAACTTTTCTGCCTACTTTTCTTATTTTATAGAAGGAAATGTAATAAATATCCCGTTTTTTTAGTAACTTTGCAGGAATTTCTAACGAAAAAGATGTAAAAACAGTTAAGAGATATGCAAATCAACGAGATATTAAAATCGTACTTCGGTTACGACTCCTTCCGCCCGAATCAGGAGGCCATCATCCAGGAAGTGATGCGGGGCCACGACTGCCTCGTGCTCATGCCTACGGGCGGAGGTAAGAGCCTCTGCTATCAGGTTCCAGCACTGGCGATGGAAGGCACTGCCGTGGTCATCTCGCCCCTCATCAGCTTAATGCACGACCAGGTGGAGGCACTCAAGGCAAACGGAATCCCTGCCGAGGCACTGAACAGCGGTAATGACGTCACCGACGATGTCATCATCCGTCGACGATGCGAAGCTGGCGAACTCAAGCTGCTCTATGTTTCTCCCGAAAAACTCATCAGCGAGATACCTTATTTATTCAGTAACATCAAGATTTCGCTCTTCGCCGTGGATGAAGCCCACTGCATCAGTCAGTGGGGCCACGATTTCCGTCCGGAGTATTCCCAGCTTGGACTCCTTCACGAGAAATTCCGTGGCATTCCGGTGATGGCGCTTACGGCTACAGCCGATAAGATTACCCGCGAGGACATCATCAACCAGCTGCATCTGAACGGACAGACCTTCGTGAGCAGCTTCGACCGTCCCAACCTCAGTCTCTCCGTGCGTCAGGAAAGCACCAAGAAGGAGAAGCTGAAGTTCATCTACCATTTCATCGCCCGTCGCCCTGAAGAAGCAGGCATCATCTACTGCCTCTCGCGCAAGAACACGGAGATGGTGGCAGAGGCGCTCCAGTCGCATGGCATCAATGCCGAAGCCTATCATGCCGGACTCTCTGCCCAGCAGCGAGCCTCGGTGCAGGAGCGTTTCAAGATGGACCAGATAGAGGTGGTATGCGCTACCATCGCCTTCGGAATGGGCATCGACAAGGGCAACGTGCGATGGGTGATTCACTACAACATGCCGAAGAGCATAGAGAGTTTCTATCAGGAGATAGGCAGAGCTGGAAGAGATGGCGCACCAGCCGACACTGTGCTTTTCTATTCGATAGCCGACATCATCACCCTCCGTTCGTTCTGCGAAGAAAGCGGACAGCGTTCCGTGAATCTCGAAAAACTGCAGAGAATGGAGGAATACGCCGAATCACGAGTGTGCCGCCGAAGAATTCTGCTGAATTATTTCGGCGAGACATCGGCAAAGGATTGCGGTCATTGCGATGTGTGCAAAAATCCGCCACACACCTTCGACGGCACCGTGCTCACGCAGAAAGCCCTGAGTGCCGTGGTACGTGCAGGCGAAAGAGTGGCTATTGGCACCTGCATCGAGATATTGAGAGGCATGCAGACTCCTGCCGTGGCGCGAAACCACTACAACGAACTGAAAACCTTTGGTGTGGGCAGAGACGTGAGCGTCCGCGACTGGCAGGCATACATGCTCCAGATGCTGCAGATGGGTTTCTTCGAAGTGGCGTACAACATGCATAATCAGATGAAAGTCACGCCATTAGGCTGGAAGGTTCTCAAGGGAGAACATCAGGTTTCACTGGTGATAGTTGAGAATGAAGAGCGGGCTCCTCGTCAGCAAAAGGTCAACAGACCTTCAAGAGAAAGCAGCATCCCTGTGGTTCATGCCGAGCGTGTGATTTTCGAGGATGAAATATCAAACGTAGAAGATAAGAAGCTCTTCGAATATCTGCGTAAAATCCGAAAGAATCTTGCCGATGAACAGGGCTATCCTCCATATATCGTGCTATCAGATAAGAGTCTGCACGAATTAACCAAGATGAAGCCAACCACCCTCCAGGCATTCGGTCTCATCAGCGGTATCGGCGAATTCAAGATCAAGAAATATGGCGATACCTTCATCAAAGCCATCAAGAAATATACAGGCAAATAAAAAATAAGACATAAAAAAAGAGGTAACCCGGAGAAAACCAGGTTACCTCTTTTTTTATGATGAAACGGGGAAGCTTAGTTATTCACGCTACCTCCCA
>ERZ1026890.345-NODE-345-length-31895-cov-56.599969_pt1 | contig 31895 bp, 30 predicted proteins | sample MGYA00380175_ERZ1026890 | MGnify/ENA primary metagenome ERZ1026890 (study PRJEB33269, sample SAMEA4719811) | human gut metagenome | biome: human-associated habitat; feature: organic feature; material: feces | place: Cameroon | collected 2013-10 ...
AAACAGGCGGATCAACAGTATCCCGATAACAGCTTGACTCTTAGAAGGGCGTCCAAGGCAGCCATTATACGAGCAGGCAGTTCCGGCAGTTACTGTGGCGATACCGGATCAGGCAGAGTATGAGTCGGCGTGGAAACTGCTGGGATAACAGCCCAATGGAGCGCTTCTTCAGGAGTCTGAAGAACGAATGGGTGCCGGCGACGGGCTATGTAAGCTTCAGCGATGCAGCTCACGCAATAACGGACTATATCGTTGGATATTACAGCGCACTAAGACCGCACGAATATAATGGTGGGTTACCGCCAAACGAATCAGAAAACCGATACTGGAAAAACTCTAACGCTGTGGCCAGTTTTTGTTGACCACTTCAGAACGGGCCTTACGGGCCATGCCTGAAAACCTCGCGCATCTTCCCCGGTCGATGCTGTATCTGAAGCCTTTTAATCTGGTTGGTCTGGACGCCCTGAGGGCGCTGTTTACAGAGAGCACACCTGTTCTGCCGGATCCGGGAGCCACGCTCACGACGGTCGATTTACCGGAGCTTGCCTCCCTGGTGGAGGACCTCAGCCGGGCGGGAAAAGGGCTGGTCATGACAATGGGAAAAGGGGGCGTGGGAAAAACCACGGTGGCGGCTGCGGTCGCGGTCTCGCTGGCCAGACGCGGTCATAAAGTCCACCTGACCACCTCCGATCCGGCAGCCAACCTGTCTTACACCCTGGATGGCTCGCTGCCAGGCCTTCAGGTTAGCCGTATCGATCCAAAGGCAGAGACTGAGCGCTATCGTCGCTTTGTGCTGGAAAATCAGGGAAAAGGGCTGGATGCGGAGGGACTGGCGGTACCTGAGGAAGATCTCCGTTCCCCCTGCACCGAAGAGATTGCCGTGTTTCAGGCATTCTCCCGGATCATCAAAGAGGCCAACGACCATTTTGTCATTATGGACACTGCGCCCACCGGGCATACGCTGCTGTTGCTGGATGCAACCGGGGCCTATCACCGGGAAATGGTGCGCCAGATGGGGCATGCTCACGATCACGTGATAACGCCAATGATGCAGCTGCAGGATCCGGAGAAGACCAGAGTCATTATCGTGACGCTTGCCGAAACCACGCCGGTACTGGAAGCGGCCGGGCTGCAGCAGGACTTACGCCGGGCCGGGATTGCCCCCTGGGCGTGGGTCATCAATAACAGCCTCGCGGCCGCGAAGCCGTCCTCCCCGTTCCTGGTCACCCGTGCCCGTCGCGAACTGCCGCTGATCGACGACGTTGCCGGGCATTATGCACAGCGCATTGCCCTGACGCCACTGCTGAAGGACGACCCGGTAGGCGTGGACCTGCTGGCTGAAATGGCGGGCTGACAGGTGGGGCGACGCCCCACCTCCACTTAAAACATTTCCTTATACAGGTCATAAGATGAAGCGCTTAATCTGCCGTCGCGAATTCCGGTAGTGTGTCAGTCAACGTCACAGGAGTCATACAATGCACATTATCAATGCTGAAGAGCAGCACATTCCCGCCATACGCCGTATTTACGCCCATCATGTCCTGCACGGCACAGGCAGCTTCGAGACGGCCCCCCCCCGAACACGCAGGAAATGCTTGCCCGGGTGAAAAACGTTCAGTCACGTGGATTTCCCTGGTATATCGCCCTGCAGGGGGGCGGAAAAGCCTTACTCGATCATGCCTTAACATGGGCCCGGTCTCAGGGATACCGCCAGATGATAGCGGTTGTGGGGGACTGTGCGAACGTCGCGTCTGTAGCGCTGCATCTTCGCTCCGGATTTACTGAAATCGGCACGCTGAAGGACATCGGTTTCAAGCATGGCCGCTGGCTGGACACGGTGTTGCTGCAGTGTCAGCTGGGAAAAGGGAGCTGTACGCTGCCGGACAGTCCGGTACCCGGACGCTGAGGCAGGAGAAAGGGGGCATCGCCCCCTTTCGGTTATTTCAGCCGTTTCCCTGCCTCATCTACTACTTTCTCGCCGTCTTCCTTAGCAAATGCGCCTTTTTGCGCATCCGGAAGAATATCCAGTACCACTTCGGAAGGGCGGCACAGACGCGTTCCCAACGGTGTCACCACAATCGGACGGTTAATCAGGATCGGATGCTGAAGCATAAAATCGATTAACTGATCGTCAGTAAACTTATCTTCCGCAAGCCCCAGCTCTTCATAAGGCTCGACGTTTTTGCGCAGCAAAGCCCGGACTGAAATGCCCATATCTGCAATGAGTTTGACCAGCTCATCGCGTGACGGTGGATTTTCAAGGTAATGAATAACGGTCGGTTCATTACCACTGTTGCGGATCATCTCCAGCGTATTACGCGACGTGCCGCAGGCCGGATTGTGATAAATGGTGATGTTGCTCATATCAGTATCTCATTACAAAGTGAAAGAGAGACGTAGCGCCAGCGCTGCCAGCGTTACAAACAGCACAGGCAGAGTCATAACGATCCCGGTGCGGAAATAGTATCCCCAGGTGATGGTCATATTCTTCTGTGTAAGGACATGCAGCCAGAGCAGCGTTGCCAGGCTACCAATAGGTGTAATTTTAGGTCCCAGATCGCAGCCAATCACGTTGGCGTAGATCATCGCTTCTTTGATAACGCCTGTTGCGGTGCTTCCATCGATAGAAAGAGCGCCAACCAGCACGGTAGGCATGTTGTTCATGATGGAAGACAGGAAGGCCGTCAGGAAGCCAGTACCCAGCGTCGCAGCCCAGAGACCTTTATCCGCCAGTACATTCAGCACACCTGAAAGGTATTCGGTTAGCCCGGCGTTGCGCAGACCGTAGACCACCAGGTACATCCCCAATGAGAAGATGACGATCTGCCATGGCGCGCCGCGCAGCACTTTGCCAGTGTTAATGGCATGGCCTCGTTTAGCTACTGCAAACAGGATCACAGCGCCAACAGCCGCAATCGCGCTAACGGGAATACCGAGCGGCTCAAGGACAAAGAACCCAACCAGCAGAAGTATTAAAACTATCCAGCCGGTTCTGAAGGTTGCCAGATCTTTAATCGCTTTTGCCGGTGCTTTCAGAAGAGACAGGTCGTAAGTCGGTGGGATATCCTTGCGGAAGAACAGATGCAGCATAACCAGCGTGGCAACAATGGCTGCAATATCCACCGGCACCATTACCGACGCATACTCGGTGAAGCCCAGTCCAAAGAAGTCTGCAGAAACGATGTTAACCAGGTTGGACACGATAAGCGGCAGGCTGGATGTATCGGCAATAAACCCTGCAGCCATGACGAATGCCAGTGTCGTGCCTTTGTTGAACCCTAATGCCAGCAGCATGGCGATGACTATCGGCGTCAGAATAAGTGCCGCACCATCGTTGGCAAACAGTGCCGCCACCGCTGCACCAAGCAGAACGATATACGTAAAGAGCAAACGGCCACGACCGTTACCCCAGCGCGAAACATGCAATGCCGCCCATTCGAAAAAGCCGGACTCATCAAGCAGCAGGCTGATAATAATTACGGCAATAAAGGTCGCCGTCGCGTTCCAGACGATATTCCACACCACCGGAATATCGCCCACATGCACAACGCCAGATATCAGAGCCAGTCCCGCGCCCAGCATTGCACTCCAGCCGATCCCTAATCCCTTTGGTTGCCAGATAACCAAAACAATGGTCAGGACAAAAATAGCGCCTGCCAGTAACATAAAACCTCCTGACAGGGCGACTTTGTCGCCCTGTATATGTCAAAAAATTAGCTCATCAACTCTCTGAGCTTTTCAATACCGGCGGGCTCTGACGCCAGCACCGGAACAAGCGATATACGGTCAGCATGCTGATCCTTAACAGCCTCAATCTGAGGCAATTCCTGATGAGCACGCTGACAAAGCAACGGAGAACGCGTATCCGCAATGGAAAGGCTGTTATTGATAATCCAGCCCCACGGATGAATCCCCGCTCTTTCAAGGTCAGCCTGCAGGTTTGCCGCTTCCAGGACCGGTGTGGTTTCAGGAAGCGTAACCAGCAGAACTTTGGTTCTATCCGGATCCTGAAGCTGCATCATGGGGGTAGTAAAATGACCTTTACTCCCCATTTTTTTGGCAATCTCTCGGTGGTAAGCCCCGGTCGCATCCAGCAACAGCAGCGTGTGTCCGGTAGGGGCGGTATCCATGACAACAAAGCGCTTACCCGCTTCACGAATTACACGGGAGAAGGCCTGAAACACGGCAATTTCTTCTGTACAGGGAGAGCGTAAATCCTCTTCCAGTAACCGTTTCCCTGCTTCGTCCAGAACTCTTCCCTTCGTCTCAAGAACATGCTGGCGATAGCGTTCGGTTTCATCGTGAGGGTTGATGCGGCTGACCTGCAGGTTTTTGAGGCTGCCGTTCAGCGTTGTACTCAGGTGCGCAGCAGGATCAGAGGTCGTGAGATGCACGTCAAATCCCATGTCTGCCAGCCTGACGGCGATGGCAGCAGCCATCGTGGTTTTCCCTACACCACCTTTGCCCATCAGCATAATCAGGCCGTGTTCACTGCGAGCGATATCATCGACCAGGCCAGAGAGAGATAAGTTTTCAGGCGTGTACAGGATATTCGTTACCGGGAGCGGTAATGCCTCAGAACGGGTATCCAGCAGTCCCTTCAATGCTGAAACACCAACCATATTGACTGGCTGGAGTAACAGGGTATCTGTCGGTAGCTCAGATAAACCGGCAGGAAGATTTGCCAGTGCCTCCTGCTCACGTTGCCATATCGCCGCGGCCAGGGCGTCATGTTCAGCTTCGGCTTCAGGCAGCACACCATTAATCACCAGATATTGATTTTTCAGGCCAATCTCAGCCAGTTCCTCATGAGTGCGGGCGACTTCCTGCAGTGTAGAATTTTGCAGTCGTGCAACCAGAACCAGGCGGGTACGTTCAGGATCGGACAAAGCCTCTACCGCATGAGCATACTGCTCACGCTGCTTTTCCAGCCCGGCCATTGGGCCAAGACAGGAAGCACCATCTGGATTACTTTCAATGAAGCTACTCCAGGCACCGGGAAGCTGGAGCAGACGAATCGTGTGGCCCGTCGGCGCTGTATCAAAAATGATGTGATCAAAGCGGGTCAGCAGGGAAGCGTCTGTTAGTAAGCCCGTGAATTCATCGAACGCAGCAATCTCAGTCGTACAGGCTCCTGAAAGCTGCTCGCTGATACTGTTAACAACGTCATCAGGCAAAAGACCTTTGATAGGATCAACGATTCTGGCCCGATATTGCCGGGCGGCTTCCTGCGGGTCAATCTCCAGTGCGGAAAGTGCAGGAACTGCTGTCACAGGGCGAATCGTGTTACCGATAGCCTGATCGAATACCTGACCAACATTGGAGGCCGGGTCGGTACTGACCAGCAAAACCCGCTTACCCTGTTCGGCAAGGCGGATAGCCGTCGCGCAGGAAATGGAAGTTTTTCCTACACCTCCCTTGCCAGTAAAAAACAGGTAAGGCGGGATATTCTGTAAGAATTTCATATGTCCTCCTGACATATTCAGCAACAGGAAGTATTACCACCACAGCAACTGGTGGGAGCTAACCCTACCTTCTCCAGCGGAATACCGAACCAGCGAGCCAGCTCAGCGCGTTTTGGGTATCGCCCAGCCATCACCGTTTCGCCGTCCAGCAACAGCAGCGGAAGCCCTTCTGCGCCGGATGCGTCGAGGAAGGATTTCGCTTTCTCATTGTGAACAAAGCTCATGGGCTGCTGCGCCAGGTTGTAACGTTCAACCTGTACACCACGTTCTTTCAGCCACTGCACATCAGCAGAAAAATCAACCAGAACCTGATCGACATCTGAACCACATACACCGGTACTGCAGCACATTGCCGGGTCAAACACCGTTAACGTCTTCATTCTGAATACCTCATACATTCGAAAAAACACATATGTTCAGGCAAATTTTTTTTAGATGCAAACAGCCTTACCGCTACCAGAGCAGTTTGCCGATGCCAGCTTACGGGCGATGGCCTGTACGTCGTCCTGTTGGCTTAACCAGGCCTGCTCAATCACCTGAGCAGCCCAGGAAGGAATATGCGGGGATAAGCGATAATGAACCCATTTCCCCTGCTTGCGATCCAGCAATAGACCGCTTTCCCGGAGCATTGCCAGATGACGGGAAATCTTGGGCTGGGACTCATCCAACGCCGTGCAGAAATCGCAGACGCACAGTTCTCCCATCTCCCTGAGCAGCAGGACAATACCCAGACGGGTTTCATCGGACAGGTTTTTGAAAAGCTTAAGGGCTGTAAGGGTCATTATTCCTCCTGTTCGGTTGCGTAAAGCATACGCGCGGAGACAAAAAAAACAACCATACATTCGGAAAATCGAATGTGTGAAAGTGTCAGGTGACACTGTCACGCTGGTATACGTCCGTTACTTTCCGGGGAAAATACATGTGTGTTACAGAGATCCGACTTAACCTTTTTTCGGATCTCAGAAGTGGAGAAGAGGAATTATTGCAGCATGGACACAAAAAACGGGTAATTGTTGCGATGAGTGGACTATTGCACCATGAGCAAATATAAATGACTTTATGCGTCCTGCGGTTAAATATATTGTTCATGCCGTCCGGCTGAACCCCGGGTCAGGGGATCAGCCGGGAAGGAGAACGTCACGGTTCTGTTTTCCGCGACAGGATCTTTCTTTTTTTCTTCAGGTACATCACTTCGTCACATTTACCGATCATCTCCGCCAGTGTCGTATAATGGTCTGCGTTATTGATCAGTTCGCCAAAGGAATAATTGATGTTGTAGGGCTTGCCCGAGGTGTCATTGTAATGATCGAGACTGGCACTCAGCGCGTGCAGATAAGACTGAGTGTTACCGTTTCGCCGGATCAGGGCGGCAAACTCATCCCCGCCGAGGCGGCCTGCTATTTCACCCGGTTCAAGGTGCTGATGTAAAAAGCCGGCAAAGATCTTCAGCACCTCGTCACCTTCCGCGTGTCCCCAGAGATCGTTAACCGGTTTGAACCTGTCCAGATCGAAATAGATGAGGCTGAACGACGCATCCTGCCGGTTCATTGCGCGGAAGAGTTTTTCGCCGGCGCGGTAAAACCCGCGCCGGTTGGGAATGCCCGTCAGGCTGTCCGTCATGGCCATGCTGATGGCCTCGAATTCGTCCTCCACGATACAGGCCAGGTCCCGGAGGGACGCAATGTCCTCATCCGTGAAGGCGCGGGGAACGGTGTGGATCAGGCACAGCGTGCCGGCCACCGTGCCGTCCGGCAGGCTCACCGGCTGGCCGGCGTAGAACCGGATGTGTGGCTCACCGGTAACCAGGGGATTATCGTGAAATCGCGCATCGGCAGCCGCATCGTGAATGATAAAAGGCCCTTCCTGCAGAATGGCGTGCCCGCAGAACGAAATATCACGTGGAGTTTCGCGCACGCCGACGCCCTGGCAGGCGAGGAGCCACTGGCGCTCGCGATCCAGCAGGCTTATCAGGGCCACCGGGACCTGAAAGGCTTTGCGGGCCAGCCGCGTCAGGCGTTCAAAACGCTCATCGTCACGGGTATCAAGAAGGCCGGTAATATACAGGGACTTCAGCCTCTGTTCTTCATTCTCCGGTATACCGGGTGCCTGCATGTAATCTCCTGGTATGTACAAAGTATATATGCAGATGAAAAGGTGTTTGGATCTGACTGAGTGTAATTATAGTTCACGACTTATCTGCCAGCGGCTGAACTTCAGGTACAGGAATTCACGTTTATCACTCGTACCAGACTCTCCGGAGGACCAGGGGAATGACCGGGTCTGTTACGGTGAGGGAATCTGTAAACCTCAGGATTTTTGCCGGGAAAGTACGTATAACTGCTATCTTGATTAGTAAATGTTAAAATTTGTAGGTATCCACCCGTTAAACAAAATGATTAATATTTAAAAATACTCGTTGAACACCCGTGCCGTAATAATGAAGTACATTAAAAACGTTATCCGGTCATGTGAAGCTGAGACCGTCTCTTCGTCATGTAAAATGCCGTACTTTCTTTGTCGTGAAGAATGACCGGGTTAAGTCCATAAGGTTGAGAGGAAGTCTGCTGATGTGATACGCTCAAGGCGAGATTTATCTCAGTGAGAACTCACGGCAACAAAAAGTTTTTGGACAACAAAACACAAAGTTGTTTTGGACTGTAGGAGTCCAAGAGACAATGACATTACATACAACGCCGTGTAACGGATTTTACATTATTACAAAGCCTGTGTTACAAGAGAGTTATGGACATGATTGAAAAAATATGTGAAGTAATTGATGGTGAATACGTCTGTGATATAGATATTAGCGTTGAAGAATGGAAGATTTTATTAAGGGATAAAAAAGTTTTTGATGACAAAAGTATTGCAGCGTTAAAAAAATGGTTCATTGAGCCAGACCATTCCTGTACATGTTTCGATATCGGCAAGAAGTACGACCTGCACAGTATGAGTGCTAATGGTGTAATCAATGGGTTGGGTGGAAGAGTTCAGAAGCAGCTTGGCCGATTCGAGGTTAAAGGAGTCGGAAAGATTGCTTCCGGGACAAAATTCATTACAGTCATGAAAAGTAGAGAAATTAAAGGAAACCCAAAGCGAAATTTATGGACTATCCGTGAAGAACTTGTTCAGGCAATAAAAGAACTAGATTTTTTTAGTACGAACGAAAGCTCAAGCATTGATTTTTACTCAGATAATGATTTGATCACTGCTCTAGAAGAAAGTAATCACTTTGACGTTACTCAGACATTTGAGTATAGCGAAAAAGCGAAACCTAAGAAAGCTGCAATAGAAGTCAAAAATGGACTCTCATACCCAAGAAGTAAATCTGTTTCAAAAAATGCGCTTAACAAAGCTGATTATAAATGTGAAATTAATTGCGACCATCCAACGTTCAGAAGGCGAAACTCTCCTCTAAATTACACAGAACCTCATCACATTGTCCCGATGTCAAAGCAAGACTATTTTGAGAATTCACTGGATGTGGAAGAGAATATCATATCACTATGTTGCAACTGCCATAAACAAATTCATCTTGGCAAGGGGTTTGAAGATATGTTGAGGAAAATATATGCCGAGCGGAAAGATGTATTAAAAAAAGCGGGAATCGAGATATTATTAGAGGATTTGATTCTTTTTTACAAGATGGATGGTAATTAATCTTCGAGAAGATGCATGCTTATTTTTATTTTTTTAGCAATGAATGTGAAATACTGCCTGACTATCAATCCTGTCATGTGATTCAGATTTATGGGGGAGGATTTTAATATTTTACCAGCATGGCATGTCGATCAATCGGTTAAGTATAGCGCCAGGTAACCAGACGGATTTTCCCTCTCAGGCGGGAGTCGTTATCCATCGTCCAGTACCTGATTAAAAGTAGGAGTAATTACAAGAAAATTAAATTGTATGACTATTATTTCCGTTCAGAAAAGAAAGTTACATTAATAACCCGAAATTATTCGGGTTTTTAATTAGTTAAGTGCTATATATTTTTGTGTCCGAGGGTACCCTAAGAGGGTGCGCAAGACAACACTCCAGTGTTCATTATTTATGACTGTCAAGCCATTTATTCATCTGCTCAATTTCACCTTTTTGAGCTTTAATGATGTCCTGCGCAAGCTTTCTCATTTCGGGATCTTTTCCGTATTTGAGCTCGGTCTCAGCCATTGCGATTGCCCCTTCATGGTGTGCGATCATACCTTTTGCAAAGGCCTTATCGGGATTGGATTCATTAACGGCGGCCATCATTTTTTCATGCATATTTTTCATGCCAGCCATATATTCCTGTGATGATGCCGATGAGTCCATATCTGACATTTTCATTTCCGAATGTTCAGCAGAAATGACTGGCAGGGATAACATTAATATTACAAAAAGGGTGTTTTTGATTTTCATATAATAATTCCTTTCAGACAGGTACCGGTTAAGTGTAGCTGAGTCAGACAAAAAAGCCCCCCTGACGGGGGGCAAAAATGTAGCAACGTTGTTTCAGGAAAATCTATCAGGGAAAAGGTAACAGCACGGATACTACCGTCGCATTCAGCCTGCATTGATCATGCGGCGGTGTGCTTCGGCCATGGCCTGATGTGGGCCGGATTGCCCGTTATTCATGAATTCATGGGCAACCGCTGCTCTTTCATGCTCATTCATCGCCGCGTAAGACGTTGACGGGACGGTCGTGGATACCGTGTTATTTCCCATCATCTTCTGATGACTTTCCACCATTTTCTGGTGCGCATCCGCCGAGCCGTTCGTCATGGTCTCATGAGCAATAATGGCCTGTTCATGCTGGTCCATACCGGTCATGCGAGGAGCAGTCCCCTGGATCCCGACAGGAGCCGCAGCAGACTGCATCTGGTGAGCAGGAGCCTGTGCATTGTTGACGCGATCATGGATATTCACGGTTTCAGTGGCCCAGGCCGATGAAATTAAACCAAAGCCCAGCAAAGATGCTAATACGATATTTTTCATGATAACTCTCCATTTCTGAATTAGTGATGTCCGGGGAAGTACAACCGGTGTTTTCAGTTCCATAACTGAAACAAGTTCGGCAGCGTTTATTTCTCCGGAAGAGGGCTGGATATTCATTTCCTGGCGTACTCTGACGCCGGGTATTGATGAAGCAATCCAGCCTTCCTGATAAGTTGCACTAATTATATCGAATGGCTTCTGTTTGCTGCATGACAGTCTAATGACATCTTTGTCATTTACATCTTTATTTTCAGCATTGGGTTTCCGGGATCATTTTCTCCAGTCTGGGCACGGATAAGATAAAACGCGTGGAGCGTACGTCTGATTCCACCTGCACTCTTCCGTGATGTGCTTCTACGATTGACTTCACAATCGCAAGGCCGATGCCGCTGCCTTCTCCTTTTCGTTGTCTGGATGGATCCACCCGATAAAAACGGTCAAACAGCCTTGATAAATGTTCTTCAGGGATCGGTTTCCCCGGATTTTCAATCACAAGGTCAAAAAAGCTCTCCTGCTCTCTTATTGAGACGGTGATTGCCTGTCCCTCCGGGGTATAACGCAGGGCATTGGATAACAGATTATTGATCGCCCTTCTGAACATTTGTGGATCTCCCTCAACCAGGCAGGGCATCCCGTTAAATTTGAGCGTGATATTGCGTTCTTCGGCCCAGGCTTCGAAAAACTCGAAGACTTTCATGACTTCCGCTCTGAGGTCAAACATGACCCTGTCAGGTATCAGCTGATTATTATCTGCCTGTGCCAGGAACAGCATATCGCTGACCATTTTGGTCATCCGGTTATACTCTTCAAGACTGGAATAGAGGACATCCTCAAGTTCCCTCTGTGTTCGATCCTGACTCAGTGCGATTTCAGTCTGCGTCACCAGATTGGTGATGGGCGTTCTGATCTCATGCGCGATATCGGCAGAGAAATTGGCCTGGCGGGTAAAGACATCCTCAATCTTTCCAATCATATGATTGAACGAGATAACCAGTTGCTCCAGCTCAATGGGAACGCGTGTCGGTTCCAGTCGCGCATCAAGATTCTCGGAGGTGATGTTTTTAATGGCATTGCTGACATTACGAAGGGGCAGGTGCCCCTGACGGACAGCGATTCGAATGATCAGAACAATCAACAGGCTTATCACGACGGCAATCGCAATCAGGTTCTTTTTCAGCGCATCGAGGTAATGGAGATGGAAATTAATGGATAGGCCAGTCAGCATGACATAGTTCTGCTGTTTGCCCTGAAATATCGCCTGACCAGAGGAGGCGATAATCCTGTATGTTTCCATCTTCATTTCGGACCCGGTATCCATCGGTCCCGCAGGATCCTCCACCGTCCAGAGAAAGACATCCCGTGCGCGGCTGTGCTCGCTAAAATCTGCTGAATTCACTGCCGGGCGTAGTGCCGCCCCCTGAGCTGAGCTAAAGAGCACTTCACCCCTGGGATTGAGGAGCAAAAGGGCAACGTTGCGGTAGCTGGCAATTGATTCCTTTATTTTGCTTATTTTTTTATCATCCGGATCCACCGGGGACTGCAGTATACGGTTCAGTGTGGTGCTGATTTGTTGAAGATCGCTGACATCCTGCTCGGCAAAATGATTTTCAACAGAATGCAGCATAAACCAGGTGAAGGCGATAAAAGCCAGTATCGTGGACAGGCTGATAAAAAAGGTCAGCCGCAGAGCGAGTGAGAAAGGGCGTCTGGAAGGTTTGCTATGCATCCGGGACCTCCAGCATGTAGCCCACGCCCCGGACTGTCTGGATCAGCTTTGTCCCGTAATCGTTGTCTATTTTAGCGCGGAGTCGCTTTACTGCGACATCGATCGCATTAGTGTCGCTGTCAAAATTCATGTCCCAGACCTGAGAGGCAATCAGGGAGCGGGGAAGAACCTCTCCCTGATGGCGAATGAAGAATTCCAGCAGGCTGAACTCTTTACTGGTGAGCACAATGCGGTTTCCGGCGCGAGTGACTTTTCTGGATACGAGATCAATCGAGAGGTCAGCCACCTTAAACTGGCTTTCCGTGATCATCGTGTTTCCCCGCCTCAGAAGGGTTCTCACCCGGGCGAGCAGTTCGGCAAACGCAAAGGGTTTAACCAGATAATCGTCCGCACCCAGTTCCAGTCCTTTGACCCTATGTTCGATCGTGCCGAGGGCTGTCAGCAGTAAGACCGGCATACCCTTTCCGGCAGTGCGCAGCATGCGGATGATATCCCAGCCGTTCACATCAGGTAGCATGATATCCAGAATGACTAAATCATACTCGGCTGTCATGGCGAGATGATATCCGGTAAGACCATTATCAGCGTGATCCACTACGAACCCTGCCTCTGTAAGCCCTTTGCTGAGATATTCACCTGTTTTAATTTCGTCTTCGACGATCAATATTTTCATCTTGCTCCCCGGCTGGCTGCTAATGTCATTCTATTGCGCCCACGATCGTTATCAACGGATTACAGCAAAAATGACAACATTGTCATTATCCTGTCACCCGGCAAACAGAGAGCGTTAGGTAAAGTACCCCTATCAATACTCTGGACTTCATTTGAACCATTTACCAGGTCTGCCTGGACGAGAAGCGTTATGTTCAAATTAAAATTACTCAGCATTAGCACGATATTCATCCTGGCAGGCTGCGTGTCGCTTGCGCCTGAATATCAGCGGCCCGCAGCACCGGTACCCCAGCAGTTTTCACTGTCCCATAACAGCCTGACGCCAGCGGTAAATGGCTATCAGGATACGGGCTGGCGTAACTTTTTTGTCGATCCCCAGGTTACCCGGTTGATCGGTGAAGCTCTGACTAATAACCGTGATTTGAGAATGGCTGCCCTGAAGGTTGAAGAGGCCCGAGCCCAGTTCAACGTCACGGATGCAGATCGTTATCCCCAGCTGAATGCCTCATCCGGGATAACATACAGCGGTGGTCTGAAAGGTGACAAGCCGACCACACAGGAGTACGACGCGAGACTGGAGCTCAGCTATGAGCTCGATTTTTTCGGCAAACTTAAGAACATGAGTGATGCTGACCGCCAGAACTACTTTGCCAGCGAAGAAGCCCGTCGGGCCGTACACATCCTGCTGGTCTCCAACGTTTCACAGAGCTATTTCAGCCAGCAACTGGCGTACGAACAACTCCGTATTGCGCGGGAAACGCTGAAAAATTATGAACAGTCCTATGCTTTCGTTGAGCAACAGCTCGTGACCGGGAGTACGAACGTTCTGGCACTTGAACAGGCGAGAGGACAAATCGAAAGTACCCGCGCCGAAATAGCCAAACGAGAAGGCGATCTGGCTCAGGCAAACAATGCCCTGCAACTGGTGCTGGGAACGTACCGCGCACTTCCGTCAGAAAAAGGGATGAAAGGCGGGGAGATCGCACCAGTAAAATTGCCACCAAATCTGTCGTCACAAATTTTGCTGCAGCGACCGGATATTATGGAAGCGGAATATCAGCTGAAAGCGGCTGATGCCAATATTGGCGCAGCGCGAGCGGCCTTTTTCCCCTCCATTACCCTGACCAGTGGTCTTTCCGCAAGCAGTACGGAGCTGTCAAGCCTGTTTACGTCAGGAAGTGGAATGTGGAATTTTATCCCTAAAATTGAAATTCCTATTTTTAATGCTGGCAGGAATAAAGCCAATCTGAAGCTGGCTGAAATTCGCCAGCAACAATCGGTGGTTAATTACGAACAAAAAATTCAGTCAGCCTTTAAGGATGTTTCCGACACGCTTGCGCTGCGCGACAGCCTTAGCCAGCAACTTGAGTCACAGCAACGTTATCTTGATTCACTTCAGATAACTCTCCAGCGTGCCAGAGGATTATATGCAAGTGGTGCTGTCAGTTACATCGAAGTGCTGGATGCAGAACGTTCCCTCTTCGCTACGCAGCAAACCATTCTCGATCTTACCTATTCCCGACAGGTTAACGAAATTAATCTGTTTACCGCGCTGGGTGGCGGTTGGGTAGAGTAAATTTATTTAATTAATCAGGAAATTAAAAATGCGTAATTCACTTAAAGCCGTTTTATTTGGTGCCTTCTCTGTCATGTTTTCTGCCGGTCTTCATGCTGAAACACATCAGCATGGCGATATGAATGCTGCCAGTGATGCTTCGGTACAGCAGGTTATCAAGGGCACCGGTGTCGTTAAAGACATTGATATGAATAGTAAAAAGATTACCATTTCGCACGAAGCAATCCCTGCTGTGGGCTGGCCTGCAATGACCATGCGCTTCACTTTTGTTAATGCAGACGACGCTATCAATGCCCTGAAAACCGGCAACCATGTCGATTTCTCGTTTATTCAGCAGGGCAATATCTCCTTACTCAAAAGCATTAACGTTACGCAATCCTGATTATCAGTCCGGAGCGAATACATCCAGTGCGCCTGAACATTCATTAAGGGATTACTGTGAATGAATGATCGGGCGCATATGCCAGGTGTTTTGATTTTTCAGCGAGAAATTGTATGGCTTCTTTAAAGATAAAATATGCTGCAATAATTATCAGCAGCCTCATAGCAGGGGGGCTGATATCGGTTACTGCCTGGCAGTATGTAAACTCATCACAAAAAACAGTACAAACCGAACAAAAGGCACCGGAGCGAAAGGTACTTTTCTGGTATGACCCGATGAAACCGGATACCAAATTTGATAAACCCGGAAAATCTCCCTTTATGGATATGGACCTGGTGCCAAAATATGCTGATGAAAGCGGCGATAAAAGCAGTGGCGGGATCCGTATCGATCCAACGCAGGTTCAGAATCTGGGATTAAAAACGCAAAAAGTCACGCGAGGAATGCTGAATTATTCTCAGACAATCCCGGCTAATGTCAGTTACAACGAGTATCAGTTTGTCATTGTGCAGGCGCGCTCTGACGGTTTCGTCGAAAAAGTGTATCCCCTGACGATTGGCGATCATGTGAAGAAAGGCACTCCGCTTATCGATATCACCATTCCTGAATGGGTTGAGGCACAAAGTGAGTTCCTGCTGTTATCCGGTACAGGCGGTACGTCAACCCAGATAAAAGGGGTTCTGGAGCGACTTCGTCTGGCTGGTATGCCGGAAGAGGATATTCAAAGGCTGCGTTCAACCCGCACAATCCAGACCCGTTTTACCATTAAAGCACCTATTGATGGTGTCATTACTGCGTTTGACCTGCGCACCGGCATGAATATTTCGAAAGATAAAGTAGTGGCTCAGATTCAGGGGATGGACCCGGTCTGGATCAGCGCTGCAGTGCCAGAATCTATCGCATATCTGCTGAAAGATACGTCGCAGTTTGAAATTTCGGTACCGGCTTATCCGGATAAAACATTCCATGTCGAAAAATGGAACATTCTTCCCAGCGTGGATCAGACAACCCGTACGCTTCAGGTCCGTCTCCAGGTTTCTAATAAGGATGAGTTTCTCAAGCCGGGCATGAATGCCTATCTGAAACTGAATACCAAGAGCCAGGAGATGCTGCTGATACCAAGCCAGGCCGTTATCGATACCGGCAAAGAACAGCGCGTGATTACTGTTGATGATGAAGGCAAGTTTGTGCCGAAACAGATCCACGTTCTGCATGAATCACAGCAACAGTCCGGCATCGGTTCCGGCCTGAATGAAGGCGATACCGTGGTGGTCAGTGGCCTGTTCCTCATTGACTCCGAAGCCAATATTACGGGCGCGCTGGAACGTATGCGCCACCCTGAAAAAACAGAAAGCAGTATGCCAGCAATGTCTGACCAGCCTGTAAATATGCATTCAGGGCACTGAGGAGACGACGATGATTGAATGGATTATCCGGCGCTCTGTCGCCAACCGTTTCCTGGTCATGATGGGGGCCCTGTTTCTCAGCATCTGGGGTACATGGACGATTATTAACACGCCGGTCGATGCCTTGCCTGACCTGTCAGATGTACAGGTCATTATCAAAACCAGCTATCCCGGCCAGGCCCCGCAGATTGTAGAAAACCAGGTCACCTATCCACTTACCACCACCATGCTGTCCGTACCTGGCGCAAAAACCGTGCGTGGTTTTTCACAGTTCGGGGATTCGTATGTGTATGTCATTTTTGAAGACGGCACCGATCTGTACTGGGCCCGTTCCCGCGTGCTGGAATATCTGAATCAGGTTCAGGGAAAACTGCCTGCCGGTGTGAGTTCTGAAATCGGTCCTGATGCCACGGGTGTGGGCTGGATTTTTGAATATGCCCTTGTCGATCGCAACGGAAAACACGACCTTTCAGAACTGCGCTCTCTGCAGGACTGGTTCCTGAAATTTGAGCTGAAAACCATCCCGAACGTGGCTGAGGTCGCTTCGGTTGGCGGCGTGGTGAAACAGTACCAGATTCAGGTCAATCCGGTAAAACTGTCCCAGTACGGTATCAGCCTGCCCGAAGTGAAACAGGCACTTGAATCGTCTAACCAGGAGGCCGGTGGCTCATCCGTTGAAATGGCCGAAGCGGAGTATATGGTCCGTGCCAGCGGTTATCTTCAGAGCATTGATGATTTTAATAACATCGTCCTGAAAACAGGTGAGAACGGCGTGCCGGTTTATCTGCGGGATGTTGCCCGCGTGCAGACCGGGCCCGAAATGAGGCGTGGTATTGCCGAGCTGAACGGCCAGGGAGAAGTCGCTGGCGGCGTGGTGATCCTGCGGTCGGGTAAAAATGCGCGCGACGTTATCACGGCAGTGAGGGATAAACTGGAGACGCTGAAGGCCAGCCTGCCGGAAGGCGTTGAAATCGTGACCACCTACGATCGCAGCCAGTTAATCGACCGGGCGATTGATAACCTCAGTTACAAGCTTCTTGAAGAGTTTATCGTTGTTGCTGTCGTTTGCGCACTGTTCCTCTGGCATGTCCGTTCTGCCCTGGTGGCGATTATTTCTCTGCCACTTGGCCTGTGTATCGCCTTTATCGTCATGCACTTCCAGGGACTGAACGCCAATATCATGTCGCTGGGAGGGATAGCGATTGCCGTCGGTGCGATGGTGGATGCCGCCATTGTGATGATTGAAAATGCGCACAAACGGCTTGAGGAGTGGGATCATCAGCATCCGGGTGAGCAGATTGACAACGCCACCCGCTGGAAGGTGATTACCGACGCCTCCGTGGAAGTGGGACCCGCGTTGTTCATTAGCCTGCTGATCATCACCCTGTCCTTTATTCCTATCTTTACCCTGGAAGGGCAGGAAGGTCGTCTGTTTGGCCCGCTGGCATTCACGAAAACGTACTCCATGGCGGGAGCGGCCGCACTGGCCATCATCGTCATTCCTATTCTGATGGGATTCTGGATCCGGGGGAAAATTCCTGCCGAGACAAGTAACCCCCTGAACCGGGTGCTGATCAAAGCGTATCATCCTTTGCTGCTGCGGGTCCTCCACTGGCCAAAAACAACCCTGCTGGTTGCGGCCTTGTCCATTTTCACGGTTATCTGGCCACTGAGTCAGGTGGGCGGTGAATTTCTGCCGAAGATTAACGAGGGCGATCTGCTGTATATGCCGTCGACCTTGCCTGGCGTCTCTCCGGCAGAAGCTGCAGCGCTCCTGCAGACAACAGACAAGTTAATCAAAAGCGTTCCTGAAGTGGCTTCTGTATTTGGCAAGACCGGTAAAGCAGAGACCGCAACGGATTCCGCGCCGCTCGAAATGGTGGAAACCACGATCCAGCTCAAACCTGAGGATCAGTGGCGTCCCGGCATGACAATTGACAAGATTATTGATGAACTCGACAGGACAGTCCGTTTACCGGGTCTGGCAAACCTCTGGGTGCCGCCTATCCGTAACCGTATTGATATGCTCTCAACCGGGATCAAAAGCCCGATAGGTATCAAAGTGTCCGGGACTGTTCTGTCCGATATCGACGCGACGGCGCAGAGTATCGAGGCGGTAGCCAAAACCGTGCCTGGCGTGGTGTCTGTCCTGGCTGAGCGACTTGAGGGCGGGCGCTACATCGATATCGATATCAACCGGGAGAAAGCTTCCCGGTACGGGATGACTGTGGGCGACGTCCAGCTGTTCGTCTCTTCAGCAATCGGTGGGGCTATGGTGGGTGAGACGGTTGAAGGCGTGGCCCGGTACCCTATTAACATTCGCTATCCGCAGGATTACCGTAACAGTCCGCAGGCGTTGAGAGAGATGCCAATCCTGACCCCAATGAAGCAGCAAATTACGCTGGGCGATGTTGCCGATATTAAGGTCGTTTCCGGACCAACCATGCTGAAAACCGAAAATGCCCGGCCAGCCAGCTGGATTTATGTTGATGCCCGCGGCAGGGACATGGTGTCGGTGGTGAACGATATTAAGACGGCCATCAGTGAGAAAGTGAAACTGAGACCGGGGACCAGTGTGGCATTCTCAGGACAGTTTGAATTACTCGAGCACGCCAATAAGAAATTAAAACTGATGGTACCGATGACGGTGATGATCATCTTCATCCTGTTATATCTGGCATTCCGCCGGGCTGATGAGGCCTTACTTATTCTGATGAGCCTGCCGTTTGCCCTGGTTGGCGGGATATGGTTCCTGTACTGGCAGGGCTTCCATATGTCAGTGGCGACCGGAACCGGGTTTATCGCCCTGGCCGGGGTGGCAGCAGAGTTTGGCGTGGTCATGCTGATGTATCTGCGTCATGCCATTGAAGCGCACCCGGAATTGTCCCGTAAAGAGACGTTCACACCGGAAGGCCTTGATGAAGCCCTCTATCATGGTGCCGTACTGCGTGTCCGGCCGAAAGCCATGACCGTGGCGGTGATCATTGCGGGTCTGCTGCCAATACTCTGGGGAACCGGTGCAGGTTCAGAAGTCATGAGCCGTATCGCGGCACCCATGATTGGTGGGATGATCACGGCTCCGCTGCTGTCCCTGTTCATTATTCCTGCCGCCTACAAATTAATCTGGCTGCGCAGACATAAAAAAAGCGTGTCCTGAACCTGAAAGGGCACCCCCTGTGGGTGTCCTTCTTTACTGATTCACCCTGACGTCAGGGTTTATATCGATAATATACAGAGGTGAGTATGAAAAAAGTGGTTCTAATGGCGCTGGCTCTCGGCCTTTCACTACCCGCGATGGCGAGTGAAAAAGTGATTGATATGTACAAATCTGAAAACTGTGGCTGTTGTTCCCTGTGGGGCAAAGCGATGGAAAAAGACGGGTTTGAAGTACGAACTCACGTCATGAATGATCAGGCGCTGTCAGCCCTGAAAGAAAAGCATGCTATTCCTGCAGGACTACGAAGTTGTCATACCGCGGTTGCCGGTAATTTGATCATTGAAGGCCATGTGCCTGCGACAACGATACATAAGGCAATGCAGTCTGGTTCGGGTATATACGGTCTCGCCACCCCCGGTATGCCAGCAGGAAGTCCTGGAATGGAGATGGGAGCCCGAAAAGAGGCTTACGATGTTATCGCATTCTCACCGGATGGAAGTAAAAAAGTCTTCCAGCGAATCGAATAGTCAGCGGAACGGCTGATAACGGGACGCCGGTAGCAGGCACTCCTGTGCCGGCGATATTCGTGGTAATCGCATCCATGACATACCCTGAAGACAGAAGATGCTTCGGTATGCATAAGGAGAGTTACTGTGAAAAATGACAATGCAGTGCAACACAACAACCAGACTGCTTCTGAGCAGACATTATCCCCGGACGAGGGCCACGTATTGCATAAGGTGAGAGATCCCGTGTGCGGGATGGCCATCCTGCCCGACAGGGCGCACAGCAGCATTCGATACCAGGACCACCAACTTTATTTCTGCTCCGCCAGCTGTGAGAGTAAATTTAAAGCCCATCCCGATCGTTATCTTACCGAAGATGCCAGTGAACATTCCCATCACCATCACCACGATCATCACGAAGTCAGCCCTGATCAGATAAAACAGCCTCACAACCAGGCGGAAAAAGAGAATTCTGAAGGTGTGTGGACATGTCCGATGCACCCGGAGATACGCCGCAGTGGTCCCGGAAGCTGTCCTGTCTGTGGAATGGCACTGGAGCCGCTCGTAGCTACGGCATCCACGGGGCCGAGTGATGAACTTCACGACATGACAAGACGCTTCTGGCTGGGGTTGTTGCTGGCGTTTCCGGTTCTGGTACTCGAAATGGGATCTCATCTGTTTCCCGACTTGAGGAATACAGTACCGCCACAGTACAACACATGGCTGCAGTTGCTTCTGGCCTCCCCTGTCGTGTTGTGGTGTGGCTGGCCATTCTTCGCCCGGGCCGGAATGTCGTTACGTAACCGCTCCCTGAATATGTTTACCCTTGTTGCAATGGGGACCGGCGTAGCCTGGGTTTACAGCGTCATTGCAACCGTCTTCCCCTCCTGGTTTCCTGCATCGTTCAGAAACATGGATGGCCTGGTGGCCGTTTATTTTGAAGCCGCAGCAGTTATTACGGTGCTTGTTCTGCTGGGACAGGTTCTTGAGCTGCGGGCACGGGAACAAACCTCAGGCGCCATTACTGCGCTTCTGAACCTTGCCCCCAAAACCGCCAGACGGCTGGATCATGACGGTCATGAAACGGATATTAATGCGGAAGATGTCCTGCCTGGCGATAAGCTCCGCATCAGACCTGGAGAGAGTATTCCGGTCGACGGTATCGTGATCGAAGGCAAAACAACCGTTGATGAATCGATGGTGACCGGGGAGTCTATGCCGGTTACCAAAACGAAGGGTGACCCTGTCATTGGGGGGACGATTAATCAGACAGGTAGTCTTATCATCCGTGCAGAGAAAGTCGGTGATGAAACGATGCTCTCACGAATTGTTCAGATGGTCGCTGATGCACAGCGTTCGCGTGCCCCCATCCAGAGAATGGCAGACAGCGTTTCAGGCTGGTTTGTTCCTCTGGTGATACTTATCGCGGTTGTTGCTTTCTTGATCTGGTCTGTCTGGGGGCCCGAGCCCAGGATGGCGCACGGTCTCATTGCGGCTGTGTCGGTCCTGATTATTGCCTGTCCCTGCGCGCTGGGACTGGCCACGCCGATGTCGATAATGGTGGGGGTGGGCAAAGGCGCCCAGGCCGGGGTGTTAATCAAGAATGCCGAAGCCCTTGAGCGTCTTGAAAAAGTGGACACGCTGGTTGTCGACAAAACAGGCACGCTCACGGAAGGTTCGCCTACGGTGACAGGGATTATCAGTCTCAGTCCGGGTGGGGAAATATCTCTTTTACGTGTAACAGCTGCAGTGGAAAAAGGTTCGCAGCATCCGTTGGGTATGGCTGTTGTCAGAGCCGCGCATGAAAAGGGGATCGTGATACCTGCCGTCAGTAATTTCAATGCCCCGTCGGGGAAAGGTGTCTCAGGCGATGTCGAAGGTCAACGGGTTGTTATTGGTAATGAACTGGCTATGCAGGAAAACAGTATCGTTATTGATAATCAAAAGGCCGTTGCGGATACGTTGCGGATGGAAGGCGCTACCGTTATCTATGTGGCCACAGACGGGAACCTTGCAGGCCTGATAGCTATCTCGGATCCCGTGAAAGCAACCACGCCGGATGCGCTTAAAGCTTTGCGTCAGGCGGGGATCCGCATTGTTATGCTCACCGGGGATAACCAGCTTACTGCTGAAGCAGTCGCACGGAAACTGGGAATAGATGAGGTTGAAGCCGGGATTCTGCCGGATGGCAAAAAAGCAGTGATAACCCGACTGAAAGCGTCTGGCCATGTGGTTGCGATGGCCGGAGACGGTGTGAATGATGCCCCGGCGCTGGCAGCGGCTGACGTGGGTATAGCCATGGGAACGGGTACAGATGTGGCAATAGAAAGTGCTGGCGTTACCCTTCTCAAAGGCGATTTGATGATACTCAACAGGGCCCGTCATCTGTCAGAAATCACCATGAAAAATATCCGGCAGAATCTGTTTTTTGCGTTTATCTACAATGCTCTTGGGGTGCCTGTAGCTGCAGGTCTGCTTTATCCTGTGTATGGAATACTGCTGTCGCCAGTTATTGCGGCGGCGGCTATGGCCCTTTCCTCCGTTAGCGTCATTGCAAATGCGTTGCGTCTGAAAAGTGTCAGGCTCGGGAAATAACCCTGAATGAAGGGTCTGTTACTAACAGAAGGAGTCCGGTATGAAAAGTACCACCTATGCGCTTATTGCTGTCGCCGCGATTGCGGCATTTGCCCTCCTGCGCGAACACTGGTCACATGTGGCAGGTTACTGGCCATATCTGTTATTGCTGGTCTGCCCGCTAATGCATCTTTTCCACGGCCACGGAGGGCATGGAGATCATCAACATCAAGGAAGTGAAAACGATAAAAAAAATTAATCCGGCAGACGGGGCCGCGTCGCGGCCCCGTTATCAGTCCAGGTATCGTTCGTAGTCTCTGGCATGCGCAAAGGCATGCTGTTCAAGTTTGTTATCAGCGGGTGCCGCTGCCCGGAACGCCAGTGAGTTAACAGGATTGTTATTGATGACCAGCTCGTAATGCAGATGAGGACCGGATGAACGTCCGCTGTTACCGGATAACGCAATAGCGTCTCCCCGGGTAACCCTGGCCCCTTTAGTAACGAGTATTTTATTGAGGTGGAGATAGCGAGTTTTAACACCGGCTTTTCCCGTTACTTCAACAAAATATCCCATGGTACTGTTGTATTCGGCCCGGGTGATTTTTCCGTCGATGACGCTGACTATTTTCGTGTTCATGGGCATGGAATAATCAATGCCATTATGGGGACTCACTTTTCCCGATACCGGGTTAAGTCTTGCAGGATTGAAAGGCGAACTGAGTCTTGCTGTGGCCGGTAACGGATAATCGAGACTGCCTTTCCCGGAAGTATCGGAAAGGTTATAGAACTTTTTATCTGATATACGATACGCCGTGTAATTAAATGAACCGGACGTAAATTTATAGGCCACGACACGTGATTTTCCCGCTTTCTTTTGCAGTACGAGTTTTAATGATTCATTTTTTTTCAAATGCCGCAGATTAAACCGGGAAGGCAAGGAGCGCTGAAGAGTAGCGATCTCGTTCGATTCCAGCCCCGAGCGGGTGGCTGAAAGGTAGGCATTTTCTTTTACGACATCGGTAGAATACATTTACTGGAATTCGCCGTTAGCATGAACACTGCGGCGTATGCTAGGGGTTTTCAGGAGGCGTGTCATCTGTCAGTTAATCGGGAGCACCGTTGATGGTCGTCATTTTTGTAACATATCTTGTTTCCCGTTTGCTCCTGAAGCTCTGGGAACTGTATGACCAGCCCGACGGTGATGATTAACGGGACTGAAACAGGTTACGGCAGAGCAATATGGGGCTCATGTCCTGCTACGTAACCCGTCAGTAAAGCCCTGCTGCGCACCTGACGCTAAGCACTAACCCGCCTGCAGTTACCTGGTCGAATACAGCCCGCGAAGCTTTCTTGCCTGCGTCTGATGTGCTTCCGCACCGGCATTATTGACCTGCTCATGCACGAGAGCGGCTTTTTCTCCGGCATTCAGTTCGTTAAAAGAAGAAGACGAGGTCTTTGAATTTGCATCACTGCCGGACAGCATTTTTTTATGTTCCTCAATCATTTTCTGATGCGCATAGGACGCGCTGTTGTTCATAAATGAATGAGCAACAATGGCCCTTTCATGTTCATTCATTTCAGAGAATGAGGGCGTGTTGTTTTTATTAACCCTGTCCGGTAAGTTTTCATGCGTCGAGGAGTTCACATGACTGACGGCTGAGGCATTATTAACAAATCGATGTGCTTCATGGGCAATATCACTGGACTGAGCAAAAGCTGCCCCACAAAATAAAGCTGTAAACGCAGTGGTCGTGATTAATATATTCATGTGTAATTACCTTCTGAGGTACATAAAAGATGTCCTTATGATCATATATAAAAAAATCAACCTGTGGGGAAGATGACGTAAATGTAATACAGCCACGTACATTACACGATTGTAATGAATTTGTTTCTTAAGGTGTGCTAGATTCATTTCATTGTAAGTGGATGAACCAGTAATTTAATTTAAATCGGTTCTCGAATTCTGTCAGTAACCATACTTTAAATAAGGGAATGCGCATGCTGTTGAAAACGTCTCGACGAACTTTCCTGAAGGGGTTAACCCTCTCTGGCGTAGCCGGAAGTCTTGGCGTATGGAGTTTCAATGCGCGTTCCAGTCTGAGCCTGCCAGTTGCCGCATCCCTGCAGGGTACTCAGTTTGACCTGACCATTGGTGAAACGGCCGTCAATATCACGGGCAGTGAGCGTCAGGCCAAAACAATCAATGGAGGCCTGCCGGGGCCCGTTCTTCGCTGGAAAGAAGGTGACACCATTACCCTGAAGGTCAAAAACCGTCTTAATGAACAGACGTCCATTCACTGGCACGGCATTATTCTTCCGGCCAATATGGATGGTGTTCCGGGGCTGAGTTTTATGGGCATAGAGCCTGATGATACCTACGTTTACACCTTTAAGGTTAAGCAGAACGGGACTTACTGGTACCACAGCCATTCCGGTCTGCAGGAACAGGAGGGGGTATACGGTGCCATTATCATCGATGCCAGGGAGCCAGAACCGTTTGCTTACGATCGTGAGCATGTGGTCATGTTGTCTGACTGGACCGATGAAAATCCTCACAGCCTGCTGAAAAAATTAAAAAAACAGTCGGATTACTACAATTTCAATAAACCAACCGTTGGCTCTTTTTTCCGCGACGTGAATACCAGGGGGCTGTCAGCCACCATTGCCGATCGGAAAATGTGGGCTGAAATGAAAATGAATCCGACTGACCTCGCGGATGTCAGTGGCTACACCTACACCTATCTCATGAACGGGCAGGCCCCGCTGAAAAACTGGACCGGACTGTTCCGTCCCGGTGAAAAGATACGCTTACGGTTTATCAACGGCTCGGCAATGACCTATTTCGATATCCGTATCCCCGGGCTGAAAATGACGGTCGTGGCTGCAGATGGCCAGTATGTAAACCCGGTTACCGTTGACGAATTCAGGATTGCCGTTGCCGAAACCTATGATGTCATTGTGGAGCCTCAGGGTGAGGCCTATACCATCTTCGTACAATCCATGGACAGGACCGGTTACGCTCGAGGGACACTGGCCACGAGAGAAGGGTTAAGTGCTGCCGTTCCCCCCCTCGATCCCCGTCCTCTGTTGACCATGGAAGATATGGGTATGGGGGGTATGGGGGGAATGGGACATGATATGGCAGGAATGGACCACAGCCAGATGGGAGGCATGGATAACAGCGGAGAGATGATGTCTATGGACGGTGCTGACCTTCCGGATAGCGGGACATCCTCCGCGCCCATGGATCACAGCAGCATGGCCGGTATGGATCATTCCCGGATGGCCGGAATGCCGGGTATGCAAAGTCATCCTGCGTCAGAAACGGATAACCCACTGGTTGATATGCAGGCGATGAGCGTCTCTCCGAAATTAAATGATCCGGGTATTGGTCTTCGAAATAACGGAAGAAAGGTTCTCACGTACGCGGATTTGAAAAGCCGCTTTGAGGATCCTGACGGACGTGAACCTGGCCGTACCATAGAACTGCATTTAACCGGCCACATGGAAAAGTTTGCCTGGTCATTTAACGGAATCAAGTTTTCAGATGCCGCACCGGTGCTGCTGAAATACGGTGAGCGGCTCAGGATCACGCTGATCAACGATACCATGATGACTCACCCCATTCACCTGCATGGTATGTGGAGCGATCTGGAAGATGAAAACGGTAATTTCATGGTTCGTAAACACACAATAGATGTTCCCCCTGGTACAAAACGCAGTTACAGAGTGACAGCAGATGCGCTTGGCCGCTGGGCGTATCACTGCCATTTGCTCTATCACATGGAAATGGGAATGTTTCGTGAAGTCCGGGTGGAGGAATGATGCGAATGAAGAGAAATTTGAAGGCCATACCTGTTCTGGTCGCCGGTTTGTTTACCTCACAGCTTTCTATTGCGGCGGGCTCCGTCTCTGCAGATCCCCACGCCGGGCACGACATGTCTGCCATGCAGATGCCAGCAGATGAGAATTTCACTGAGATGACGTCAATGGAGCCCATTGTAACTGAGAGCAGAACGCCAATTCCGCCTGTTACCGATGCCGACCGGAAGGCTGCATTCGGCAATTTACAGGGGCATGCGATTCACGACAGTGCGATTAATTATCTGGTTCTGCTGGATCAACTGGAATGGCAACGGTCGGATAACACCAACAATTTCAGCTGGAGTGTTAACAGCTGGATTGGAGGCGACACAGATCGGATTTGGCTAAAGAGTGAAGGTGAACGAAGCAATGGGGAAACGGAGGCGGCTGAAGCGCAGTTACTCTGGGGACATGCGGTTGGCCCATGGTGGGATTTGGTTGCGGGTGTCAGGCAGGATTTCAGACCTGCTTCTGCCCGGACCTGGGCTGCTGTCGGTTTTCAGGGGCTGGCACTCTATAATTTTGAGTCTGAAATTACGGGTTTTGTCAGTAATGGCGGAAAAGCAGCCCTTCGTCTGGGAGGAGAATACGACGTTTTACTGACTAACCGGCTCATACTCCAGCCATCCTATGAGGTGAATTTCTACAGTCAGGATGATGAATCGCGGGGTCGCGGCAGGGGACTGACTGACACAGAGCTGGGGCTCCGGCTGCGCTATGAAATACGCCGTGAGTTTGCACCCTATATAGGCGTTTCCTGGAATCAACTTTACGGGAAAACATCCGATATGGCGAAAAGAGAAGGTGAGAAAGACCATCAGGTAGTATTCCTGGCGGGAGCCAGAATCTGGTTTTAACGCACTGATATAAAACACTCAACTAAACAGGTAAATAAATGTCGATTTTAAATAAAGCCATTCTTACAGGTGGCCTCGTTATGGGCGTTGCTTTCTCTGCTATGGCCCATCCGGAATTAAAAAGCTCTGTGCCACAGGCTGATTCAGCCGTAGCGGCCCCGGAAAAGATTCAGCTTAATTTCTCGGAAAATCTGACCGTGAAATTCTCAGGTGCAAAATTAACGATGACGGGTATGAAAGGCATGTCATCACATTCTCCGATGCCGGTCGCGGCAAAAGTGGCGCCAGGCGCTGACCCTAAATCGATGGTCATTATTCCGCGAGAGCCTTTACCCGCTGGCACTTATCGTGTTGACTGGCGCGCGGTTTCTTCAGATACGCACCCTATTACCGGTAATTACACCTTTACAGTGAAGTAATATTATGAACGACCTGATTATGATTGTTATTCGTTTTCTTCTTTATCTGGATTTGATGGTAATATTTGGATTGCCATTTTTTCAGATATATGGAATAAGCGGTGTCAGACATGAAACCTATAACCTGACTAATTTCAGGTCGTTTATAACCTTTGCTGTTGTTACAGGCATCATTCTTACTGGCATTAATATGCTCCTGGTATCTAATGCCATGAGTGGAGTAACTGACCTCAGAGAATTATCCATCCATGTTATCGAGATGGTGATAGAAGAAACTGATGTGGGTATTAGCTGGATTGTCAGGCTCTGTGCCCTGTTTACCACACTCGGTGCTTTGTTCCTTTACACTAATAAGAGAGTATTGTCCTGCCTGCTGATGACGATGAGTGGGGGCGTGGCGCTGGCTACACTTGCCTGGGGAGGACACGCCGTTATGCATGACGGTCTGCATTACTATCTCCATTTACTGAGCGATCTGACCCATCTCGGCGCTGCAGGTGCCTGGACAGGTGCTCTGGTTGCATTTGCTATCCTGCTGATGCGCAGAAACGAGCATAATGCACAGAACGTCATTGTGATATCTGACTCCCTGGCAAAATTTGCCACGGCAGGAACGGTGATTGTTGTAGCCCTGATCCTGAGTGCGCTGGTCAACTATCTGTATATTGCTGAGGGTAACTTAACTCCCTTATTCAACAGTTCCTGGGGGAGGATATTGCTTGCCAAGACGGCTCTGTTTGTTCTGATGCTTCTTCTGGCTGCAGCAAACCGGTTTCACCTGGGTCCCCGGCTTGAAGTTATGGTCAGGGAAGGGAATTATGATCGCAGCGTTGCCCTGATGCGAAACAGCATCCTGACAGAATTCGTTGTTGCGATTATCATTCTGGGCGCCGTAGCGTGGCTTGGAATGCTTGCTCCGTCTCAGATCAGCTAGGGGACAGCCAAAGCTCATGCGTGAGATTTTTACTTTCATATCAGCGAGTTGACAATGCAGCGTATTTTAATCGTTGAAGACGAACAAAAAACAGGTCGTTACCTGCAGCAGGGACTGGTTGAGGAAGGCTATCAGGCCGATCTCTTTAATAATGGCCGCGATGGTCTCGGGGCCGCGTCGAAGGGACAGTATGATTTGATAATACTGGACGTGATGCTGCCTTTCCTCGACGGGTGGCAAATCATCAGCGCACTGAGGGAGTCCGGGCACGAAGAACCGGTCCTGTTTTTAACCGCAAAGGACAACGTGCGGGACAAAGTGAAAGGACTGGAGCTTGGCGCAGATGACTACCTGATTAAGCCCTTTGATTTTACGGAGCTGGTTGCACGTGTAAGAACCCTACTGCGCCGGGCACGCTCGCAGGCCGCAACAGTCTGCACCATCGCCGATATGACCGTTGATATGGTGCGCCGGACCGTGATCCGTTCGGGGAAGAAGATCCATCTCACCGGTAAAGAATACGTTCTGCTTGAGTTGCTGCTGCAACGCACCGGAGAAGTGTTACCCAGGAGTCTTATCTCGTCCCTGGTCTGGAACATGAATTTTGACAGTGATACGAATGTGATTGATGTCGCCGTGAGACGTCTGAGAAGTAAAATTGATGATGACTTTGAGCCAAAACTGATCCATACCGTTCGCGGTGCCGGATATGTCCTGGAGATCAGAGAAGAGTGAGGTTCAAAATTTCCCTGACCACACGCCTGAGCCTGATTTTTTCTGCGGTGATGCTTACGGTATGGTGGTTATCAAGTTTTATCCTGATTAGCACCCTGAATGGCTATTTCGATAATCAGGACCGCGATTTTCTGACAGGTAAACTTCAGCTCACCGAAGAGTTTCTTAAAACAGAGACGTTCAGGAACAAAACGGATATTAAGTCATTATCAGAAAAAATAAACGATGCGATGGTGGGGCACAATGGCTTATTCATTTCTATAAAAAACATGGAAAATGAAAAAATTGTTGAACTCTATGCCAAAAATTCTGTTGTTCCAGCGGTCCTGCTTAATAAGTCGGGTGATATTCTCGACTATATGATCCAGACGGAAGAAAATAACACCGTGTACCGCAGTATCTCGCGGCGGGTTGCCGTGACGCCGGAACAGGGTAAAAGCAAACATGTCATCATTACGGTTGCCACGGATACTGGGTATCACACCCTGTTTATGGACAAACTCAGTACCTGGCTGTTCTGGTTCAATATCGGTCTGGTCTTTATTTCTGTTTTTCTGGGCTGGCTGACCACACGTATTGGTCTGAAACCGCTACGGGAAATGACCAGTCTGGCTTCCTCCATGACCGTACACAGCCTGGATCAGCGTCTAAATCCCGATCTGGCTCCGCCGGAAATCTCTGAGACCATGCAGGAGTTCAATAATATGTTTGATCGCCTGGAGGGGGCATTCCGGAAACTGTCAGATTTCTCGTCTGACATCGCGCATGAGCTGCGCACACCAGTCAGTAATCTGATGATGCAGACGCAGTTTGCACTGGCTAAGGAAAGGGATGTTTCGCATTACCGCGAAATTTTATTCGCTAACCTGGAAGAACTGAAAAGGTTGTCACGAATGACCAGTGACATGCTTTTTCTGGCACGTTCAGAGCATGGTCTGCTGCGGCTGGATAAACATGATGTGGATCTGGCAGCCGAACTGAATGAATTACGTGAGTTGTTCGAGCCCCTGGCAGACGAAACAGGAAAGACAATCACGGTTGAAGGAGAGGGCGTTGTTGCCGGAGACAGCGATATGCTCCGACGTGCTTTCAGTAACCTGCTTTCCAATGCAATCAAGTATTCTCCCGATAACACCTGTACAGCGATACACCTTGAGCGTGACAGTGACTGTGTGAACGTGATGATTACGAATACGATGTCCGGCCAGGTTCCCGCTAATCTGGAACGTTTGTTTGACCGGTTCTATCGCGCAGACTCATCAAGGTTCTACAACACGGAAGGCGCGGGGCTGGGATTATCAATTACAAGGTCGATCATTCATGCTCACGGCGGCGAGCTGTCAGCAGAACAGCAGGGGCGGGAAATTGTGTTCAGTGTGCGTCTGTTAATGGATTAATACCGTTATTCAGGAGAAACCCGGAAGGTGACAAAAATGTCATCGTTCAGTCACGCGATAAACAGAGGCGGTTTTTTATAATCAGCCATAAATCAGGACAGCGTGATAATTCAATCGCCCGGTTCCTGGCGTGATGATCAACCAGCCCTGAGATCAAATGCTTTCTCTGTTATAAGCATTGATTGTTCGGGTATGAAAACACCGGAGACCCAACCATGAAAAAGATCCTTGTATCCTTTATTGCCATGATGGCTGTCGCTTCATCTGCCTGGGCTGCAGAGACAATGAACATGCATGACCAGGTAAATAATGCCCAGGCGCCTGCCCATCAGATGCAATCATCCGCTGAAAAAAGTGCAGTTCAGGGGGAGAGCATGAAAATGATGGATATGAGCGGTCACGATCAGGCCGCAATGTCCCATGAAATGATGCAAAACGGCAATTCTGCCGCCCATCAGGACATGGCTGAAATGCATAAAAAAATGATGAAAGCCAAACCTGAGAACACCCAAGAAACTGCTAAGCCATTTTCCGAAATGAGCGAGCATGAGAAAGCCGCTGTTGTGCATGAGAAGGCGAATAATGGCCAGTCTTCCGTTATTCATCAGCAACAGGCGGAAAAGCATCGCAGCCAGATCACCCAGAATTAACCCGCAGCTCCACTTGTCAGACCCTCATTTGACACCGAAGTCACTGGCTTACGCTCCCGTCCGGGAGCGTTTTTTTTATAAGCGAAATGAATAATAATGAAAGAGTCCATACACAATGTTTTTTTTGGTCATGTCGACCTCACAATTAAGGAAGGTGCGAATAAGCAGGTCATTTCTTCCCAAGCTGACTCGCTGATTAAAATTTCGCGGATCTGGGCCGATTTTTTTCCCGCAAACACATCGAATCAGCCTATTTAGGCTATTTTTTCCACCATTTCTGGCGTTATTTCCGGTTTTTACTGAGATCTCTCCCACTGACGTATCATTTGGTCCACCCGAAACAGGTTGGCCAGGGTGAATAACATCGCCAGTTGGTTATCGTTTTTCAGCAGCCCCTTGTATCTGGCTTTCACGAAGCCGAACTGCCGCTTGATGATGCGAAACGGGTGCTCCACCCTGGCACGGATGCTGGCTTTCATGTATTCGATGTTGATGGCCGTTTTGTTCTTGCGCGGATGCTGCTTCAAGGTTTTTACCTTGCCGGGACGCTCGGCGATCAGCCAGTCCACATCCACCTCGGCCAGCTCCTCGCGCTGTGGCG
>ERZ1026890.346-NODE-346-length-31650-cov-79.698560_pt1 | contig 31650 bp, 17 predicted proteins | sample MGYA00380175_ERZ1026890 | MGnify/ENA primary metagenome ERZ1026890 (study PRJEB33269, sample SAMEA4719811) | human gut metagenome | biome: human-associated habitat; feature: organic feature; material: feces | place: Cameroon | collected 2013-10 ...
ACGTTCCAACCTCTCTTATTCTCCTTTGGCTGCTTTAGAGCTTTATGTTAACAAAACTAACTCATAGTTTCTTGCCCCGGAACTCATAGTTTTTGATAGCGTAACTCACCATTTTGTATACTGCAAGAGCTTAACCTCTTGCAGGTTTCTCTAAAAAAAAATAACACGGACAAATTGAATTTGTCCGGACAAATTGTCCGGATCCTTGTAAGTGATTCTTTATCAGATAATTACAAGGGCTCGGACAAAAGAACCGGACAAATTCAATTTGTCCGTGTTATTTTTAGCCAGTTTGATAGGGCATTTCTATATACGGAATAAGTCTTTCATTGTAACCTGGCAATGGATGTCGTCAGCATAACCTCCGGGGGTTAAACCATAGGTAGTAATCATTGTTATGAGGATGGATTTGTTTGTTCCTGTTTCTTTTATGAAAACAGCTTTCCTGTTTCGAATCTTTATGTCCTCTTCTTCGCTTATGGTATATGGCGCATTGGTATATTTCATTTCGCAAAGGTTGATGGTTTGGTCATTTCTATCAATTAAGAGATCTATTTGTACCCCTTTTTCAGATGAATCCTTTGGCTTATATACCCATGAGTGAGCAGTACTGATGACCGCTGCAAATCCTAATGCTGTTTTAATCTGCTTGATATGCTGTATGCAGACACGTTCAAATGCCCTGCCTGCCCAACCGTTGTGTATGGTTGTGTCCATGTTGGCAGTCCAGTAGTGTTCGTCTTGATTCGTATTTTTTTTGATGAAGTCAAAATAGAAAAGGGTGTAATTATCCATAAGCTGATAGATGGCGTTTTTGCTTTTCCCACCTATCGGCATGAATTTTCTGATGAAACCACATTGTTCTAGTTCTTGTAGAGCATTGGAGAATGTGGTGTTGTCGGAGAGACCAGTTGCATCTAAAATATCTTTTCTCAACATTCCCATTTTTTTGCTAGCTAATGCTGTGATGATGGAAATATGGGTCGTTGGTCTTTTAAACAAGGAAGCATAGAGTGCATTGAATTCCTGAGTAAGTTCTCCTCTCTCAGAAAAGAACATTCTATCGAAATTCTGTGCTACGCTTTGCCCCCTTTTCAGAAAGCTCCAGTAATAAGGAATGCCACCAAGTGCCATATAGGCTTCTAGAATCTGGCGTTCTGTATATCCCAGTTTGTGCTTTTCGCAGAATTCCTGGCATTCTCTCAAACTGAATGGTTCCAGAAATATCTGGTTTGTTAAGCGATTGTGCAAACCGCCATAATTCATAATGATGTTGTTGATGATCCAGGAGGTGGCACTGCCACAAATGATAAGGATAATGTCTTTTCTTGCAGTTGCCCAACTGTTCCAAAAATGGTCTAGCGAGCGTACAAAGTTTGATTTATGTGTATCCATCCAAGGCATTTCATCGATGAAGATTATTTTCTTCTTCTGGGTATCTTTCGATTTTTCGATGAATCGTTCTAATAAGTGGAATGCTTCATTCCAATTAGAAGGAAGTTCTTTTACCTTTCTCATACCAGCAGAGTATAGTGATTCCGTAAATTCACTTAGCTGCTCTTTGAGTGAGGCTCCATATATACCTGTATGTTGAAAGGCAAAGCTATAGTTGAAAGCCTCTCTTATCAGGAAAGTCTTTCCTACGCGTCGTCTGCCATATATAGCTACAAATTGCGACTCTTCTTCTTCGAGTAGCCCTTTAAGAAGCTCTATTTCTTTTTCCCGTCCTACTATCATATCTTTCTGTATATTAATTGTTTATTGTGTTGCAAAGATACAAATAAATAATTTATTAGTCGTGGAAATGTGTAAAAAAATGATAGATTTCCACGACTAATAACAGTATTTAACAGTTTTGCAACCGGAATAAACAATTAGCGTATTCACTAACTTAATAATAACGTCAGTAAAATGAATAAACTATTCGTATTAATGATGTTGTGGATGATGTCTTGTCTTCCAACCCTGGCACAGGCTCCGATGGATGGCAGACATGTGGAATTCAAAACATTTGAGTGACAGCAGGCACTTGTGGGTACCTATTTCTTGGGAAAAAGGTGCACCAGTGTTGAAAAAACACTAAAAAATACGGTCGCTCTGCTTGTTTCTAACTTAATTTTTATATATTTGCAGTTGCTTAGCTGAGGCTACCGGCAACTCTCAACTTACAATTATCAATAACAACAAACAAAATTACAACTATCTATGGATTATATATTTAAAAGTATCATGATGACGCTCGTCTTGGCGTTGGTTCCTTTCATGGGAATCTCTGCTAAGAAGAAGGCAGTTCAGCAGAGCGACCGCCAATATTGGTGCTCGCTAGCCTACAAGATGGCCCAGCCTGTTTTGGAAAACATGGCTAAAGGCGAGTTACAGAAGAATATGCAGACTGAGTTCAGTCCAAGCTTCGACAACCGCAACAGAAAGGTGCTCTATATGGAGTGCTTCGGCAGACTGATGGCTGGCGTAGCTCCATGGCTCACCCTTCCGGATGATGCAACTGCCGAAGGCAAGCAGCGCAAGCAATTGCGTGAATGGGCATTGGCTTCTTACAAAAATGCCGTAGACCCTCAGAATCCTGACTATCTCTGCTGGGGCATCGGCGGTCAGAACCTGGTAGATGCAGCCTATGTCGCTGAGAGTTTTCTCCGTGCTTACGATACACTCTGGAAACCTCTTGATGAGGTGACCAAGAAGCGTTATCTCACAGAGTTTGCCAAGCTCCGCCACATCGACCCTCCTTATACCAACTGGTTGCTCTTCTCTTCAACCATCGAGAGTTTCATGGCAAAGGCGGGTGGCGATTTCGATGAATATCGCGTCAATTCTGCCTGCCGCAAGGTAGAGGAGTGGTATGTAGGTGATGGCTGGTATGCTGATGGTCCTTCGTTCGCATTCGATTACTACAGCAGCTACGTGTTCCATCCTATGTATCTGGAAACTCTCCAGGCGATGGTAGATGCCAAGGTCAATTCCCGTCTCGACTATCAGAAGTACTATGACAGAGAGTTGAAGCGCTGCCAGAAGTATAGCATCATTCTCGAAAGATTCATCTCTCCTGAAGGAACCTTCCCAGCATTCGGAAGAAGTATTCCTTACCGTATGGCTACGATGCAGCCGCTGGCTCTGATGGCATGGTATCAGAAGTTGCCTAAGGATTTGACCAACGGTCAGGTGCGTGCAGCTCTTACCAAGGTACTCCATCGTTTGTTCGACCAGCAGAACAACTTCAACGAGAAGGGTTATCTCTCTATCGGTTTCTGCGGAAACAGCCAGAAGAACGTTGCCGACTGGTATACCAACAACGGTTCGCTCTATATGACAACCCTCGCCTTCATGCCTCTCGGTTTGCCTGCCGACCATCCTTTCTGGACCGATGCAGCACAGCCTTGGACTCAGGTAAAGGCTTGGAGCAATCAGCAGTTCCCTAAGGATCACCAGTGGAAGGATGAGATTGTTACCAAGGACAAGTGGTAATCTTATCGTTTGAATGTTGAGTGTTGAATGTTGAATGTTGAATTTTTGCCTAACGGACTCAAGGGCGCTAGCCTAATTCAACATTCAACACTCAACACTCAACATTCAACACTCAACATTCAACACTCAACACAATGAATAGGATATTGATGATGCTGGCAGCTGCAGCTTTGGCTTTGCCTTTGAGCGCAGCACAGCCAGCCAAGAAGACCGCTAAGGCCAAGAAACAGAATAAGAAGGAAGTGAAGGCTTCCAAGAAATGGGACCATGTGCAGGTGGTGGAACTCATCACTAAGGTAAACAATTACTGGCAGGCCAACAACAAGCCTGAGGTTCGTGCCTTCTGGGATAATGCCGCTTATCATACCGGCAACATGGAGGTATATAAGATGCTCAAGGACCAGAAGATGCTCGACTATACCATCCGTTGGGCTGAACACAACGACTGGACCGGTGCTACAGAGGCTAATCCAGCCAAGTGGAAGTATAAGCCATACGGCGAGGGAAAGGATCACGTTCTCTTCGGCGATTGGCAGATCTGCTTCCAGACTTACATCGACCTCTACAACATCGAGGCAGCCAAGGGCAATGCCGCAGCATCTGAATATATGGTGAAGCGTGCCAAGGAGGTGATGCACTATGAGGCTTACTCTGAGCCAACAGATTACTGGTGGTGGAGTGATGCCCTCTATATGGTGATGCCTGTGATGACCAAGATGTATAAGTTGACCGGCGATACCAAGTATCTCGACAAACTCTACGACAATCTCCTCACAACCGATGAGATTATGCTCGACAAGGAGACCAACCTCTACTTCCGTGATGGCAAGTATGTTTATCCAAAGCACAAGAGCGCCAACGGAAAGAAAGACTTCTGGGCTCGTGGTGATGGCTGGGTTCTCGCAGGTCTGGCTAAGGTGCTTCAGGATATGCCAAAGGATTACAAGCACTATCAGTTCTTCGTAGACAAGTTCCAAAAGTTGGCTAAGGCTGTAGCTGAAATCCAGCAGCCGGAAGGTTACTGGACCCGTTCGATGATGGACCCAGAGCATGCTCCAGGTCCTGAGACCAGCGGTACCGCCTTCTTCACCTACGGCATGCTTTGGGGTGTCAACAATGGTTATCTCAACAAGAAGGAGTACAAGAAGGTCATCGACCGTGCCTGGACTTATCTCACAGAGACTGCCGTTCAGGCAGATGGCAAGGTGGGTTATGTTCAGCCTATCGGCGAAAGAGCCATCCCTGGTCAGACGGTAGATGCCAACTCTCAGGCAAACTTCGGTGTAGGCGCTGTGCTTCTTACAGCCTGCGAATATGATAAGTATCTCGCAAACAAGTAAGATGACTTTATATAATAAGGTATAGAATAGCCCTATATATAATAAGGTGTAAATTCAATCTGATATATTAATAACTGACAAACATGAAACAGAGACTGTTCGTTACATTGAGTTTGGCAGGATTAGCAATGGCAACCTTTGGTGCAACAAAACCGAAGGCTACCATTAAGTCGTTGAATAAGACGGCCATCCAGCAGCCAACTTACACAGAATGGCACGACCTTCAGGTGAATGCCATCAATCGTTTTCCGTTGCACACCAATTTCTTCACCTATCTGGCAGATGACTGGGTTTCTGAGAAAGACGGTAAAATCGTGAGCAAGAATATCCTGCACATGAACAAGACGGAGAGCAAGTATTTCCTTTCGCTCGACGGAACCTGGAAGTTCAACTGGGTGGCTAATGCCGACCAGCGTCCTACCGACTTCTACAAGGAAGATCTTGATGATTCCAAATGGAAGACCATGAATCTGCCTGGCATCTGGGAGATGAACGGATTCGGTGATCCGGAATATGTGAACGTAGGTTTCGGCTGGCGCGGACATTTCGACCAGCAGCCACCAGCTGTTCCTACCAAGGATAACCATGTAGGTTCTTACCGCCGTATCATCGACATCCCTGCCAACTGGGATGGCAAGCAGGTTGTAGCTCATTTCGGTAGCGTAACTTCCAACATCTATCTCTATGTAAACGGCAAGTTTGCTGGTTATGCAGAGGATAGCAAGGTGGCTGCCGAGTTTGACATCACTCCTTATCTGAAGAAGGGCAAGAATCTGATTGCCTTCCAGACCTTCCGCTGGTGTGATGGTTCCTGGGATGAGGATCAGGACTTCTGGCGCTTGAGTGGTGTGGCTCGTGAGAACTATCTCTTTGCCCGCGATGCCAAGTTGCAGCTGGAGGATATCCGTATTACTCCTGACCTTGTAAACAACTACAAGGATGGTGTGCTCAACATCTCTACCAAGGTAAAGGGAACAGGCAAGCTGAACTTCATCCTCTTCGACAAAGAGGGCAAGCAGGTGGCTACAGCTACAGGATTGGCAAAGAATGGAACAGCCAACATTACGATGAACGTAGCTAATCCTCAGAAGTGGAGTGCCGAGACTCCTTATTTATATACACTGCAGGTTTCCCTCTCAAGCGCGCTGAAGAATGGCAACATGAAATCAGCAAGCATGACTCCTGTCAAAGTTGGTTTCCGCAAGGTGGAAATCAAGAACAAGCAGTTCCTTGTCAATGGTCAGCCTGTGCTCATCAAGGGTGCCAACCGTCATGAGATGGACCCTGACGGAGGTTACGTATTGAGCATGGAGCGCATGATTCAGGATATCAAGACTATGAAGCGTCTGAATATCAACGCTGTCCGTACTTGCCACTATCCTGACGATCCACGCTGGTACGAACTCTGCGATGAGTATGGTATCTATGTGGTAGCTGAGGCTAACCAGGAGAGCCATGGTTTCCAGTATGGCGATGATGCTGCTGCCAAGAAGCCGATGTTTGCCAAGCAGATTCTGGAGCGCAACCAGCACAATGTTTCCATGTACTTCAATCATCCTAGTGTCGTAACCTGGAGTATGGGTAATGAGACTGTGATGGGCGATAACTTCCTGCAGGCTTACAAGTGGATCAAGAGCCAGGACCAGAGCCGTCCGGTTCAGTATGAGCAGGCTCGCAGAGGCGAGGGTACCGATATCTTCTGCCCTATGTATTATCCGGTAAGTGCTTGTGAAAAGTATGCTAAGGACCCTAACAGTCCGATGCCGCTCATCCAGTGTGAGTACAACCATACTATGGGTAACTCAGGTGGTAACCTGAAGGAATACTGGGATCTGGTACGCAAGTATCCTATCTTCCAGGGTGGTTTCGACTGGGATTTCGTTGACCAGGGCTTGCATCGCAAGGCTTTGAAGCCGATGACCATCAAGAATCCAGAGAAGATGAGCAATGAAGAACTCCGCAAGATAGAATACTGCTACGGTGGCGATTACAACAATTACGACCCTAGCGACAACAACTTCAACTGCAATGGTATCATCGGTCCAGACCGTCAGCTCAATCCTCATGCCTACGAGGTAGCTTACCAGTATCAGAACATCTGGGCTAAGATGGTGAATGTAGAGAAGGGCGAAGTAAGTGTATACAATGAGAACTTCTTCCGCGATTTGAGCAACTATGCCTTGGCATGGAGCCTCATTGAGGACGGCGTGGAGACTCAGAACGGTACCATCGCTGATATCGATGTAGCTGCCCAGCAGACCAAGAACTTCACCATCCCTTACGACCTTTCTAAGGTAAAGGGTAAGGAGGTGTTCCTCAACATCGATTTTCGTCTGAAGAAGGCTGAACCTCTGATGGAGGCTGGTCAGATTGTGGCTTATGCCCAGCTGGCTGTGAAGGAAGGCAAGTGCTGCGGTCATTGTGCAGACAACATGGCTAAGGCTCAGAACGGCAAGAAGGTGAAGGCTAAGCTCATCGACAAGAAGGGAGAGCAGGATATCACCGTTACTACTCCTGATCTGACTGTAAGAGTGAACCGTACTACCGGTCTCATCTCAGAATATACCTATCAGGGTAAGTCGCTCCTCGGCGAGGGCGGTACCCTGAAGCCAAACTTCTGGCGTGCTCCTACCGATAATGATTTCGGTGCAGGTCTGCAGAAGAAGTTCAAGGTTTGGAAGAATCCTGTCATGAACCTGAAGGGCGTAGCTGTTGAAAAGGATAAGAAGGCAAACACCATCAATATCTGTGCAACCTATGAGATGCCAGAGGTGAAGGGCGAGCTGGAAATAGAATATCTCATCATGCCTAACACCGGTGCGATGAAGGTAAGCCAGGAGTTCGATGCTTCTGATGATGCCAAGGTCTGCGACATGTTCCGTTTCGGTATGCTGATGCAGTTGCCATACGATATGGACAAGAGCCAGTATTACGGTCGTGGTCCTATCGAGAACTATTCAGACCGTGAGGACTGCATGCGCATCGGAATCTACTGCGATGATGCCGATAACCAGTACTTCCCATACATTCGTCCACAGGAGAGTGGAACCAAGGGCGATATGCGCTGGTGGAACCAGACCGATGCTTCCGGTTTCGGATTCAAGGTGAAGAGCTGCAAGCCATTCTATGCCTCCGCTATCCACTTCGACACAGAAGAATTGGATGATGGTGATGACAAGGATCAGCGCCACAGTTTCAACCTGAAGAAGTCAAAATTCACCAATCTCTTCCTCGATGCAGAGCATTCTGGTGTAGCTGGTGAGAACTCATGGGGTGCATGGCCATTGGAGAAATATCGCCTCCATTATGGCGACAAGAACTTCACTTTCGTGCTCATTCCGTTAGATAAATAGAAGAAAAACAGGGGATTGGACGAAAATCCAATATATTTAAACAGAAAATCCACCTCATTCGGGGTGGATTTTTTTATCTTTGCATCCGGTATATATTTTCGTATGTGGGGAAGTTAGAAGGAAGTTAAGGGAAGTTAGAGGGAAGTTAAGGGACAAATGTCCTACGTTATACGAGAAAAGACTATTGTCTCTTCACTTCCCGAACGACCGTAGGGAGTGATAACTTCTTTAACTTCTATCAATTCCCTCACAGAATTATAAACAGACCTAAAAATAAACAATAACGAAAAGATATGAGAAAAGCAAAATTTTTCGCAGCAGCATTGCTGGCGATGTCTTCACTCGGAGCTTTCGCACAGCATCAGTTTACTGTTCAGGCTAACAAGCCTGGAGTAGCAATCCAGCCTACCATGTATGGTATCTTCTTCGAGGATATCAACTTCGGTGCCGATGGCGGTCTCTATGCAGAGATGGTGGAAAACCGTTCTTTCGAGTTCCCACAGCGCCTGATGGGATGGAATACATTCGGCAACGTAACCCTCAACGACGTGAAGCCAGCCTTCGACCGCAACCCTCATTATGTAACTCTCGAGAGTGCCGGTGCCCGTGAGAAGCAGACCGGTTTGGAGAACCGCGGTTTCTTCGGTATGGGCTTGAAGAAGGATATGAAGTACGATTTCACCGTATATGGCCGTCTTCATCTCATCGATGGCAAGCAGGGCAAAATCCGTGTGGAGCTGGTCAATTCCAAGAATGATGTCATTGCCAAGCAGGTCATCAACATCACCAACAACAAGTGGCAGAAGCTTACAGCTACCCTGACATCTCCTCAGACCGATGCCAAGGGATTGATGCGCGTATATCTGGAGAAAGGTTCCGAGAGCGTAGATCTCGACCACATCTCTCTCTTCCCAGAAGACAACTGGAATGGTCTCCGTGCCGACCTCGTACAGGATCTTGCCGACCTGAAGCCAGGCGTCTTCCGTTTCCCTGGCGGATGTATCGTTGAGGGAACCGACCTCGATACCCGTTATGAGTGGAAGAACTCTGTGGGTGCTCCTGAGAACCGTCCTCTGAACGAGAACCGCTGGAGAGATACTTTCCCACATCGCCTTTTCCCTAACTACTATCAGTCTTTGGGCTTGGGCTTCTACGAGTACTTCCTCCTTTCTGAGAAGATTGGTGCAGAGCCATTGCCAATTCTCTCTGTAGGTCTGGCTTGCCAGTACCAGAACGATGATAAGGATCCTAATGCGCATGTAGCAGTCAAGGATCTCCAGAGCTATATCGATGATGCACTCGACCTCATCGAGTTTGCCAATGGTCCTGTCACCTCCAAGTGGGGTAAGCTCCGTGCCGATATGGGTCATCCAGCACCATTCAACCTGAAGCAGATTGGTATCGGTAACGAGCAGTGGGGTCCTATGTATCCAGAGCGTCTGCAGAAGTTCATGGAGCAGATTCATGCCAAGTATCCAAAGATCAAGATCTGCGGTTCATCTGGTCCTTCTGCTGATGGCAAGGATTTCGACTACGGTTGGGAGCAGATGCGCAAGTTGGGCGTAGATATGGTTGATGAGCATTACTACAAGAGCCCTGAGTGGTTCCGCAGCAATGCCAGCCGTTACGACAAGTACGACCGCAAGGGTCCTAAGGTATTCGCCGGTGAGTATGCTGCCCATGCCAAGAACGATCCTAACTCATGGGAGGCTGCGCTTTCTGAGGCTGCCTTCATGACGGGTCTTGAGCGCAATGCCGATGTAGTTTATCAGGCTACCTATGCACCTCTCTTCGCTCATGTAGAGGGATGGCAGTGGCGTCCAGACCTCATCTGGTTTGATAACCTCAGTTCTGTCCGTTCTGCCAACTACTATGTTCAGCAACTCTACGGCGAGAACAAGGGTACCAACGTGTTGAAGCTTACCGAAAACGGCAAGGCTGTAGCAGGCGAGAATGGCCTCTATGCAAGTGCCTGCTTCGACAAGACAACCAAGAGTTACATCGTAAAGATTGCCAACACCTCTAAGGAGGAGAAGGAAATCAATGTAACTTTCAATGGCTTGAAGAAGTTGAACCCAGGTAAGGTTACTGTTCTTCATGCTGATGATATCCAGGCAGAGAACAAGATTGACAACAAGAACGTAGTAGTTCCTGTTACATCAGAAGCACAGGTTCAGGGTAATGTATTGAACGTGAAGATGAAGCCAAACAGCTTTGTTGTATACCGTTTCTAATTGCCGGCCTCCAATCTTCAATAGACCCTTAAGGTACAAATAGATAAGTGGATAATGTGAATCCCTTGCAGCTCTAGCGGTTGCAAGGGATTTTTTGATATCAAATAAACCTGAAAAACCAACGTTTAGGCTGCTGATAGTACAAAAATGGGCTTATTCAGGAAGATGAAGATAGCTAAGGTTCAGCCAGTTGAGTTTTAAAAGAAAAAAAATATCCAAAAATTTGCTCATTTACGGTAATTTTTCTATTTTTGCAAGGTGTTTGTCAGAAAATGATGAATATAACGGAAAATAAGATAGATTTTTAAGCATTTAAAACAATATACGTATGATTAGAGAAAAGTATTCTGTCATCATCATGATGATTGCACTCTCTCTGGGACAGGTTGCTCTGGCTCAGAAGGTAGAGCACGCAAAGAATGTAGAGAATGCAAAGAGGTTTGTACCTGTAAGCAAGTTGCAGAACCAGATGGATGAGCCCCCTGCTGAAGTAGAGAATCAGGCTGCTGTGCAAGTGGACAGTATCCCAGAAACGCCTCCTGTACCGCAAGACCGGCTCGATACCATCTATTACAATAAGAATTGGAAAGTAACGCCAAACAAGGCTTTCGCCACTTATTACCGTCTGGCACTTTATCCTGCTGATACTACGGCACCTAAGGAGTTCAGAACTTACTATATGAGCGGTGAACTGCAAGGTGAAGGCAGTTTTGCTGTCATCGACAATAAGGATGATGCCAAAAGTGAGTTTATTGGTGCGGTTACTACCTATTTCAAGAATGGAAAAGTAGAGACCCAGAAGAGCTATCAGTCTGGTTTGCTCACGGGCGAATATACCTCTTATTTTAATAATGGTAATATTAAGGAGCATTTCTTTATGAATGAAGGCAAGAAAACAGGTGTTGGTGCCTCTTTCTCAGAGAACGGCAGAGTCTGCACCCTTACTCCTTACAAGAATGATGTTCCGGAAGGATTCTATGTTGTTGTAGATGCAGATGGAAATTATTCTAAATATTCTCTCTCCGACCGTCAGCCTATTCTGGAAGTTCCTTCCCAGGATGAAATTGTGACTGAGTATAAGAATGGTGTGGCTTGGCCTTATTACAATAAGAACGGACTTATTGTGGGTGTCAGCAATTCGGTGGTAGATGAGAATATCGGTGATTATCGTGAGATTGGCTTGTTCATTGTCAACAAGAGTATGATTAATGTGGATATCGACCCTGCCCAGATTGAAATCTATGACATGAAGGGTGGCAAGCGCAAGAATTTAGAACTGGTGAGTGCTGATGAGTATGATGAGAAAATCAAGAAGTTCAAGAAGAAGGTTGCAAAACGTTCGGTCAAGAACAAGGCTGTTGTGGAGACAGAGCGTGAAAACAATGTGAACGCCAACTTGGGTGCACAGGTGTTTGATGCAGGAACCTCTAATACACTGAAGGATTTCCAGACCCGCATTTGCAAGATGCAACAGTTGGAATCTGGCAATCGTATGAAGTATTCTGATAAGATGCCGGAGGATCTGGGCTATCTCGAGCGTACCACTATCCATCCGGGTGAAGTTATTTCGAGCTATCTTTATACTTCAGACCGCAAAACTTCTGATCTCTTTGTCAAGGTAAAGATCAAAGGCATCGATTATGTCTTTGAATGGAAGACAAGTAAGAAGAAATAGACTTTTGTCCTCGCAGAAGCATGGAACGGAGAACTTTTTGTATGCAAAACATAAGAAAAGTTTGAATTATGCATAAAAAAATGACCGAAATGGTAGCAGTTAGCCAATTATTTCGTAACTTTGCACCCGCAAACTTATAAATAAAACAATAAAAGAAGAATGGCTAATTTGAGATTTGAGGTTGTAGCCGAGGCTTTTAAGAAAAGACCTGTAGAGGTAGAGGCTCCCAAGGTGCGTCCTTCGGAGTACTTTGCCAAGTATGTATTCAACCGCCAGAAGATGTACAAGTATCTGCCATCTGATGTGTACGAGAAACTCATCGATGTAATAGATAATGGTACTCGTCTGGACCGTTCCATCGCTGATGCCGTGGCTGCCGGCATGAAGCTCTGGGCTGAGGAAAACGGGGTAACGCATTATACGCACTGGTTCCAGCCATTGACCGAGGGCACTGCCGAGAAGCACGATGCCTTTGTGGAGCACGACGGAAAGGGTGGTATGATTGAGGAGTTCTCTGGCAAGTTGCTGGTGCAGCAGGAGCCTGATGCCAGCTCGTTCCCTAATGGTGGTATCCGCAACACCTTCGAGGCTCGTGGCTATTCTGCATGGGATCCTACATCGCCTGTGTTCATCATCGACGATACCCTCTGTATCCCTACCATCTTTATTTCTTATACCGGTGAGGCTTTGGACTACAAGGCTCCATTGCTCCGCTCGCTCCATACCTTGAGCGAGGCGGCTACCGAGGTGTGCCACTATTTCTACCCACAGGTAAAGAAGGTGCAGACCAATCTCGGTTGGGAGCAGGAGTACTTCCTGGTAGATGAGAGCCTCTATTCGGCACGTCCCGACCTGATGCTCACGGGTCGTACCCTGATGGGACACGACTCAGCAAAGAACCAGCAGATGGACGACCATTATTTCGGAACCATCCCTGAGCGTGTGCAGGCTTTCATGAAGGATTTGGAAATCCAGGCACTTGAACTCGGCATCCCTTGCAAGACCCGTCATAACGAGGTGGCACCTAACCAGTTTGAGTTGGCACCTATCTATGAGGAGTGCAATCTTGCCGTAGACCATAATATGCTCCTGATGAGTCTGATGAAGCGTGTGGCACACAAGCACGGCTTCCGTGTACTCCTGCATGAAAAGCCATTTGCCGGTGTCAACGGATCGGGCAAGCACAACAACTGGAGTCTCTGCACCGATACTGGCGTACTGCTCCATGCTGCAGGCAAGACTCCTGAGGATAACCTCCGCTTCGTAGTCTTCATCGTAGAGACCCTGATGGGTGTTTACAAGCACAACGGACTCTTGAAGGCATCTATCATGAGTGCTACCAATGCGCACCGACTCGGTGCCAACGAGGCACCACCAGCCATCATCTCTTCATTCCTCGGTAAGCAGCTCACCGACCTGCTCGACCATATCGAAAAGGCTGATAAGGAAGAACTCTTCGCCCTGGCTGGCAAGAAGGGTATGGAGCTGGATATCCCTGAGATTCCGGAGCTGATGATTGACAATACCGACCGTAACCGTACCTCTCCATTCGCCTTCACCGGTAACCGTTTCGAGTTCCGTGCTGTAGGTTCAGAGGCAAACTGTGCATCTTCTCTCATCGTATTGAATGCTGCCGTAGCTGAGGCTCTCGAAGATTTCAAGACTCGTGTAGATGCCTTGATAGCAAAGGGTGAGGACCAGACATCGGCTATTATAGATATTGTACGTGAGGACATCAAGACCTGCAAGCCTATCCGCTTCGATGGCAACGGCTATTCTGATGAGTGGAAGGAAGAGGCCCAGAAGCGTGGCTTGGACTGCGAGGCATCCTGCCCAGTGGTCTTCGACCGTTACCTGGACAAGGAGAGCATCGAGATGTTTGCCAAGACCAACGTGATGAGCGAGAGCGAGTTGAAGGCGCGCAACGAGGTGAAGTGGGAGACCTATACCAAGAAGATTCAGATTGAGGCTCGTGTGATGGGCGACCTGACCATGAACCACATCATCCCTGTGGCTACCCACTACCAGAGCCGTCTGGCGAAGAACGTAGAGGGCATGATTCACATCTTCGGTGGCGAGGAAGGCAAGAAGCTGACCGCCCGCAACGTGAAGATTATCCGTGAGATAGCCGAGCGCACCGAGGCAATAGAGCGTGGTGTAGAGGCATTGGTAGATGCCCGCAAGGTAGCCAACAAGATAGAGAGCGAGCGCGAGAAGGCAGTAGCTTATCATGACACGGTAGCTCCAAAGATGGAGGAAATCCGTTATCAGATAGACAAGCTCGAGCTGCTCGTAGCCGATGAACTTTGGACCTTACCAAAGTATCGTGAGCTTCTTTTCATCAGATAATCTTTCCTGGATAAGGAATTAGATAATAAAAAAAGAGTGCATTGTGTATTACAGTGCACTCTTTTTTGTATCTTATCGGATATCTTATACTTTTTGATAGCGATATTTGGTTAAAAAATTGTTCCTCAGCATGCCTTGATGATTGAAAATAAGGCGTTGAATTTTAAATAATAATAGTAGCATAATAAATAAGCTCCCTTGACTAGGAAATGCCTAATTAAAAGAGGGGGGCATAAGTCTAGATAATAGTTGGCGCATAACAGTTGGTCACCGCATGCACAACAGCCGTTGTGCATGCGCATATCAGCTGTTATTCAAGCGCACAACAGCTGTTGTGCGACCGGAGATACTGACTATCTCAACAACATATCCTATCTCTTCCAATAACTTATCCTATCTCTTCCAACAACAAGAAGAGGGTGAATAATTATCTTATGACACACCCTTTTAGATTCCAGGAATATGGTAAAGTTGGTTAAAAGTAATATAAAGAACGTGAGGAAGTTTGTTTCCTTGCTTGTTTTTTAGTGCTTTTGCCCCATAATTATGGACTCAAGTGTGGAAAATGTGGAGATAAGGATATGTTTAACAGAACGACAGGTACGTAATCTGTCAGCAGTTTATATCGGTCGAAAAGCATACTTTTTGCTTTTAACGAATGTATGATGACAAGATGATACTTTGTTGCCCTAATGCGGTTTTGTGCTATCTATTTTTTATTAATTTCTCGATTTGTCTTACAAAAAACAGGAAAAATAGAATATTTTTGCAGATTTTATGCAAAAAAAGATAATATTCCATATTTTTGTTGTAATTTTGCAGCCGATATCACATTATTATATAATAATTTAAAAATAAGACGAGAAATTATGGAAAAAAGACTCTCGCTCTTCTTTGTTTGTCTCTTGATGAGCATCGGAGCAGCGTTTGCCCAGATTGACGTATCTGGAACCGTAATATCTGCGGATGACAACGAACCGATTATTGGTGCCTCTGTTTTAATTTCTGGGGGGGGCAGCCACTAAGGGTACAGTCACAGATGTTGACGGTAACTTTAAACTGAATGTTCCTAATGGAACTAAACTCGTGTTTAGTTACGTGGGAATGAAAAGTCAGACAGTACTTGCCTCTGCCCACATGAAGGTGGTGCTTCATCCAGAAGCACAGTTGCAGGAGGTGGTTGTTACTGGTTTACAGAAAACAGACCGACGCTTATTTACCGGTGCTACCGACCGCGTAAATGCCGAGGAAGCAAAATTGAATGGTGTTGCCGACATCAGCCGTTCTTTGGAAGGCCGTGCTGCCGGTGTGTCTGTGCAGAACGTGAGCGGTACCTTTGGTTCTGCTCCAAAGATTCGTGTGCGTGGTGCAACATCTATCTATGGTTCTTCAAAACCTCTTTGGGTAGTGGATGGCGTTATCATGGAGGATGTATCCGATGTGAGCGCAGATGATTTGGCTTCCGGTGACCCGGAGACCCTGATTTCTTCTGCCATCGCAGGATTGAACTCTGATGATATCGAGAGTTTCCAGATTCTGAAGGATGGTTCTGCTACCTCTATCTATGGTGCTCGTGCGATGGCAGGTGTCATCGTCGTTACAACCAAGAAGGGTAAGCAGGGACAGGCTCATCTGAACTATACCGGTGAGTTTACTACCCGTCTTATTCCATCTTATGGCAATTTTGATATTCTCAACTCTCAGGACCAGATGGCCATCTACAAGGAGTTGAGGGATAAGGGATGGCTCAATCTTTCTGATATTCTCAATGGCAGCGACTATGGTGTATATGGAAAGATGTATGAGCTTATCAATACCTACAACAGTACTTCTGGTATGTTCGGACTTGCCAACAATCAGGAGTCTCAGAATGCTTATCTCCAGCAGGCTGAGTATCGCAATACCAACTGGTTCAAGCAGCTTTTCTCTTCTGCCATCATGCAGAATCACTCTGTAAGCTTGAGCGGTGGTACTGAGAAGAGTAACTATTATGCTTCACTTTCTGCTATGGTTGACCCAGGATGGTACAAGGATAGCAAGGTGAACCGTTATACCGTGAGCATGAATATGACCCATCATATTCTTGATAATCTCTCTGTCAACTTGATTGGTGGCGGTTCTTACCGTAAGCAGAGAGCACCAGGTACACTGGGACAGGATGTGGATGTAGTATCAGGTCAGGTGAAGCGTGACTTCGATATCAACCCATATTCTTACGCCCTGAACACATCACGTGCGCTTGATCCTTATACTTATTATCATGCCAACTATGCAGCATTCAACATCCTGCATGAGTTGGAGAGCAACTACATCGACCTGAACGTGGCTGATGCCAAGTTCCAGTTGGAGTTGAAGTGGAAGCCATTCAAGGATCTGGAGTTCGCTACTCTGGGTGCCATCAAGTATAGCACTTCTTCACAGGAGCACAACATTCTGGAAGATTCCAACCAGGCTTTGGCTTATCGTGCCATGGACAACGCCCTGATCCGTGATGCCAACAAGCTGCTCTTCACTGATAAGGACGACCTCTATGCCTTGCCAGTATCTGTATTGAAGCAGGGTGGTATCTATCAGCGTACAGAAAACCGTATGTTGGACTATGACTTCCGTGCCACAGTCAACTACAACCATACTTTTGCGCAGAAGCACATCGTCAACCTCTTTGGTGGTCTCGAAACTACCAGCATCAGCCGTAACCGCAGCTGGTTTAACGGCTGGGGTATGAACTACCGTGGTGAGACTGCTTACTTCGAGTATCTCTATTTCAAGAAGTTGGACCAGGAGAACTCAAACTATTACAGCTTGCGCAACACCGATTCACGTAGTGCCGCATTCTATGCCAATGCTACCTATTCTTTCAACGGAAAGTATGTAGTGAACGGAACATTCCGCTATGAAGGTTCTAACCAGATGGGTCGTACCACCAAGGCACGTTGGATGCCTACATGGAACCTGTCAGGTGCATGGAACGTACACGAGGAGAGCTTCTTCCCTAAACTCAAGCCATTGTCAAGCCTCACCTTCCGTGTGTCTTACAGTTTGACAGGTACTCCTCCAGATGCAGCTTACTGCAATGCACTTACCAAGCTCTCTATGAATACCCCTTACCGTCCTACAACTACCGACAAGGAGTTGGGATTTGTGGTAGCAGCACTCGGTAATGATGAGCTTACTTACGAGAAGAAGCACGAGTTCAACTTCGGTGTGGATGCAGGTTTCTTCAACAACCGTCTGAATGTGACCTTCGATGTATATCAGCGTCGCAACTTCGATGAGATTGCTCCTACTGTTACCCAGCTCTATGGCACCGCTTATGCCAATGTAGGTTCCATGAAGTCATGGGGTGAGGAGTTGAGTATCTCTTCTACCAATATCAAGACTCAGGATTTCAGCTGGCAGACCAGTCTGATTTACTCTCACAACCGCACAGAGATTACCGACCTCTACAATCAGGGTCGCGTTATCGACCTGGTTCAGGGCAACGGTTTCGCCAAGCAGGGCTATCCAGCCCGTGCCTTGTTCTCAATCCCATTCGTGGGCATCAATGAGAAGGGTTATCCTGTATGCATCAATGAGAAGGGCCAGGCTACCGTGGGTAACCTCAACTTCCAGGAGCGTGACAATACAGATTATCTGATTTACGAGGGTTCTACAGACCCAGTCTACAATGGTTCTTTGGGTAATACCTTTAACTATAAGGGTTTCCATCTGAACGTATTCCTTACATACGCCTTCGGCAACGTGGTTCGTCTTGACCCGGCTTTCAGTGCCAAGTATAACGACTTGACCTCTATGACCCACGATTTCAAGAACCGCTGGATGCAGCCTGGTGATGAGAATGTTACCAATGTGCCTGGTGTAGTGAGCCGTTATGAGTATGAGCAGAACAGCACATTGCTTGCTACTGCCTACAATGCTTACAACTATACATCTGTTCGCACAGCCAAGGGTGACTTCATCCGCCTGAAGGAAATTTCATTGGCATACGACTTCCCACACCGCTGGTTTGAAAAATCACCGGTGAACAACATCTCATTGAAGCTTCAGGCTACCAACCTCATGCTGCTCTATGCAGACAAGAAGCTGAACGGTCAGGATCCTGAGTTCATGAATGCGGGTGGTGTGGCTTCGCCAATGCCAAAGCAGTTTACTCTTACATTGAAACTTGGACTTTAATTATTGTAGAAAATAAAAATGAAAATAAAGAAATTATATATCGCCATTGTAGCGTTGGCACTGTCGGCTGGCATGACTTCCTGCAACGATTATCTGGACAAGCAGCCAGATAGCCGTCTGGACCTGCAGAGCCCTACCGATGTGTCGAAGCTTCTGGTTAATGCCTACCCACAGGTGCATCCAGCCTATCTGCTGGAGATGTATTCTGACAATACCGATTGTAACCTGAATACCGGTTGGGATGCTGCCGACCGTTTCCAGCAGCAGGCGTACGAATGGGCCGACATCACAGAGACCAGTTCTTATGAGACACCTTCTACTTACTGGTCAACTTACTATGATGCCGTTACAACAGCCAATATCGCTTTGCAACACATCAACAGTCAGGCAGACCAGAGCTCTTATGCAGCCCAGAAGGGTGAGGCTCTCCTGTGCCGTGCCTATGCCATGTTCCAGTTGGCAAACGTATTCTGTATGGCTTATGATGAGACCACAGCAGCCAGCGACCTGGGTCTTCCTTACCCGGAAACCGTTGAAACCAATGTGCACGTGAAGTACGACCGTGGTACTCTGGCAGACCTCTATGCCAAGATAGACAAGGACTTGCAGGAAGGATTGAAACTGGTAGGTTCAACTTATGACAAGCCAAAGTTCCATTTCACTTCTACCTCTGCCTCCGCTTTCGCAGCCCGTTTCTACCTCTATTATCAGAAGTATGACAAGGCTGTGGAGTATGCCAACAAGGTGTTGGGCAGCAATGCCAAGAGTATGTTGAGAGACTGGGCAGCCTGGGGTTCTCTTTCTCCTAACAAGCAGGTTCAGCCTAATGCTTACATCAGTTCATCTGTAAAGGCAAACCTCCTGTTGCAGGTAGTTGCTTCTGAATGGGGAGCCATCGGTGGTCCGTTCCAGTATGGTGACAAGTATGCACATAGTGCCATTGTTTCAAGCAAGGAGACCATTCAGTCTGAGGGTCCTTGGGGAATTAGCGACAAGGTGTTCAATTACACCGTGTTCAACTCAGGATCTCTTTCTAAGTACATCCTCCGTAAGGTTCCTTACGATTTCGAATATGCTGATATCCAGGCAGGTATCGGTACCCCTCACGCAGTATATGCAGAGTTTACTGCCGATGAAACTTTGCTCGTAAGAGCTGAGGCTCAGGCTTTGCTCGGTCATTACGCAGAGGCTTTGGACGACGTGAACACCGAGTTGGCTGCCTTCTCCAAGGATGGCGTGCAGCTTACACTGGATGATGTCAAGAAGTTCTACAGCGATGATGTTACCGCTTATTATACTCCTGAGAAGCCAACTCCACGCAAGGCGTTCCATACAACCTTCGCCATCAGCAAGGATACAGAGGAGCCTATGTTGCAGTGCATCCTTCACCTCCGTCGAATCATGACCATTCATGAGGGCTTGCGCATGCAGGATGTAAAGCGCTACGGCATCACTATCTACCGTCGTGATGTGAAGAGCAACTATAAGATTACAGGCGTTACCGACACCATGAAGGCTCGTGACCCACGTCTCGCTATCCAGTTGCCACAGGATGTTATCACAGCAGGTGTTACACCAAACCCTCGCAATAAGTAAAAAACATAAAGTAATAGAAAGAAATGAAACATAATATATATATGTTGATGTTGGCATTGGTGATGGGCTTGGGCTTCGTGGCCTGCTCAGACAATGACCCGGACGGACCAACCATCTTCCCTGTTACCTCTCCAGAGAGAGACCAGTTGGACATGTGGTTGCAGAAAAACTACACCAGTCCTTACAACATCGATTTCAAGTATAAGATGGAGGACATCGAGTCTGACTATACTTATACCCTGACTCCAGCCGACTCGGCAAAGTCTGCCAAGCTGGCTATCATCATCAAGTATCTCTGGCTCGATTCATACGCCGAGGTGCTGGGACCTGATTTCGTGAAGCACAATGTGCCAAGAGTTATCCACCTGATTGGTAGCTCAGCCTACAACAGCAACGGAACCATAGTTCTGGGTACTGCCGAGGGCGGTCTGAAGGTTACACTCTATATGGTGAACAGTCTGACCGATGCCATGCTGGAAAGCTATGCTTCTATGACAGAGTATTACTTCCACACCATGCACCACGAGTTCACCCACATTCTGAACCAGAAGAAGCCTTACGACACATCTTATAATAAGATTACCGAGTCGGGCTATGTAAGTGGTAACTGGTATCAGGTTCAGGATTCTGTGGCTCATGGCAAGGGCTTTGTTACTCCATACGCCATGTCAGAGGGTCTGGAGGACTTTGCTGAGATGCTGTCAACCTATATCACTTATACTCCAGATCAGTGGCAGGCTATCATCAACGATGCCCAGAAGGTAGGTGGTAACGAGGCAGTATCTGCATTGAACCAGAAGCTTAACATCGTAAGAAACTACATGCTGGAATCATGGGATGTGGATATCGATGTATTGCGTGCAGCCATCCTGCGAAGAGGTAATGAGTTGAGTTCTTTGGATTTGGAACATTTAAAATAGAATAGATTTATGAAACATATATTTATAGCTATCGTTTGCTTGTTGGGCAGTATGAGCTTGCAGTCGTGTCTGCACGATGACAAGGAATTCTTCGACGAGTCGGCTGCCAACCGCATCGAGAGCACCGTTGAGAATACTCAGAAGATTCTGGAATCTTCAGAGAACGGATGGCAGCTTCATTATTTCACAGGCAAGGGCATGACCGGTGGCGGTTACACCTTCCTCATGAAGTTTGCCAATGGCAAGGTGACTGTGGCTGGTGATGCTGCCATCGCTGACCCTACAGAGCGTGTAACATCCAGTTATACCGTAGACCGCAGCATGGGACCAGTGCTCTCCTTCAACACTTACAACAATATCTTCCATTTTCTGGGAGAACCTACTTATGGTGAGATTGAAGGTGATCAGGGTGACTGGGAGTTTGTTGTTACCAAGCTTACTGAAGACAGTATCTTCGTAAGAGGAAAGAAGTGGGAGAACGAGATGGTATTCACCCGCATACCTGCCGATCAGGACTGGACTTCTTATCTGAACAGCATCGCTGATGTACAGAAGCGCCTGGGTGTGAACTATCGCATAGGCAATTCTACTGATGCCAGCAAGATGATTGAGATTAATTCCAGCAAACGCCGCATCCTTTCGCGTACAGCCAACGGCCAGATAGTAGAGCAGCCATTCTATGTTACTACCACCGGTATCCATGCTGTAAATGAGCCTGTGGTTCTGGATGGCAACGAGGTACAGGACTTCCTGGTCAGCCCGACTGGCGTGTTGTCAGCCAAAGACAATGAGGCTCTTACCTTGAAAACTTATGCTCCAAGCATCGATACCTGGATAGGCAACTGGACCCTCTCAGCTATGCAGGGTTCCTGCGATATAACCATCTCTAAGGTAGAAGATGAGGAGAACATGCTGAAGGGTACATTCACCACTGGAGGATATACTTATAATATAGGATTGGACTTCGACCCAGAGACGGGTAACCTTAACCTGCCATCTCAGTTGATTGATGATCCTAGCGGTAGGTATCCTGCCCTGTGGCTGATGAATGCTGACATAAGTAAGAGTATATTGCTCGGACAGGGTGGTGCGAATATCGTATGGCACGGTGTTGCTCAGGAAGCTGATTTCGAGGATGATGGAACCTTGGCTGATGAGGGCTATGCCACCGATACTTTTATTGCCTTGGCTTGTACAACCAAAGGAGAGCCTATCAAGGAGAACAAGAAGTATGTATTTGTCATCGAATGGTATTTTCTTTCTAATTTGACTCCAAACAAATAAAAAATGAAGATGAAGAAATCTATATATATAATAGGTATAGCTGCCATGGGGCTGATGGCCTCATGCAGCAGCGATAGCGATTATCAGGCTGTGGCTGAGAGCACCATCAATGTGCTTTCTGCCCAGACTATGCTCGGACCTAACGACAGCGAGGGCGCTGTCACCGTTGACTGTACCCCTATGAAGGCTTATACCGATGAGCCTTCATGGCTCAGTACCAGCATTGAGGGTAGCACCGTGAAACTGGCTGCTATTGCCAACGACTCCCGCCAGTCGCGTAACGCCAAGTTGGTTATCAAGAAGACTGAGACCGATTCTGTGGTTATCAATGTAGCTCAGTATGGCTTGGTGCTTGAGATGAACAATGCTAATATGATTTATAGCAACAATCAGCCTGTTGAGTTCACGAAGACATACCGTTCTAACACCGATATGAAGGTAATCTATGCTCCTGAGTGGGCGAAAGCTTCGGTTGATACCAATAGCAAGGAATTGAAGGTGTCGCTCAGCGAGAATACAACCGGTCATCTCCGTGCTGATTATATCAAGTATCAGGTGGCAGCCGTTACCGATTCATTCATCGTGAAGCAGTTTGATTTCGACAAGGATATTGCCGGAGAATACGTGTTTGCTTATTACGATTTTAATGAGGAGGATACAAAGCTGGAACTCCAGACGGTTCGTGCCAAATTGAGCCGTACCGAACTTGCAATTCCTGAATTGGGACTGGTATTCCCTGTTTCTATCAACGAGGAAACAGGTAGTGTGGAGACCCGCAGCAGCCAGTATCTGGGTAAGTTTGGTAAGTACTATATCTATGATACCTTCCTCGATACGGATCTTCTTGGCTATGTGGGTTCAGAGTCTGGTCTTCTTTCTGCTACCTTGAAGTTTAGCGAGGAGTATGGAACTTACGGATTCTTTGGCGGTACCGCTTATACCATCAATAACAAGACGGGCGAATTCCTTGCCATGCTCTTGCAGACATTCAAGGCGAAGAGTGCTTCAGAGGCTAATTATTACAACGACTTCTGCTGGATGGTGGCGCCATATATCATGTCAGTTCCAAAGAAGGATCCTGCTTCTGTCAAGCAGCAGGCACCGGCATTGGCTCGCCAGTTGGCTCCATCTGCCAGCAGTCTTGCTACCAAGCTTTCAGCATGGCAGTCATATCGTAAATCATCTATCATCAAATAAACTTAATAAGTTTTTATTATGAGAATTTTATCTACACTTTGCCTCACTTTGCTCCTGGGAGCAAGCGGCACAGCGGCGATGGCCTCCAGTAAGGCTTCGTTTGCCAAGAAGTTTAAGAATGTTGACATTCATCGCCTGGTATCTGTTCCTGGTTTGGTGGATTGCAGCAACAGTGCTTATCAGATGCGTCAGGCTGGCTTTGCTACAGTCAGCAATGCTCCTATGCGTAGTAGTGATACTCCTGCCAATACTGCTTCGGGTCAGACTTACGGATGGGTAACTGCTCCAGACGCAAGCAACTGGTATTTTACCCAGGACATTACTTCCAGAGACTCTGTCTTCAGCGAGTTTTATACAGCCCACTTCCACGAGTCTTCAAAGATTACCCTGTTTGATAATAACCACAAGCAGGTAGGTTCTTTCAGCGTCAAGGTTCCTGAAGGATGGAAGCATGTGGCAGACATCACTCCATACGGTCCTATTACCAAGAAACTCTTCGATAGAGACGAGAAGTCTAACGAAATCCTGGTGGAGTTCCACGATGCCTTCAATGGCTCAAACAAGTACCTCACCCGTGCCTATGATATCAATACAGGTGAAATCAAGTTCGAGATGGAGGGTACCGGTCTTGTATTCGATGCTTCAAAGGGATGGAATAGCTACCAGCGTCTCATCATGACTCACGAGTCTGATGAGAAGTATAGTATCGATGTCATCGCACCTCCTGCCAATGGACAGACAGACTGGACTGTAGAGCATACTTTCAACTTTGATATTGACAACAAGATTACCTATCTTCAGGGTTCTTGCTTCAACTGTATGAATGTGGATGGTACTCCTTACTATGTTCTGGCAGAGTATGATAAGCCATTTACAAAAACCGATGCAGGTGATGGTTCCACGGATATTAAGCAGGAGCCGGACAACTTCCTGGTATTGAGAACTTTCGATAAGAGTTTCGATAAGGTGGATAGCGTCCGTGTATCTATCAATGCACCAGAGGGTACACCATACCGTTCTGCAGCTTTCGGTCTCTTCGGCAACAACGATTTGTCTAAGGGCTACTTCAGCAACAACGGAAAATTGAACTATGTAGTAGGTCTTTACGATTATGCTCCTGCTTTGGATGGAGACTTGATTTCTTATGCCGTTTACGACTCAGAGAATGGTAAGTTGAAGGATATCTGCGACAAGGTAACAAGCAACAAGAGGGGCTTGCTGAATACCATCCATGGTAAGTCAGACCAGATGTGGTTCTTGCAGACCATAGGTACAAGCGAAGGTTCAGGTCAGCAGATTCAGCTGGTTGATGTTCCTTCTTGCGAGAAGGTTAGTGTGTTGCCACAGAGCATTGATGGCAATGCCATCTCTTCTAATTTCGACCGTTACCCAACTACTGCCAATGCACAGGGCTACCAGTATGTCATTGCTTTGTCACAGGCACAGTCTAATGAGGCTGGCGAGGTTCTTGCTCCTATCGCTTGGGTGAACCCTGATTGCACCATCGATCATGTTGACAGACTTAACTTGGGTCTGAAGGCAGAGAACTTCACTCCATTGATCAACAGCACCTCACTCAACCCATATCTCTTCAATACCGATGATGATATGGAGTATGTATATATTGCCAAGAAGCGCCGCACGGATGGCAGCAACAAGATTGACAATGTATTGGAAGTTTCCACCCTCGACGGTACCGTTATCAAGTCATGGCGTGGTGATGATAACTATGTCTTCTCACAGGCAAGTTTCCCTGTTATGAACGATTTGGGCAAGCGCCAGATGTTTGTCGTGTTCGAAGATAGAGCGAATAACAAGTATGACATGAACTTCTACGACCTTCCTTTCACCAAGTTTGAACAGGGTGGTACAGGTACTGTAGAGGATCCATACCTGATTGCTACTACTGGTGATTTCCAGCAGCTGGCTCTGGAGCCAACCAAGAACTACAAGATGGTAGCTGATATTGATATGTCTAAGGCTGCACAGTGGTGGACTCCTGTCAAGAACTTCACTGGTTCTCTGGATGGTGACGGTCATACTATCTATAATCTCGGTGTGAAGACAACTGAGGACCATACTGGTTTGTTTGGTACACTCGACCTCAATGGTATTGCCAAGAACCTGATTTTCGTGAACCCTACTGTAGAGGTGACCAATACCAACCAGTTTGCCGGTGTGTTGGCAGGTGAGACCAATTACACTTACGATGGTAAGGGCCAGGCTACTAATGTAGACAGCATTTTTGTTTATGGTGCCAAGATTGCAGGTGATGACAAGAGCTTTATAGCTGCGGGCGGTCTCGTTGGTAGCGCTAATCTTCTGACTAAGATCAATAACTGCTCTTTCCAGGGTGAGATTACTTTGCCTAACACTGAGAATGTAGGTGGTATCGTTGGTCAGACACGTTCAGGCTCAAGTGTAAACGCATGTTATGCAAATGTCAATGCCACAGCCAAGACAGTTTTGGGTGGTATTGTCGGTATTGCCGGTACTCCTCATGATTACTGTAAGTTCACCAACTGCGAGGTTCGCGGTCAGCTGACAGCTGAGAATACTGTAGGTGGATTCGTCGGTGACAGTTACTTCAACGAAATCTCTAATGTTGTCAGCCATGCTGATGTCGTAGCTACCAAGAAGTCTGCCTGGGACGGTTATGCTGCCGGTGGTATCATTGGTGTAATGGAGAGCGACTGGAACGCTTATGCTGTCGGTTTTGCAAAGAACTGTGTATTCGATGGTTCTGTCAAGGCATTACAGGATGGTGAAGAGGTAAGCGCTCCTGCTACTGTTCATCAGATTGCCGGTAAGACTATTGCTGACGAGGAATATTCTGCAGGTGAAACTCCTAAGAAAGAAACTCGCCTGTCTGGCAACTACACTACCAACAATGTGGGTAGCACAGATGCTACAAGCGTAGATGGCGCCTACAAGGCAGCCAAGGAGATGGACAAGGACTTCTTCACAGGATTGCAGTATGCTTACGGAAACACACTTGCTGAGCCTTGGAAAGAAGACGGAAGCAAGATTCCTACTCTTTACTTCAACAATATCGCAAAGGCACTTGCTGTTAGCTCTGATGACGTAACTGTAGGTACTACCGATGAGGGTACTGCTGTTGTCAAGGTTTCTGTATACGGTATGGAGAACGCTGACTTAGAGTCAGATCTGGAGGTTTCTACTTCTAAGGATAATGCCATTGTTACTTTTGGTGAGGCTCATGGCAACACCATCGACCTGGTTATCAAGGGTAAGAAGCAGGGTATCGATGTAGTTACCGTTAGCCTCGGTGAGTTCTCAGCTACTATCAATGTAACCATTTTCAAGAACTTTGTAAGTGGTATCGAGAACGTAGAGGATGCAGAGGCTTTGGTTATCAAGGCTGCTGATGGTCAGATTTCTGCCGAGGGTGCTAATGCAATCTGGGTTTACAGTGTAAATGGCAAACTCGTAGGCAAGACTTCAGGTGCTGCATTCAGTACTTCTGGTTTGACTTCTGGTCTCTACATCGTGAAGGCAACTGATAAGGCTGGTCATAAGGCTACTGCTAAGTTCGTTATCAAGTAAGTATGAAAAGAATCATTATATTCAGCTTATTGGTGGTCTGCTTCGTGCAGACCACCTTTGCTATTCCTGCTTATCCTAAGCCTTTGAAGGTGAAGCAGGCTGATGGCTCCTGGCTCACCATCCAGATGCGCGGTGATGAGCACGGCCATTATGTGCTGACTTCTGATGGCATTCCGCTCGTGTTTAATGCTCGACAGAAAAATTACGAGTATGCCGATTGGAAGGATGGCAAGGTGCAGGCTAGCGGCATCAAGGCTTCTGAGGCTTCTGAGCGCACAGCAAAGGTCAAGGCTTTTGTTAAGAGCCAGGACAAGTCTGCCATCCTTGAATCTTTCAAGCGTGCCCGTCTGCAGCAGTTGCAGCAAACCCTTTCATCTCGCAGAAATGTTTCTCTGAAAGCCAGCAGCAATCCTCAGAAAGAGAAATTGAACAATTTCCCTACCATTGGTGAGGTTCACTCATTGGTCATCTTGGTGCAGTTTGCTGATACCAAATTCTCTACCGTAGGTAGCGATGCCCATCAGTTCTTCAACAACATGCTCAATGAACCTGGATTTACTTACAGCAATGGTGCCAATGGAAGTGCGAGAGATTTCTATCTGAACAGTTCCAATGGCAGATTCCAACCTCAGTTTGATGTCATCGGTCCTGTAACATTGCCTGAGAAATATTCTTATTATGGAGCCAACAAAGGCTCTTCCGTAGATAATCCTGTCCGTCTGGAGGAATTCGTGAGAGAGGCTTGTACACTTGCTGCCCCATCGGTTGATTTCTCCCAGTATGACCATAACCAGGATGGCTTCATTGACAACATCTATTTTTTCTATGCCGGAAAGGGTGAGGCTGATTCAGGCGATGGCAATGCCCTCTGGCCACATTCTGCCTATTATTCGGATATCGCTACGCAGGCAGGAGCTGCCCAGACTTCGCTGAAACTGAATGGAGTAGAGGTAGGCAACTATACCTGCAGCAACGAAATCAATGGTACCATCATCACACCTCAGCCTGCGGGCATCGGTACCTTTGTGCATGAATTCGGTCATGTGCTGGGTCTTGCCGACCATTATGATGTAAATTATGGCATGACAACCTTTGCTCCGGGTTATTTCGATACCATGGCACAGGCATCTTACAACAACAACGGCAATACGCCTGCAGCATTCTCTGCCTATGAGCGTGCCTGTCTGGGATGGATTGACCTGACCGTGTTGAAGAATGGGGTAGATACCCTCAATGTCCTGCCTGACCTGAACGACAGCAACAAAGCATACGTGGTGCCTGTGGGAGGAACCAATGATCAGGAATACTTCATCATGGAGAACCGCCAGCAGAAGGGCTGGGATGCGTTCATCCCTGGTCATGGCATGTTGCTCTGGCATATTGACTATGATGCCAAGGCTTGGGAAAAGAATGAGTTGAACATCACTGGTACTCATCAGCGTGTGGATATCGTTGAGGCTGACAACAAGCTTACCGACAATACCCGTGCGGGAGATCCGTTCCCTGGAACATCGAATGTGACTCAGTGTAATCTGACTTCCTGGGCTGGTGGCAAGGTGATGTCTCTGGATGATATCGAGGAGAAGGATGGCGTCATCAATCTCATGCTCGGTGGACTGAACCTGAAACTGAATACACCTGACGTGAAGGTTGCTGAGGTCCAGGATAGCAGTATTGTGGTAGGATGGACTGATGTGCCGGTTGCCAAGCGATATGTTTTGAATATCAGCTCAGTGGTGAATGGTAAGAAGGAATCTCTGCCGCTCTATAATAATAAGGTGTATACAGCAGCACAGCCTTCTCTTCATGTTGAGGGCTTGCGTCCTGAAACCACCTATGAGATTACCTTGCAGGCAAGCCGTGGCTCTTATTCTTCTGATGTCTACACCCAGCAGTTCACTACTGCCGCTATCCCTTTCAGCAAGTATTATGTAACTGATGTAAAGGCTACCGCAGTGGGCAAGACAGGCTTCACGGCTTCATGGAAAGGTATGGAAGCAGCAGATGATTACGTAGTCACCCTGCATAAGTTGGTTTATGCTTCAGAGGCAACTCAGAAGGGCTATGATTTCAGCAAGGAACTGGAGGGTATGCCTTCGCTTTGGGAAACCAATGGTAACTTGAGCATGAACTATTATGGTGAGGAAACACCTTGCCTGCGTCTGAACAAGATAGATACTTATCTGAAGATGGCATTTGCCGGCAACCGTATATCTTCAGTCAAGTTCTTCGCCAAGTCATCTTCTTCAACCAAGGCAACCTTGGCAGTAGAGGCTTATCAGAATGGAGAATGGAAGCAGATAGCTACTTTGCAGGGCGGTGCTGACATGGCTTCGGGAGATACCTATAGCTATGATTTGCCGGAGTTGGCTGATTCTGTGAGACTGAATGTCATCCAGCGTACTTCCGGTGCTTTCTATATCGATGATGTCCTTTTGGGATGCAATGCATTGATTCACGAACCGGTGGCAGCCTACCAGAAGGTTTCTACCCATGGCAAGACAGAGTTCGCATTCTCTGATCTGGAATCAGATGCCACCTATGCGCTGGTAGTTAACGGCAGCAAGAAGGGTGAACTTTCTTACAATTCCAAGGAACTCATCGTGACACCGGCAAGCTCAACGGGTATCAGTTCCGTCACAGCCACCCCGTCACGTCATGGTAAGAAGGTATTCTACGACCTCAATGGCCGCAGGGTATCAGATAAGGAGCTGCGTCATGGTATTTATATCGTGAAGCAGGGAAACAGCGTATATAAAATCGTGAGATAATAAATATTAGTATTAACTTTTAATGTAAGTGATTATGAAGAAACAATTACTTTTTGCGGCTATGCTCATGTTGAGCGCAGCGCCAGCGGTTTCAGTATCAGCAGCTCAGCCTTTTGCGGCTGCAGCAGAAGAGGGTCAGACTCTTGCAACTCAAGAGCAGTATGATGCACTTATGAAGTCTATCGCAGAAGTGCAGCAGAACATCGATGCTATGCTGAAGGAAATCAACGACAAGTATCCTGATGCAGAGGATACCAAATACTCGTTGAATTTCAACAAGGAAAGTCTTGATAAGATTGCTGATGAGGCTAAGGCAAAGTTTGATGCAAAGACGCTTACTGCAGCTGAGGTTGAAAACTATCAGGCTTCTGTAAACGAGATAGCCGATGGTCTCAAGGATGCAGTGAAGAATGCAGCGCAGGAGGTTTATTCTTTCCAGGTGAATAGCCATTATCAGAATGCTTCTATGCATAAGTCTGAGTGTTTGGGACAGGTGCCTGAGAACGTGCAGAATTATTATGCACCAGCTTTCGATGAGCTGGATGCTGACATGATGCAGGTTTATATGCCTATCATGATGGGTAGTCCTGTAGAGTCAGCAGAGCAGGCTAAGAAGATGTGTGACCAGTTTGATGACATCAGCAAAAAGGCTGATGACCTCTTGGCTGCATCAAAGAAAGCTAGCACTTTGGTGGAAGACATCACAGCAACGCTCGCTTCATTGAATGAAGAAATGGAAAAGGTAAAGAAGAATTTCCCTGAGTATGACCTTTCTGCGGTAAAAGAAACAGCAGAGTATTGGAAGAACCTTGCTGCTGAATTTGCTCAGGCTCCAGCTGATCCTACGGCTCCTTATACAGAAAGCAAGATTGATGGTTTTGTAGAGAACTTTGGTTATTTCAAGGAGAATGTTTCTGGCTTGTATGCTCAGGCACAGAAAGATGAGTGGATGGCTCAGTTCAATGCAAAGTATACTTCTGCTAATAATAAGATGGCGGAATACTTCTCTATCCTTGACTCTGAATGCCCTACTGTAGCTAGTGACTACTTTACCAAACTGGATGACCTCAATGTAGAATTAACCCAGATGTACATGAAGCTTTATCAGGAAGACTTGACTCAGAAGCAGTTCAACGCGATGTTGGCTAGAATTGACGCTATCCTGGTTGAGGCTCAGAAGATTATAGATGAGGCTAAAGAGGCTGAGAAGGTTGCAACTGGCATCAGCAATATCTCTGTCAGCGAGGCTGTGAAGGCTGGCAAGGTTTACTCTATCGACGGCAAGCGTGTAAGCAAGTCTGTCAAGGGTCTTGTCATCATCAATGGCAAGAAGGTGATTTTAAAGTAAGTTATATATCTTCTCTCGAGCCCACGAAGTAGGGCTTAAAATAAACTTCATTTCGGCTCCCTCAGTCTTTGTGCTGAGGGAACTTTTTTTTGCTTATCCTGAGCGGAAAGCTGCGAACTAAGTTAAATATTCATAAAAGTTTGGGGTTAAAACTCGTAACCTACACATAATCAAAAAAATATGTGTAATTTTGCAGTCCGATTATTTCGGGGATACACTTAGAGTCCCCAAGATATGGTGTGTTAATAGCATGTCCTGTGGCCGGGGTATGTGGTTAGTGAATCACCTGTCTGAATAGTGAGTAAAAAAGATTAAAACGTTTTTTAGTAGTAAATTTAAATTTTAAAATGGACACATTAA
>ERZ1026890.347-NODE-347-length-31621-cov-6.782139_pt1 | contig 31621 bp, 29 predicted proteins | sample MGYA00380175_ERZ1026890 | MGnify/ENA primary metagenome ERZ1026890 (study PRJEB33269, sample SAMEA4719811) | human gut metagenome | biome: human-associated habitat; feature: organic feature; material: feces | place: Cameroon | collected 2013-10 ...
AGGCCGTGCTCTTCAAGGAGTTCGGCGGCGTGGACGCCTTCCCCATCTGCATCGACGCCCACGACGCCGCCAGCGTCATTGCTGCCTGCAAGGCCATCGCGCCCACCTTTGGCGGCATCAATCTGGAGGATATCAAGAGCCCCGAGTGCTTCGAGATCGAGGAGACCTTGGAGCGGGAGCTGGACATCCCCGTGTTCCACGATGACCAGCATGGCACCGCCATCGTGGTCACTGCTGCCCTCATCAACGCCCTGCGGGTGGTGAATAAGAAGATGGAGGACGTGCACATCGTCCTGAACGGCCCCGGCGCTGCCGGTACCGCCATCATCAAGATGCTCATGACCGCCGGTGCAAAGGACATCGTGGCGGTGGATCAGTTTGGCACCCTGTACAAGGGCTGCAACAGCGCCGAAGCCCACAAGAACTGGCTGGGCGAGGTGACCAACCCCCGCCAGATCAAGGGCGGCCTGAAGGAGGCGCTGGAGGGCGCTGACGTGTTCATCGGCGTGTCCCGCCCCGGCATCCTGACCACTGAGCTGTGCAAGACCATGAACAAGGACGCCATCGTCTTTGCTATGGCAAACCCCACCCCGGAGATCATGCCGGACGAGGCCAAGGCGGGCGGCGTGCGAGTGATGGCTACCGGCCGCAGCGACTTCCCCAATCAGGTCAACAACGTGTTGTGCTTCCCCGGCCTGTTCAAGGGCGCGCTCAGCGTCCGCGCCCGGGATATCAACAATGAGATGAAGCTGGCTGCTGCCTACGCCATTGCAGACCTCATCACCGATGCCGACCGCAGCGAGGAGAACATCATCCCCGGCGCGTTCGACCCCCGCGTGGCCGAGGCTGTGGCAAATGCCGTGGCAAAGGCTGCCCGCGAGACCGGCGTGGCACGACTGTAAGCGGAGGATACAGGCATGAGAACGATCTCCGCACAGAGCATTACGGATACGGTGGCGCGGCTTTGCATTAAAGCCAACACCCAGCTGCCGCAGGACGTGCAGGCAGCGCTGGAAAAGGCGCGGGAAGAAGAGCCGTGGCCGCTGGCAAAGAACACATTAGACCTGCTGTGGTCAAACCTTGGTGCCGCAAAGGAGAAAGACCTGCCCATCTGTCAGGACACCGGCATGGCCTGCGTGTTCGTGGAGCTGGGCACCGATGTGCACATTGACGGCAGCTTTGAAGCCGCCATCCACGAGGGCGTGCGCCGGGGCTACACCGATGGCTACCTGCGCAAGAGCATCGTGGCCGACCCGCTGCGCCGGGGCAACACCGGCGATAACACCCCGGCGGCCATCACGGTGCATCTGGTGGACGGCGAGGGCTGCCGTATCACGGTAGCACCCAAGGGCTTTGGCAGCGAGAACATGAGCCGCATCCAGATGCTCAAGCCCGCCGACGGAGTGGAGGGCTTTAAAAAGTTCGTGGTGGATACCGTAAAGCTGGCGGGCTCCAACCCCTGCCCGCCCATCGTGCTGGGCATCGGCGTGGGCGGCAGCTTTGACAAGGTGGCGTATCTTGCCAAAAAGGCGCTGCTGCGCCCGCTGGATATCCCCAACCCCGACCCCTACTACGCCCAGTTGGAGCAGGAGCTGCTTGCCGCCATCAATGCACTGGGCATCGGCCCGCAGGGCTTTGGCGGCAAGACCACCTGTCTCGGCCTTGCCATTGAGCAGATGCCCACCCATGTGGCGGGTCTGCCGGTGGCTGTGAACGTTTCCTGCCATGTGACCCGCCGCGCCAGCGCGGAGCTGTAAGGAGGGGAGAACGATGGAATACAGACTGACTACCCCCTGCACCGCGCAGGAGCTGGCCCCGCTGAAAGCGGGGGATACCGTGCTGCTTTCCGGTGTGGTGTACACCGCCCGGGATCAGGCACATAAGCGGATGATGGAAGCACTGGACAAGGGCGAGACCCTGCCTTTTGATCTGGAAGGCAGCGCCATCTATTATGTAGGCCCCACCCCGGAGCGCCCGGGCGAGGTCATCGGCTCGGCAGGGCCTACCACCAGCGGGCGAATGGACGCCATGAGCCCCCGGCTGCTGGATCTTGGCAACAAGATCATGATCGGCAAGGGCAAGCGGGATGCCGCCGTCAAGGCAGCTGTGGTGCGCAACGGCGCGGTGTATCTGGCTGCGCTGGGCGGTGCCGGTGCGCTGATGGCAAAAAGCGTGCAGACGCTGGAAGTGATCGCATGGCCGGACTTGGGCTGTGAGGCGGTGCGCCGCCTGACCGTGCAGGATATGCCCCTGACCGTTGTGCTGGATGCCCACGGCGGCGACCTGTACGAGGAAGGCCCTGCGGCCTATCTGGCTGCGCTCTAAATTGCACCCTTTGCACAAAACAGGGGCGGTGTAAAACCGGCAAAACAGCAGTTCTGTGCAGAAAAATATGGTTAGTTTAACAAAACTTGCTGCGAATTACTTGCATCAACCGCAAAAGTGTGATATCCTTTAACATACGACAGAGGGTACACATCCCCTGTCGGAAAAATCCCCCAGAGGGAATAAGGCAGGAGGCCGGACAAACCATGCAGATCCACCAGTCCGCAGAAGATTATCTTGAAACGATCCTGATGCTGAGCCAGCGTATGGGCAAAGTGCGCTCCATTGACGTAGTCAATGAGCTGGGCTTTACCAAAGCCAGCGTGAGCATCGCCATGAAAAAGCTGCGGGAGAACGGCTATATCGCGGTGGACGGCGAAGGCAACCTGACCCTGCTGGAGCCCGGGCTGGAGATCGCTCAGCGCATTTACAGCCGCCACCAGCTGCTGACCCACTTCTTTGTGCAGCTGGGCGTGGACGAGCAGACCGCCGCCGAGGACGCCTGCAAGGCAGAGCACATCCTCAGCGAGCAGACGCTGGAAAAGATCCGCGAAAGCGCCCTGCGCAATGATGCCGCCCATCCGCAGGCAAAGTGATATGATTCCAAGAGACACCGGAACGCCGAAAGACGTTCCGGTGTCTTTTTTTGTATGAAATTTTCGGTTTGTGTTGCATATCTGTTACGGATTTGGTACAATAAATCTGTGCGGAAAAGGAACGTTGGAAGAGCGAAAAAGGTGCGGGACGGCGCAAAGCCGCCCTAGGGTAAAGGAGAGCGTTGCGGCATGGATGCGATTGCCCATACTCAGGTCAGTGTGGTCTGTCTGGTCACGCTGGCGGTCTTGCTGCGGGCGCAGCAGAAAATGCGGGATAAAAGTCTGCCCGGGCGGCTGTTCACGGCGCTGCTGTGGTCTGCCGGGGCGCTGACGATCGTAGATCATGGCAGTGCGCTGGCGCAGCTGGGCGCATGGCAGGATCTGGGCATCCCCCTGACCTACCGGCTGAACGCCGGGGGCAGTATTCTGTTTTATCTGCTGGCGGCGTGCTGCTGCTTGCTGGTGTTTTTGTATGTGGAGGCAGAGCTGGGGCGTACATGGATGGAGGACGGCCGCAGGCTGGCGCTCAGCGCCGCACCGGTGGCGTTGCTTTTGCTGGCACTGCTGACAACGCGGGACGAAAACGGCTTCTGCTATCTGGATGCAGAGGGGCTGCGGGGTAGCACCCTGTTCTGGGGGGCGAAGCTGGTGGGGCTTGCCTATCTGGCGGCGGCCTTTCTCCGCTGCAGCTGGACGCTGAGCCACTGGAAGCAGGAAACACCCAAAGAGGAACTGAAAACTCTGCTGCTGCTCGCGCTTGCGCCGGCGGCAGGCTTTTTGCTGCAAGGCTGGCTGCCCGGGCGCGGGCTGCTGTGCTGCGGCATTACGCTGGGGCTGGTGTGCGTATATGTGCTGGTGTTGCAGACCAAGTTCACGGTGGACACCCTGACCGGCGTCAGCAACCGCATCGTGGCGCTGCGGTATCTGGAAAGCGAACTGCCCTACTACCGCCGTCACCCCAACCGCTCGCTGCACTTCCTCATGATGGACATGGACCACTTCAAGCACATCAACGATGAATACGGCCACCTGGAGGGCGATGCCGCGCTGGTGCTGCTGGCGGGCATTTTGAAAAAGGTGTGCGCCAACTATAACGGCGTGCTGGCGCGCTACGGCGGCGATGAATTTTGCATCGCCTGCGGCTGCAACAGCGTGGAGGTGCGCACCCTGATCGTCTCCATCCAGCGGGAACTGGATGCCGCCAACGCCGCCTCCGGCAAGCCCTACCAGATCGAGATCAGCATCGGCTGCGCCCGCCTTGAGCCGGATATTGCCACCGTGCACGACCTGATCGATAAAGCCGATCAGGAAATGTACCACCTCAAGACCCGCAAGCGCGGAGTTTCCTAAAACAAAGAAGGCACCTGCAACCCTTCCTGTCTGTGCGTTGGCACCCGAAGGCGTTTGCGGGTGCTTTTTCTTTGACCTGTTGAGAGCCAAGAAGCAACCCCGCAGTGCGGATGTTTCCGCAGGAAACAGGCACTGCAAATGCCGTTTGCCTTTACGGCCTTTCCCGTGAAAAATGCAATACCGGAGCGTCCGCAGACGCTCCGGTATTGCTCTATATAAAAATAATTTTTCCGCTGAAGATGGCCAAAGCAAAGCGGAGGCCATTCAAAATCGTCCCGCCCGCGCTTTCTAAACGTTTTTTACCCTTCTGCCCTTGCATCCCGGGGTGGAACGCGGTATTCTTATAAAATAGACCGGAACCGCGACAGCACAGGGGAGGGAGACCACATGGACGCACAGGAGATCCGCACATTGCTGGGCAAAAGCATCTTTGAGCGGGCGCAGAAGTACCGCAAGCGTATCCTGCAAAGCAGCTGCACCACCAACGAGGACGGGGTGCGGCACCTGACGGCGCTGGTGCAGGGCAGCGGGCCGGACTGCTATTATACGCAGGTCTGGCTGCGGGAAAACGGCAGCTTTGTCAGCGCCTCCTGCGACTGCCCCTATAACCAGAATGGCGACGGCACCTACTGTAAGCACATTGGCGCGCTGCTGCTGCAGGACGCGGAAAAAAATCCGCCTGCCCCGGAAAAAAAGCCGGAGAGCATCCCCGGGGTGCAGCGGGGCGTTGCAGGCTTGAGCACCGAACCCCGCAAGGACAGTTACAGCGCCGGGCTGGATATGCTGTTCGGCCGCAAGTGGCGGGGCGAGGAGCCGGAAACCGACTATGAGGCCCAGCTGCTGCTGAAGCGCTACCAGCGGGAGGATGCGCAGCCCCAGCCCCAGAACGCCGCCCAGCGCACCGGCTTTGCTCTGCTGGAACCGGAGCTTACGCCGCACAATGGCCGTATCTGGCTGCGGCTGCGGGTCTCGGACGGCATCGGCGGGCGACAGTATCTGGTAAAAAGCATCCCGCAGTTTCTGGATGCGATCGAGCGGGGCGAAAGCGTCAGCTACGGGAAATCGCTGGCCTTTGTGCACCGGTGGGACGCCTTTGCCCCGGATGCACAGCAGCTGCTGCGGCTGCTGCGCCGTCAGGTGAGCGCCCGGCAGGCGTTTGAAGCCGAGGGCACCATGCGCTCCGGCTGGGAGAAAGGCCCGGCAGGCGGTCTGCCGCTGACCGGCGAGGGGCTGGATGCCCTTGTGGAGCTTTACGCTGCCGAGGGCGTTGTGGGCGGCTACACCCTTAAAGAGGGGCTGCCGGTCATCAGCCTGAAGGTGGAGCGCCGCAAGGGCGGCGTGCAGCTGAGCTGTACCCCGGCGCTCAGCGGGGTGCAGGGGCTGGACTATGCCTATCTGCTGGGCGAAAGCACCCTCTGGCGGATGCAGCGGGAGGAATGCCGCCGGGTGCTGCCGGTACTGGACACCTTTGGCGGGCGCAGTTTGTTCTTTACCAGCGCGGACGCCGCCGCTTTTTGCAGCTATGTGCTGCCGGAACTGGGCAACCGGGTCAACATCGTGGACCCCGACCGGCTGCTGCTGAACCAGATCCCGCTGGAACCGGTGGTGCAGTTTTATCTGGACGCCGATCGGGGGCTTACCGTCACGGCGTACCCGGTCTTTCTGTACGGAGAGGACAGGGTAGCCCCCGGCGAGCCGGTGCCGCCCGACCTTTTGCGGGATGCCCGCACCGAGAACCGGGCAAAGCGCCTGCTGGAAACCTATCTGGAACCCGAGACCGGCAAGCCGGGGCATTACAGCCTTTCCGGGGAGGAGGCGCTTTTCCAGCTGCTGGAAGAGGGCATTCCCGCCCTGCTGGCCATGGGCGAGGTGTACCAGACCGATGCTTTCCGTAACTTACAAGCCGCCCCGCCTAAGATCTCGGTAGGGGTATCGGTGCACGGCAGTGTGCTGGATCTGGAAGTAGACACCGGCGCCTTCCCGGTGGAGGAACTGCGGGAGCTTTTGCAGTCCCTGCACCAGAAAAAGCGCTACCACCGTCTGCGGGACGGCAGTCTGCTGCGGCTGGACGACAGTCTGGAAGGGCTGGACGAGCTGAACGACACGCTGGAACTTTCCGGCGCAAAGCTGAAGGACGGTCACGCCGCCCTGCCGCTCTACCGTGCCCCTACGCTGGACTGGGCGCTTTCGGGGCAGAACGGTCTGCGGTTCGACCGGGACGATGCTTTCCGCCGCATCAGCCGCAGCTTCCACGCCGTGCGGGACAGCGAGTATACCCCGCCGCTCTCGCTGCAAAAGACCCTGCGCAAATACCAGCGGGACGGCTACCGCTGGCTGCGCACACTGGATGGCTACGGCATGGGCGGCATTCTGGCCGACGATATGGGTCTGGGTAAGACTGTGCAGGTGCTCAGCTACCTGCTGGCCATGAAGGAGGGCGGGCAGCAGCTGCCCAGCCTCATCGTCTGCCCGGCGTCGCTGGTGCTGAACTGGCAGGAGGAATGCCAGAAGTTCACCCCGCAGCTGCAAAGTGTTGCCATGGACGGCGATGCCGCCCACCGCGCCGCGCTGGTCGATGGGTGGGCACAGGCGGATATCGTCATCACCAGCTACGACCTGCTGCGCCGGGACGAAAAACTGTATGCCGGGCAAAGCTTTTACGCCTGCATTCTGGACGAAGCGCAGGCCATCAAAAACCACACCACCCAGAAATACAAGGCGGTGTGCCGGGTGAACAGCCGGGTGCGCTTTGCGCTGACCGGCACCCCGGTGGAGAACCGCTTGGGCGAATTGTGGAGCATCTTCTCCTTTTTGATGCCCGGGTATCTGCCCCCCTACAAGACCTTCTGCGCCCGGTTTGAAAAGCCCATCGTGCAGGACGAGGATGCCAACGCCGTGCGGCGGCTGAACCAGTTCACCGGCCCCTTCATCCTGCGGCGCATGAAGTCCGAGGTGCTGCGGGAGCTGCCGCCCAAAACGGAGAATGTGCGCCGCGTTGAGTTGGAGACCGAGCAGCGCAAGCTGTATCTGGCAGCGGTGGTGGACGCCCGGGAAAAGCTGCGGGCGGCAAAGCCGGAGGACAAGATGACCGTGTTTGCCGTGCTGATGCGGCTGCGGGAGATCTGCTGCGACCCGCGCCTTGTGGCGGACAACTGGACGGGCAGCAGTGCCAAGCTGGAAGCCTGTCTGGAGCTTGTCACCGAGGCGGTGGCGGGCGGGCACCGCATTCTGCTGTTCAGCCAGTTCACCTCCATGCTGGAGCTGCTGGCAAAGCGGCTGGACGAAGCAGGGGTGAGCCACTTCACCCTGCAAGGCTCTACCCCGAAGCCGGTGCGTGCGGAGCAGGTGCGCCGGTTCAATCAGGGCGAGGCGGACGTCTTTCTCATCTCGCTGCGGGCGGGCGGTACGGGTCTGAACCTGACCGCTGCTGATATCGTCATCCACTACGACCCGTGGTGGAACCTTGCCGCGCAGAATCAGGCCACCGATCGCGCCTACCGTATCGGTCAGCGCAACCCGGTGCAGGTGTACCGGCTGATCGCGCAGGACACCATTGAGGAAAAGATTGTGGAACTGCAACAGGCCAAGCAGTCGCTGGCCGACACCGTTACCGGCGGGGCAGACGGCGCGATTTTGTCCATGAACCCCGAACAGCTGCTGCAGCTGCTGGGAGAAGAAGCATAAAGGAGTGTATCCATCATGAAGGTTTGGGATCTGCATTGCGATACCCTGTACGAACTGCGCCGCGCCGAAAAGGCGGGCGCACCCAAAAGCTTTTTGCACAACGATCTGCATATCGACCTTGAAAAATTGCAGCAGGGGGATTATCTGCTGCAATGCTTTGCGGCCTATGTGGATCTGGCCGACCCCGCTCCCGGGGCCGACCCGCTGGTGAGCGTGCTGGAAGAGATCGACATCTTCAAGCAGCTCATGGCAGCGTACCCGGAAAAGATCGCCCCGGTGTATACCGCCGCCGACCTTGAGCGCAACCGCGCCGAGGGCAAGTTCAGCGCCATGCTGACGGTGGAAGAGGGCGGCTGCTGCAAGGGCAGTCTGGGCGTGCTGCGGCGGCTGCAGGAACTGGGCGTGCGCATGATGACCCTGACATGGAACTACCCCAACGAGCTGGCAGCCCCCAACGCAAACCCCGGCGGGCCGCTGGTGGCCAACACCGAGACCGGCCTGACCGAGCGGGGCTTTGCCTTTTTGGAGGAGATGGAAAAGCTGCACATCACCGCAGACGTGAGCCACCTTTCCGATAAGGGCTTCTGGGATATCGCAAACCACAGCACCCGTCCCTTTGCGGCAAGCCACTCCAACTGCCGTGCCCTGTCACCCCACAACCGCAACCTGACCGATGAGATGATCCGCGCACTGGCAGAAAAGGGCGGCATTGCGGGTCTGAACTACTGCGCCTCCTTTGTGGACGCAGACTCGGCACACCCGAAGCTCTGCCGCAGCACGGTGGAACGGCTGGCAAAGCACGCCGCACACTTCAAGCAGGTGGGCGGCATTGAGGTCATCAGCCTTGGCAGCGATTTTGACGGCATCGGCGGTCAGCACGAGCTGGAAACGGCGGCAGATATGCCACTGCTGGCCGAGGCACTGCGCCGCGAGGGCTTTACCGAGGACGAGGTAGAGGCCATCTACTGGCGCAACGCATACCGCTTCTTTAAAAACAATCTGTAATATCAAGTCGAAAAATTGCAAAAATGCCCGGAGATGCCCTGCTGTGCGCGGGTATCCCGGGCTGTGTATTGCCCTGCGAGAGGAGGTTTTATATGGTCTGAGGCGCGCGTCCCCTGAGAAAGAACAAACGACTTGGAAAGATAAGAGGAATTATAACAATGGGTATCACGATCTCGCCGTGGATGATGGCGTTTCTCATGCTGATGACCGGCTTTGCAGGTTTTGTGGATTCGGCAGCCGGCGGCGGCGGGCTGATCAGTCTGCCTGCCTATCTGTTTGCCGGGCTGCCGCCCCACTACACCTATGCCACCAACAAGTTCAGCGCCGCTTGCGGCACCACCTTTGCCACGGCAAGCTTTTTCAAAAGCGGTGCCATGAACGTGAAGGTGGGGGTTCTTGCAGCCATCGGCAGCTTTGCAGGCAGTGCGCTGGGCGCGCACATCGTGCTGCTGCTCAGCGATGAGATGCTGCGCACCATGATGTTCATCATCCTGCCGGTGGCAGCGGTCATCATTCTGTGGCAGCGCAACCTGCCGGACGAGAACCGGGACGACGGTACGCTGGATCTGAAAAAGATTTTGCTGGCGCTGGCCATCGGCCTTGGCATCGGCCTGTACGACGGCGTTATGGGCCCGGGCACCGGTACCTTTGCCATCATTGCCTTTACCACCCTGATGGGCTTTGACCTGCGCACCGCCAACGGCAACGGCAAGGTGCTCAATCTGGCCAGCAACTACGCCAGCCTGTTCACCTACCTGATGAACGGTCTGGTGGTGTTCCACATCGGCATCCCCTGCGCCGTCAGCAACATTCTGGGCAACCTGCTGGGCTCCCATTTTGCCCTGAAAAAGGGTGCCCGCTTCATCCGCCCCATGATGCTGGTGGTGCTGGTGCTGCTGCTGGGCAAGCTGATCTCGGACGCGGTGCTGTAAGGGCAAGGCGGGACGATTTGGAATGGTCTCCGCTTTGCTCTGGCCATAATCAGCGGAAAGAATATTTTATTTGTAGTTCCGAAACGCCTGCGGGCGTTTCGGAACTACTTTTTCACGGGTAAAAATAAAGTCGGGCAGCCCGCGGGCTGTCCGACTTGTTTTTGCGAATAGGTTTTATTCCAGCGTCAGCTCTTTATCAAAGAACGCGATGCCGAACGCGCCGGGGCCGGTGTGGGTGCCGATGACGCAGCCGATCTGGCGCACCAGCGGTGCGTCCAGATGCAGGTTGTCCTGCAGGTAGGTCAGCAGCGGCTGCAGCTCCCGGTGGTTGACGGTGTAGCCCAGCAGCGGGGTGTAGCCCGGGTGGATGCCGCCCATCTCGTCGATCTTTTTGAACAGCGCCACATACACGCCGGGCAGACCGCGCGCCTTACCGGCCAGCGCTACCTTACCCTCCATGACGGCGAGGATGGGCTTGATGCCCAGCATACCGCCCGCCACAGCTGCGGCGGCGGACAGTCTGCCGCCCTTGCGCAGGTACTTCAGATCGTCCACGGCAGCTACCAGATGCAGGTGCTGCTTGGCCTTTTCCAGATCGGCGGCGATCTGGGTGATCGTCTTGCCGGCGTCCCGCAGCTGCACAGCCAGCCGCACCAGCAAGGACTGCCCCAGACAGACGTTCTCGGTGTTCACGAACACCACATTATCCACGTTGGCAAGGTCGGCAGCAAGTCTTGCGCACTGACCGGTGCCGGACAGCGCATCGGACAAAAAAATGCCCAGCACTTCGTCCCCGGCGGCAGCGGCGTCCAGATACAGCCGCTCGAACTGCTCCGGGCTGGGCTGGCTGGTGGTGGGCAGCTTGCGGCAGGCTGCCAGATGGGTATAGTATTCGCTGGGGGTCATGTCGATGCCGTCCCGCAGGACGGTGCCGTCCTCCAGCGTCACGTTCAGGGGGATCACGGTCACGCCCAGCTGCTGCGCCTCGGCGGGCAGGATGTCGCACGCGGAATCGGTGAGGATACGGATCATAATAATACCTCCGGTCTACCGGTAAAATACAGTATATACAACGCTTTCATCAAAAAGGTTGGAAATCATTATACCACCATTTAGGGCGATGTGTCAATGATTTGCATAAATTTGCCGCGACAGAACGCCCAAACCTTGCGCACCCGGCGGCAGATATGGTACTATAACCGGGAACGAATCACAGCAGGAGGAGGGAGACCGACCATGCACAAGCTGAACCCCCGCACCGCCGCACTGCTTTCGGCCTTTGGCTGGGCGGTGGGGTATCTGCTGGCGGGCAAGGTGCTGACGGTGCTGCTGCCCATGCCGCCCGGCGGCGCGGCGCGGTTTTTCCGGGTCTGCCTGCTGGCTCCGCTGGCGGAGGAAGGGGTGTTCCGGGGCGCAGTGCAGCGCCGGGCGCAGCCGCTGGGCAGGGGACAGGCTATTCTTTTGCAGGCGGCGCTGTTCGCCTTGCAGCACGGCAGCGTCGCTGCCATGGTCTATGCGCTGGTGTGCGGGCTGGGTCTGGGGTGGCTGGCCGACCGCACCGGGCATCTCTGGCCGGGGGTGCTGCTGCACAGCGCAAACAACCTGCTGGTGCTGGCGATGGGATGAGAGGATGGGATACATGACCGATTTTGAACTGATGGGTCTTGCGCTGGAAGAAGCCGCCAAAGCCGCCGCCTTGGGCGAGGTGCCGGTGGGCGCGGTGGTGGCGCGGCACGGCGAGGTGATCGCCACGGCGCACAACACCCGGGAGACCGAGAAAAACGCCTTGCACCACGCGGAGCTGCTGGCCATTGACGCTGCCTGCAAGGCGCTGGGCGGCTGGCGGCTGTGGGAGTGTGAGCTGTTCGTTACCTTAGAGCCCTGCCCTATGTGCGCGGGCGGCATCATCAACAGCCGTCTGCGCCGAGTGGTGTACGGCGCTGCCGACACCAAAGCCGGGTGCTGCGGCTCGGTGACCGACCTGTTTGCGCTGCCCTTCAACCACCATCCGGTGGTGGAAAAGGGGCTGCGGGAGGCCGAGGCGCAGCAGCTTTTGCAGGCGTTTTTTGTTTCCCTGCGGGAAAAGCGGGCAGGCAGACCCCGCTGGAAGCCCCCGGTGCCCGAAAACAGGGGAAAATAAGGAAAAATAGTGGGAACTGCGTAAAAAATTGCAGTTCCCACTTTCTTTTTGGGCTGGATTGTGGTATATTATTCAATGGAATCTTGTCGAAACCCATCGCAACTGCAGGCAGGCACGCCAAAGCACCGGACCTTTGCCGGACACACAAACGGAACGCTGCACTGTCTGGGGATGGGCACAGGGTTTTTCCGGTTCGGGCACTGCGCCCGGCCGAGAATACCGAACAGGAGGGATACACTCTTGTACGAGGACGAGTTTGAACTGACCTTTCAGGTGCCGGAGGAAGAGAGCGCACCGGAGCCCCTTGCCGCACCGGCTGCAAAGCCGGCTGCGCCGATGGAGCCGGTCGCGGACGAGCCGACCCGCATCATGACGCTGGAAAAACCGGCAGCGCCGGTGGTGGACGAGCCCACCCGGGTGATCACGCTGGAAAAGCCTGCAGAGCCGCCTGCGGTGGAGCTGCCCGAAGAGCCTGCGCCGGAGCCTGTAAAAGAGCGGCCTGCCCCTGCCGCACCCGCTGCGGCGCGCCGGGTACTGATCTCCGGCGGCGACCGGGGCATCGGTGCTGCCGCTGCCCGCGCCTTTGCGGCAGCAGGGTATCAGGTAGCGGTGCTCTACCATCAGAACGCCGCCGCTGCCGCTGCGCTGGAACAGCAGCTGCCCGGGTGCATCGCCATCCAGTGCGATGTAGCCAGCCGCGCCAGCTGTGAGCTGGCGTTCCACGCAGTAGAGCAGGCCATGGGCAGGGTGGATGTGCTGGTGTGCAACGCCGGCATCGCGCAGCAGAAGCTGTTTACCGACATCACCCCGGAGGAGTGGCAGCGGATGCTGGACGTGAACCTGAGCGGCGCGTTCCACCTGTGCCAGCTGGCATTGCCCGGCATGATCCGCCGCAAGCAGGGCCGCATCTTGACCGTGAGCAGTATGTGGGGCCAGACCGGCGGCAGCTGCGAGGTGCACTATTCCGCCGCGAAAGCCGGGCTCATCGGCCTGACCAAGGCACTGGCGAAGGAAGAGGGCCCCAGCGGCATTACCGTGAACTGCGTAGCGCCGGGGGTCATCGAGACTGACATGATGGCGGCTTTTACCGCCGAGGACAAGGCGGCGCTGGCCGAGGAGACCCCTGTGGGGCGGCTGGGCACCCCGGAAGAAGTTGCAAAGCTGCTGGTCTTTTTGGCCGGCGAGGATGCCGGATACATCACCGGACAGGTGTTCGGGGTGAACGGCGGCCTTGTGATCTGATGCACAGGGCAATATTACAGGAAATTCCCCGGAGTGGGAAGGAGAGAAAAAATGGGCATGACTTTGAAGGAACTGTTGACTAAGGGCGAGGGCACCCTCTCTGCACAGGAGGCCAAGGCGCTGGCGGCACAATGCCGCATGGATGTAGACACCCTCTACACCCTGCTGGAGGAGCGCGGCATTAAGGTCCTGGAGGAAGAGAACGAGCCGAGTCTGGACGTGGACAGCATCATTGCTGAGGTGGAGAACGCCGAGAACAACAACGATGACATGGGCCTTGCCGATGAAAACGAAGAGGATGCCGAGGAGAACCCGGCAGACCTGAAGGCTGCCATGGACGAGCTGCTGGACGACCCGGTGAAGAACTACCTCAAGCAGATCGGTCAGATCCCGCTGCTGAGCGCCGAGCAGGAGGTGGAGCTGAGCCGCCGCATCCATGCCGGTGCCGAGGCTGCGCACATTTTGCAGGCAGACCGCCAGAAGTACGGCGCACCGGAGTACATCAAGAAGAACAGCGCCCGCTTCTCCTTTGAGGAGGACGAGAACAGCCGCAGCTACACCGAGGATCTGGACGAGGACGGCGAAAAGTCTGCCGAGGATGCCGAGGAAAAGGCAGACGAGGAAAAGGCCATGGAGGCCGTGGAGAACGGCCCCCTGAGCGAGGAGCGCCGTCAGGAGCTGCTCAAGACCCGCCGCGACGGCCTGAACGCCCGCCGCAGCCTGAGCGAGGCAAACCTGCGTCTGGTGGTGTCCATCGCCAAGAAGCATGTCGGCCATAACCTGGCCTTCCTTGATCTCATTCAGGAGGGCAATATCGGCCTGATCAAGGCCGCCGAGAAGTTCGACTGCGACCGCGGCTTCCGCTTCTCTACCTACGCTACCTGGTGGATCCGTCAGGCCATCACCCGCGCCATCGCGGATCAGGCCCGCACCATCCGCATCCCGGTGCACATGGTGGAGACCATCAACCGGATGCGTCAGGCCACCAACCAGCTGGTGTACCAGAACGGTCACGAGCCCACCCCGGAAGAGCTGGCAAAGGCCATGGACATGAGCGTGGAGCGCGTGCGCGAGATCCAGCGCATGGCACAGGAGCCTGCAAGTCTGGAAAGCCCCGTGGGTGAGGAAGAGGATTCCTCTCTGGGGGATTTCGTCGCGGACGAAAACGCCGAGGCACCCGGCAAGGCAGCTGACCGCGCCATGGTGGCACAGCAGATCAATCTGGCACTCAAGAGCCTGACCCCCCGCGAGGAAAAGGTCATCCGCCTGCGCTTTGGTCTGGACGATGGCCGTCCCCGCACGCTGGAAGAGGTCGGCCGCGACTTCGGCGTCACCCGCGAGCGTGTGCGCCAGATCGAAGCCAAGGCCATCCGCAAGCTGCACAGCCGCAAGTGCCTGACCCTGCTCAACGGCCTGATCGAGTAATACTAAAAAATAGAGACACCGGAGCGTCTGTGGACGCTCCGGTGTCTCTGCTTTATAAATAAAATTTCAGTACGAGCTCAGCCCAAGGCTGACGTCCAGCGCCTGATCCACCCGCTTCTGGTCGGCGGCGGTGATCTGCCCGGCGCGCTCCCGCAGGCGGTGCTTATCCAGCGTGCGGATCTGCTCCAGCAGCACCACGCTGTCTTTGGCAAGGCCGGTGTCTGCCGCCCGGATGTTGATGTGGGTGGGCAGGCGGGTCTTGTCCAGCCGGGATGTAATGGCCGCCGCGATCACAGTGGGGCTGTGCCGGTTGCCGATCTCGTTCTGTACGATCAGCACCGGGCGCACACCGCCCTGCTCCGAGCCCACCACCGGCGAAAGATCAGCGTAGAAAACTTCTCCTCTGTGTACCTCCATGGAATCTCCCTCCTGTTTGTCTGGAGGATGTGCCCCGCTATGTGATGCGTCCGGCGCATCCTGTCTGCTCTCAGTATGCGCAGGCGGGGTGCGGCTTATGCAGTGCGGGGGCGATATTCCATTGTATGCACAAAGGGTGGTCAGCTTTCCTCTTCCAGTGTGCAGAAGGCCAGCGCCATGCCGCCCTCGTGGCTTAAAGAGAGCCGGGCCCGCAGCCGGTGCTGCGCCACCCATGCGGCGGTCTGCCCGCTGAACCGGTAGGCCGGGGCACCGTTTTCCTGCCGGACGGCCTCGATCTCACATAGAGAAAAGGGTTCCCGCAGGCCGGTGCCCGCTGCTTTGAGAAAGGCCTCCTTGGCGGCAAAATCTGCGGCGGCGCTGGCAAGACGATGGGCGTTCAGCGGCGCAGGGGAGGCCTCCAAAAGCCCCAGTGCCGCCTGCTCGGCCGGGCCGTACACCCGGCGCACAAAGGCCGCCGCGTGAGCAGAGGAAAGGCTTTTTTCCAGATGGGAAAGGCTGCACAGGTCGCAGCCGATGCCGTAAAGCATACAAAGGCTCCTTTCGCGGGCAGAATGCCGCCCGGACATCGTTCATCTTGCCGGAACATTGCTGGAAATTTTGTACAGGATGTGCAAATCCGGCGTAATTATCTTGAAGTTTCGGCGCATTTCGTGTACAATGGGACTAGTTTCAACCGAAGGGGGTGTATTGCGTGGGAGACGCAACCGCGATTTTCTCCATCCACGATAAAAAGGACTATGAGATCCACGAGATCGTACAACAGGTGTACGATGCTTTGAAGGAAAAAGGCTATAACCCGGTCAATCAGCTGGTGGGCTACATTTTGTCCGAAGACCCTACCTACATTACGACCTATAAGAATGCCCGTGCCATGATCCGCAAGGTGGATCGGGACGACCTGCTGCAGGCTATGCTGCGCAGCTACCTCAACGTGTAATACGGTCCTTTTCAGCCCCGCTGTCTTGCAAGACGGCGGGCTTTTTTGTGTGACCATTTTAATCGTTTTCCACCAGCGGCAGGGTGAAGATCTGGTTCACCACCACCTCGTACTCCCACGGCTCCCGCAGCTTTTTCAGCTGTTTTTCCAGCTTTTCCGCCCCGGCAAAGCAGTGGATGAGGTAGAACCAGTGCCCCTTCATCCGGCTGATGGCGCAGCCTGCGCTGCCGAACAGTTCGGTGTAGCCGTGGTACAGGTCGGTCAGGTAGCCCCGCAGCTCTTCCTTTGTGGCGGGTGCACCGCCCCGCGCCCTGCGGAAGAGTGCAGGGTCTGCGATGAGTCCGCGCCCTACCATGATGCCGGACAGGGCGGGGAACTCCTCTTCCAGCGCGTGGAGCTGGGCGGCGGTGGTTATATCGCCGTTATAGCACACCGGCATGGTGCACCGGGGCAGCGCAGCGGCAAAGGCGGCGCGGTCGGCCTGCCCGCGGTACTGCTGCCGCATCACTCGGGGGTGGATGGTCAGCTCCGAGATGGGGTAGCGGCTATAAATTTCCAGAATGGCGGCAAACTCCTCCGGTTTCTCTACCCCCAGCCGGGTCTTGACCGAGACAGGGCCCTCGGCATGGGAGAATACGCCGTCCAGAAAGGCGTCCACCTTGGCAAGGTCCCGCAGCATCCCGGAGCCCTTGCCCTTGGCAGTCACCGTCCCGGCGGGGCAGCCCAGATTCAGGTTCACCTCGGTATAGCCCAGCGCCCGCAGCTGCCCGATCATCCATGCAGCCAGTTCGCCGTCCTTCGCCAGCAATTGCGGGATGACCGGCGCACCCGGGTTTGCCTCCGGGGCAAGCTCTGCCATCTTCTTTTTAATGAGCACCCGGTTCTCCGGCGGGGAGATAAACGGCGCGTAATAGCGGTCGGCAGCGCCTTGTGCGCCGAACCATTTCTGATGGGTCTGCCGCCAGACCCGGTCTGTGAAGCCCTCCATGGGGGCAGCATAATAAAGCATGGGCGTTTCTCCAAACGTTTTTGTTACCGGTATTGTAGCATAAAATTGCGTGAGGGGAAAGGGGAGGGGACGGGGGATGTTCTCTTTTGACACCAAAAGAGAAGAAAAGTGCGGCGGTGCCTGCAAGGCATGAAAGCCCCAGTGGGGCTTTCAAGTCGCAGACCGGTTTGCGCAGCAAATGCTGTGCGTTCAGCACAGCAAGGTCACAGCGATTTCGACGCGCTGGAGCCACGAAAAAGGGGCTGCTCGCCCCTTTTAACCCCAAAGAGGAGGGCTACACCGGAAAAAACTGAAGATTCACGCCTGTTCGGCGTGAAGATCTTTTAACCGTTTTTTCCGGCTCCGCCGATTCAAAGCCCCTCAGTCGCTGTGCGACAGCTCCCCCAAGGGGGAGCGGGCACGCCGGCAGCGCCGCGCTTTCGCAGAAAGCGGCGCTGCACCTGCCGTTTCCCTTTACGACCCCTTCTGTGAAAATAGCGTTTGGAGCGCTCCGCAGAGCTTGTCGGGGCAACGCCCCTCCATCTGCTAACGCAGACCGCTCTGCCGCTTAAAAGCCCCACTGGGGCTTTCATTGCTACGCTACGCTCCGCAAACGCGGTCGCTCCAAACGCGAAATATCAAATAATTATTCCGCTAAATATGGCTAGAGCGCAGCGGAAGCCATTTCAAATCGTCTTGTCCCCAAACAAAAACTCCCGCCCTGCGGGGTGCAGAGCGGGAGAGGAGAGTTTTTTGGGGATTATTCCGCAAACAGCGGGGTGGACAGGTAGCGGTCGCCGGTATCGGGCAGAAGAACAACGATGTTCTTGCCGGCGTTCTCCGGGCGCTTTGCCAGCTGGATGGCAGCCCAGACGGCAGCACCGGAGGAGATGCCCACCAGCACGCCCTCCTTGTGGCCGATCAGACGGCCGGTGGCAAAGGCGTCGTCGTTCTCCACGGCGATGATCTCGTCATAGACGGTGGTGTCCAGCACGTCCGGCACAAAGCCGGCACCGATGCCCTGAATTTTGTGTGCACCGGCAGTGCCCTTGCTCAGCACAGGGGAGGAGGCGGGCTCAACAGCCACCACCTTGACATCGGGATTCTTGCTCTTGAGGTACTTGCCTACGCCGGTCACGGTGCCGCCGGTGCCAACGCCTGCCACAAAGATATCGACCTTACCATCGGTATCCTCCCAGATCTCGGGGCCGGTGGTCTCGATGTGTGCCTGCGGGTTGGCGGGGTTCACGAACTGGCCGGGGATAAAGGAATTGGGGATCTCCTTTGCCAGCTCATCGGCCTTGGCAATGGCACCCTTCATGCCCTTGGCACCCTCGCTCAGCACCAGCTCTGCACCGTAGGCCTTCATCAGCTGACGGCGCTCCACGCTCATGGTTTCGGGCATCACGATGATGATGCGGTAGCCCTTGGCAGCTGCCACAGCAGCCAGACCGATGCCGGTGTTGCCGGAGGTGGGCTCGATGATGACGGAGCCTTCCTTCAGCAGACCCTTGGCCTCGGCGTCATCGATCATCTTCTTGGCAATGCGGTCCTTCACAGAACCGGCGGGGTTGAAGTACTCCAGCTTGGCGATAACGTGGGCGGGCAGCTGCTCTTCCTTCTCAATATGGCTGAGCTCCAGCAGCGGGGTGTGACCGATCAACTGATCTGCGGCGGTATAGATCTTGCTCATAATACTTGTCCCTCTTTCTGATATCGTTACGGGGTGCATGGCCCTGTCTTGCGCCGGTGTGTCCGGCTGTGATTCCCTCTAAACCTTTTAACCAACATTGTTTGTGGGTTTGATGGCATTATAGCCCTGTTTTCCCTGCTTGTCAAGGGGTTTTTTGAAAAAAGTAGGATTGAAAAGTGACTTACCCTGTTGTATAATGGGTTATAATAAATTTTGACCGGAAGGAAGTACGGATTATGATCGTTTCGACCAAAGGACGCTATGCGCTGCGGGTGATGATCGACCTCGCGGAGCATCAGTCTGAAAAATATGTTCCCTTAAAGGAAGTTGCCGCCCGGCAGGAGATCTCGGAAAAGTATCTGGAGAACATCCTCAAGGTACTGGTGCAAAACGGCTTTCTGGAGGGGCTGCGCGGCAAGGGCGGCGGCTACCGGCTGACCCGCAGCCCGGATCAGTACACGGTAAGCGAGATTTTGATGCTCACCGAGGGCAGCCTTGCCCCGGTAAGCTGCCTGACCCCCGGGGCTTCTGCCTGCGCCCGGATGGCCAACTGCCGCACCTACGAGATGTGGAAGGGGCTCAACGATCTGATCTCGGACTATTTTGGCAAGATCACACTGGCAGACCTTGCCCTGCCGGATCAGGCCGGCAACGATTATGTGATCTGAACCTTGCGCACCGGAATTGCACCGGTGCGCCTTTTTTGCACAGTTCTGCGCAAAAGGTGCAGAACTTCTTGGCAAGATTTACGGTTGATGGAGCGGGCAGTCCGCGGTATACTTTTACTTTGTGTGAGACAGAAAATTCCGGGCAAAAAGCCCGTTGTCTGTTCGTTATAAGACCATAAGACCAGAAAGGGGAGTTCTGACACGAAGTATATTTTTCAGTTCGGGCGCATTCTTGCGTTCTGTTTTCTGGGCGAGGTGCTGCACGCGGTGCTGCCGCTGCCGGTGCCTGCCAGTGTGTACGGCTTGGTGCTGCTGCTGGCAGCTTTGACCGCCGGTGTTGTAAAGCTGGAGCAGGTCAAGGAAACCGGCACCTACCTGACCGGTATTTTTCCGCTGCTGTTCGTGCCCGCCGCTGCGGGCATCATGGAGCTGTGGGCAGAGATGGGACAGCTGCTGCTGCCCATCCTGATCGCCATTCTGCCGGTGACGGTGCTGGTAATGGCGGCCGCAGGCCGCACCACGCAGGCGCTGACCGCCCGCAATAAAAAAGAGGAGGCCGACCATGACTGAGCTGCTGAACGACTTTCTGACCGGCTCTGTGGCATGGGGCGTGCTGCTTACGCTGGCAGCCTTTGGGCTGGGTGTGCTCATCAACCGGGTGACCAGCAAGGCCATCTTTAACCCGCTGCTGCTGGGCAGTATTTTTGTCATCATTTTTCTGTCGGTGTGCAATATCCCCTACGGGGACTACAAAACCAGCGCCGCGCCGGTAAGCTATCTGCTGCTGCCCGCTACGGTGGCGCTGGCCATCCCGCTGTATGAAAAGCTGGATCTGCTCAAAAAGAACGCGCCCGCCATCATCGCGGGCATCTCGGTGGGCACGCTGGTCAGTCTGGGCAGCGCCTTTGCACTGGCGCTGGCAATGGACCTGACCCAGGAGCAGTACGCCACCCTGCTGCCGAAGTCGGTGACCACCGCCATCAGCATGGACGTGGCCGCTGAGCTGGGCGGCATTGCCGCCCTGACCGGTGCCATCGTCATCGTCACCGGCATCGTGGGCGCACTGCTGGCCGAGACCGTGTGCAAGCTGTTCCACATCACCGACCCCATCGCCAAGGGCGTGGGCATCGGCACGGCAGCCCATGCCGTGGGCACCAGCAAGGCGCTGCAGATGGGCGAGGTGGAAGGTGCCATGAGCGGCCTTTCCATCGCCGTAGCAGGTGTGCTGACCGCCGTGCTCTGCCCGGTGTTCGTGGGCTTTGTCCACTAAAGCCGAGTGCAAATCTAAAGATACAGAAACACCCCCGGCGGCCATTGCGGCTGCCGGGGGTGTTTCTCTGTGGGTGGAAAACAAAAAAGAGGTGAAAAGAAGAATGGTTGGTAGAGATCAGTATTGCGCCTTATTTTTGTCGATACGGCTGAACACGGCGGGGGGACATATCACTTTTTGAAAAAGGAGAACAGCCCCTTCTTTTCATACGGTGCGCTGTGGATGGTGCCCACATGGTACCCGGTGGCTTCAATGGCGGCGCGGAGCGCGTTTTCGTCCAGCGGCTCCTTGGAAAGGATCACGGTCTTGCCCTTGGCGTGGGAGGACGAGACTTTATCCACAGGAAATGCATTGCGCACGGTGTCATTGATATGGGCTTCGCACATGGAACACGCCATGCCGCCTACTTCTACGGTCGTCTGGATCATTTTTATACCTTCTTTCAGGAATATCTTATAAAATAATAGTTAGAATCGACTAACTTTTCACTCCGGGAAAAGCCGCTGCCCACATCATACGCCATACAGCCGCAGCTGTCAAGCGCTTTGCTTATTTTTTCCGGTAGTCCCGCGGGGTCATGCCGAAATGCGCCTTGAACGCCCGGTTAAAATAGGAAAGATTCTCAAACCCGCACCGGGAGGCGATGGTCAGCACGGTCTCATCGGTGGTTCGCAGCGCCTCGGCGGCGGTGTTCAGCCGATACTCGTTCAGAAAGGCAATAAAGCTCTGCCCGGTCATCTGCCGGAACCAGCGCATAAAATGGCTGGCGCTGAAGGAGCAGACCCCGGCGGCATCGGCTACCCGGAGCGGCTCGGCATAATGCGCCGAAAGCCATTGCAGCACGGTTTTCAGCCGCTGGGTGTCGGCGGTTTCGGTGGGAAGCTGCTGCCTGCCCTGCGCAATGAGCAGGGCAAGAAAGCGCAGCAGCGCCCCTTTTACCAGCAGCTCATAGCCGGGGCGCTTGGCGCGGTTGGCATCCTCCAGCTCCCGCAGGCAGGCGGCGGCTTGCAGATAGCACAAATCGTTCGGGGTTAGACGCACCGGCAGCGAAAGCCGCCCGCTTTGCAGCGGCAGCAGATATTTTTCGGCGCAAAGGTCCTCTGCGCCGCCCAGAAGCTCCGGCTCAAAGATGATATTTTCGTATTCCATGCGCTGTTCCTCTGCCTGCCGCAGCGCGTGGAGCGTGCCCGGGGCAAAAATAAAGATATCCCCCCGGTAGGCCGGGTAGGTCACCACGCCCACCTGTACCAGCCCCATGCCCTGCTTAACAAAGACCAGCTCCATGCTCTCGTGCCAGTGCAGTGCCACCTGCTGAAAATCCCCCGGAATGGTGCAGGGGTACAGATTGAACGGAAAGCGCACGGCTCCGTGCTGTTTTGTCTCCTGCAAAGAAGCCTGATTTTGCATTGTTCCACCCCCCTGATGATAGGATTGTACCATAGTTTGCACTTTTTAGGCAAGATTTTGAACGTTCTATGTGGTATATCTTGAAGTACAGATGTCAAACCTGTTTTCCGTAAGGTGTATCTGAAAACAAAGAAATAGACTGAATTTTCGACTTTTCAGATGCACCCTAACAAAGGAGGATGCTTTTATGAGCTTTACCGAAACGTTACAGAGTATCACCGGCAAGCTGCTGGCAGACTGCACCGATCAGGAACTGTATCTGGCACTGCTGGAACTTGTGCGGCAGAAGAGCGCCGACCGCGTGCAGCCGGTCACCGGGCGCAAGCTGTACTATATCAGCGCCGAATTTCTCATTGGCAAGCTACTGTCCAACAACCTCATCAATCTGGGGCTGTACGATGAAGCCCGGTCTGCACTGGCTGCTGCGGGAAAGCGCCTTTCCGATATTGAAGAGGTAGAGCCGGAGCCTTCTCTGGGCAACGGCGGCTTGGGGCGTCTGGCTGCCTGCTTCCTCGACTCTCTGGCAACGCTCAACCTGCCCGGCGACGGCGTGGGTCTGCGGTACCACTTCGGTCTGTTCCATCAGTCCTTTGAGGACGGCGTGCAGAACGAAAAACCCGACCCGTGGCTGACTGCCCACAGCTGGGCGGAAAAGACCGACACCACCTACCCGGTGGAGCTGGCGGGCAAGGAGTACACCGCCCGGCTGTACAAGCTGGCGGTCACCGGCTACGAGGGACGCACCAACACCCTGAACCTGTTCGACCTTGATACCATTGACGAGAGCATCGTCCATGACGGCATTGCCTTCGACAAGACCGCTATCGACAAGAACCTGACCCTCTTCCTCTACCCGGATGATTCCGACGAGGCCGGCCGCCGTCTGCGGGTGTATCAGCAGTACCTGATGGTTTCTGCCGGTGCACAGCTCATTCTGGCCGAGTGCGCCGCCCGGGGCTGCAACTTCCATGATCTGGCGGACTACGCCGCCATCCAGATCAACGACACCCACCCCAGCATGGTCATCCCGGAGCTGATCCGTCTGCTGGGCGAGCGCGGCATCGAATTTGAAGAGGCCGTGGAGATCGTTACCAAGACCTGCGCCTACACCAACCACACCATTCTGGCCGAAGCACTGGAAAAGTGGCCCCGCGCCTATCTGGATGCCGTGGTGCCGCAGCTGATGCCCATTATTGAAAAGCTGGATGCGCTGGCACGCACCCGCACCGAGGACGAGAGCCTTGCCATCATTGACAAGGACGACCGGGTGCACATGGCACACATGGACATCCACTTTACCCACTCCACCAACGGCGTGGCGGCGCTGCATACCGAGATCCTGAAAAATTCCGAGCTGCACGGCTTCTACGAGCTATACCCGGAGAAGTTCAATAACAAGACCAACGGCATCACCTTCCGCCGTTGGCTGCTGGAATGCGACCCGCGCCTGACTGCAACGCTGGAAAAGCACATCGGCTCCGGCTTCCGCAAGGACGCCGCCGAGCTGGAAAAGCTGCTGGCCTTTGTCGATGACGAGACGGTGCTCAGCGAGCTGACCGCCGTGAAAAAGGCCAACAAGGAAGCGCTGGCAGACTGGCTGCTGCACACCCAGAAGGTGACTGTGAACACCGATGCCGTGTTCGATATCCAGTCCAAGCGCCTGCACGAGTATAAGCGCCAGCAGCTCAACCTGCTGTACCTCATCCACCAGTACTACGAGATCAAGGCAGGACACCTGCCCGCTGTGCCGCTGGTGAGCATCTTCGGCGCAAAAGCCGCTCCCGCCTACACCATTGCAAAAGACATCATCCATGCGCTGCTGACCCTCTCCAAGGTCATTGCCGCAGACCCAGAGGTGTCCAAGTGGCTGCAGGTGGTGTTTGTGGAAAACTACAACGTCACCGCCGCCGAAAAGCTGATCCCGGCCTGCGACCTGTCCGAGCAGATCAGCCTTGCCTCCAAGGAGGCCTCCGGCACCGGCAACATGAAGTTTATGCTGAACGGCGCGCTGACGCTGGGCACCATGGATGGTGCCAACGTGGAGATCAGCCAGCAGGTGGGCGAGGAGAACATCTATATCTTCGGCCAGACCTCCGATCAGGTCATCCACCGCTACGCCGTGGGCGATTACGACCCCGCCCAGTGGGTGGAGGGCGATGCCAACATCCGCCGCGCCATCAGCTTCCTGACCGGGCCGGAGATGCTGGCCGCCGGCCATGCCGAAAACCTGACCCGCCTGCATGATGAGCTGATCCATAAGGACTGGTTCCAGACCCTGCCGGACTTCAACGCCTACGTTGTGCGCAAGGGACAGGCCCTCAGCGATTACGCCTGCGACCCCACGGGCTGGCGGCGTAAGTGCCTTGTGAACATTGCCAAGGCTGGCATGTTCTCCTCTGACCGCACCATTGCCGAGTACGACCGCGATATCTGGCATCTGGGCAAATAATCTTTTTTGAACCTGCGTTTCTCCTTTATTTTCTCATAGGCTGCTGCACAAAGCTGTGCGGCAGCTTTTTTGTTTCCGTGCCAACAAGAAACGCCGCTGCACGGCTGTGCAGCGGCGTTTGATTCAGTTGATGAAAACCGGAACAGAAGCGGGATCAGTCCTCGCTCTCCTCTTCTTCCTCGTCATCCTCATCCGTATCGCGCGGCTTATAGAAGATGCCGCTCAGGAAGATGCTGACGAAATACAGCAGCACCATGGGGAAAGCCACCATGCACTGGGACACGATGTCCGGCGGGGTGACCACAGCAGCGATGAAGAAGATGACCACGATGGCCACGCCGCGCACCTGCTTGAGGATCTGCGGGTTGATGATGCCCATCTTGGAAAGGATGATGGTAATCAGCGGCATCTCGAACACGCAGCCAAAGATGATGAACATGGTCAGGCAGAGGTTGACGTAGCTCTCGATACTGGTGGTGGTCTGGATGTACTCTGCACCCTCGATGCCGGTGCTGAGGAACCGCAGCATGAACGGCATCATGAGCTTATAGGCAAACAGCACGCCCACGCAGAACAGGATCAGACCCAGCAGCATGACCAGCTTGAAAAAGGTGCTCTCGCTCTTTTTCAGACCCGGCTTTGCAAAGGCGTAGATGTTGTAAAAGGCCACAGGCACCGTTACCACCACACCGGCCAGAATGGACACCCGGAAATACTGCATCAGTTTTTCCTGCGGGGCAATGGACACGAACTGGTAATAGTCGCGGCCCATGGCAGTAAGCAGATCGATCAGACGGTCTGCATACGCCAGCGAGACCACCACGCCCACCACAAACACCACCGCGCAGATGATGAGCCGGTTCCGCAGTTCTTTCAGATGGCCGGTCAGCGTCATGCTGCCGTCCTCTGCCATGACTTCGGCTTTCTTTTTGCGCTTTTTGTTTGTAGCCACAATTACTCCTCGTCTTCGTCCTTCTTATCAGCCTTCTTTACAGTCTCCTCGGACTGCTCGGCGTCCTCGTCCTCCATGCCCTTCTTGAAGCCATTGATGGTCTTACCGAACATCTTGCCCAGCTTCGGCAGGTTCTTGGGTCCAAAGATCAGCAGAACGACAACCAGAATGATCAGCAGCTCATTAGTACCAATACGCATAATAAATATCTCCTTTTTCTTGCCGCGCCGCGTGGCGGGCGTATTACAGAATGTATCTGGCAACCGCGGGCGCGGGTGCATCCATAAATAAGTAGGGGCGCTTACACCTTTGCTTCCTCAGCGGGTGCAGCTTCGGCGGCTTCTTCGGCTGCGGCAGGGGCTTCCTGCACAGGCTCAGCCACCGGCTCGGCGGCAGGCTGTGCGGCCTCGGCAGCGGCCTGCTCCGGCTTTTCAGCGGGAGCCTCCACAGTTTCAGCCGGGGCTTCGGCGGGCTGCTCGGGCAGTTCCTCCACAGCATCCTCGGTCAGGTCGGTGACCTCCTCGGTCTCAGCCAGCTTCTTGGCGGCTTCCTCTTTGCTGGTCTTGCCAATGCCGGTAAAGCTCTTGGTCACGTCCCGCATGCTGCTGTCGATATCTTTTTTGATATCAGTCAGGGGGGCAACAGCCTCCTTCAGGGGTGCCTGAATCTCGTTCAGCGGCTCCACCACGTTCTTCTGAATCTCCTCAGAAGCAGCGCCGGTGTATTTCTTCAGCTCGCGGAGCATCTTGCCGATCTTCTTTGCGTAGACAGGCAGCTGGTCCGGGCCGATGAACACAAACGCCACGATGACGATGACGATAAGTTCCCAAAAACCAATTTTCATAAGTAACGTTTCCTTTCCTGTACCAAGGGCATTTCCAAGACCGCCGCACACCACAGCAGTCTGCGCGTTTTTGCCCTTTTTGGCGGGGGTTCGGCGCACTGCGCGCCTTTGTTGCCCTATGTATACCGAAAAGTGGTGTACTGAATGTTAATATATTATTAATATTTTATGAACGAGTGCCTATTCAGCCTGTTTTATTTAACAAAGCGCATTTTCGCCATTTGTTATTACAGCTTGGATAGGATACAACAGCGTCCTCAGGTCTGCACGCCCTCGAACTGGCTATTGTAGAGTTTGGCGTAGAAGCCGCCCTGCGCCAGCAGCTGGTCGTGGTTGCCCTGCTCCACGATGTGGCCGTCCTTCATCACAAGGATAACGTCTGCCTCCCGGATGGTGGAAAGGCGGTGCGCCACGATAAAGCTGGTGCGCCCCTGCATCATGCGGGCAAAGGCCTTCTGGATGCGCACCTCGGTGCGGGTATCAATGGAGGAGGTGGCTTCGTCCAGAATCAGCATGGGCGGCAGGCAGAGCATTACGCGGGCGATGCAGAGCAGCTGCTTTTGTCCCTGACTGATGTTGCCGCCGTCCTCTGCAATGACGGTGTCGTAGCCCTCGGGCAGGCGGCGGATAAAGCTGTGGGCGTGGGCAGCCTTGGCGGCGGCGATCACCTCATCCATGGTTGCGTCCGGCTTGCCGTAGGCAATGTTCTCCCGCACCGTACCGGCACGCAGCCAAGTGTCCTGCAGCACCATGCCGTAGCTGCTGCGCAGAGAGGCGCGGGTCACATCCCGGATATCGGTGCCGGACACCCTGATGCTGCCGCTGTTCACATCATAGAAACGCATCAGCAGGTTGATGAGGGTAGTCTTGCCGCAGCCGGTAGGGCCTACGATGGCGATGCGCTGGCCGGGCTGCACGTCCAGCGAGAGCCCTTCGATGAGCGGACGGTCGGGCAGATAGCGGAAGGAAACATCCTGTAACTGCACATGGCCGTCCGGCTGCAATGCGGCGGCGTTTTCGGCCTCCGGCACCTGATCTTCGGCGTCCAGCAGCTCAAACACCCGGGCGGCGCAGGCCAGTGCATTCTGTAACTCGGTGACCACGCCCGAGATCTCGTTGAAGGGTTTGGTGTACTGGTTGGCGTAGCTCAGAAAAACGCTGAGCTGGCCGATGGTGATGCCGCCGCGCACGGCGTACAGCGCACCCACAAGCCCTACGCCCGCGTACACGATGTTGTTCACAAAGCGGGTGGCGGGGTTGGTCAGGCTGGAGAAGAAGATGGCCTTCAGGCTCACGTCCTGTAACTGTCCGTTCACTTCGTCAAAGGCGGCAAGGCTCTCGGCTTCGTGGCCAAAGGCCTGCACCACCTTCTGGCCTTCGATCATCTCGTTGACCAGCGCGGTCTGCTTGCCGCGGACGGTGCTCTGGCTCTGGAAGTAGCCGTAACTGCGCTTTGCCAGAAAGCCCGCCACCACAAGGCTCAGCGGGGTGATGCACACCACCACCAACGTGATGGGCACGTTCTCCCGCAGCATGAACAGCAGGGTGCCCAAAATGGTCAGGATGCCGGAGAACAGCTGGGTAAAGCCCATCAGCAGGCCGTCCGCAAAGGTGTCCACATCCGCCACCATGCGGCTGACGATATCGCCGGAGGGGTGGCTGTCCAGATAGGACAGCGGCAGGGTCTGGATCTTGCGCAGCGCCTCGTTGCGCAGATCACGGCTGACCGAGAAGGTGATGCGGTTGTTGCACACGCTCAAAAGCCACTGCGCAAGGGCGGCTACGGCTGCCACCACCAGAATGCTCACTGCAATGCGCAGCACCCCGGCAAGGTCTACATTGCCTTTGCCCAGCATCTTATCAATGGCGTCACCGCACAGGATGGGGATATACAGCTGGGCGGCTACGCTGACCGCTGCCACCAGCAGGCTGCACACCACAAAGGCACTGTATGGACGGATCTTGTGCAGCACCCGATTCAGGGTGGCCTTGCGCTGTTGCGGGGTCAGCTTGTTTTTTGCTTTTGCACTCATGCTTCTGCCTCCCCTTTCTTGAACTGGCTCTCGTAGATCTCCTCGTACACCGGGCAGCTGCTGCGCAGGGCGCTGTGGGTGCCGATGCCCACCAGATGGCCGTCATCCAGCACTAGAATCTGGTCGGCGTGCTGCAAACTGGCGGCACGCTGGCTGACGATGAACACGGTCAGTGCCCCGGGCAGCGCCGCCAGTGCCTTGCGCAGGGCGGCGTCGGTGGCGTAGTCCAGCGCGCTGGCGCTGTCGTCAAGGATCAGAATGTCCGGCTTGCCCACCAGTGCACGGGCGATGGTGAGCCGCTGCTTCTGTCCGCCGGAAAGATTGCGGCCGCCCTGCTCCACCGGCTCGTCCAGCCCAAGGGGCTTTGCACGCACAAAGTCTGCGGCCTGTGCCGTTTCCAGCGCTGTCCACAGGTCGGCATCGGTGGCATCCTTGTTGCCCCACAAAAGGTTGGAGCGGATGGTGCCGCCGAAGAGCTGCGCCTTCTGCATGACCACCGCCACCCTGCCACGCAAGGCGTCCCGGGGGTAGCTGGCCACCGGGCGTCCAAAGATCTCCACGCTGCCCTCGGTGGCATCGTAAAAGCGCGGGATGAGGTTCACAAGGCTGGATTTACCGCTGCCGGTGCCGCCGATGACGCCGATGGTCTGGCCCTTTTTGGCGGTAAAGCTGATGTCGGTCAGGCTGGGTGCGCCCGCCCCGGCGTAGGTCAAACCTACATGGTCAAAGCGCACGGCATCGCCGGTCTTGTCCTCAGCCACTTCGCCCAGAAGCTTTGCCGGGAAGGTCATGCCGGGCTTGGTATCCAGCACCGCCTGCACACGGCCTGCACAGGCCAGCGCCTTGCTGATCTGCACGATGAGGTTGGCCAGCTTTACCAGCTCCACAAGGATCTGGTTCATGTAGTTCACCAGCGCGATGACATCACCGGACGCCATGCCGCCCACGTTGATCTCGATGCTGCCTACGTACAGCAGCGCCACGATGGCAAGGTTGATGAGCACATAGGTCAGCGGGTTCATCAGCGCCGAAAGGTGGCCGACGTGCAGCTGCATCCCGGTCAGCAGGGCGTTGGCGTCCTCAAAGCGGTCGATCTCGCTCTGCTCCTTATCAAAGGCGCGCACCACGCGCACGCCGGTCAGGTTCTCGCGGGTCAGGCCCAGCACCCGGTCCAGCCGGGTCTGCACGGTCTTATACAGCGGTCGGGTGACCACCATCACGCCGAACACCACCACGCTGAGCAGCGGGATGGTGACTACAAAGATCATCGCCGCCCGGGCGTTGACCGTAAAGGCCATGACCATAGCGCCCAGCACCACAAAGGGGCTGCGCAGGAACAGGCGCAAAAACAGGTTGAGCCCGCTTTGCACCTGATTGACATCGCTGGTCATGCGGGTGATGAGGGTGCTGGTGCCCAGTGTATCCATCTCTGAAAAGCTCAGGCTCTGGATATGGGCAAACAGGGCGTGCCGCAGCGCGGTGGAATAGCCCACCGCCGCCTTGGCGGAAAAATACTGCGCGGTCAGGCTGCAGGTAAGGCCGATGAAAGCCAGCAGCAGCAAAAGGCCGCACCGCACCAGAATATAATGCAGGTCATGTGCTGCAATGCCCACATTGACGATATCCGCCATGACCAGCGGAACGAACAGATCAAAGGTGGCTTCCAGCATCTTAAAGAGCGGTGCAAGCACACTTTCGCGCTCGTAGCCCTTCAGGTAGCCAAGCATCCGGTTCAAAAAAATTCCTCCTTTGGGGGTCAAAATACACCTTATTATAACGCGATGTATACTGAAAATCCAGTGTCGCAGCTGCGTTTTGCATTGTACAAGCTGCCAAATCCTGTTATACTAGAGCTGAGATTGATAGGGAAGTATGGTGAACACAATGGCAAGACGAACAGACGGCGGGGTACGCTTCCGCCCGGTGGGCAGCCGCCGCAGCCGCACCGCACCGGTGTACAGCCCGCGCGGCACCGGCTGCCCGGCCATCGAGCAGGCGGTGCAGGGGCTGTACAAGGGGCAGAACGAGGAGAGCTTCTGGTCTTTGATGAGCGCGTTGAACTATGCGCTGGAGCTGGAGACCCATGTGCTGGTGCCGCTGCAGACGGCGCTTTCGGCGCAGGGTGCGCCCGCCCCGTGGATGGAGCACCCCATCCCGGCGGAAAAGGCCGACGGCCTTGCCTTGTGGACGCTGCGCAACGACAAAGGACGCTGCTGGCTGCCGCTGTTCACCTCGGTGGCAGCGGCCGGTGCGGACCGCAGCACCGCAAGCCGCCCCATGGCTGACCGCACCTTGGAACAGGCCATGCAGCTGGCGCTGGACACCCCGGGCATCGACGGTGTGGTGCTGGACCCGTGGAGCAATTCCGCCTCGCTGGACGGTGCGCTGCTCAACGGTCTGCTGCACGCAGGCCACACCCCGGAGGGCCCCGGCGCAGAGGAGGCCGAAGCTGGGAAAGAAGCCGCCCGCGCCGGACACTGGGCGGCAGCGGCAGAGTGCTACCAGAAAGCCGCCGAGCAGGGCAGTTCTGCCGGGCTATCGCTGCTGGGCGAGTGCCTGTATCAGGGGCGCGGCGTACCCAAAAGCGCTGCGCAGGCGCGCAAGCTGTGGAAGGCCGCAGCCGAAAGCGGAGAGCCCATCGCCTTTTTGAACCTTGGCGACGACTGCGCCGCCCAGGGCGACAACGGCAAGGCGCTGTTGTGGTACCGCCGGGCGCGGCAGAACGCGGCAGCGGTGCCGGATATCGAGTATACGCCCCGGGTCTGCCTGCGGCTGGCGCAGTACGAGACCCGCTACACCTCCCGCAAAAAGGCGCTGGCGCAGGCAGCAGAGGCAAAGCAGGCCTTTACCATTTTGCAGCGGGAGCACGAGCCGGACGCCGACCGCTGGTTACAGGAGGCCGAGCAGCTGCTCTATGCGCTGACCCACGAGCCGCCCACGGCTCCGGCAGCATATAACATAGAATCTTTACAATTGGACTAAAAAATGGTCACAGCCGTCCGGTAAGATAGACTGGAGAAAAATCAGCCCGCAGACACGGCGGACAAGAAACAGAGGAAACAGTATGAGCAAAGTGATCGGCATTGATCTTGGTACGACCAATTCCTGTGTGGCGGTGGTGGAGGGCGGCAAGCCCGTGGTCATCACCAACGCAGAGGGCGAGCGCACTACCCCCAGCGTGGTGGCCTTTACCAAGGACGGCGAGCGTCTGGTGGGCGGCGCGGCAAAGCGCCAGATCGCCAC